>LFIK01004600.1_pt1 | contig 11155 bp, 12 predicted proteins | sample 643401 | NCBI WGS metagenome assembly LFIK01 (sample SAMN03777447, study PRJNA286221) | soda lake metagenome | biome: soda lake; feature: Kulunda steppe; material: water; isolation source: sample T5-Br brine of Lake Tanatar-5 | place: Russia: Kulunda steppe | collected 2010-07
CTCCCCCCCCCCTCAGTCTCTGATCACATTCACACACACGCATATGTGCCTTTTGCTCACACACGCCCGCTCTCACACCAACACATCTGCTCACTCATGAAGGCTCCTAAGGTTTAATGAAGCATCTGTATGGGATAACAAGTGCCCATGCACAGAGAAGCCTGTCTAAATTAGGTGGAAGCTAGGTGGTTCTCGTAAGTGTCTGTTTTGCAACTTACTTGAGAATGGGCTGGTCAATGATACCCAGGACAGGCGTGCCATTGTAGAGCAGGGCAATGAGCGTGCCAAACAGGGGTTTCCCTGGAGCAAGGAATCCAGGGCATAATTGTGTTTATGTGTATGTGTATCTTATGTGTGTTGTATGTCTCAAAAAAGCTGTCTCAAAAAGCTTGTTTGGGTGCTGTATGTTTGTGTGTATATGTGCGTACGCGTGTGCGTGCGTGTGCGCGTGTGTATGTGTATATGAGTATGTGTGCGTGTATACGTTTGTGTGTGTGCGCGCGCGTGCATATGCGTGTTTGTGTACATGTGCGCATGTGCATATGTTTGTATGTGTGTGCATACATACCACTGTACAGCAGGCGAGTAAGCGTGCTGTACATGGGCCTTGCTAGGACTCCCACTGGAAGTCAGAATGGGTGTGGCTCTCAGTGCATGCCCGCATATACGTACAGCTGAGGCGTCAGTGCACGCGCGGGTCTCAGTGCATGCCCGCATATACGTACAGCTGAGGCGTCAGTGCACGCGCGGGTCTCAGTGCATGCCCGCGTATACATACAGCTGGGGCGTCAGTGCACGCGCGGCTCTTAGTGCATGCCCGCATATACGTACAGCTGGGGCGTCAGTGAAGGGGCCATGTGCTTGGAGAAGGGCTTATGGCTCTCAGTGCACACAAATATGGGCGAGGCTCCCAAAGCACATGTGCCTTGCACCCGCATTCTTTAAAGATAACCTTCTTCCATCCAATGCATGTGCGCACATCCATGCATGCACACGCGAGTGCTTAAGAACACTCCCTCAAACGCCCGCTAGTGGGGTTCAATGTGCAGGAATTGCTTGTGCACAGCAGCGCAACCATCTGCGCTCAGAAACACACATCTCTGCAGCAGTTTGAGCAGCAAAGCAATGAGTTTTGTCCTCAATCATAGGGCTCAGCCTTGGGCCATTGTTTTGAGGGCTTACAGCCCTGAGGCTGCTGTTCTGAAGGCTCACGGCCCTGGGGCTACTGTTTGATGGCCCATGGCCCTGGGGCTGCCGTTTGTTGGCTCAGCTTGAACACGTAAGCTCTGAGCCACCCTCGAGGCCCAGCACCTGTGGTATGCCACGCCTGTAATGTGCGCAGCCCCGCTCCTGTGATGTGCCAAGCCTGCAGTGTGCGGAGGCCCCCACCTGTGATGAAGCTTTTTGTGCCCTCGATGGGATCCAGGAGCTTTTGCACCTGTGATGGAACCCAATGACAAACCCCATCAAAGCCCGATGATGAGCCCACTGTACCTGTGATGAAGCTTTTTGTGCCGTCAATAGGATCCAGGACCCACATGTAGGGCGTCCCGGCGCCTGACCCAAACTTCAACCCGTGCTCCTCCCCAAACACGCCGTGCTCTGGGACATGCTGTGAGCAGGGGGGAGCAAGCAGGGGCCAGGCAAGGGCAGCTCTGGGACATATGCAGTGAGCAGCCGTACTGTGGGACATATGCTGTGAGCAGCCGTACTGTGGGACATATGCTGTGAGCAGGCGTGCTGTGGGACATATGCTGTGAGCAGGCGTGCTCTGGGACGTACATTGTGAGCAGAGGGGGCCAGGCAAGGACATGCTGAGCAGGGGCCCAGGCAGGGGTCAAAAGATTTTTCTGGCCGGCCTTGCTTGTGCGCAGCAACCAGTGGGCCTGGCGGGCGGCGCTGGTGCTTTGTGCAGGAAAAGAAGAGCGTTTTTGTGGGCACGCCACTTAATGTCTATTCCTTGGGTGTCAAGCACGCAAGGGGCGCAGCGTGAATCACGGTCCCTTCCTTGGAGTGGGCGAGCCAACCGCGACCCAACACAGCATCCGTCTGTGGACATCATGTGTCAGGCAGCCACAGCCCAGCATGGGCTGCTTTAGTTCAACACAGGGGTTTTGAAGTGATGCAGGCACAAAGCCTCTAGTGTGATTATGGTTGTGACCACCCTAGGTTGCATTGGCTTAGTCACAGCCTGGCTCTCAGTTGCGGTGTGAACCCACAGATGCAGGGTCCTCATTTCAGCAAGACAGACCGGGGCAGCCTAACAGATGCAGGGTCCTCATTTCAGCAAGACAGACCGGGGCAGCCTCACAGGTGCAGGGTCCTCATTTCAGCAAGACAGACCGGGGCAGCCTAACAGATGCAGGGCCCTCATTCAAGATGCAGGCTGCTGCCTTATCGGTGCAGGGTCCTCACACTAGCTAGCTGGCTGCTGCCTTGCCGGTGCAGGGTCCTCACACTAGCTGGCTTACACTAGCAGATGCAGGGTCCTCACACTAGCTGGCCAAGCGGGGGCAGCCTTGCTAGTGCGGCAGACACTGACGCTCATCAGCACTTGAAGGGGCCATGCCTTGCCTAGTGCATCATCAGGTGCGTGAACCCCTCCACATAATCCTCATAATCCACACAATCCACATAATGATACCTAGCGCTTAAAAGCTAAAATACAGGCAAATAATACACACCTATACTCATGCATTTTGTGGAGACTCTACAGATACACCTCTCCTACATCTGTCTTCTTGACCGCGCTTGTTTGCTAGTGTGAAGCATGCTTGTATGCATGCGTGCGTGTAGAGGAGAGCGCACGCGTGTGCACGCGTGCCGTTGTGTACATGCGTGCATGTGGTTTGAAGGTCATGCACGTGGTTTGAGTGCCATGCACGGGTTTGAACGTTATGTATGGGTTTGAATGATATGCATATGTTTGAATGTCATGCATGGATTTGATTGTCATGCATGGGTCTGAATGTCATGCATGTGGTTTGTTCACGATCTGGCGGCAACACCGGCTTTTGTCCACACCTGTGTTAGCAAGTCCCGCATCGCCGTCTCTGCCTGCTTGTCAGCTATGGTCACTGGGCTGGCATCCAGCTTGGTCTCTACATCAAAGGGAGACCTGTGCACGGAAAAGCCCATGGATAAGTGCGCTGGCAGCCGAAAACGTAGCCCACATCGGTCATGAATCGGACCGCGCACCTACTTGCAAGGGTTGCAGGTCTTCCAATGTTGGAACTGCAGCAGATAAGGACACCACACTAGCACCTACTTTAAAGGGTTGCAGGTCTTCCAATGTTGGAACTGCAGCAAATAAGGACATCCCCTGGCACCTACACCAGCTGCTGAGTGAGGAGCTAGCTGGGTGGAGGACACATGCCTGCACGTGGTGCTTGAGGTTCTCGGTGGGCCTCACTGACTGCAATAGCTGCTGTGACCAAGGCACAATTGCAGGGGTGCTTGAGCGCTCACGCCACTAAAACAGGGCTGCAGGCAAAGCATGAGCTGCATGACGCCAGGCATCAAGCAGCCACGGCTGCCCAGGCAACATGCACACAGCGCAGGACTAGCCACTGGCGCGCATCCAGAGGGCGAGCGAATGGCGTTTAAGTGGTCAAGCTCCTCTGCGCTGCAGCCTCCACGCACGGCCATGCGCCTGAGGCAGGCTCCCACTGTGATTGGTGCAGCGTGCCCTGCAGCTGTCAAGGCTTTCTTCGACTGTGTTGTAACTGGCTGTGATCCTTCCCTCGAGGCCCTGGCTGTGCAAGCAATGCTATCTCTACCTTTTGGGGTCCACTGAGTCAAGGTCTCACCTTTTAATGGTTATAGGGAGCTGTGTCAAGGTCTCACCAATTGATGGGAGGACTCATAGGGAGCTGTGTCAAGGTCTCACCTTTTGATGGTTATAGGGACCTGTGTCAAGGTCTCACCAATCGATGGGAGGACTCATAGGGAGCTGCGTCAAGGTCTCACCTTTCGATGGTTATAGGGAGCTGTGTCAAGGTCTCACCTTTCGATGGGAGGACTCAGGGAGCTGTGTCAAGGTCTTACCTTTTGGCGGGACAATTCCTTGGGAGCTGCACCTGCACCCGGACCAGCCCACCGCACCACCTCCTGGCCCACTCAGGTTGTTGGCAAAGGAGGAGGATGGCTCACTGTGCATGCGCGTACGCGTGCACGGGCGCTCTTGGAGGATCCCCTCGCATCAACTGGCGCGCCCATTGAGGCAAGCTTACAGCCTTGAAAGCCTAATTCTCTGAGCCCACATGACCCACCTGAAGTACTGACAAGTGATCTTGGCAGCTGCATCCGCAAGCTTGTGTGCAAGCTCCACGCAAGGGCCGTGCAGGTCCGGGGGGAGGAGCGTGCTGGAGGGCACACTCTCTCCTTGCCCTGCTGCTGCTGCTGCTGCTGCTGCTGCTGCCGTCGTGAGACTGACCCTGCTCATGCCGCCGCTAAGCAAAGAGCTCCTACCAATCGTCCGCCTCGTCCGTGCGTGATGCAGACTTGCAGTTGACAGGGCGGGTGAGGCAGGGCGGGTCTGGGCTGGGCAGGGGAGGAAGCTGGGCGAGGTTGCAGAACTCTGCAGATGATGGCTTGTGGTGGGGTTGGGCTGATTGACAGCCGAGGCAGAGCAGGACCAAGGAGCCGGCCTGCAAGGATGGATAGATGAACACAAGGGCAATCGGCGAGATTTTAATGCTGCAAAGTCCTCTTGTATGCCTTGCGTGTCCCTATTGTATGTTATGTGTATGTGTGCACGTGTGTGTGCATGCTTGTGTGCATTTGTGTTGTGTGTGTGTGCGTGTGCGTGTGCTTGTTTGTTGTGTGCGTGTGCATGTACGTGTGTGATGCGTGGTGTATGTGCGCGCACGCGTGCGTGTGTGAGTTTGTTTGTGTGCGTGTGCGTGTGCGTGTGCGTGTGCGTGTGCGTGTGTGTGTGTGTGTGTGTGTGTGTGAGTGTGTGTGTGTGTGTGTGAGTGTGAGCGTTAGCAAATGTGTGCGTGCGTTCATCTTGACAGTGGAATTCGCACGCCTGCTAATACAATACACATGGACTACATGCAAACACTTGCACTTTCAGGTTAACAGGGAGCCAAATTATAGACGACAGACTGTGAGGATAATCCCTGTACAATATCTGACGAACCTGGCGGCAGGCAACCTCGATGTTGAGAGCATAGCACTCAATTCAATTTACGGAGGTTCTGGTTCCTTTGTATTTGTATCGATTAGTCTGGACTCAGTTAATCTTCTGACATCTTTATTTATTTTAGACAGAAAGCATCCATGCATGGATAAGGTAGTGCTAAGCGCTTGGTCTAGGGCCCCACTCCAGGGCTAGGCTCCATCAAGCAGGCAATTCTTGGGTTTTCAATTGCACTTTGGCTTAGGGTGAGTAAATGTTGATGACATGGGTTGGACATGATTCTTTTAATTGCGTCAGTGCCAAGGCCGGTTGTCCTTGAGCATGGATTGATCATCATGCCTTTTTTACCCTTTCCTGCAGTTTCATTGGTAAATCATGTATTGAAGTACACTGGCAGTGATGGGCCTCCTTTCTCTGCTTTTTTCTTGGAACACCTTCTGGTGGGCCTTGGTCTCCGGCGTTGTTTGGATCTTGGTGAATAGCGTCCGCGTGGCGTCCTCTAAAGGCCCTCAGCAGGATGAGGCAGGCGGTCATGGCAGCTATGGAGGAGGAAAGGAAGACACAGGCAAGGACTGCTAGGGGATTTCAGTGACATGATGCCTGGCTTGTCACTGGCTGATGTGACACTGAGGTGCACTGAATTTGCTTTTAAAAAGCGCGTACTCACAGCAGGAGGAGGAGGGCTCCTGCTGATATTGTCTTGTGAACATCGTGTGCTGCGAGGAGGGCGCTGGTCTTGGTCTGCAACATCTTGCTTGCATCTAATCTGTCACAACCTGCAAAGCACAATGAGGCTTGAGCTACCAAAACTGCTTGCATTTTTGCAGCCCTAGGCAAGAAGGCACAACAGCATGCAGTTATAGGTCAAGGCATGAAAGCGTTGCATTAAGTTTGCCTGTGCATCACCACGATAAATTGGCATCACTCCTTGCAGATGAGGCTGAGCAAGATGATAGTGGGCAGTTTGGGCAGACTGTGAGGCTGAAGCCGCAAGCACCACCGGGGGCCACTGGAGAGATTGAGCGGATTCTAAATGCGCGGGATCACTTTGCAGTCATGGATGTGCCTAGGGATTGCGACACCGCAGAAATAAAAAAAGCATTTAGATCAAAACTGGTGGGTTAGGTGGCAGAATGCCCATGCAAGTGTGCCACATGCTTGAAGTCTGTGAAGAAGGAATGCCTAGTCTTCAAGTACGTAAGCGCTGTCAGGTTTAAGGCATGTGTGAGCACGAATACAACATTGTGCTTCTTGTTCTTGCAGGGATTATAATGTATTTATTTTGCATCATGTTCGGATTTATGAGCACACAAATACACGCAAGCACACACATACACATACACACACACTTCTTTCAGCATACCCTGGCTTGCATGCCCCAGCCACTGGGCACAATTACGTAGAAGGCATAGAGTGCCTTGCGCATGTGCGCTTGCTTGCAATATATTATGTGTATTGCAGGCCTGCAATCGGCAATTTTTGGTATTTTAAATGCCGAGAGAATCTAGCTTGTTTTTTGGCTTGCTTGGATGCTTTTGTTGGTAAGCAAGCACATGAATACACTTTCTCTTGAGAGAGTGTCATGCAAAGGCAGCCTGACCTATTTGCGGGCTATTTCCTTGATGCCACATGAAATACGGGCAAATGCTGCAACTCGCCAATCTGCAGCATGCACTGCCTACTTGTATCAGTGTCCTGTCTTCTTTTGCAGCTGATGACCCATCCTGATAAAAATCAAGGTGTTATTGGAGCCTTAGAAGCGTCCCAACGAATCAATGCGGTGTGTGTCAGGCGTGACCTAGGTGCAGCGGTGGATCCTTAGGGATGGCTGGTATGTACCACCAACAGAGCAGCATGACATAGCAGCTTGCAAGTGCTACCTCACAATGTAAAAGGATCTTGGCAAGGCTCACTGCGACATGAGCCTGCACTGCGCTCATGCCTGCTGTCAATCAGCATGCACACAGCCAGCCACAAAGCTCTGAGCATGTAAGGTTGGCTGAATGACACAAGGGTCTGTCCATGTTCGTGCTCCATGAGCAACAAACTCAGAACATGCTGAGGATATTTGCACAAAAGTGGGCATTCACCTTTCATGACACCACAGCCAGAATCCATGTGTCACCAGCTCAGAACACACTATACAATGCTTCAAACATGCATCCCTAGAGTCACCCCAATCTGCCTGGAATTGGCCGTGTTTCCTGCTACGTATTGCCATGCCCATTCAGTATGCCTTTGTTGCCCCTAAGAGCTGAAGCTTCATCTTGCCTGCACAAGCTGCTAAATGTGACTTGAGATAAATAATCATGAATCTTTCTTACCTAGGCCAACGAGACCTTATCAGATGATGTCAAACGCAAGCAGTACTACATACGTTTGATTGACGAAGAGCAAAATGGCAGACGGTCAGGTGGTGGGCCAATGCCTTCAGACTTCCGTGGTAGGTGTTCAGATCTAGGGGACCCCAGCAATCAAGAATTGCATTGTTGCTGGAGGATCTTCATCAGATTTCTTAATTTCCAAGCCTGAGATGCCGCTCTTGCGCATGTCTCAAGATCTAGCATGATGTGCTGCACGAGGCAAACAATGTCTAGAATGCTCTTTAATTAAGTGGCACACCTTCGGCTGAAAGCTGATCTTCCTGTGCATGGGCGAGAGCGCTCACTCGCATGGGAGGATCCCATCCCTATTTCACCTACCAAGCACGCAAACACAAGCAACTTGGTTCTATGTGCACAACCTCGTGAGACCTGGGCCGCAATACCAAGTCTTAGGTGCAGCTTAGTGAGTTGCCACTTTCCATAACTGGGCACTAGTCATGCAGGCTGCCAGGCCTCGCTCTGCATTTCTGTGCTAGTGAGCCTGCTTCTAGGGATGCTTGACGATAACAAGTGTGTTAGGCAGCTGAAAGCACGCCTGCATCGCCAAAGCCACCTGCCAGCTGCCCTGCCCACGTGTTCCCCTGACCGCAGCGGCTGCCGAGATGTTCAACGAGTACTGCAAGGCTGCGATGGGCCCTGCACCTCCTGGGGCAGTATACCCATCTGTCAATCCTGCAGACTACGACCCTTGGAACCCGGACCCCAAGCACAAGTTCCACATGCCATGCACCTGCGGGTTTGACCACATTGCCGTCAAGGTCCCTAGCCGCAACTCGTGAGTCCCTGTTCTAAGGAAAGCATGCCAAGGAGTGGTGCAGCTTCTAGAAGTGTTCAGCTTCTGCCTACAGCTTTTCTATGGCCTGCATTCGCTGCCGCCGCTGCTGCTGGCAGTCATGCCAGAACTTCCACTTTGCACAGAACATTGTGCACTGTCCATGTAACCAGTCGGGGCACATGGTGTACAAGCATCCTGCACGCGCCCATTTGCAGGTCCAAAGCCCGCAACTGCCGATGCTCTCAGTGTGCATTCCTGGGCATGGGCAACATGCTGCCAGCCCGGCACAACGACGTCTGGTTTGAGACATCAAACAACATGCTGCGTCACATCAATCCCGATTACTTTATCAAGGCTTACAGGTGGGAGCTCCGGCACTATGTGGCGAGTCTGTCGTGTTGCCGCGGTAGTGGCACGATGTACCAACTTCCACGCTTTGCACCTGTCTGAGTCCTACATCCTTGCAGGTATGCATGCACCCCCTCGCCCTTATGTGGATGAAGTGGCAGGGTGGCAGGTTCCAAACTATATCTCTAGTTTAATGGGTTGGCGCTCGTCTCTTTTCCCAATCCAAATGCTCCCTCCCTTTTTTGGGCCTGCGTAAATGCAGGTGTGTGGGCACCTACGTGTATGATATAACTGACTGGTGCCGATGCGGAGGGCTTCTTTCCGACAGCACAGGATACCCGGTGTGTAATTGTGTTTTTACTCTCATGTTTTGCTTGCGCTGCCAGCTGCCAACACCCCTCTATCTCTCTGCGCTCAGAGTTTCCCTAAGCGCCTGATCCTTTGACTGTCATGGATGACAGCACCTGTGCAATTCCTGGACACCTCCTCTACGGAGCCCTTTAAGTTGATTATAAGTATAATTTATTACTATGAAGCAAGCTTCAGCGCCTGATTGAACTGCTTAGAGTAGTCATGCTAAACATCGCTGCAACTGGCGGTGATGCACATTTACATGTGTGCAATGCTTGGTCTCCCACAGATCGCACACATGGTCGCATAAAGGGGTGTCCCTGGTTTGCTCTTCGCACGCCATTTTGGTGCACATCGAACATGTGTGTTGGTTGTCCCCTTAGTGCTCATGCATTGACCCACGCTCTGTTGCTTTGAAGTTGTCCTGCCAGTCTGCTCCAAAGCCCAATGGCTCACAGCCCGCTGTATAGCCTGGTTATCATCTTGAAAGTGACTGCTGGACATGGTCTCTCTGCAGGCGCCGACCAACACCCATCATGTACCCTTTCGCATGCAAGGGCACACACCCAGCAGATTCAAAGAACCAAAAGAAGGTGGGAACACACCTTTTTAGTCCAATAAATAACTAATTTGACCATAATTGTTATAGCCCAAAGCATCTGGATATTATGACTCAAGGTATGTGACTAGTTTTTAAGGAGATGCGTGCTCATGGCACACTTGTAGCACACCCATGCACTCATACCCAAGCATGCATAGACACACAAAAGCATGCATGTAGGCACATGCACGCAAACAGCATGCTTGATCTCATGCGTAGTATGCCAATTCACTCTCGGGTGCTGTGCAGGAAGTGGGTACAACGAGTTTAAGGGAGGTGGTGCAAACAGCCATAAAAACCGGAAAAAGAAGAAAGGCAGAAGATGACAGGGGAAACGCCTGCGCCTCTGCTGAATTTATTTACATTCAGCTGGTGTTAGAGGGGAGCTAGGCGCAGGCTGATGGCCTCATTTTTCATAAGATGGCCTGTTTCGTATGTAACCTTAAAGCATCAGTCAGCTACTGTGAACATATCAGTCAATTGTACTGTGAACGTATCAGTCAACTGTACTGTGAACTTACTAGTCAACTGTTCTGTGAACAGATTGCTTGAATAAGTTTTTTTATGAGCTCCGATACAAGTAAAATTACAATAGATTTTATCTACCGTTTACCGTTCAGCCAGATGGGGTCCAGCCTGACCAAAAAATGTCCTCAGAAAAAAGAAGTGATTTGAAAATCTGCTTTTAGAGAAACAATTTCACATCCTTAGCACCGATGTTGTCGAAGTAAAAAGCTCCTCTCCAAATATATTAGACGAGTTCCAGTAAAATCAGTAAATTGTATTGCGAAATTCCTTCTCATAGCACACATCCAAGCAGGGGCGTAAAAAAGGACATGATTTCATCCTGGGGCTCCGATACCATTTTTGTGCTTAAAATTCAAATGGTTTGAAGACTTAGGTGGAAAGTATACTTATAAAAAGAATGCAAGCATCTTTACTGAGCAGCCGGCAGGCCATGCGGCCTTGCACGGGCAGCGCCCGCAGCTCTTCCCGGAGCGCCATGGCCCCGCGCCACCCAGCTGTCCCTGCACCAGCAATTTATTTCCATCAAGACATTGCGCACTTTGTGTGCGCACGCAGCGCACTACGGCGGCCAGAGCGCTCTTGGCACAGAATAGTGCTTGCAGCCCAAGAGGAGAACGCTCCTGCAGCAGAGCAGCATCCGTTCCCAGAGGAGGCAGACTTTGATTTGCTGTCAAACAAGATCGCAGAAGTCACAAAGAATCTGAACGAGGAGCTATGCGGCTGCAGCATCTACCTAGTGGGCATGATGGGCAGCGGGAAGTCCACAGTGAGTATATGACTCTGATGGTGAGCCCACGAGAGCTGATGATATATTCTTCGCTTTTGAGTGCACATGACACCTTTGCTCCTGTCCACCGTGCCGACCATGATTTTGCGGGTGCTGATGTGCATGCCCAACCATGCCGCAGTCAAGAATTTGTATAGCGCGCGCAAGCGCGTGCACACACACACACACACACACACATGCGTGCGCATGCGTGCATGCACCCACATTTACTGCCCACATGTGAATAAGCAGAAGA
>LFIK01004601.1_pt1 | contig 11151 bp, 17 predicted proteins | sample 643401 | NCBI WGS metagenome assembly LFIK01 (sample SAMN03777447, study PRJNA286221) | soda lake metagenome | biome: soda lake; feature: Kulunda steppe; material: water; isolation source: sample T5-Br brine of Lake Tanatar-5 | place: Russia: Kulunda steppe | collected 2010-07
CCTCCTCCTCTTTGGTCACCAGGCTTTCGCACCCCACCACAGCAGCATGCAGCTTGGCCATTGCTTCATGCACCTGCTGGAGGCGCAGCGTGGCTTTGCCATGCAGCCTGGGAGCTTGCATCCCTCTCCCTTGCTCTCTTCCCCTGCCCCTTACCAGCACCCCCCTCTTGCCACCCCCCTTTCCCCGCTTGCAAGGTGCTTCAGTGCTGCTGCTCCCTCTCCTTGGCGCGCCTTTGCCTCCCCTGCCCTCGCGACCCCCTCTGCCTCGCTTGCCCCTTGCTTCAGCCCCACAGCAACTGCTGCTGCTGCTGCTGCCCTCCAAGTAGCGGACAGGTCTGCGCACTTGATTTTTGGGCCTCAGCGCTGCCTCGCGCTGGCTGCTCTCGCTGCTGCTGCAACCGCTGCTGCTCTTGCTGCTGCTGCTGCTGCTGCTGCTGCTGCTGCTGCTGCTGCTGCTGCTGCTCTTGCTGCTGCTGCTCATTGAAGGCTGCTTTTTGTTGAGTGTGGCAGCACCAGGAGCAGCAGTGGTGGCAGTAGCGGTGCTGGCCAACCCGCACTTCTTGGCTGTATGTGATGCCTTCTTGTGCAGCTGTGGCAGATGCTAGGCAGGTTAGGTGTTAGGTGACGCCACTGTACCAGCAAGTAGCAAGCTTGTTGAACCAGGGCAGGTCGGGTGTTAGGTGACGCCACCGTACCAGCAAGTAGCAAGCTTGCTGAACCAGGGCAGCTTATATGAAGCCAAGCAGGCCTGCAAGAAAAATCAGCCCAAATGGCAAGCAAGGCGGTGGATTTTGGAGTACAGGCACACACCAGTCACAAGGCATGCCACAGCAAGTGCGCATTTGCATTGCACTGGCCAGTTGCCATAGCAAGCAAGGCCAGGCCGCTGGGCACAGTGCCTCCTTGATGGATCCGATAAAGCCAAATTGTTGTATTAACAAAGCAGCCTCATCGTCATGTTCAAGCCTGGCAAAGGAGGGCGTACTCGCCGTGTGCTTGCAACAAGTGGATGACCTTGCAAGGTCAATTGACCACGTGCACGCCCCCCTTTGCCTGCGCCGCTGCCCGGCCCCCTCCCGCGCACGCCACTGTCGAAAGTGATGCCTGTTGCATGCAATGTGGGGGAAGGGGGTGCGCTGCTGGCACCGTGCGGAAAGTTGCCAGGGGGGCGGGGTCGCGACCAACCTGATGCAAGCACGCGCGTCCGTCGTCGGGGTCCGTGCGGATCACCCTTCCCCTGCTCCCCCTGCACCCTTCATTGCTACCGGAACGTTAACACACACACCGTGACCTAATCGCAGGCCCTGGGCGCGGAAACAGGCGCAGCGCGGCACTCGCGGGTCGTGCGCAGGTGGCACAAGGGTGCACCGTTCGCCAAGCCGCGACAACCGGCGGAGTCCCCGCAAACCGCGTTGCCGAGCCATCAATACCTGATGATTCAACGACGCGTGCGCACATAAAATCGCCTACCTCCAAAACGGGCAAATTACACTCAGAAATTGGATGGCCCACTTTTCTATGGTCATAGGGGCCCAGAAATTGGTGCTGGCACATGGCCTGAACAGGCATTGTCATAGGACAAAACAGATGCTGCTTGGCAAAGCTGATGGCCCCTTGCAAGGCCTGGAGCGCTGAGGGCGCTGACACGCACTCACAGCGTGTTGCGCGAATGAGAGTCTGTGCCACAGCGGCGTACTGCTGCTGGAGCTCCTTGCTGTTGGCTGCTGCGCGTGTGAATCTCAGCTTAGGGAATGCTGCGTTTGCCTCACAGTCCCCCGTGAAGCTCAGGCGTCACAGCTTCAGACATGGCTTAATGTCTGTTTCATCCAAAGCCAGGCATAGGCAGCCATGCAGGTAGCTGCTCAGGATGGGGTGTGCGGCCTCTTTGGAGGGGGCTGCATCAATGGCTTGCAGCGGGCGGCAGAGGGAGGTAGAGGGTCGACCAGCAAGACGTCTTGCTGCTACCTGGGCAACTCCCTGCCCGCTTGCTGCAGCTGCGGCAGGTCTGGCGGGGGGTGCTGCTGCGGGGGCTGCTGCGCGCCTGCTTGCTGCAGCTGCGGTAGGTCTGGCGGTAGGGGCTGCAGGTTGGACGAGCTGCCTGCCAGCCTGTTCAGCTCCTCTCTGTGCATATTTAGTCTGGGCTGGGGGGGCCTGCAAGTGAACAGAGATAAGATGAGCTCCAGCTGGGACTGGACATTGGATGAAGCACAAAGCTCAAGATCATGGTCCCACGGCAATTGAAGACAAGGTAGATTCAAACTACAATGCATACAAGTCCGTGACCGACGCCAACTTAAGTATGCCACTTGCTTCTATCTGATAATGACCAGACTTTGTCTGAAAGGGCTCATACAAAAGACAAGCAAAGGCAAGGAGAGGGCTGCACTTATACAAACGAAGAAAAGTAGCCGTCTCACGCAAAATAACATTTCGCGCTATTTGTTGCCATTGCCTATTCCCCCCTTGATCCAAGAAACCAAAAGGCATCCAGATTCTCCATACCTTGAGACGGCTGTATCTCAGCCCGTGCTTGGCGACACAAGGCAGCGATGAGCTGTGTGCGGCCCTGTGGTGTGAGCAGCGGGTCAACCAGGGGGGTGGTGGTCTCCTGCAGCAGCTCTAAAGACCTGCGTATGGCTGAAGAACACAGGCCAGCCTCCTTCTGCACATGCAGGCTCTTGGCTGTGGCTGCGACACAGTTCCTCAGCGCATTGCGTGCTGGTACAAAGCGGAGGTGGGGTGCACACTGCTGCTGTTGGTGCTGCTGCTAGTGCCGCGCGTGCTTTGCATGCTGCCATGCCAGCCCCGCAGCGTCCGCAAGGCACTGCCAGCAGAAGGGGCTATGCTTGCTGCTGCAAACAATTGCGTTAAGACACTGCCATAGCGGTAGCGGCAGCTGTGGCTTGCGGTGCTGTTGGCGGCGATGGCTCCCACTGCCTCAATTTCTACCTGTGTCAACAGCTCCTGCTCAAAGGCTGTGATCAACTTGCTCAGCGCCTGAGCATGCTTTGGCAGGAGTTTCATCCGTAAGCAAGGGGACATCAGTGGTTTGAAGTTTAAAAAGGGTGTGCCCCTTACAAGTTGGAACCATATTTAAGGGCAAGAGTCTCAGCGAATACATGCATGCCTGGTGCTAATTATTGCAATGTCGCATGTTTTGTGCATGACAAACAGCCATGTAAAGCAATCTCAACATTCTTTCTTCAACAAGGTTCAAAGCCTGCCCTCCAACGGCTCCTCATTGTATGCTCCTTTGCCCTGGCTGTTTCTCAGTAAATCTGTTTAATGACCCTTGCTTGTGCGCGATCTGGTGGCAAGATCCAAGCATGGGGAAAGCCGAGCAAACCGCTTTCCTGCATGGAACTCTGAGGCTCCCTGAATCAAAAGGCTCCTTACCTGCATGTGCAAGGCCAGCACGCTTGTTTGCTTGGGGGTGATGCTGCCAATTGCTTGCGCGCCTCTTTCAGCGCACACTCCAGCTGCGGCACCCTTCCCTTGTGGACACGGATTGTGTCAGCAAGCTTGGCAGCAGTCCGGTATGGCAGCTTTGTCTGCGCGAGTGGCATATGAGAGGGTTGCTTCAGGACATGTCTGACACGGGGGCATCGTCACTTGCTTCCATACATGGCGAGAGCATCCCAGGGCCACACAGCATTCAAAGGCAAAGGTATGTATTTTGGCTGGACGTGCATAGCTATCACACCCGACCTCTGGTAGCTGAAATTCTTAAGAGGCTACATGCTGTAAGGCCTGTAAATGGGAGTGCCGCTCACTCCCAAAAAGATAATGTGGACTCCTCAGAGGCTAATGTTGGCAACAGCTTGGAGGAGATGTTGACAAAGCACGCCGTGCTGTTGGTTGGCAGCCTTGAGCTGGCTCCTAGGCCTGGTTTCTTTGCATTTAATCTCCACAAGATGGATGTGCTGCTGATTGAGTGTGAGCTGACTAGAGTTCCAGACCCTGGAAGAAGGCTGCTAGGCTGGTGCTGTTGCTGAGAATCCCACATCCCCTATACACCCTGCACTTCATCTTAATGCACGCCTAGGATTGACATCTGGTACATGTCTTCTTTACCATGTCTGGGTGACTGGGAGTGTGTCTGAAGCGGCTAGGGAGAAGCCATTCAGGGATGGTATTATTGGTAGATCCTTCTGGGATCTGTAAGTTTTGAATGCCAAGCGGTCTTCACTGCCAATAATCATTTGGCATTACAGCCCCTGGGGAGCCTGCTTCAATAGCTTTCATGATAAGTCTACAAGCAATGGTATTCAGTAATCATACCAGAGATTTTCTGGTGTTGACAACCTGATATGATGTGAATAGGCAATGCCTGAATGATGACAGAGGGGCCACAAGCAACAATTCTTGAACAATTGAATGATCAATAAGCTAGGAGCATAGCTATAGGCCCGGGGCTCACTAGGCTAGTGCAGGTCCGTCCGAGAACTTGCCTTGCACACATTTACCTACTTTACCCTCTCTTAGATTGTGGCGTTTGTCTGGTGCTAGCACCAGATGCGTACCTTCCCCCAAAGCCGTGCCTCCAGGGTGTTCCCGTTAGTCTTTTTCCTTTTTTCCAGGTGACGTTCAGGTTGCAGGCCTGACAAGGCTTTGAATAAACTGCCCTTGTCCTCCTGGACTGCCCAAGTCCAGATCTGGCAGAATTGCGCACAGCACCAAGCACCAACATCTCTTCTGTACCCTCTTTTGTGCCTCAAGCAGGCTGATAGAGTTCATTGACCAACCAAATACCATGTCATGCCAAATCACCGTCATGAACAATTCAGCGTCTGAGGGACATGATGTCTGCATACTTTGAAAGTACAAGTATTTCCATTAGGCAAGTTGTACTTGAGTGCCTGAAACGCTGTGCCTAAGGTCAGAACACCATCTTAGTTCTTGTACCCTTGCTTTGGCTGCAGCCTGCATTAGGCACGAGGCAGCTGCCCTTTTTCGGTAGTCACAAGCTAAGCTGCCCAAGTTTGGCAGTCATAGCTTTTTCATCCAATCTAACCTAGATTGCCATTGTTTGGCACGTAATGCTGCATGGAAACCCTCAATCCAAAAAGGTAAACTAGCAAACGTGCGTGCACCCTGGCGGCTGGTTGGTTCTTCAAATGCTCATGAACTCCCTTCGAGCGTCTTCGGGTTTGTCTGCTTTTCACCAAAACAATCTATCTTTCAGACACAGCCTTTCTTCTGCTATGAGCGCCTTTCTAGGTTTTTTTCAGGTTGCAGGGCCCTCTTTCAGCGGATACAGCTACGTAGCCTAACCCAACCCTCTTACAAATCGCAGTTCATCATTTTACTTACTGCCCAGAACTTTGAAAAGAAAAAAGAGCTACGTAGGTGATGAAACACCCCCTGCATCGATTGAGGTAAAGGAGACACATTGGTCTGAAGTACCATAAGCCTACCCCCACAAGGTCAGAAAAGGAAGAAAAGCATGTTTGTAGGTTACATAGCTGTATTCGCTGAAAGAGGGCAGCTTAGTTTACTGACCCGCGGGCTCAGTACCAAGTCTACTGCATACAACAGGGCAATGAAATGGACAACCCTACATAAAAATGGCTGCTGATGGTGTTCAAGAGAAAATGGTCCCCTTCATGGTGCGTCATGCTTGAGTGTGGTCTAGAGCCTCTACAGTTCAACTGGTTCCGGGCGCCAGTGCGGCTGTACAATGCTTTAATTCGAAGCAATAGCTCCACTGCAAGAACGATCTTACAAGCTGACATGCAACTGAGCTCACGGTGCGATGATTGCTAGTCATCCCACATCCTATCTGCTGAAGTGTGTAACAGTCCTACATGTTCAAAGAAAGGCTGCTGAAGTGTGAGCCCATTGATCTCGGCCGTTTTGTTTTGGACCTCAGGGATAGGCACTTGGAGTATTGGGGACCTTAGTCTGACTGAATCCACGAGAGTGCAACAGCAAACGCTTCACTTATCATCATGATGATCAATGGTGCACCCTCCTATAAAGAGGGCCCTGGTCACACGTTTGCCAAACAAAAAAAGAAATGAAAAAAAGAAAACCTACACAAACAGCAAAAAATTCATCAGATCAATTACGGGAAAAGGGGCCACTTGGGAAGAAAAGCTCACCAGAAAAGAAGAAAGCATTCAGTGAGGATCAGGAGGGTTGTGGGCAGACAAGTCAGCAGACCTCTCCTGATTAGTTTGAAGGTGAGGAGAATGCTCAAGAGAGCGTCTGGTCTTAGCAAGCTTACGAGCATAGTGCACAGAATGAGCATGGAGCTTGAGAGCAAGTTTCTTGACTCTTTGCGAACCAAGGCCGAGACTCTTCAGAGGAACCAAAGTGTGAGGAATGTAAATAACACCCCATACACCTAAGAGAATGACATGAAGAACATGGATTCCTGCAATGCTGTGTCTAAGGCAGCCATGCTGAGCATGGGCAGCCTGGAGCTGCTGCTCAGGGCGAGTGTCTTCACAGTACTTGATCTAAATGAGATGGGTGGTACGACGCTGCTAAGGGAGGTTCTCGGGGCGAGTCTGTCCAGGCTGGTAAGCTGTGGCTGGTGATGGGGGTCTGCCTCCAGTTGCGGTGGCTGCCGCTTAAGAACCCTGCCCCCAACCACCCTCCTTCCACTCCTTCAAGTTAGGCCTTGATCATTGAGATGGTTCTATTGATTTTGGGAATTGATATTGCATGTTTTCTTTGGAGTCACTAAAATGGCGTCAGGGCAATAAGTGAGTCTGTCTCTTCAATTGTGGTTTTTAGCAAAAATCCAAGCTGGATGAACTCTGGATTCTGCTGTCACAGATATTTGAAGATTTTGCATACGATGCTTGTCAGCACTGCCCACATCTGTGGATACAAGACAGGAGCCTAGAGAACCTTTACTTACGCCATAAGATATGGCTTTTGTTTTAAGTCTGCCTGCGATATTGTGGCGTTTGGTCACCATGTTTGTTATGATGGGATGCTGGCACCCTGAGAGGATGTGAAGTGCACTGTCTTGGCAGGAGCAGATGGGGCAAATAAGGCTGTTGGACTGCTTGAAACGAACGGCGTGTTTTTGGTTATAAATCGTGCCAGACCGGTATTTAATCACTGTCTCTTTTTCCTTGTGAGAGATGCCAGGTATAGACCAGAAAGCATTACTGATTTTGCTGAGGGCACATTTACCCTTGATTGAATACTGGTAGTAGGTGTAGTAGCTGGTATCAGTTTGTGCGATGTCTAGTTGGCGGACCTAATGCACGTGTGCTTGTAGCGCGTCGCGTTTGTTGGGGAGGTAGCGCATATGGGGTTGGTAAGGTTGGGATTGATTACCGTTGTCAATAATAGGACATTGTGTGTTTGGGTCATTCGTGGAGGTTGCAAGCCAAATGATAAAAGGGGTTACCTTCATGCCCTGCCATTTTAATACCAGTGTCAGCAACTTCAGGATGTTTGGCCACATGCTTTGCCATCTGATCTGCACGCCCGTTACCAATAATGCCGGTGTGGGCTTTTACTTTCAGGAATTTGATGGAGTGTGGCAGTGTTGCGGATTGCTTTGATGATAGTCTCTAAGAGGTCGTGGTGGATGTGGTAGGTGTGCAATTCTGGGTATCTGATCTGTTTTCTAATTTGTCTCATTGAGTTTTCACCGTCAGTAGCTATCAGAAAGTAGTCATGAGTAACAGCTGCAGCAATGCCTGCAAGCTCAGCCCTATGGACAGTATTAGCAATGTTGGAGCCATTATGATTCACATGATGAATTCTGTTGGTGTCAGGTATGTAGACGCCTGCTCCAATGATCTGCTGGTGGTCATGACGGATGCAGCTCCCATCTGTGTAGGCAATCTTCTTCCAGTCCGCTGCTTTGAGGGCCAGATGAGGGTTTGATTTGTCTTGTATTTTTGTAGTTGTCGTTTGTCAAGGATGCAGTGATGTGTCGTGGTTGTGGCGCTTAGCAACTAGGAGGTGATCAAGCTTATTCTCTTGAGTTTGTTAAAGCCTGGAGGTGGTGCACCAAGTGGGAGCATACGGATATGAGCGTCGCTGCTCACTCTGGTTGTGTTCCAATTAGCCTCAAGGATGCTCTGTGCCAGGTGATTGACCACTCAAGTGCTTGGTGGCCCTGGCTTCACGTACAAACAGTCCTACCAACTCAGAAGCAAAGCTCTGTAGTGGAAGGCTGACATCGTGGACCACCGATTTGTGCTGAAGGCCTGTACTCTTGGCTTTGTTGTATTTTTGATAAAGAATTTGCGAGCGTTTGTGTGTGAGCATGCCTTTGCGCTTCCCATTTGCTCCGTATACGCATGCAGCAAGGATAGTAGAGTAGCTTATGGGCTGAGATTCCTGCTCATGAGGTTGTGCATTCTGGTCTGTATGGTCTATGAGACAAACTTCATGAACCCAATACTCACAATGACCCGTGGGCTGGATGTCCAGCAGTGGGTTGGTTTGATGGAAATTAAAGGTCACTTTGTTTCTCATGATGTAATCGCTTTTTTGGTGCCATGGGTAATCAGATGTGTCATCCTTTGAGAAACCTTGGCGTGTCAGATTGTCTAGGCTGGTGTCTGCTGTGGGAGTAAAGTGATTTGGGCCAGAGTCTTTGTTCATCAGGTACTTTTGAACTTTTTGTTCAAAATCTGCATGGATGATCATTTCCTCTGGTTCCCAGTGGGGTCCCATGTCACCACTTTTAATTCCTCATTTTCAGCAAAGTGATACCAGGACTCTTCCTCTGAATCAGTGAGGCAAGCACAAGCCGGTTAGGCCCAGGTTTCATCTTTTTAAAGGATTCCCGGTCCTCGTCTTTGTAGCAGCCAAGTCTTAGGAGGCAGGACCGGTGATAAGTGCTGTTGCGGATATCACAGACGTACTAATCTTCAAAGGGCTCTGCTAGGGACTCCTTTCCTTTCCAATCAGAGCAGGTCTTGCAGCAAGCGCAATGAATATCAGAGTGTTTTGTGGCAGTCACAGATTTTTCTTAAAGCCAGCTACGGTGAAAATGGGGATGACCCACTTATCTATGGTCATAGGGGCCCAGTGGGTGTGGCACTGCTTCTGGTAAGTTTGTGGGAAGCTGTTTGTGCCCACTCTCCTGTGTGGTTTGAAGAGTTTGTGGCGGTCAATGAGTTCATAATTGAGTTCGTGCTTGTAGATGGAGGTTATGGCTGTGATGGGCTGCGTGGCTTGGGCCTTGTTCCTTATGTAGTTCCATACTAAACTTGCTCTCTCTTGCCCACTGGAAGACTCAGGTAGAGGAACTGGAATCGCCGTGGGGAGGTTAGTGTCTTGGCTCAGGTGTCTTGTACGTGGGCGCTTGCTTGGGGGTAGAGGTTGATAAGGAGGGGTATTGAGGTCCTCTAAGTCATCTCTGAAAAGAGGGTTGACGTGTAAGGTAGTCGTTGTGACGTCTTGGTGATGTTGGTGGATGATGAGGTGTTGTAAATCTGGAGTTTGGGTGGTAGGGGTGCCATGCTTTCTGCATTTGCGTTTGGGCTGGGAGGAGGCGCTGATCCTGTCACGTGCAGCACATTTGGCTGGTCTGCCATTTTGTGGTTGACCCATATTCAGAGGGGTGACGTCTGTATTGACTTGGGAATCCAGTGGATTGGCTTGGGTGTGTACTAGGTAATTGGTGCTCACATTCCTTGTGGCCTGGGATTGAAGCCTGCGCCTGCGCCTAGGAGGTGGGCTTTGTGTAGCTATATCCTCTGCAAGTTGTTAGTGGGTAGGCGTGGGGAGTGAATTGGCAGGAAATTGCTGTGTTTCTTGAGAGGCAGGTGTTTGATGTTCTTGATTAGAGAATATGGGGTTGTTGATCATTTGGGTAATGGGCAGGGCAATAGTTGCCGTTGTGTTGTTTGGAGGTGGATCAATTGGTTGTAAACCGGAGTTGGTGGTGTGCTCTGAGGGGCAGCCATGGACTGTGTTGTGCATGTGGTGGGCCTGGGTTGGTCTTGTGTGAGGTTTTCGCGAATCAGGCTGGCAGGTTAACATGGGTTACCGTCCTTCCTGTGATTGGGTGAGTTGCGTGGTTGGTGGATCGTGGCTGTGGTGCGGGCACAGGATGAAAGCCTGAGGCGGCTGGTGGATGAGGTTGAGTGTTTTGGTTGGCTGAGATAACTGTGGTGGTGTCTCAATGAAATTAGAGTCCTTTTCCTCTAAGAATGTGGCTTTGTTGATTTTACGTGTGCAAGGTGAGTGGTAAAGAGGTTCTTTTCTGTTGAGCTGATTGTTTCTGCACTCAGATCCTCAGTGGAAGGCAGTTTGACAATTTCTGCAAGCCTGTTCTTTGCTATGATGTGCTTTTTGTAGACCTTAGGGTATTTTTGTTCTAGCTGATTGCTGGACAGTAGGAACTGCTCATTTGTGGCTATGAGATCATGGAAGCCGGCCATACTAAGAGTTCTTAGGGGTTGATGCCATCAATCAGTTATGCAAGCGATAAGGGTGCTGAGATTGAAAGGGGGTGGGGTGCGGGCTGCAGTGGTCTCAGAAATAAATTGAGGTCGCCAAAAATCATTCCCAGGTACAGGTTTCTTGACCTTCCTTGTGACGTTACTGACAGTGTGGCACGCTTCAGACTTTGCGCCCACACCCTACGAATTAAAACAGTGACCTGGATTCACAATACCTCCCCTACTTGTGACTTGTGCAACGCTAATGAGGTACAAGATGAGTAGCACGCCCTTTATCACCGCACCATAACTTGTAACTTATTACCGCACCCATCCACACGTGGTCTCTTTCCGCATGACTTATGTGTCTCTATTTCACCCCGCAGGTTTCAAGAATGTGTCTGCTTCTCTTGTCTGAGCCAGAACAGCACTAAGTAAACTCTATAATAGAGTCTACTTCTTCATTCATGCACTTATAGCTTTTTATGAGCAGGCTAGCAGTCGCACTTTTTGACTGAAGGCCTTTTTTTGTAAACTCCTTACCGCAGCACCACCCTGGCCAGGCTGCTAGGCCCGCCACCTGCGGGTGCAGCCGCCACCTCCTCCGCCTCCCCCCCCCCTTCCATGGCCACCCCTAGCCATTCCCGCCCCCGGGCGGCTAGCATCGGCTCCCCCTCCCCCATGACTGGGGCTGCGTGCTCGGCCCGTTTCCAAAACTCCACCTCCCCTCAGCATGTGCCTGCGCCTCCCCCCTCCTCCGCCCCTCCGCCCCCGCCCCCGC
>LFIK01004604.1_pt1 | contig 11146 bp, 11 predicted proteins | sample 643401 | NCBI WGS metagenome assembly LFIK01 (sample SAMN03777447, study PRJNA286221) | soda lake metagenome | biome: soda lake; feature: Kulunda steppe; material: water; isolation source: sample T5-Br brine of Lake Tanatar-5 | place: Russia: Kulunda steppe | collected 2010-07
AGGGTGACAGGGTGACGGGGTGACAGGGTGACAGGGTGACAGGGTGACAGGGTGACAGGGTGACGGGGTGACAGGGTGACGGGCTTTTGAGGTTGCAGGACCTGTGGGCAGGGAGGGGTAAGGGCATGCACAGCGCGCTGCGCGCACTGCAGGGAGGGTGCAACCAAGCCTGCCTCTTGAACTCGGTGCTGGCGATGGCAGTGGCTGGCCGGTCGGTGCCTCTGGGGCAGAGGCTGAGGTTGAATCTTCTGCCGGGCTGTGGGGTGAAGGAAAAGGGGGGAGGGTGCTTATGCATGATGGCTGGACGCAGGCGAGTCACCGACGGACATGAGGAAAGGCAGGGATTGCTTGAGAGCGGCTGCTGCAAGGAAGTGCACACGTGAGCTCTTGGGCTAGCGCAGGCCTTCTGGCGTGTGCCTTTAGCTTGACTATTGGTTGAGTGGAGCGCTGCTCGGCTGGGAAAAAGGTCGGAAGGGTGTGCGCAGGCGGTGCGCGCAGGCAAGGCTGCACATATGTCATGGGTAGTATCGTACTACCGGTATGCGTTCTGGAAGGGCATGCGCAGGCGGTGTGTGGTGCAGGCGCAGTGATAAGGCATGCACAGGCGGTGCGCGCAGGCAAGGGTGCACATCAAAAGGGTTGTTGAGCAGATCGCCTAATGTGAATGCTGTAGGGCCGAGTGTCGCATGCTGGTAACACAGGCCATTGTATAAAGGAGTGCACCTGTGTATGATGGTGTTGGGCCCAGTCAGGGCACAGGGATCAACAAGCGTGCAAATTTGCGAAAGCAAGCAGCAATGACCTAAATTGGTGCTGGTGGCGGTCCCAACAAGTGGGAATATATTGCAGTTATGGCACCTCTCAGTATTGCAGTCATGGCAATAAGTGGGAATATATTGCAGGTGTGGCCCCTCTAAGTATTGCAGTTATGGCACCTCAGTAGGTGCCTGAGGCTGCTGCACCCGTCACGTGGTCGTTTCTGGTGAAACAAGCTGCGCCCGTTGGCTGTCAACTGATTGCGCATGTCGCTATGTTGCCAGGTCCGGAAACGCCTGGAAGAGAATAAAAAGAAGAAAGAGGAGAAGAACGATGATGATTATCTACCAGATGGCATTGACAGGTGGGTGAATTGTACACGCATATCATACGTGTGACGTATGGCAGTGGCTTGTAAGGAAGCCAAACGGTGGGTCAGGAACTGGTGAAACACAACAGGCATGAGCAAACAAAGGATATTACACAGGGGCATGGACATGTTTGTCTTGCGATTTTTTTGCTGCTAACTTGAAGATCCAACCTCACATTCGTTGTCGCTCTGCCTCCTATTGTACTGCCAGGCGCATCTTAGAAGCTGAGCAAGCTGAAGAACGTGCCCAAGAGGAAAAGCGAGCCCGGAAGCTGGTGCGTGCCGCTTCCTGCACTCGCACTCATGGACGCTCATAGATGCACCCTCCTTTAGTGGCTACCGTATGACTTAATTGCTTGTGGGCGCGGGTGCAATGGTTTTTTCCTTAAATGCCTACACTGATTGTTTTTGCTTTTCATTAAGCGCAGGTTGCCGCATGACAGCTTGGATGCGGAAATCAAAGGCCAACTTCTGGTCTACCTCGGTGTCTGCTTTGCATAACATTAACCTAGATGAATGGGGTGCGCACTTATTTGAGAGAAAATGGCTTAATTGCTGCGTGCAAGCAACATCTCCACTGTCTGATTTGCTGCCCATATTCTGTGCAGGAAAAGAAACAGAGGGAGCGCCAGCAACGGGAGGAGGAAGAAAATGAGGGGGCAGATGCGGACATGATGGCACTCATGGGCTTTGGTGGATTTGGAAGCAGTAAAAAATGAGGAAAAGAGGTCAATTGCTGCCCAAAGAGTAGGATGTTTTGAGCTATTCAGCTTGCCTGAAGCTGTCATGAGGCTAGACGCAGAGCTCACTGGCAGCCATGAGCAACCTGCTGCATAGGTTAGGTTAGGTTACAAAGCTGTACCTGCCAGACGAGGGCAGCTTAGCTGAAAAAAAAAAACCTGCTGCATAGTGTCCTGCAACTAGTATAGAGAGAGTTTTGTGTATGCTTCAAACCGGCTTCTCCGTTGACAATGTAAGTCAGATCACAGACAGACTTCAAACTGCGCAGGCTGGGAGGACTTATCAACTGCTCAGACCCAAAAGGAGAGAGTTGAACTGTGTGTGGGTGCTTGGCCTGCAGTGCCAAAATGTTGAAAATGTGTTTAACGTTGGTTGCAGGCCTGATTGTCTTCAGCTAAGCTGCCCTCCTTCAGAAGGCATGCTCCCCTTGCTTGTCGATTTCAAAGTAAGCATTAGAGCTACTACATAAGTAGTTTAGTAAAGTGGGTGCTTGGCCTGCGACCCCCAAGCCTAGAAAAGTAACAATGAACGACCTAGATAGTGACAATCGAAAAAGAATTTAAGGGCCTTACAACTTAAAGCAGGATGGCTTTAATGTCCGTTAAGCAATACAGTCCGAAACCCCAGATCTCCTTGAGTCGTCTTTTCATTCAGGAGTCCCTCACAGACAGTATTTTATTTAATGCCATGCCTTTGTTTATGCCAACTTGGCATATACAAAACCAGATGATGCTTTTGAAGACTAAGCAAGCTTTCCTTTTTGGTAACACGTATTTTTAAAAAAGAGGAACACTGCAACAGGAGACTGCAACTGCTAACCAGCCGCAAGGGGCCTGAAGGGTTGGGGTACAAATCCCTCTGCTCCTTGAATGGGGTGGAAAATGCCAGGGTGGCATCCGCCTTCAGAGTTGGTTGGACCCTTTTGGCCTGCCAGTGGTCTGCTTAACCGTTACATATGTAGCCTGATAAACCTGCAGGCTTACAATATGTAGGTCAAATCGGGGGAATCTTTCCTTTCTAATGAATGCCTGACTGACTTGATAGGGCCGCTTCTCTTATGGGCAGGTGCAGCGTCGTCGACTTGGCCTTTCCTGACATCATGGTGTACAGCGTTTGTTTTTCAACTCACCTCACTTAAGGGGGAACGCAATAGCTGCAATACTTGGCCAGGATGACCTTCAGACCCCATGCCGAGCCCAAAATAGGAGCAGACTCTCAAAGAGCATTAGTGCCTGCCTGCAGATCTCCATCTATATCTTGGTCTGGATGCAGCACTCCATGTGCGGTAGCGCCCAGGCCTGCGCATTAGCATACATACAAAATGCAGGTGAAACACAAACATGTGTGCCCGCATCCATACATGTAAGTTTCCATAATGCAAGATAAGATATCGCATACAATGAAGGACCAGAACACAGTACAATATACTCCATGGCTCCATGGGTGAACATTTCACCCACCGGGAAGTCTTCCATGGTCATGGACAATGCTTTTGCACATGCGGCTTGGCTGGCAGCGCCAAAATCTACGCATGAGCACGCAAGCAAAATACACAAACATGAGTCCCACACGCACACGCATGCTCGCAAGCACACCTGAATGCAAGCCTTAGGCGTGCATAAGAAGTAAGTCACGCATCTGTAGTGCACTGCTATTCATGATCATTGTGTTCCCGCCGTCTAGCTTACCTCCAATACTTTGATTGGTTGACAGGTCCCATTGCCAACCTTTTGCAGGTGCCGTTAATTGCTTGCAGGGTGCTTCGCCTTTCCTCACCTGGGATGCATTGAGAGTAAGTGGCAACCCCTTTTGGAGCATGCTTGCAGCAAAACAGTACCTTGCATAAAAACAGGTCTCCACAGGCACTTGAGTGAACAAGTCCTTGATCAACATTCTAATCCTATCTTCATGCAGTAGTCAGGCAAACTGAAAATGAGTTTGAACATCTGGGACAGTCCCTAGCACATTTGCCGTTTAGCGCAAGCGCCCTACTGCATGGAAAAGGCTAAAAATAATCAACGTTAGTACATGCCTGTCATCCGTTAGTCAGATGAGGAGGCGATGCCATAGTGTGCAAGGCTGCAGTCAGCATGCAACATGGCTTCCAGGTGCATCTTGAACTGCCCACCTCACCTTAACAATACTTCCCTCCTTCACAGCTGTGACCACTTTCTCATAGAAAAGAGTGGAGAATTCAAGTTTAGGATCTCGATTGGCGTCCACTCAGCAGGCCTGAGATGAAAGCTCTGAACTATACCCTCCCCTTCAAAGCCTCTGTTTGAAGAGTTGAAACTTCCTTTCAGCCTCCACAAGACCATCCCGGGTTTTCTTTGCAGCTTTCTATCCCTCCAGCTGTTTAGCTGTCTGGAAAGTGAGGCACGTGTGGATCCGAGATCGAAGGAGAGCTCCTCGCGATAAATGCAGCATCCATCAAAGTAACTTCATGTAAAGAAACTTGGACATCGTATCCGTCAACCTTGTGAATTTGTCTACTCACTTTGGTAGACAAACTGTCAACTGGCCTTAGTAGACAACCTGGTGAGACCTAGCTCCTATAGCTCGCACGTCTAAACATTTTACTCAAACTTGGCCCACATCCATCATGCATTCTTAGGATGCCATTGAGTGTGAAAAGAAGCACAAGTACGCATTGCCTCAGGCTACTGAGGGAGACAAGCAAGATGCCCCTATTTTCTACTGGCTCTGTTTCAATACTTTATTGAGCAAGATCAATCAAGCTGATTTACTGCTGGCACGTAAAAAAAGAAAGCTGGACATTTGAGGTCTTATCTGCTCTTCGCGACATACCTGGAGCTGATGTGCACATCTCTGGTACCATGAGCTGTTCCAAAATCAACATGAGTGACTTTGAACTGTTGTTGCACGAGCAAATCATACGGGAATGGAGAGATTTTGACCAGATTCATCCACATGCTGTGCACATTTCCAGCAGAGTCATGAGGACATACCACACACATTCTGGTTTGCTCTAAGGCCCTAACTCCTGGGGAGTCAGATAGATGGTGGGATGATCAGAAACGCACAACCAAACCAACTCTTCCTTTACACCTGCCACAAATATCCCTAACCATCTTTCATGCGCTCTCTCCAGACTCAGATTCTTCGGTCACAACCTGAATATTGAGCTGCTCCAGCAACAAAACCATAGAGTCCCTGATGAGCTTAGGATCTGCACCAAATGCAACTGGCACTGTGTTCAAGATGAAGAGCATGTTCTACTAGACTGCCTGAGTGCAGGCTTGGCTGAATTGCGCATCAAGCACCATCATCTTCCTCACCCTCTTCAGTGGATCAAACAGGCTTAGAGACTTTGTTAGCCAAGCAGCTCTTCTATGATGGCGCGCAACTCCCCACAGACTCCTTCAAATATCTGGGCATGGTTTGTGACAGACATATCAATCTGACTACTGTACTGGATGCAGCGCTGCGTCCATTCTCAGCTGGTACTTTCCGCATCAAGCAATTTATATGGGAGCATGACCTTACCAACAGGTTACACATCTACATGTAACTCCTCATAACATACGCAATCCCTGCCGGTATGTATCCAGGTTTGGGCCACCCCATTCCTACAACCGGGCAAAGGAATGGACAATTCTATCAGAGGGGGCAAAGGAATGGACAATTCTATCAGATATCTGAGCAAAAGTCTGGGCATGATCCTTTTTTGATGCAAACTGTGAAAACATCATATAACTAGGCTACTGGTAAAATTTGGGGTGAAATGGACGACCCTTGTGGCCTGGGTGGGTGCTCAGCCTCTGTTTTTGGCCTATTTTGGCATAAACAGCACACGTATGCCCTCAAAACGACCCAACCACACGTCTTTTTACCCCCAAAACACCATCAATATACTTCTAATATGTTGATAAATGATATTGGATGTTGAAACTCAGGTTTGGAGGGGGTTGGACTTTGACCCTTTCTGGCACCCCTCCTGCTGATTTTTTTTAAGGGAAATGACCCAAAATGCACATCTCACCAACCACTGGGTGTTTTCACTCCAATTTTTTTTGCAATGATGTTTGTTTATTACAAGAGCACCAAAACACCAAAAATCATGTAATTCGGTACAGTGGCTGATCTGGTGTGGACATCTGGCTGTGAAAAGTAGGGTTCACGCCGCAGCCCATTAGGCATGGGCCCCCTGACGTGCACCTTTCAAGCTCAGGTGCTGTGAAAAGCTTGCAAGCAGGGCTACCATCTAACGCTAACCTTGAAAGGTGCACGTCAGGGGGCCCATGCCCTGGGATCATGCCAAAACCATACCCATTTTGGGCCTCAGATAACCCCCTCTGCAATTCTATACAAGCTGGCTGCTGATGGTGCTCGAGAGGATTATGATGGTCAAGGACACAACCCCTTCATGGTGCGTCATGCGCGAGTTTGGTCTACTAGACTCTAGTAGAGCCTGTACGATTTACTGGTTCCGCGGTACACTGTACAATGCTTAAACTCAAAGCGATAGCTCCACTGCAAGAAAGATCTTACGAGCTGACATGCAGCTGAGCTGACGGTGCGATGATTGCTGATCATCCCACATCCTATCTGCTATGAATGGTCTGACACAATCCTACATGTTCAAAGAAAGGCTGCTGAAGTGTGAGCCCATTGATCTCGGTTTTTTAGTTGTGGACCTCAGGGAGAGCCACTTGGATATTTGGTCACCTTCTTCTGATGTGCATCCACAAGAGCGCAGCAGCAAACGCTCCACTTATCATTCTATGGTGCGCCCTCCGTACAAAGAGGGCCCTTTAAGTACTAGATTTGGGTTTCTATTGAAACCTGTGTGCCGATGATTCTCATTTCTAAAGAGAGCAGTTTGGTCACAGGACTTTTGGGCTGGCCTGACGCAGAGCGGAGTACTTGCCTGTCCGTGGAGAGGCGCCTTCATAGACGTGGTATAGTTGTTACATATTGACAAGTGATACAAAGCAAACACGGATCCAGCAGACAAAGAGAAAATAAAGACTGGACTGGGATTGCTATCAATAACACAACTCACAATTTATACCAACTCTAGTCAATAATAGCCACACACGTATATATGTGGTCCGCAGCATTACAAGTGGCTTCAGTCTCAGCCACACAATCAACAAGTGGTCCAAGTTTGAACCTCAGGCAACGCGAGGCTCTCAAGCAGTGTATAATAGCCACACAACATTTAGTGGCACCATCTTCCATAAGAATACAACAGATTCTTCCCGGACGGTAAGGTATATTGGGGTACTACAGGTCTTGCATACAGTCTGCTCAAAGTATGTTGTCAATACAATTGCTTATAGCACAGGGGATTGCCAACTTAGGCACTTCAACTCGAGGTCTCACTTCATAGCTGATTAGTTAATATCTGTGCATATAATAGATTGAAATGCACTTGAATGCTCAGGTAGCATTGCACTTTCTTAGTGCACATGCAGGCGCATGTATATATGGTACGATAAAGTACAACTGGGCTCAAGCACAGTAACCTTTTGTTTAGGCCTCCTCAATGCAAGAATATATGTCTTTGAAGGCAGGCGCTTTGTAATGTCTCACTAAGTCATGATTTCTATATGCTATCCAGAGGGTGCAAGCAAGTTATGACTTCTTTTGGTCTGGATTTCCTTCTCAAATGTGATGCATGATGTGCAAAGTCTACCCTCCTTTCCTCTTAGACATTGTGCACGCCACGTGGTGTGTGATGCACAAAAACACGAATATTGTATTTACAGGCCCTGGTCACACGTTCGGCATACATCTTTCCCAGATGCATGTTCCTTGACCTTCCTCATGACGTTATTCGCAGCATGGCACGCTTCAGACTTCGTGCCCTACGAATTGCGACAGTGACCTAGGATCGCAATACCGTATTGTTTGGAGGTGACCTCCCTTACTTGTGACTTGTGCAATGCTAATGACGTACAAGACGAGCAGCGCGTCCTTTTCACTGCATTCGTCCACACGTGGTTGCTTTCCGCAGGACTTATGCATCTCTGTTTAATCCCACAGGATTCGACAATGTGCCTGCTTTTCTGAGCCAGAACAACAATAAGCACAATTTCTTATTTTGTGCACGAATAGCTCTTTATGAGCAGGCTAACAGTCACACTTCTTGACCAAAGGCCTTCTATTGTAAACCCTTGTTAGCCAAGCAGACACCAAAGGACTGGCCTTCATGCACAAGTGCATGAGTGCCTAGATTGCTGTGCCTAGGTTTCAAAATACCACCTTGCTTGTTTCTTTGTTTTGAGTTGGTTTTGGTTGCAGGCCTGATTGGCTTCAGCTAAGCTGCCCTCGTTTTGCAGGTACAGCTATTTAGACTAACCTTCTCTCCCTTTATGGGAAGTTATCTTGGCCCTGCCTGTACTTTTATAGAAGAGCTTGTGGGTAGATTGTGAGCTTTTCCAGTATTGAAAGGTTATCTTTAGACAAATAGTGTTTTGAGAAGTGATTCCAGGTATGCAGTCAAGACATATACAGAAGTTTAATCCTTTGTCCTTTGCTTGCCCTTTGAGCGCCTTCTGATTTGACTCCCTCTTTTCACCAAAACCTCTAGCTTTCACACACTACTTTCTTTTTCATGTTTGCGCCTCTTTACTTTAGGTCCAGGTTGCAGGCCTTCTAGGTTTCAGTTTAGTATTTTTGGGGGTTAGCCTGAGCAACTCAGCGAAGTCACCTGCAAACTCAGTGCCTACGTCCGTGATGACCTCAGCGCAGTTACCAAACCTGCATAGCACATGCTCCACGAATAACCTAGCCGTGGTGGTGGAAGATTTTTCTTGCATGGGTGCCACAGTGACATGTTTGCTTAAGTGCTCTATGGCCACGAAGATGTACTTGTTCCCGGCTTTGGATGTTGGGTTGAAAGGCCCTGCAAGGTCCACCCCCCAGCGATAGAACAATCCTTCTACAGGTATAGGTTGCAATTCCTTGGCCAGTACATTAAAATTGGTGTTGGCACGATCACATTCCTGGCTACTTTGGACAATGTGAGCAATATCTTGTCCTATTCCAACCCACCACCAATAAGGTATTACCAAAAATGTTGTGCGCCTAACTCCAAAATGCCCATGCTGCTCGTGTACGTACTGTATTAGCTTAAACCTTTCCTCTGGCTTGGGTACCACACAGAGTGTCCCATCTGGCATCCTGCGTTGTAGTTCTCCCTTGTTAAAGACGTACACCTTGGCCCTGCGCAAGATACGGTCTCTTTCATGCCTAGGTGTGCCAGTTGCGATTTGATGCGTCTTGATGAAGTCAATAACCGGCGCATCCAGCCACACATCTTTGGGCCCTTTGCACCAATATGATTCCTTGGCCTCTTCCCGTTGTGTCGTCAGTGAAAATTTCAGTATCCAAGGTGAGCAGACAGGCCTGGATGTCACAGTCAATGCACTGGCCACAGTGTGTTGGTCATACCCCCCACATGCAGGCATGTGTGCTTTACGCAGAGAAGTGAGCGTGGCAGGTGACTCTTTGATGGACATTGGTCTGTCACTACCAACCGTGATGAACTCCTCGTCACCAGGCATGAATGCATCAGAGAAAGGTGCAATAGCTGTTAACAAGCTAAGAGCCTGCATGTGCTTGCCGATAACATGCGATTTTTGTTCCTGCAGTTGTGTGGTTAGAGCAGCAACGCTGTCCAGCCTGGCCTCAGTGACGTCCTCCTCAGAGATCTGTGGGAAGCGGGAAAGCGTGTCTGCATTCTGGTGATTTGCCCCCGGTCTATGTTTGATGGTGAAAGTGCATTGTTGTCAAGTTATGGCCCACCGTGCATGTTGAATAACCAAATCCTGCTTCGTCACAAGTACCTAAATGCAGTGATAGCTGTATTGCTGAAGAGTCTCGGCCTTAATTCGCAAAGAGTCAAGAAACTTGCTCTCAAACTCCATGCTCATTCTATGCACTATGCTCATAAGCTTGTTCATACCAGACGTTCTCTTGTGCATTCTCCCCACCTTCAAACCAATCAGGAGAGGTCTGCTGGCTTGTCTGTCCGCAACCCTCCTGATCCTCACTGACCCTCTCTTTTTTTCTGGTGAAGGGGCTTTTCTTCCCAAGTGGCCCCTTTTCCTTAATTGATGTGAGGAGCTTCTTGCTGCTTGTGTACTTTTTCTTTCTTTTCTTTTCTTTCTGTATTGCCAACCGGTTAAGTACTCAGCCAACCAACTTCAACCGATTGAACACGCAGTGCAGCACACTTCTGGATGCAGCACTTATCTGGCGTGACACTGCCCTCGGTAGGTACCGTACCTGCTGTAGTAGCTGTGACAGCTACTACTAGCTAGTAGCTACATAGTACGTAGCCTAACCTAACTTTTTCTCCCTTCAAGATCCCAAACAGTTTTTGCCAGCCTTTTATTCTGTTGTAGCCCTTTACATTTTGCATGCCTTGCCGAGTAAGACTGCCTTTGATTTCTTCTCTCCAAGAAAAGTTTGTTGTGCCGCTGAGTCAGCAAACTCCGCTATTTCATCTCAAGCACTGTGAAATAGCTTTTGGCTGACGATGACCAGCCACAAACCAATCAGCCTAACTGCCAGGCTGGCGGTTAACCCTAAATTGTTAACTTGTAAACTACCTGACAAGCCTGGCCGGTGAACAAAAGAGAGAGCTGGACCATGTCGTGACCCTTGTGTACATAAAACCAGTGTTTGAGCCTTCTGTGAATCACCTTAAATGCCTTATCAAAAACATGTATGGAAGAGTGCACCGACGTAACTGGGCAATGCCACTTCTGGCATGCAGCTGTTCTTAATCTAGTACAAATGCAGCCAGCTGCTTGATTCCAAGTCCCCTTGTGTGTTGGTAAGGTAGTGCGCTTTGGACAAAATATGTGTCTACCTTAAGTGTCAGCTTGGATGGTCAACATGCATTCAAGGTCCAATGCACACTCTCTATCTTCACATAATGGATGGACATGGCATCCATCCATCAACCGGTGCATTGCATGTGCTTAATGGTGATTGGGTAAACGAAATAGAAGTGCATCACCATCAATCACCATCAATCAACGTACCCAGAGGCTTACAGATTAAGCCCCAGTAATAAAGGTGACTTTCCGCAGTCAGGTCATAACACAAGCAGCTTTTGACATTGGTTGAATCATTTATATGCAAGTAACATGACAAGCTTCAAGGCAAAAAATTAGGCTCGAGCTTACGTTCACACAGTTTTGAGGGGCAACACATGCAAGACATAAATAATACGTGTAGGCACATTAACAAGGATATGAATGAATTCCATCATTTTCAAAGCAATCAATTTCAACTTAC
>LFIK01004605.1_pt1 | contig 11146 bp, 16 predicted proteins | sample 643401 | NCBI WGS metagenome assembly LFIK01 (sample SAMN03777447, study PRJNA286221) | soda lake metagenome | biome: soda lake; feature: Kulunda steppe; material: water; isolation source: sample T5-Br brine of Lake Tanatar-5 | place: Russia: Kulunda steppe | collected 2010-07
AAAAGGGGAAGTCGATTATCCACCCTCGCAACCTGTGGGTTCGGGGTTCGAACCTCACTGGAGGCCACAACCGGCTAAGCTGCCCTCGTTTGGCGGATACAGCCTTGAAACCTTACCTTACCTTACCTAGCAGAAGAAATGTTAACAAGGTAGGATAACCACCAGCCTGGCCGTGATTTTAGCATCAGAAGGCAAGGGAAGGAGGAGGCACCAGCCTGGGTGTTTCTGAGTGTAACACACACTCAAACAAGCAAAAGGGGCCCCAAAGACTATTCCTTGCCATGAGCTGCTGCTCAACCATGAATTAGGACTCCTCAATTCGGAATTGAATATTTAACCCTGTTTGAACCCTTGCTTCAGCATAGCCCTTATCACCAGCACCTTTGATACATGAAGTTTCATGCAATGGCATCCCCGAGATGCAGAGATACGCTTCAAGTTGGTCTCCTCAGCTTTCCCGGCTCACACAAGGTGCATGATGCATTCAAGTTGTCCAGTGGTATTGTACCACGACACATGCGCATGGACACGACAGGCAGCTTCATCCTACAGCCCCGCCGCACCACTCTCACCCCCTTCACCCCCCTCATCACTTGAGCTGCTGCTCCCGCTCCCGCTCCCACTGCCACTCCCACTCCCGCTCCCGCTCCCGCTCCTGCTCCCCTGCCCCACCACCCCGTCCTCCCTTTCCTCCTTGACTTCCCAGCTAGCTTGCGGTGCAGGCCTGCCAGTGGGGAGGCTTGCTTGCCTGCCCGACCGGCTTCGGTCAAACTGGAGCAGCGAGTACGCGCCAGGGAAGGGCGTGGACGCCAGGTCCTGCAAGTTGGGGGCCGGTGGCACGGATGCAGGGGCGCAGCTTGGGCGCTTGAATTTGTGTGTTGGCACAACGGTACTCATGGGAGTTTTGTTCAAGAACATCATTTTGCCTGCAGCACAACTGTGCAGAAGTGAGGTGTCCAGGTGACAGCGCACACCTCTGCGGGTGCATTGACAGTGACAGGACCTCGTGAAAACAAGCACAGGGGTTGATGTGCGCACGTGTGGCCTGCCAGCTGGGCGTGTGTGTGACGCAGCCTGTAGCAAACCAGGGTGAGGAAGAAGCGCGCCAGCCGGACAGGCCCGCAGGCGCTTGTGCTTGTGAGTATATGTGTGTATATATGTGTGTGCGTGCTCATGTACATGTGTGTGTGCGCGCGTGCATGCGCATGTGTGTGAACAATTATTCGGATTCATGTCCAAGACCCGCGCTCGCCTCATGGGCCCACCCTGCAAACTGACACCTGCCCACGCAGTCAAGCAGGTGAACATGCGAACTTGTACATTCACGCCCATGAAAGTGTGAACCTCTCCACTCATACCCTTGCCTACTCGGCTACACATGCAACCACACAGCCACAACCTTGCACAGTGTCAAATAGCCCACACTTTCACATGTGAATACACTTCCACAGCACAGCATGTCCCACACACCACATCTCCCATTTGCACCGACGGCCAAGCCCACAACCATGGAAGGGCAGACCCACGCACAAGGGCACTCTCAGAGCCACACAAAGGGCACTCTCAGACCCCCACACAAAGGGCACTCTCAGACCCACACACAAAGGGCACTCTCAGACCCACACAAAAGGGCACTCTCAGAGCTACAGCCAATCAGCCACACCCACACACAACCTCACCATGGGATGGAGTACGCCCCGCCGCCTGCCCTCAAAATGCCGTGGCAGCCCCTGCGCCCCTGCCCCGCCGCTGCCCCCCTCCTCCTCCCCCCCGCTGCTGTCCCCCTCGGGTTCCTCGCCCAATGAGTGTGGGCTCAGCGTGTTATAGCCCAAGCGGATGCTCCTGGCCAGCGCATTGTGGTGGTGGTGGTGGTGGTGGCGCGCGTGACGCTGGTGGCGCTGCAGGGCGCGCGCGGCTGACGCCTGGATGTCCTGAGGGCAGCCAGCCAGCCATTGGGCGCAGGTGTTCGTGCGTGTGATCGTGCGTATGAGTGCGCGTGTGCGGAGTCCATGCTTTCGCCTAAGTTGAGCGTGCAGCAAGTGGGAGTGTGCCGGGCAGCGCCCCAAGAGTATTCATTTGAACTGTCTTGTCAAGGGGAGTGTGTCCTTTGCGTGCGGTGCTGTCGGGCGCGCGTGTGCAGTGTGTGCAAAGGGCATAAAGAGTTGACAAGGACAGCAGCAAAATGCACAAGGCCACACCTGCTGCCTCTGGCATAGAAGGTGCGCCATGTGTTGACACGGTAAGCGTGCGCCTCTGGCAAATTTGCATTGTTAGCTCCTATGCTCACGACACAAAGCCACCAGCTTGCCAGGACTGCACTGCTACACGCATGCACACGCCCGCGATTGCATGCGGTACGCATCCTTTTGAGGGGCCTGTCTTTTGCCCTTGCCCTGCTTATTGTCATCCATCAGAGCCCGAGGCCTAGAATTTAACAAACCATTGAAGCCTTGGATTTAGCTGTACAAACTTGACTTTGGGCTTGAACATATGGAAACAGGCAGAATGAGGACGAAGAGGACAATGAGGACAAAAAGGCTGATTGACAGCAGCATGCCACGCGCTTTTCTTAACACAGCCGCCTGCTGATCCAGAGTCCCTCGTGGGCCTTCAGACAGGACAAACGAGGCATGTGCTTGGGCAGGCTTAGGGTGCTCCTCAACACCATGGCCAGCAGCACACCTGCGAGCGGGTGGGCTGGTTGCCCGTGCTTGCCCCACTTCTCCCCTGGCCCGTAGCCTGTGGGCGCAGCAGGGGCTCCTGGGCGCCCAGATGCTGTGGCCTGCATGGCATGCATATGCACAGCACAGTCTGTTGGGAAGGAATGCATAGGCAGCAGGCTGATGCTCCTGCGCGTGGGCGCCGCTTGCTCACTCTCTGCTGCACCTCTGCAGTCCCAGTTTCTGGCGGCATTATGCACGCATACTTCAGGCCTGGACAGCCAGCTTGGTTTAGACACATGTGCATGCTTTGGAGCATGCGGAAACAAATGCGGCTGAAGTTAACACTCAACTGCAGGCTTTGGGTCTGGACACTCAGGTATTGGGTTTGAGCGCACGGCACACTTTGTCCCCTCACCTCTACAGCAGGCAGGAGAGCCAGGACATGTGCAAGCCTGCCCCTTTACATCAAGAGCAGGCAGGAGAGCCTGGACCAAATGCCCAAGCCCACCCCTTGACCTCAACAGCAGGCATAGGGTCTGGATACACGCGAGGCCACCTCTCAGTCGCAACCTCCCAGAGCCTCTGCCTCTCAGAGTCCACCTCTCCAAGCCTGACTCAGACCCTGCCTCCATAGCCCACCTGTCAGAGACCACCTCACGTAGCCCACCTCCCATAGCCCAACCCCCGTAGCCCACCTCACATCGCCCAGCCCCCATAGCCAACCTCGCATAACCCACCTCACATAGCCTAGGCCCTGTAGCCCACATCATACAGCCCAGTCCCCATAGCCCACCTCACATTGCCCACCCCTCATAGCCCACCTCACATAGCCCACCCCCCATAGCCCACCTTACATTGCCCACCCCTCATAGCCCACCTCAGAGCACGCGCTGAGCCCGGCCTTGCCACCGCAGCGGCTGCACCATAAGGGCCGCCCTGCAAGGCAGCGTACTCAAGGTCCCCGTCAAAGGCGCTGCCATCCCCTTCCAGATCGTCCGAGGGCACGGGCGGGGGCAGGCAGCTGCGTAGCAGCTCGTTGTACAGGGATGTGCCTGCAGTTGCGCGCAAGGGGTGCCGCGCAGCTGCTGGGCGTGCAGTGGACAGGGCCCACGTGCTCTCAACATGGCGACACCCTACCCCTCACGCATTTCCCAAAGTGGGCACAATGTGCCCCAACACACGGGCATGTCCACCAACGTGTCGCAACGCAGGCGTGCCCGCCAGCAGCAGCTGCTGGGCAACAGCAGGGGCAACAGCATGTCTCAAGACGGCTATCCCCGCTTGCTGCAGCTTCAGGGCAAGCAATGCGCAGGGCACTGAGGGTGAGGTCAATGCCTCCGTTTAATCGTGAATTGAGGAGAAAGCAAGGAAGGGGTGCAGGCTTGGGACATTTGCCAATGCCTCCTTGAAGCATAAACAGCTACAGCAGCAGTGGCGGCGACAACAGCAGTAGCAGCGGCAGCAGCAGAAGCAGCGGTAGTAGCAGCAGCAGCAGCAGGGCAGCAGCAGTATGTGTGCTGGACCTGCTTGAAATGGAAGCAAAGCCCAAGAACTGCGCTCGCAGAGAGAGAGAGAGAGAGAGAGAGAGAGAGAGAGAGAGGCTGGAGGCTTAAATCTGCGCTACCCTCAAGCCGGGCAGCTGTGTCAAGAGGGCATTCGATCAAGGGCCACTACAGCACTTCAGCAGGTAAGAGCATGCTGTGCCCGGCCACCCTCCTTCCTACTGCAGGCCCCGGCGGACCTCCGCGCATGGCTTTGGATTCTTTCTATCTTTGGGAGCATCACTGTTTTCTTAAAAAGTATCATAGGGTGACAGAACCCATGGGGTGACAAACTCACAACTGGCAAATGGTGATGAGCGGTAGCTTTGGTGAACACAGCACCTCGGAGCGCTCACCGACGCACCTGAGATGAGCACAATGAAGCCCAGCACCTGCAGCTCATGGAAAGTCTCCCACCCAGCAGCCAGAGAGAAGAACCAGACCAGCAGCCTGTGCAGCAGGGGGCAAGGATCATCCCAATCTTGGGGTTGTGCCCATTGCACACCAAAGACCAGCTTGTGCAGCAGTTGCTGTTGTGCCCATTGCACACCAAAGTTGCAGTTGCTGTTGTGCCCATTGCACACCAAAGACCAGCTTGTGCAGCAGTTGCTGTGCAGCAACAGACAAACAGACGAGAAAAGTCTGTGCATCTATACCTGAGCAAATATGAGTGGACCCTGGACTCAGCAGTGTGAAGGAGCCAGCCCCAATGCGCGCCTGCCCTGCAGCCCCTTCCTCTTCCACTCTCCACTCAACCATCCCCTCCCTCTGCTGCTCTCCGCCCCCCCGCTGCCAAATGGAGGGAGCCAAACCCCTAAGCTAGAGCCTCAACTACAGACCATGTATGTGTATGCGTGCTTGTGCATGTGCATGCGCGTTTGTGTATGTGCATGCGTGTTTGTGTATGTGCATGCGTGCTTGTGTATGTGCATGCGTGTTTCACAGCAGACTGCCCCAGCCTGTCCTATCCACGAGTGCAGTCATGCCCCACAGAAGCGCAGCCGTGCCTGGTAGGGAGGCCGCATCCAAGAGCGTGCTCAAAGTTGCGCTGTGGCGCTCAAAGTTGCGCTGCAACGCTCAAAGTTGCACTGCAACGCTCAAAGTTGCGCTGGGGCGCTCAAAGTTGCGCTGCGGCGCTGCGCATCTGCACTGCACATCCAGCAGAGCAGCCCCGCTTGCTGAGGGCAGCCCCTAACCCACGTGCGGCAGACGTCAATCGTGGCGCGCGAAGCACCAGACAGCGCCTGCGTCACGCTCAGCCCAAACCAGTTGAACGCGCCAATGGAGAGCACACCCAAGATGACCTGCACACCAGGAAGGGGTTCAGGGCGCTGCTCTCCCTGCTTGTTGGGCGGAGTGGGTTGCTGAGCTGAGCGTGCATGCTTGTGCAGTGTATGCGTGTGTGTGTGTGTGTGTGTGTGTGTGTGTGTGTGCGCGTGCGCGCGCACAGCAGCCAACGATGGGTGCACGCGCTTGATGGAGCTTAGTTGGGTGCATGCACCCTACGGGCATTGGCAGATGCACCCAACTGAGTGTGGGCACCCTCGGCGCGCGCGCACATTGTTCCTGCAAGCTCTCACCGCGTTCCGAAGCGCGGGCACACGCGCCATGGCATCCAGCGCCGCACCCGCATCCTCCAGGGGCAGGCCGTTGGGTGCCTGCATGCGGCGTGCATGCGTGCATGCGTGCGCGCGCGCGCGCGCGCGCGCGTGTGTGTGTGTGTGTGTGTGTGTGTGTGTGTGTGTGTGTGTGCATGCGGCGTGCATGTGTGTTTGTGTGTGTGATCGTGTGTGCGATCGTGTGATCATTGTGTGTGTGTGTGTGCTTGCATGTGCATGTGCGTGTGCATGTTTTGGTTAGGAGAGTCCCATGCATCCCTGCATGTCTGCATGCCATGTACGCCCGCATGCAAGTAACAACCCAAAGTTAGCCAGGCACGGCTGCAAGAGCTACATTTGGCTTTGAGGCACATCCCTGCTCTCAAGCGCGCATCCTCACTCACACGCGCATCCTCGCTCACACACGCATCCTCACTCATGTGCGCGTCCTCACTCAAATGCGCGTCCTCATTCACACGCGCATCCTCACTCATGCGCGCATCTTCACTCATGCGCGCATCCTCACTCACACGCGTATCCTCACTCATAAGCGCATCCTTACTCATTTGTGCATTCTCACTCGTACGCAAGTCCTTCCCCAGGGGCACCTCACACGCACCATGACCCCACCCACCCACCCCCAACACGCCATGCGCCCAGGCATGGGAGCCTCCCCATCCACACAGCGCCATCCGCGCATGCCATCCACACCCCCAGCCCCTTGCCACCCCTGACTGTCAAATGAGGCCTGAGCAGGAGCTCGTGCCCCAGCCCCTAAAAAATGAGCGCCTGTGCCCTAAAATCCGCGCGCCCGTGCCCCTAGAAATAGCGCGCCCGTGCCCCTGAAAACCGCGTGCCCGTGCCCCTGCATCCCCACCAGGCACAGCCTACAGCAGCCACTCCAGCGCATTGCCCTCCGCCCACGCACCTGCATGCGGCCCAGCAGCGGAAGCACACACAGCGACAGCACCACGCCCCACGCGCCCTCCACGCCCACCGCCAGCAGCGGCTGCATGCGGAACTTGGCCATGAACTTCTCCTCCACCACGAACTGCAGGGCGGCAAACAGCTGCGCCATGACCACAAGCAGGTCGCCCACCAGCGGCAGTACCCCGGGGCCACCCTGCTGCACAGCAGCAGCACCCCCGCTGCCATTGCCGCCGCGCCCCAGCCAGTCGTTGCCACTGCCCTCGCTGCTGCGGATCCCATCTGCTGGGCCACCACCACTGCTGCTGCTACTGCTGCTGCCGCCCTTCCTGAGGGTGTGGAAGCCCTGCACTAGCCAGTGCGAGCCCAGCATGTGCCTGCCCACCCCTGCCCCCCCGCCGCCTGCGTCTTCCCCCATGGCGTGCAGCAGCTCTGGGCCCTGGTACGTGTTCGGGCCCGGAGGAGGCACATGTGTGACGGGCGATGCCACAGGAGGTGGCATGTAATGGTGGTGGTGGTGGTGGTGGTGGTGGTGGTGGCTGCCCTGGATGACTGACGCAAAGCCCACGATGGCCGCGCCCGCGGCGATGAGCACCTGCGCACCAAGCGGCCAGCAGCAGCACCCATTTGCATACCATCACTTGCTGTCTGGGCAAGGGTGAGCGCCTGTGCACCACTTTGCTGGTTGCAGTGGACAGAGGCAAGCCAATGCACGACCAGCATGAGCACCCCGCATACATAATCGCCCCACCAAACGGGCAGAATGAGCACCTGCATGCAGGTGCACGGGGAGCAGAGGACCTGCACGGTGGAGAAAAGCAGAAGCAACGCATACCCTGCAGGAGCAGGCATACTAATGCATCTCACTTACACCAGGACTTGAGAAAGAAGGCAATTCAAGACCACACACACCCATACATGCGCATGCATTGCTCTGCCACCCAGCCCTGCCCTGTTCCTTCCCCTCATGCCTCTGTTGTGCCCAAAACAAAAGCATGTGTGCGGGGCTGGCACGTCTGCCAGGCCCTCTTGGTGGTGGGTGGAAAGGGCTCTGCTTGATTGCCCTATGCAATCTGGCTGACAAACCCGCACTGATGAAGTGGGCATGCGTGCCTCTCCCAACTAGCAGCACAGCGCGCTTTGTGCTAGCCTATTGGCAGACGGGTTGGTAGCTGGCAACCCCACATGTGTTCACAAGGGTGTGCTCGCCTCTCAACTACGGCTGTGCAGAGCATGGTATGCGCGCCTCAGGATATAAGAGCAGCGCAGGATCAGGCACGCGCGCCCTGCGCAGGCGGAAGTGATGCAGAAGTGAGCACGCCGCACTCGACGCGCCGAGCCTTTTGCACTAGTCTGGCAGCACACACCAAGCGTTGGGGCCTGGCCCACACCCGCCCAAGCCTAGCTTCAAGCATCAGCACGCACGAATACAACTGTGAGCTTACACTCGGCACACACACATACATACACACATGCACACACACACATGCACGTATGCCTTCACCCTCACAATGCACATGCAATGCGCGACCACATCGGGTGTGCACGCAGCGTCACGCACCATGCCCAGCCAGTGGTGCAAATAGAGGCGCCTCTTGAGAATAAGGATGGTGAGGCACCCAGCAAACAGGACCAGCGTCCCGCGCAGCATTTGGTACGTGGAAGCAAAGCTGCAGGCACAGTAACACACATGCACCCGCATTGGGCTCATCAGCCTTGCCTGGCGCCACATGCATCGAGGTGCAAGGGCAGGCGTAAGGGGCATGCACTTACGCGCAGCAGAGGGCATGGGGGGTGAGCACTGCCCAGCACATGCACAGCGCTCAAGTTGAGCACTGCCCAGCACATGCACAGCGCTCAAGTTGAGCGGCTCAACCTATAGGAAGCGTGCCGCTTGTGCACGGATTGCCATCCCCGCATCTTTGCGCCATGGTGCAGCCGCTGGGCCTTTACTGCACCACTCACTGCACCGCTGGGCATGCCACTGCTCGCCCCGCCGTGCCAACACACCCTCCGACATGTTGCAGTGCCAAACACTGGGCAACATGGCAGGCACTACACCGGGCCCGGTGTTGCAAATCGGGCACCCTTGTCCGCACACATTCGCATGTCGGGCCTATGTGCCACTCTGTCCACTGGCCTGCGTGCCACTGTAGTGGCTGGCACTGTGGTGGCACTGTGGTGGCACTGTGGTGGCTGGCACTGTGGTGGCACTGTGATGGCACTGTGATGGCACTGTGATGGCACTGTGGTGGCACTGTGGTGGCACTGTGGTGGCCTGCGTGCCACTGTGGTGGCGGGCCTGCCTTCCAACTTGAGGACTGGCCCACCCTCTGCTCCACACTCACGTGTAAAACAGGCCAATGTTGAGCAGGGTGGTCGCCTGTGCAGGCAAGAAGGGAGGGAAAATGCAGGGGCTGCGTTGACGAGTTGGAGCACATGACAGGCAGCATTTCCCTGGGCACGCAAACCACTTCGTAGCCGGGAACGCAAAACATATGCTGCTCAGACTGCAAGTGTGTCCTGCAGTGGAATCAAATGCGTGCTCCCTCTACTCTTCTTCAACCCCCCAACCCCCTTCCCATCTCTCTCTCCCTCTCGCCCCCACACCCCCACTCCTCTTCTCTCTCTGCCTTTCCCTCTGCTTCCTGTGACAAGCCAGCGCTCACGCACCGTGGCATCACAGAGGGTAGGTATCGCAAAGGCGGCCACGCGCTTGAGCACGAACGAGCGCGGCATGGGCGGCTTGGTGTTCAGGATGCCCTGGGCACAAGCAGCAGCACAACGTGCCTGTGGTGGAGACAGATCTTAATCAAGAAAGGGCTGCAGAAGGGCCTGGCTCTCTGTGACATGTGAGGTTGGTGACCCCCACTGGGTGAGTGATTCCCCTCCCTTGCTCATGCAGGGTGATGGCAGCCAGGCCTTTCCCTGTCTGTGCAAGCCAAGGTCACTTGATAAGCATGGAGGGTGCGCCAGAAAGCGCGCGTCCCAGCCCCTACACCTGATGGGGCTAGCGCTCCGCGTCCCACGCGGCCCGCACCTGTTGTGCCTTGATGGCCCTCCGCCGCCAGCGCAGGATGAAGTACGGGATCAAGCACAGCGCTTCCCCTACACGTGGAGCATATGCGCAGAGGGAGTCTGGATGTGTCATTCTGAGTGCAGGCCCAGCGCAGCTGTCAGCTCAGGCTGCTCATAGGGCCGTGCGACCTCTTGGTCCCTGTGCTGTTGCAAGTAGGTGCCCGGGCTTCACTAGCAAGGAAATGAGTGCGCATGAGCGCCACTGGCTGCTGGCCATATGGTGGCACCGGTGTGCCCGTGGGGATTATCCGCAGGTCCTGTTCACTTGAGATACATAACAGGCGCGCTAGCTGCTTGCTGGCCGCGCCAATGCCCCCGCCATGAGCGCAGACGAGCAAGCCCACCAGAAAACATCATGGCAGACTGGAAGGCTGGATGCTGGAAGTAAACAGGGGCTCCATCTTGTTTGACACGCTCCACGGTCATGTCCTGCAGAGGGCAAAGAGGTGGGAGGTATGGACAGGACCAGAACGACAAATGGGGACAAAATCCCCACCCAGACCCACTCCGCACTGAAGCAAAGCAAGTCCTTTGAAAGATTCATGTTATGTACCTGAAACTTGGTGGAGATGGTGTTGATGGCACCTGCAACAGAAGCAGTGCCGCGGTTTGTGTATAGGGGCTGAGCAGATGCAGAGTGGGATCTATCAGCTGAGAGCCTCGCCCGAAGCCTTCTCACCTGTCAGGCACATGCATCCTGCATAAATCCAGACAAGACCCATCATGAAGATGATGCCCTAACCTGCTGGCAACCCTAAACCCTTGCAAGGAGAAGCATGACGTCTACGTAATTATACCAGCATGCCTGACTATTCCCTTCTTGATGTTTACCAAATATCTAGATGTGACTGTGTGTGCTTAAGCAACATACTTGACAGGCTAAATTGATAACCAAAATTGTAAGCAGAATAATAAGATATTTCAATCGCATCATAAATGCTGCGTCATTTCAGACATAGTAACAGAATTGGGGCTTGCATGCATGGCCCAGGAGCAGCATCAAGGCAGCTCATCAGTGTTACAACGCCTGCTCCTGCTCCTTTGCATGCTGCATCTTTAAGTCTAGCGCAGCCCTGTGCATTAGCATCTCTGTGCTCAGCCACGACCACTCCCCTCCAGCCTGCACTATCTCACCCTTGCACATGTACAAGCGCAAGCACCTGGCAAGCGTTCCAAAACACACAGAGAAAAAAGGGCCTATGTTTTTCCACTGCTGTGGCCAATGCGCCAGCGGCCAGTGGGCAAGAGGTGAGTGGATGCACTCTAGCCACCGATCACTTGCGCATGCACACACACACACACACACACACACACACACACACACACACACACACACACA
>LFIK01004608.1_pt1 | contig 11143 bp, 10 predicted proteins | sample 643401 | NCBI WGS metagenome assembly LFIK01 (sample SAMN03777447, study PRJNA286221) | soda lake metagenome | biome: soda lake; feature: Kulunda steppe; material: water; isolation source: sample T5-Br brine of Lake Tanatar-5 | place: Russia: Kulunda steppe | collected 2010-07
ATACAGGACACCACAAGAAGTCCTTGATGGGTTCATTGACCGTCAGATAGCAGCATAATCGACAGCGCATATAGCAGGACTGCTGTCCGGATTTGGCAGGGCCGCCCAGTTGGCGGTCGAGGTCCGCTGCCGCGACGTAGGCCGATGTCTGCCGCAGGACGGTGTTCGCCCTCCGAAGCTCTGCCACTCCCGACGCAGCTCCATGAGCTCGTCGAGTTCCTCAGAGGACGACCCAAGCCGAGTCCCCCCATCACCTCCGCCTGGCGGCCCCAGTTGCGAAGCGTCTCGGATGAAGTCCCGATCTTCTCCGCGACCATCCGGATCGCCGCCCACAGCCAGCTGCGCTCGCTCTCGTGGTCAAGCACCATCCGCACGGCCCCTCCGGTGAGCACCTGCCCGATCGTCCCATGACTCTATCCGTTCGAGGATCACAGCCTCAGGACAACCCGGACGGGTTCAAGGGCTCACCTCAGGGAGCCTGGGGCACTGCTGAGGAAGCAAGTCCACCCCGGCGGACTTCAGGTCAGTGCTGCCACCGGTTCACCTACCGCAGCCTCACCAGGACCCAGATAGGGCTTGAACGTCCCCTCTGTCGCTCACCAGGGGCATGGGACCACTTGGCGGGGTGTTTTCTCACGGGGATGGGACCACCTGGTTCTCAGTGATGGGACCACCTGCGTGGTTGCCGGTCGCTTGACCGCTTGCGTTCGCGCTTTCCGTGACTTCGGAGGGCGCGTGAGCTACCGGGAGGTGACCATGATTGAGATCAAGGAGGTTCTGCGGCTGTGGCTGCGGGACGAGATGGGGCTACGCAAGATCGCTGAGATGGCGGGCGTGGACCGCAAGACGGTCCGCCGTTACGTGGAGGCCGGTGAGGCTGCCGGGCTGGTGCGTGACGGCGGGGAGGGCCAGCTGACTGATGAGCTGCTGGGGGTGGTGGTCGAGGCGGTGCGTCCCAGGCGGCCCTCGGGTCGTGGCGCGTCGTGGCAAGCGTGCGAGGAGCAGCGTCCTCGGATCAAGGCGTGGCTGGATGATGACGGGCTGGAGTTGACCAAGGTCAAGGATCTGCTGGCACGTCGCGGGGTGGTGGTGCCCTACAGCACGTTGCACCGGTTCGCGGGTGAGGAGTTGGGCTACCGGCGGCCGGACCCGACGGTGCCGGTGGCGGACGGCGAGCCGGGCGGGGAGCTGCAGATCGACTTCGGCCGTATGGGACTGATGTTCGATGTCGAGTCTGACCGGCAGCGGTTGGTGTAGGCGCTGATCTTCACCGCGGTGGTGTCACGGCACATGTTCGTGTGGCTCTCGCACCGGCAGACCCTGGAGGATGTCATCGCCGGTTGTGAGGCGGCCTGGGAGTTCTTCGACGGGGTGTTCGCTGTGATCATCCCCGACAATCTGAAGGCGATCGTCGACCAGGCCGATCCGCTCAACCCGCGGATCAACCCGACGTTTCTGGAGTATGCGCAGGCGCGCGGGTTCGTGATCGATCCGGCCCGGGTGAGAAAGCCCAAGGACAAGCCCCCGGTGGAGCGCATGGTGCCGTTCGTGCGCGGTTCGTTCTGGTCTGGGGAGGAGTTCGTGGATCTGGCCGACGCTCAGCGTCGTGCCGAGATCTGGGCGCGGGTGCGGGCGGGGATGCGCATCCACGGCACCATCCAGGCACGCCCTGCCGAGGTGTTCGCTGTCCTCGAGGCGCCGGCGCTGGCTCCGGCCCCCACCCAACGCTACGACACCCCGACCTGGACCACCGCGAAGGTCCACCGTGATCATCACATCCAGGGTGGATCAGCCGGCGCGGCCACAAGGTCCACGCCGAACGTGCCGACCGGCTGTTCAAACGCCTCAAGGCCGCCCGGCTCGACCACACCTACGACACCGAACTGCGCTGCCTCATCGCCGTCGACGTCCTCATCATCGATGACTTCGCACTCCAGACCCACGACGCCACCCAGACCACCGACTTCTACGAGATCGCCGTCGAGCGGCACCTGAAGTCCGCCACCGTCATCACCTCCAACCGCACCCCCGACGAGTGGCTGGCCGCGCTCGCCGACCCCCTGCTCGCCCAATCCGCGATCGACCGGTTGCAGTCCACCTCCTGGGAACTCGTCGTCGAGGGCGAGTCCTACCGGCGCCGACAGAAGCCCACCCTCAACCCGCCCGCCGCCACCGCCAACAAGGCACATCGTTGACATCCATTATCGCACTGATGATGCTCTACCTGCGGCCGACCAGCACGCCGAGGTGGTCCCTACCTCGTGAGAACCGCCCGGTCCCATCAACCTGGTTAGCGACACCCTCGGATATCGTCCCATCGAGAGCCATCCCGGGTTTCGTTGGTGCGAGACCGAGGAAGTTGGCTCAGCGATGGCTCGGAGGTAGCCGCAAATGTTGAGGAGCGACCTGAGCACCGAGGACGATCGCATTGCGGTTGGTGTCTCGCGCGACCCCTCGAAACTGGACGCTGATGAATGGCGAAGGCTTTGCGAGCGCCTCCGATACGAGATTCGCGCGCTGACGGCCGCCGGGACACCGATTGCTGAGGTGGGCAACGACTGCTCTTCGGTGCTTCTGTCTGGATCCTTGACGAGCCGAATCGACCCTGCAGGCGAAGTCGGCAGACTTGTCGTTCCTTCGAGTGAAGTCATGCTTCTGAGCGACGGGACGCACCTGGAACTGTCCGAGAGATCGGCGAGGGTGAATCCTGAGCACCTTCGCGAAGAACTTTCTGGCGTCGTGCCCCCATTCTGCTATCTGGCATGCGAGGCCGACGGATCGGCGGTCACTGCGGGTACCGATGCAATCGGACTCCAGCATGTCTACGTCGCCTCGGGGCCGGGATTCGCGGCAGCCTCAACGTCCAGCACCCTGCTTTCGCGCCTGATAGAGCGCGGACTTGATGAGCATTCCTGCGGGATCTACTCACTGATCGGAAACTTCTTAACGAATAGGACGGCCTTCAGCGGTGTCCGTAAGTTGGGTCCCGGGGAGAGCGTGCGACTTCTCGAGGGTGGCATTGAGAGCTCTGTTGCTCACCATAGGATCCCCGTGATGGTGCGCAGTGCGGGGTGGTTTCGGAGCCAGGACGATGCTGTCTCGAGCGGTCGATCTGTGCTCGAAGGCATTGTCGAGGGAATGTCACAGGCGCAACCGGATGCCGTTCTTGAACTCAGCGGAGGTCTTGACAGCCGGGTGCTTGCCGCTTTCGTGCGCACGCGCGACCCTCGTAGAGGGCGAACGATGACAATCGGGATGCCTGACGATGCCGATGTAGTGCTGGCCCAGCAGATCGTTGCGAGCAGTGGCCTGTCGGGCACAGTCGTCCCCGTTTCCCTGCTAGATGAGGTCGATCCTGCTGAGGCCCTTGGGCTCGTTCGCCTTGCGGCGAGGCAGCGGGATTTCGCCGCTGATCCCGTAAGCGGTGCGCTCTACGATGCCGTCGAAGCCCAGGTACCAACCCCTGCTCAGGTGAGTGGTATCGGGGGGGAACTCGCGAGAGGGAACTACTTCACGGGGCAACGTGTACGGGATAGCTTCGACCAAGTCATGGTCGAACGGATCATGCAGTGGAGGTTGGCCTCGAACTGGTCGGCTGCTCCAACGCTCTTCGAAGAAGGCTTTCGACGTGATGCGGAGGCCGCACTGCGTGATGATGCGTGGGGTTATGTCAGGGACCTCGACGTGCCGTGGCCGTTGGCTACTGATGAACTCTACCTTTTTGCCCGACTACAGCCTTGGGGTGGGTCAGTCTTCTCCCGCCGTGGCGCCAATCGACAGATCCTTGCCCCGCTGTACCACCCCCGCTTTATCGAGTGGGCCTCACGTATCCCCGTCCACCTGAAGAGGAACTCCCGAACGTTCGCGGCGGTGCTCCACGACGTGGCACCTGATCTCGCTGCTCTCCCTCTGGACACCGGCGTGACCCCGTTCCAGTTATCAGATCAATCGCTGCGAAGTCGCGGAGTTGTTATGGCCGCGGGGGTACGCCGAGTTCGGCAGAAGGTGCACCGTCGGCTGACTCGTCGTGGAAAGACCCCGGTGGGTACGGCCCGCCTCGCAGCTGCCATCCTGACTGCGTGGCAGACAGAGCCTCCAAACGCACTTGCTGAGGTTCCCTGGCTCGATCAGGAGTCACTAGAACAGGTTGTGGCAGGTCGGATAGTGTTGAATACCCCTTCAGTCGCCTTCCTGATGAACCTCGACGGCGCACTTGAGCATGTCGACAGGCGACGGGTGTGATTGGCTCACAAGCCTGAACGTGCTTCCGCTCTTATCGCATCGCTTATCGCATCCAACTGCTCCTTCACCCGCAACTCCACGTTGACGAGGTGCTCCCGGAGACGTGGGATGTCCCGCTGGCGCTGGTGCCATGCCTCCAGCAACGCTTCTACCAGTTCTCCGGTGTCGAGGATGCGCGCGTCAAGAACGCGATCACCGTTGCCGCAGGCCTCGAAAGTACCGAGGAACTTGTAGCTATAGGCAACAGCAGCCGTCGGGCGCCGCATCGACATAGCTGCAATCGTCGAGTGCATCCGGGCACCGACGAACCAATCGACGCGTCCGATGATGTGCTTGATCTCGTCGGCCGCGAGATCATCGGGGATCGTCGCTACCCGGCCAGTGTCCGTGTGTACCCGAGCAATCGCGTCGCAAGCGAGCTTGTCGGACTCCGACGCCATCGAACCGCCACCTCCTACGTGGGGGATTAGCACGATCCGAGCGTCGTTGTCACGTAGCAGGCGGTCGATGAGCCGGTCGATGGCGTCTCGGTAGTTCGCCTCGAGTCCGAACTTCTGCTGTGCCGCTTGGGGATGGTTGTACAGCATCCCGCTGACATTCAATCCGATCGCCGGAAGACGATCCATCAGCCACTCGTCGACAGGGCCAAGCGGCTTCGACGGCGCTCTTGGCTGCAGTGCGAACCCAACGTCGATCCCTAGGCGGTGGCGCCTCGGATCGAACCTGGCGCCAAGTAACTCCCTCAGTCGCTCGAAACTGTGCTCGTCGCGAGCCCAGGCCTGTCGGGAGCGGCTGACGATGTCTGCGGCTCGTTGTCTGTTCGCGTCTTCTCGAAAGGGTCCGTACGTCTGCGGGAGGAGGAGTAGCGGCTTCCGACGTCGTAGCGCGATCAGCTTCGGAAGCGTGACGAGATCGAGTTGTTTCTTGCTATACAGGTCCGTAAAGCTGTCGCCACCGCTGATGTCAAGCACCGCGGCGGCCTTGTCGATTGCGCGGACGTTGGCGTTGAGCGACGGCGTCGTGCGACTCGCTGCGTACATCGACCACAGCGAGTCACCTCGGTAGACCTTGCGAGAGATCCGCCCACCTCGGAAGGCAACCAAAACACTTAGGTCGCCAATCCGAACCTTTCCCTGACGCGCGCCATGTCCGTTGTCGTAGACAGTGACCTTCAGGCCGTTCAGTCGTTGCGCCAATCCACCGATTGTGGACAACCCGAGCACATCGACACCACGGTTCCCGGTGTCCAGAGGTGCGCCGAAGAGCGTTACGGGAAGTATCTCAACCATGCCGCTGTACTCGGAACTCGTTGAGCCGCATCGGTGTCCTGTCGGCGCAAGTGCGTGGGGCAGCGGTGCGACTACGCAGTAGCCGGGCAGCCTACCCAGGTTGGTGATGCGTGGCGTGCCGGGCTCACGTCGGTGGTTCGAGCGGACGGACCGGGTGTCGATGCCGCAACCGCTTGCGACGTATCCGTCGCAGGGTGCCAATGGTGGACCGGAGTTTGTCTCGCAGAGATAGGTCGTGCCACCAGACCTGCAGCATCGGGAAACCGCGGTACCGAGGTGCCGGGATCCGAAGGAGACGTAGGACGGCGATACGTCCGCCCACGGCCCCCCTGTTGTGTCGCAGCCCCGGTTGCGCATCGGCAACGCGCGTGGGCGATACCTGGTGGGCAACAACGTGTCCGGCAGCCATTGCTGCGGCCAGGATGCGCTGTCCTCTCGTCGTACGCACCAGGATCAGGCTGCGCCCCTCGTCGCCTTCGACCGAGCGGTACCAGGGATCGCCCACCGCGATGTCGGCGAACTGGCCGGTGTGGTCTGCGCACACGTAGCATCGCCACTGGCGGTGCCGCTGCAGGACCTCACCCCATGACTGACCGTACGTGAGCCGTTCCGTCCTGATCGACCCGTCGGCCTCTCGTATCTCGGCCACTGCATCGCCGGGCCAGCCGTTGCCGCGGTAGCGCAGGGACACTAACGCGTCTGGATCCGGGACCCCCATGCTGGAGAGCATCTCCAGTGTGCCGCGGGTCGTTGGAGTGCCGGCACAGAAGATGGCAACGGTGAGGCCGAGTTGCCGATCGAGGAGTTCATCCGCCTGACGAAGCTTCCATGTTGCCGCTACATCGCAGGGCTTGCCCACGAACACGCAGGGGGCAGGCGCACTTCGCAGTAGGTCGAGTCGATCACACGGGCTCGCAGGGGCGTACCGAGATCCGGTCGATCCGAGGATCGTGTCGCGATCCGTGCTGAGAACCGTCTCGTTCAGGTGGGGTGCGTCACGGCGGCTCCGAATGTGGAGCAGGCCGTGATAGCCCTGCTCCTGGATGCCGTGCAGGGCAAGTGCGCTGGCGATCCCACCGCTGGATGCCGCGTGGCGCAGCTCGCGGTCGGCCGCCCAGCCTTCCCAGACCTCGAGCACCGGGCCCCACTTCGCTCTGAGCTCCGTGATCTCGTTGGCCACAGGACTGGTCTGCTCCAGGCTCACGCCAGGACATACTTCCAGCGCCTGTACGGTTGGGAGAAGTCGACCCTGGATGCTCCGCACGACGGGCCTGCGACCGGCATCCAAGTCATCGACCATCGCGATTGTGTCAGGCTGCGCGAACGCACACGCACCACAACCCGCGCAGAGGCCGAACTCCGCTACGTCCTGGATGCCGTTGATGCTCCGACGCGTCATCATCGCTGCTCCGTCGCTTTCGAGGCGGTGAACGACAGCGGTGATAGATCACTCACGAGCGCGTCTCCTCAGCGGTCCGGATGCGCGGTGGGCCGTCGACGAGGTGGCGTCTGATGACCCCATCCAGGAACCGGAAAGGAAGCAGGAGGTGAACGAGTGTGGCGCGGTGATGGCTCGTTGCTCTCGGAGATCGCAGCAGCTCGCCCAGGAGCAGCAACAGCCAGAAAACGATTGTGCTTGGACCACTGTGCCGGCGTGCGTAGAGGCGTAGCTTGTTGATGCGGCTGAGGGCCCATAGTTCGTCGGCTGGTGGATCGTCGCCGATGATGCGGACGGCGTCGGCTCCGGGTTGCAGCCGCAGCCGGAAGCCGTGGTCGGCAGCTCGCAGCGCGAATTCAACCTCTTCCTCGTAAAGGAAGAAGCTCTCGTCCCACAGGCCTACGTGCTCGAGGCATCGGCGGGACAGCAACATTGCACCACCTGTCGCCCAGTCGGCGAGTTGCTGGTGCCCATAGTGTTCGACGCCGACCATCGTCTCGCCCAAGCCAGGCCATCGGCCAGCGCGACCACCGAAGACGGCTTCCCCGAAGCATCGTCCCAAGGAAGGACGTCGCCGTAGTGACCAGAGGAGCTCGCCGTGCTCATCCCTGAGCTTGGGAACTGCAATGCCAACATCAGGGTCGGCCAAGCCAGTGACGAGTGTGGCAACCGAGCCATACCCGAGCCGCACGTCAGGATTCAGGACCAGATAGGTGTCGCTGACACCGCTGGCTCGAACCCCAGCGTTGATCCCCGCCGCGTAGCCTCGATTGCGATCGAGAACGATCACCTCGTCCACCTGGCTTGAGCAGCGCGCGAGAACAGCGGTGTCATCCTGAGAGGCGTTGTCAACGACGACGACACGTGCGTCGCTAAGCCCCTCGAGCGCCTCTGGCAGAGCAGCGAAGAAGTCCTCGAGTAGGGCGGCACTGTTGTAGGTCACGATGATCAGGGTGACCTCAGCAGCCGAGGGCTGGATCATCGCTCGCTCCTCTCCCCATCCAGGAAGTCCGCGAGTGCACCGCGCGAGAGACTACGACGCGCACGGTACTCCGCTCGGATCCCGCGCATCGCCGCTTTGAACTCGCGTCCCGCACCAGGCTGCTGAACACGACCGTCGATACGTCCCTCATCGAGGACACGGGCTACACACTCTGGATATCGTCGCGCCCCAACGGCGACGCAGCGTGCGAAGATGGTTTCGAGGTCGTCCTCGGGACGTAGTTCGGCCCGATCCGTTGACACGATCGCGCCACCATCTACTGCTGATGTGCACTCGTGGATCGTCGCGCCTAGCAGGTCGAAACGTGCGTCGTGCACCGGCCAGAATGAGCAGTCGGAGCCTCGGTAGTGCGGTGAGATGCCGGTGTGCAGGTTGAGCGCTCCGATCCTTGCAGTCTGCAGGACGGGGTCGCGGATGATCCCGGTGCCGTACACAAGCACCAGATCCGGTGCCATCTCGCTCAGGCGATCGACGACCGTCGTCCCGTTGAGATCTGTGACCTCGTGGACGAGTTCAGGTGCGATGACGACATCGCTGTCGCTCCCCAGGACCTGTGCGAGCGCTGCGTCACGGCGTCTCGCTTGGCGGATCAGCAGTCTCCAGCTGCGTAGCAGCATCCGCTCCCCAAGCCCGCCCCATCCGTAGCGACGGCGCAGTCGCCTCCACTCCTTGCGAACACTCCTCGGGCCTCCCGGCGCTTCGACGAACACCGCTGCAAGGGCACCCGCACGGAGTAGCTGATTGGCGACGTAGATGTGTTCCCGTGAAGCGCGGGTTAAGAGGACGGCGCCTCCCGGTCCTCGAGCCATCACTGCCGAACCGCCCGGAGACTCGCCCGAGCGCTCCTGAGAAGCGGGAGCACCTCGAGTTCCGCAACGGCTTCACCCGCCGAACGGGCAGAGATCGAAACCCGATGCCTGATGGCGGGGGCACTCCCGTCCGCAGTCACCTTGGAGCGATTCAGCCGGCCGCCGACGAGAAAGGCCTCGCTGTGACCCGACGCTGCGAGTGAACTCAACGTCCGCCTCGTGGCGTCATCAGAGCGTCCATAGGGAAAGGCGAAAGCTCTGATCGGGCGACGAACAAGTTCGGCCAGTTCCCGTTGATGACTAATGATCTCATCCTCGACCGCAGCTTCGTCCAGCGTCCGGCAGAAGACGTGGCTACGCGTGTGGTTGCCGATTTCCATACCCAGCCTGGGAAGCAACCCCAGATCCTCGGTCGACAGGTAGGGACGGTAGTTATCGAGTAGCGAAGCAGGTAGTAGGCCGGAAGCGGCGCTCAGTTCATCGCGGAACCTGCGCCGCTCGTGGCTGGCTAGCAGTGTCACGTGCGTGTTGATCACGTCACCAATTGATGCAAAGCGACGACCTGCAACTCGCTCCACCGGGGACATGCCTACGAGGTTGACCACGGCGGCGATGAAGTTGTCCAGAGCGAGCGATCGGTTGTCCAGCATATCCGCGTTGACGAAGAACACCGACGGGATGCCGCGCGCCGCGAGTTCGGGCGCAGCGAACTGGGCGACGCTCAGATACGCGTCATCGAAGGTCACCAGCAGGCGTCGCGGTCCGCCCCGTTCGGGTGGCGTCTGCCGAACGTCGTCGAGCGAGGAGAAGACATAGTTCTCGCTGCAGTGGTCCAACCAGCGCTCGAAGGCCTGGGGGGTGTAGGTGACGCCCAATCCGTGGGTGAGGGGTGACTCCGCGGGTGCGAGATTGTGGAAGAGGGCTGCACTCCAAAGGTCGGCGGGACCCAGGGCATGGAGGATCTTCGAGGGGATCCGTCCCGCCACGGACACCCCTACCCGTGACGGCCTCCGACTGCCCTCATCCATCGTCAACACCCGCCTGAGTCGCAACTCCTGCTCAGCGCTGCATGCACCTAGGAGCGCAAGGGATCTCGAAACCGACTCCGTTGGCGAACCTCAGACCCTCCGAGTTCACGAACAGGGCCGGTTCCAACTTGTCGGGGAGCAGTGTCCTGCGTCGGTCACTGAGTTTACAACCTGAGTTCGCGTCCGTTTCCAGCCCCGGCGGTGTGTGGTGAGCAGGTTCCCTGCAGCCTCGCAACACGGCCGTGGCCCCGCCTCCGACGATGCAGGCGGGGCCACGGCGTACGACGGTGACTAGAACTCCCCGTTGTCTCGGAAGTCGTTCGAGGGGTGGGAGAAGTTCCAGAGTCCCGTGATGTGTGGTGCCCTGGCATCGGGACCGAACCGGTTGTGGCGGACGCGGACGTTCTCCGAGGAGGCAGAGTGCTCACGATTCGGTGCGTTGATCTGATAGTGGGGTGCCGAGTCGTTCATCACGTTGTACTCCACGAGTGCGTTGTGCAGGGGACCGCCGTGGTCCGCGTAGAGCGACAGTGCGGAACTCCAACCGGGCCCCTCGAGCAGGTTCCGCACAGAGGAGTTGTTGGGGCCGCGGATCAGTGAGGATGTGCCGTGACTCACCGACAGTGCTGGACGCCAGAGGTTGTGGATCCATGACTCCTCGAGAGTGACGTTCGAGCGCTTGCCGACCCCGACGGCGTAGCCTTGGACGTTGACCCGACGGACGATCGCCCCGTCTGAGTTCGCTGCGAGGTGTATCGCATGCCCATCGTTGCCGACACTGCTACCGCGCCAACCATCGAACGTCACGAACTCGATCAGGGTGCCGCCCACCTTCCGGCCCCAGGTGTCGCGATAAGCGATGCCGTAGGTCCACGAGCCGTCGACCCGTGAGTTCCGGATGGTCACATCGTTATGGTCGATGCGGATCGAGTGGGCGTGCACGCCTTCGATCACCTGTCCGTCCCGTTCAGTGACGAGGTGACCTACCGGCTCAAGGTCCGAGACCGCGTAGCCGTTGGCCTCATGGCCGGTGTTCGCTGCGAACCAGGTCTGAATCGTGCTGTAGTCCTGGGACTGCCAGGCCTCTTCCCACGATGATGAAGGAGTGCTTGGCACGTCGTCTGGCTCGGGCTCAGGCTCTGCTTCGGGCTCAGGCTCTGCTTCGGGCTCCGGCTCTGGCTCCGGTCCGGGGCCTGGAGCGGTTGTGGTGGTGTCGCCGTCTGGTCCTGCGGTGTGGTTGGTGGTGATCTGGTCGCCGGTGAGTGCGGTGTTGTAGATGGCGGTGAGGTGGTAGGTGCCGAGCCAGGGGCGGGTGCCGTCGAGTTCGTTGCCGA
>LFIK01004609.1_pt1 | contig 11140 bp, 16 predicted proteins | sample 643401 | NCBI WGS metagenome assembly LFIK01 (sample SAMN03777447, study PRJNA286221) | soda lake metagenome | biome: soda lake; feature: Kulunda steppe; material: water; isolation source: sample T5-Br brine of Lake Tanatar-5 | place: Russia: Kulunda steppe | collected 2010-07
ACACACACACATACTGCTAGGTAATCGAATGAAGCAAAATTTGCAAACTAAAGCCGTCACAAGCATTGGGGATCCGTGGCGGCGCATGAAGCAGCTTACTTATAACAAGAAGCAAGTGGCAGGCAATGGGCAACCTCAAAATAGCAATGCTTGTGCATGTGTGAATTGTACATTGCGAAACAGGCACAAGCTTTGAGGAGTACCTACCAGGCAATGTACACTGAATTTGGAAAAGGAGGGCTGGATTTGGAAGCTATAGAGTCTATGAGGCCATGGTAAGCCATGGACAGTTGCAAGAGCAGCTTCTTGAAAACATACAGCCCTATCCGCTAACCTCTACCAATTTCGCAGCTCAAGTAAGCACCCATTTATTCATGAGGTTGTCTCTAAGTGCTCATCAGGCTTTGTTATGACGTACAAAAGGACAGCCAATCACTGCCACTTCTCAACGTAAATATCCATCACAATTGCCTCCTGTTGCACCTTTTCAGGTACCACGGATTAGACGTGCCCGACCAAATGCCATGGCCCAAGTTATACTCGCAGGTGTGAACTTAAATGTACTTATGTGCGCTCAGTTACTCGCTTGCTAAGAACCTCACAGATTAGGCCAGAAGCCTGCCTTCCAAAGTTTGATCTTTGCAGTATGAGCACTCAGGCTGAGAGGTGAAATTTGAGCTTGCTGGACATTACTCTTCTTGCAACCCTTCAGGTTGAACCTCCCATGCCAACAGATGCTGTCCGCTTGCTTGTTCTACCATATGAGGAGGTGAGTGTGATGGTCCGATCCATTGACCGCATTTGAGGAGTTTCATCGTGAAAGATGTGCAATTTCTCAAGTTTAATCAATAGCATTATGTTATATAATATTATGTTGTATTATATTATGTTATGTGATTATTGTCATAATTGCAGCATTAATGGTATAAGGCAGCAATAGGCGTATAACTGCATAAGTGGCCTGTCCCTTCCCCAGGGGGCTACTCTGAAGGCTAAGGGTTTAGCTTTTACATGCGCTTTTACATTCGAGCAATGTGCGTGAATGCCTGGCTGCTTACACTTCTGGCATGTGTACACCACATGCATTTCTTGTCTACCATCATACTCCCCATGCCCATGAAAACCCTGCACGTTTCCTAAGCTCAAGCATAAGCCACCAGCCAACCTCGCCAAATCCCTGACCTCACATTGGCTTGCAGTGCCCAGTGCTGGCTGCTGCCGCAGCCGCCGCTGCCGCAGACATCGCCAAACTGCTGTCCTCTGGCGTGCCTGGCATCAAAATTTTTCTCAACGCGCGCGCCAACCTGCATTGCACTGTCTTCCATACCTCGCACCCATCGGATCTCCGACCGGCTAAATCCACGGGATCTTCTTCCCAACCCAACCCCAGCTCCGCTAATGGAGGTATCAGCAGCGCGTCCTCCACACAGCAGCAGCCCCTGCGCACGGCAACAGACTTTGAGCTGCAGCGAGAGCTTGAGCTGGTGGCGCGCTGTGTGGCCAGGGCACAGCCACCGCGTTTGAAGTTTGAGAGGCTGGTGCTGGCACCGTCAGGCGTCCTCCTCATGACGTGAGTGTGGGTATGGTGTGTTAAGGTATATGCTTGCTCGCTTGCTGCGGGTACACAGCGCGTGTGTGCAGTCGAGCATGCGGTGCAAGGTACATAGCATGCGGTGCAAGTACACAGCGTGTGTGCAGTCGAGCATGCGGTGCAAGGTGCAAGTTGGATTTCACTCGCATGAGGACGCATTGATTGAGAGGGCACACAGATGTTTAGGGTTTGCATGCGTATGTACCAAGGTGCTGTTGCTTTGCTTCATCTGCAGGTGGACTGACCCTGATGGCCGGATTCCGGCTCTCAGATCGCACCTGCGGGAGACGTTCCCAAATGCAAGCGCACGCCAGGTGGGGCGGTTATACTGAAAAATGCTAAAAGAATGCTAAAAGCACAGGAGAATGTGTTTGCATCCTTGCATATCTAGATCCATAACAGGGTGCGAAGTGCATTTTATTTTTTTTAAACTCTCGGGTACTTTTGTATACCTATTTGTCTGACATTGCCAGCGGTAAGCTGCCAATCCTATTGTTAAGCGCACCTACGTTATCAAACAGGATGACGCTGTTACCTGTTGCTACCTCACTTGTTACCTTACATTCTGCAAGTATAGATGCCCAAAGTATCATGTTTTTTAAAAACCCTGCCCATCAGCAAATGAAAATAGCGCTCATGGGGAGGCCTGAATCATCAGTCGGGATTGTAGGAAATGGTGCCAGGTCCAAGACTGTCAAATTTGGAAGTTTATTCCTGCCTTTGCATTGCGCATAGAAGCCTTTCATGTTCTTGCGCTTTTAATGCAGACAGTTGCCTTTCCCTGCCTTGGCCGTAGGCGAAAATCATCCACAGCTCACTTTTGCGTGTGGTCAAGTCTCCTCAGCTGCCCGATCTTGTTGTCCAAGCTGTTCAGGAAAAGTGTGATGAATGGACAAGGAAACTCTCTGGCAGACAGTTAACTGGTAGCTCAATGTGGTGGGTCAGGGAGCATGAGTTCTCAACCATCACAGGGGAGCGTTTTGCTTTGAGCATTGGGGGCCACAGTAGCCTTGAGAGGTCGTGACTGACTGATGACCAATATACTGCTTGGCGTCTTTGGAAAATGCTCTCAGCTTTCATACACCACCATGCCTGTGTAGGCAATCCGCTTAGAAAAGCGAATCATGCTTAGCACTCGCCTTGAGGAAGCAGGCTCTCTTTCAAGCTCTGCACAAAAAGATACGGGACAACTACATTGCCAGTGGTCCAGAATGAGTCTGCCTCTTACAACTTGATTTGTTCCTTGACGAAGACCCAAAAAGCATGCTGCCAGGGCTTATACAAGTGCTTTAAAAGCACGCAATCCGTTCGTGGCCCTCAGCATCTGGCAGGCAGGCAACTGACACAGTTATTGCTACACCTCCATCCAGCTTGCCTAAGGTTGCCAACTCAGAGAGCATAAGGAGCAGCGCAGCTCACTGGGCATCATGGCCCCGTGCCTCAGGATCATTCCGGCTGTGCGCAATGTTTTCGGGAAAGCCTGGCTTGTTGCTCACATCGATCCCTGCGGTTTTGCCGGCATCTGGGTCAATTTCTGTCGCGCCCTTGCCAGGTGCCAGGTCCTGGGGCGACAGAGTGCACAATGCACTTGTTGAGGTCAGCATCGCTGGGATCGTCTAGCAGACTGGAACAAGCTTTTTGCATTAGGAAGCCTGTCACTGTATATTTTACGCAAGCACAGTAGGGACATGGATGCAGAGCAGGAATGCTGCTCTCAAGGAGCATGTCTTCATGCCACAGTATCACTCAGATCATAATGATGATTTGCAGCCCTGACAGGTGGTCTTGCTGGTTGCAGTACTTAATGTTGAGTCAATAACACAGGGAGTAAACACCCTCTTAAACCACAAAAAGGGCTCTGATTGATGCAGGCAGGGTCAACCAGGGTATCTGTATTGTCCCACAGGGCATCAGCACAAAACAAAGGCTTTCACATTGCTTGGGCGCACGAGGGCTGTGGATGTGCTTGCTCTCCATTAGACGTGATGCTGCATGCACTCATGGAAGGCATCTGGTCGCCAGCAGCCAAGGGCCCACCAGAACCAGGTGTGCTCACCTCTCCAGCCTGCACCAAGTCTACGCTGATCTTCTGCAGATCCTCGGGGGTCAGGTCCTTAGGCATCCTCTCAGCCTTTACAATGGCCTCACTGTCAGAAGCCAGGGACTGCTCCCACCTGTGGTTGGGTACGCATGATGCTACTTGTCTGACATTCCCTCGTGCCACAAAACAACGCCATTGAGCCCATGCAAAGCAATTGCCAAACTGGGGCTGGACAGCAGCAGAAGAGGGAAAATCCACCTGTGTTCTAAGGAAATATGCTGCCTGTTGCGTTGAAGTGTGTGCTTTTCAGTGTCAGGAGTGGTATGCATGCATGCATGGGCGTGCAGTGCGCGCAAGTGCCCAGCGCTCATTGGTTTGCTGGTCACAATCTACTCTCAATTCAAATGTGTGCGTAACCTAGGTCAAAATCAAGAAGTTGTTGATTCTTGGGTGGGATTGAAGCTGACTCTGCTTACTTTGCTTCTCACTCAGCTCATGACCAAGATGCTAATCAGGGTTGTGTTGCAAGGAGGCATGGCACACATTTGGGATTGGATTAGCCCAGTCAGACTCTGAAAAGGAGCGGCTCCCATCAATGGCATGCCTTCCATTACTCACCCATCCATGCCAGGAATACCTTGAGCGTTCCCTTTACCCTGAGCATGATGATGGTGAGCCACATGCACGAGCTTTAGAAGCAAGGCATCGCTGCAGGTTACTTTGCTGGATCTGCCTAGTGGTTTACTTATTTGATAAGGAGTACCAAAGGGGAGGGGGTTCCGCTGTCCCTGCTTCTTGGGCAGCCCTTCAAGGCTGAGTCTGACACAGACAAGAATTGCCTGTGGCGCATGTACTTACCTTGAGCGCCCGCTCCTTGGCAACCTGCACAAAAAGGGTGGCAGGCTAATCGACCTGAAGACTGGTCTACATACTCCTGTGCCACAGCCGTATGTGTGCCGCACTGCAGCAGCTGGCAGTCAAAGCGCTGGCGCTCGCGTTCAGTTGGAGGCTACTCAACCCCATTCACAGTTCAACCACTGCTGAGCCACCAGCTGGGAAGCACATCGTACCAAAAGGCAACGATCCTTGATGCCTGCACACCTCCATATCTTCCGGCCTGTGCGGCATCATATGGCCACCGATGTTCGAGGCTGACTCAAACTCCTGGGATGCTGCGTGGGACGGCGACTGCAGCAACCGCATAGTTGTCGTCGCGGTGACTCGGGGTATCAAGCTCAGGCCAATGAAAGACCTGGATCTCGGGATCAGGCTCGGTAGCATCGTCGCAGAGTCGGTGACGCAGATGCCTGGAGCTCTCGAGCTGAAGTGCGATTGAGAGTCTGGTCGATTTTTGGTCTTACAAAATTAAATGCACTTCTAAACCGATGTTCTCCTTCTCGTTGAATACACAGCTGCATTTTTTTCAGCACTTCGAGTTTCTTCATTTGCCCAGATTTGAACGTTAGGCACAAGACAAGACCACCAAGAAAATTAAACAGCCTCAGATACAGCCTCAGATACAGAAGTCAGAGAAGGCATCTTGTGAAAAGTGAAATTGCCTTGAGCTGACCGCTTTGCTCCTTTCAAGGACCACAAACCTGTTAAAGAATGGAAATATTGGAAATGATTCACAGCAAACAATAATTGGCAAAATGAGCACACGTAGCAAAGTAAAATACATGTATGTGCACAGTATGTACGTATACGTACTGTACTTTTACACTATGGCTTGCTTGCTGACAGGTCACGAGGCAAATACAGAGTAGTGGGTCGACTTTATTTCTCCTCTCGTGAGACCTTTTTACTTGGGACAGCTGTAAAGTAGTCTGTTGTCCTCATTGATCTCCTCCAATCGCCTCAGTGACAGGGGCGTGTACCTGCAGCCGAGACATCTTGTGTTGACCATGCATGCCGGGAGGCGTGCGTGCAATAGCGCGCAAGGGCATTGGGCATCAGAGGTAAGAAAGAAACGCACAAAAACGCATGGAAACCTTGGCTTGGCAAAGTTTGCCCAGCATCGTGAATGAGGCTTGCTGGGCCACAAACTGTTTGGCGACCCTGCACGCTTGTGCTGCCAGGCAGGATACCGCGTCGGGCCCCTGCATCTTCATCAGACAGGGGAGGCTTTCATTGTCCCAGCCACGCAATTCACAGCGCGCATCCAGCTCCTGGCTGAAGGAGCTGCTGCCTGGGATGTGCAAGGTAAGGATCCGGATTGCGAACACTTACCTGTAATAGAGGGGAGGGTGGTGTTGGGTGGGGCTGAAGCAGAGCTCACGGATGACCGCCAGTGGGAGGAACAGTGAAGAGGGTTGCCACATGCGTGGGGGCAGCGGCTGCAGCACGCCCAGCACTGGGGTCATCTCGTCCAGCAGGCCCTGTCCGTGGATCACATGGTGCACGAGTGTGAGCATGTGAAGCATGTATAGGTGCGCCGCGCCTTGCACTGCGCACAGAGAACGCTATGCACACATGCACACATCAGGCGTGTACAAGGCTTGAGGCTGGGCTACCAGCATCCACACGAGAGTGGCTTGTTCAAGCTTCCGGAATCGGCTGCAAGCTCTCTGGGCTTAGACAAGGAGCTGCAATTCCTATCTTGCGCGCGCTTGTAAGAAGCACCGGGTCAGCTTAGCACCCATCCATTTCCTTGCAACGTGCTCCACGTGCACAAGCTACCTCCCAGCACGCACACCATCCGTGTATCACGGGCAAATAATGGTGCAGACGCACATACACACGTATGCTGCGCATGATATGCATGGAATTCACACACGTATCTATGCCCACTCACACTCCTACCTTCCAAGCCTCTCCGCCTTCATGGGCCAAAAGCACATCAGAACAAATGGTGCAACGGCACACACTCACGCATCTGCAGGAACAAAACAGGCAAATACATACAACGGCATGCACACAAGCATGCGCACCCGCTCCAGCAGGCTCAAGGCTTCCGCTCCTGGGATGCTGCGACCCTTGACACACTTCCAGCTGCCTCTAGCATTGTAGCGCTGCACAAAGCATGCCAAGGCACAGCAGGCATCTGGGCACAGCAAGACTTCTCCAAGGGTCCTTCTAAGATCAGCAAAAATACGTGGCAGCTTTACTCGGCTACTGATATTCCTATTCGGCAAGATTGGTTGACCTCTCAAAAGAATAATCACATGGACAAGGTGTGCCCTCTTCCATCTATATGAACACATGTATTCAAACACACATATATTAACACACACATATACAAACACATATACATGAACACATACATATGAACACACATATATATGAACACATGTATTAAGTGCACTCTTTGGCCAATGCCCCATTCCACATCCCAGATTGCCGCAAGGAGTTCAATCAGCTACAAGCAAAAGCACAAACAAGGGCTGAAGCACATACAAGTTGTACAAAGTACTGCAGTCCGTCATGAGGGCGACAAACGCGCTGAAGCCCCTGAGTCCACAGCATTGGAAGAAAGACATTGCACAGAAAGAAGCTGCTGTTCAATGTCAAGGAAAGCATGACGGCGCACAGGGCAGCAAGGCAGAGTGCGCACCTCCACGACGTTCCACCACGGTACCGCCAGGAGCAGGGCCGCAGTGTGCTTCCTATGCTCTTGCTCAGCGCTGCCAACATCCGTCCCACTTTGTACATGTCTAGACAAAGGGCGCACACCAGAAGGGGCCATGCCAAAAGAGGGCAATGTGAGACCAGACGGCCAGATGCGCATATGTTGCGTGCATTCCAATCGAGACCTGCTGGTGCACAATTTCTCCCCTGCGGATGACGCGTCTTTTACGCTCTGCCTGTCACTAGCGGTGAGCATATGCACACTTTGAGACTCAAGAGCCTAATTTAGCAAGGTATGGAGGGCTCAACGGCCAGGATGCCATCTCTCTGTCCTTAAGCGCAACTCACTCAGACCGTGCTAAAAATAAACAAAAGAGGGTGCGTCAGTGCATTTCCATGCTAACACAACATAATGGAACGAATGAGTGCGCGACAGTGCGTTCCTATGCTGACACATGCCAACACAAAATTGCGCAAGCAAAGTCTGGTGGAAGGACGCCCACTCGTGTGTGCGTGCGCATGCTTGCATGTCTGTGTGTGTTTGCATGTCTGTGTGCGTGTTTGCATGTCCGTATGTGTGCGTATTTGCATGTCCCCGTGTGTTTGCATGTCTTTGTGTGCGTGTTTGCACGCCCGTGTGTGTGTGCGCGTGTTTGTATGTCCGTGTGTGTGCATGTTAGCATGTCTGTGTGTGTTTGCATACCTGCGCGCGTATGTGTGTGCGCATGTATGCGTGTGCGTGTATGCATGTCCGTGTGTGTGCATGTCTGCGTGTGTGTGCATGTTTGCATGTCTGCGTGTGTGTGCGTGTTTGCATGTCCGCGTGTGTGTGCGTGTTTGCATGTCCGCGTGTGTGTGCGCGCGTATTTGCATGTCCATATGTTTGCATGTCTGTGTGTGCAGCAAGCGTACCTGAGGGCGTCTTTAAAGGGCAGGTGGATGGTTGGGGTGAACAGGCACGCAGGAGCTGCCCAAGCAAGCCCATGTGGGTTTAAGTGTGCGGGGGGCGGGAGTGGAGCTTGCTCTCCTTGCGAGTAGCTGAGTGGAATGTAGGGTAGGCCACAACGAAGGATCGTTGTCAGCAGTGCAAGTGGCCTGCGGAGGGTCAAGCGCAGTGCAGGTCCAGGTCAATTGCAGCTTGCAGGGCTGTCCGGACTGCATGCACCTGGCTGGATGAGCTTGCCGGTGACAATTTGAGTCAAACAATGGCAGTGCGCACCATCTTTGTGTGCACAGCCTCTTTTGATGATTGTTGTTATTGTAGACCTCAAAACAAGCCTGGTGCACAAGTTCGCATTCACCGACCGGGCAAGGATTGCCAGTGTGGCTAGCTTGAGGATTTCTGGTAAGGCAGCCTCTGGATTGCCAGCAGATCACTCGCAGATTGCTAGAACGACCAGCCTCTGGATCAATGGCGCACAAGTGGTATGGCAAGCTTGTGGATTGCTGCTGTGACCAACCACTGGAGCAGTTGCGGTTGGCAAGTGTGGCCAGCTAGTGGATCGCTGCTGTGACCAGCCACTGGAGCAGAAGCAGTTGGCAAGTGTGGGTAGCAAATCCAGTGCTGGCTGGTCCAAGACAAGAGTTGCTGGGTCAGTTATGGAGCGCATGAATCAAGCTTAGACCTTGACTGGAAACTGGTGCAGGTGTGCACCAAGGCACTTCAGGGCAAGCGCACACCGGCTGACACTAGATCACTGGGACACCAGTTCAAACTGGGTGTACACCAAGGCACTTCAGGGCGAGCACGCACCGACTGACCTCAGATCACTGGCACGGCAAGCCGACCCCGTGCGCGCCAATGCGCTCGACACGACGTCAGGCGGAGCATCAACTCCGGCCACAAGCGTTTGCACCTGCAGTACACGCAGCAGTGGCCTCGCTCGCCACACAGGCCGTGCAGCAGGAGTGTGCAAAGGCCGAGCAGCAGGAGTGTAGTGTGCTCAGGCCGTGCAAGAGTGCAGGGGCGCCTGTGTCAGCGCATGGGTCCCGTCATGGAGCTCCCAACCCCTCCGATGAAGTCAAGAGCTCCCAATACTTTCATTCATTCATTCATCAGCCCCAGAAAAACATATGTGCTGCCATTACATGGCACATCACATGTGTCCCATGCATCCCGACATGGTATGCGCAAGCCAGGGACATGCCTGCTCAGTTGTTTACACGACTATACCATCCGCAGCGGGGCCGGATCAGGCCAGCAGCTGCTCAGCAAATGACTGACCCTGTCATCAGGGCTTTGCGACCCCTTCGCAATCCTAGCAGCCTGCTGCACCCTCCCGCTCCCTCACCCGTCCTCACCTGCAGCTTTCCAGCTTCCCTCCCGTCCCTCTTTCCGAGGTCCAACAGTTGGGCAGAGGAGACCACGACTTGGTTGACACGAGGTTTTTGCGGCAAGCCTCTTGGAGAAGGTGAGGGGGACTCAAAGTCCAGGATAGCAACCCATGTCTCTGCACAACTGCACAGGCACACGCTTGCGCATGTTCCTGTCAGCTGTCTGTGCATGGTGAGACAGAGCAGCATGCTCACTTGCATGCATGGGTTTGTGGATGCGTGCACTGTCGAGAGCTTCCGGAGGTGGCACATGGTGGGAACGCGTACGATGCAATGGGGGGGAAGCAACAATTTTGTATGTGCGGCGGGGCGCGAGGGGTTTTGAGCACAGCGACGTAGCACCAGGTGAATTGCCTGGGCTGCCATGGCCACCCAAGGGGGGTGGTGTGAGCGCATCCTGCACCAATTTTTGGATTGGCAGTAAGCCCATGGGCCCACATGCTTGCCTTTCGAGGTTCCTGGGAGATGCCTGGACTAGCACTACCACCTCTGTCAATGACGGCTCTTGGGAGGAATTTGCACACATGGTGCAGGAATTGCACGCATGGTGCAGGAATTGCACACGTGATGCAGGAATCGCACACATGGTGCAGGAATTGCACACATGATGCGCCCATGGAAAAATAGCCTTCTTGCGCTCCAGAGGCCACAGGACGCAGGAGGCGACGGGGGGAGCTGCACCTTGCCAAGCCCACTGCCATGTCGATCACAGTCCAGCAGCAGGTAGCTCGCATTGGAGGCGGCACACAGGTTACCGATGAGCCCATGTTGGCACACACTAACTTGCGTGCCCAAACAATTGGCGCCAAAGAGCACACTGCTTGCCAGCTCACCTGCTTGCCCAAACAATTGGCGTCAAAGAGCACACTGCTCACCAGCTCACCTGCTTGCCCAAACAATTGGCGCCAAAGAGCACACTGCTCACCAGCTCACCTGCTTGCCCAAACAATTGGCACCAAAGAGCACACTGCTCACCAGCTCACCTGCGTGCCCAAACAATTGGCGCCAAAGAGCACACTGCTCACCAGCTCATCTGCGTGCCCAAACAATTGGCGCCAAAGAGCACACTGCTTGCCAGCTCACCTCGCCAGCCGGCTGACCTCTGCCATGCAGATCGCGTTCCTCTCTGTAAACGGTCCCCTCTCGCGCAGCATAGACTGCAGCCGGAGGAAACAAAAGGGATCATTGCCCCATGTTGATGTCTGCAGTGCTGGCAGATCAAACCCTTGTGAGCTGTTGCGGCCACAGTCCACAAAGCTGCCCACATGAGTGCTGTTGATGCTAGGGACCAGACTCCCAGTCACGCACACAGGCAGAGCGGGTCGCAGAACTACCCGTGAATGTGTCCCCGCACACCTTCACCCCCTTAACCCTACCACCCAAGCCCGTCCATACATCATGTGCCAGCCGTACCTCCCAAGCTCGCGCATCGCGTACGCCCTGCCACTGCTGCCCTGGCCACCCCCTCGGCAGCCCCATGCCCTGCCGCCGCCAGTCCGCATCCGCCTCTGCCTCTGGGCCACTACCGCCCCCCTCGCTCTCCAAGCCTTCACACTCATTCAACCATTCGTCATCATCACCCAGCTCGTTCCCCCCCCCCTGTATCC
>LFIK01004610.1_pt1 | contig 11140 bp, 10 predicted proteins | sample 643401 | NCBI WGS metagenome assembly LFIK01 (sample SAMN03777447, study PRJNA286221) | soda lake metagenome | biome: soda lake; feature: Kulunda steppe; material: water; isolation source: sample T5-Br brine of Lake Tanatar-5 | place: Russia: Kulunda steppe | collected 2010-07
ACCTCGCACGTGGCGTCGAGCTCGGTGACGAGCTGCGCCTGGGTCGGGGGGAGGCGGCGTCGGGCGGTGCGGACAAGGACTCGCTGCTCGCCGATGCCCTCGAGGCCGTGATCGGCGCCGTGTTCGTCACCTCCGGCTACGACGCGGCCGCGGAGCTCGTCGGGCGCCTGCTCGATGCGCATCCCGAGCTGGGCGTGGTCGAGAGCGGAGCGCTCGGCGACGGCGGGCCGATCGACGCCAAGACCGCCCTGCAGGAGCGGCTCGCGGAGGCCGGTCGTCCGGCGCCCGAGTACCGCACCTCCCGGGAGGGGCCCGACCACGGGCCGACGTTCAGCGCGGAGGTCCTCGTCGACGGCGTCGTCGTCGGATCGGGCGTGGGCGGCTCGAAGAAGGCGGCGACGCAGGCTGCGGCGGAGCAGGCCCTGCGCGATGAGGCCCTCGGGTAGCGTCCCGCCGAGTCGCTACCGGCCACGCCGCCCGGTGGACGGCGGAGTGGACGGCGGATCCGACGCCCGTGAGGAGCGCGCTGTGCTGGAGCTTCCCGAGGCAGAGGTCCTCCGTAGGGACCTCGAGCGCGAGGTCGTCGGCAAGCGTGCCAAGGACGTCGTCGTCGAGACGCCGGGCGTCCTCAAGCCGTGGCACCGCACCCGCAAGGACTTCGCCGCGCTCCTCGAGGGCCGACGCATCGCCTCGGTCCGGCGCCGCGGCAACGTGATGCTGCTCGAGCTCGACGAGGGCATGACCTGGCTCGTCGATCCGGGCGTGCAGGGCTCGCTCCACCTCGAGACCGCCACGACCTCTCCTGGGCCCGACACCCACGTCGCAGTCTCGTTCGCGACCGGTGGAGCGCTGCACATCAGCGAGGCCGGACGGGATTCGACGCTGCGCTGCGGGGTCGTCCCGAGCGAGGACGCCGACGACGCGTCGGGCGTGTCGCGCGACGCGCTCGACCTGCTCGCCGACACGCCGACCTGGATCGAGTTCGGTCGTTACCTGATCGCTGGCGACGACGAGCTGAAGACGCTGCTCTGCGACCCGAAGCGATTCCTCGGGCTCGGTCCGGTCTACAGCGACGAGATCCTGTGGGAGGCCGGGCTGCGCCACGACCGTCCGTCCTCCACGCTCACCCCTCAGGAGATCCGTCGCTTCTACCGCGCCGCTCACGAGGTGCTCGTCGCCGCGATGAAGGCCGCCGGATCCTCGCTCGAGGACGCCGAGCCCGACTCGTTCACCGACGAGGACGGCAGCGCGGCCGGACACCTCAACGTGTTCGGGCGCGAGGGGCTCGCGTGCCCACGCTGCCGGACGCCGATCGTGCGCACCCGGCTCAAGCGCTCGATGGTCACCTTCCACTGCACGCGCTGCATGGGCTGACCATGTTCCTCACCTCACTCACGATGCGCGGCTTCAAGTCCTTCGCGGACACGACGCAGCTCGAGGTCGAGCCGGGCATCACCGTCGTCGTCGGGCCCAACGGCTCGGGCAAGTCGAACATCGTCGACGCGCTGTCCTGGGTGCTCGGCACGCACTCGGTGAAGAAGGTCCGCGGCTCGGCGATGACCGACGTGATCTTCGCCGGCGCACCCGGACGCGCACGTGCCCGTCGCGCACGCGTCGAGATCGTCATCGACAACGCCGACGGTCGCCTCGAGCCGTCGGGTGTGGGGACCGCCGGCTCCGCCGGACGCTTCCGCGAGGTCCGGGTCGCACGGACCATCGAGGAGGACGGGCTCGGCGTCTACGAGATCAACGGTGAGGAGGTCCGTGCGCTCGACGTGCAGGAGCTGCTCAGCGACACCGGCCTCGGCCGTGAGCTCCACACCATCGTCGGTCAGGGGCAGCTCGACGACATCCTCAACGCTCGCCCCGAGGACCGGCGCAAGTACATCGAGGAGGCCGCTGGCATCCTCAAGCACCGTCGCCGCCGCGAGCGTGCGGTCAAGAAGCTCGAGAGCGTCGACGAGCATGTCGACAAGCTCCGAACGGTCCTGCGCGAGCTGCGCCGCCAGCTCCGGCCGCTCGAGCAGCAGGCGAAGGCGGCCGACCGGCACGCGACGCTCCAGGCGGAGCTGCGCGAGGTCCGTGTCCAGCGCGCCGCGCGCGAGCTGGCGCTGCTCGACCTCGAGGCGATCGACGCGGGACGCGACGAGGACGACGCGCGAGGTCACGAGGTGGAGCTCGAGCAGGGGCTCGACGCCGCCCGGACCGCGGAGCGCGACCTGTCCGAACGGCTCGATGTCGTCGCACGGGAGGGCGGCGAGGGCGACGAGCGCTTCCACGCCCTCTCGCGCCTGAGCGAGCGCCTCCGAGGCACCCATGACCTGATCGCTGCGACGCGCCGCCGACTCGCTGAGGCCGTCGAGGAGCCGGTCCTCGAGCGCTCCGGGGACGCGCTGCGTGCGGATGCCGAGGGCGTCGAACAGGGACTCACCGACCTCGCACGTGCCGTCGAGGAGGCCGCCGCGGCGGACACCACCGCGCGCGAGGGCCAGCGTGCCGCGGAGTCCGCACGCGACGCCCATGCCGACGCCCGTGCGGAGCACCAGCGTGCACGGGCGGTCGCGGTCGAGCGGCGCATGCGTCGTCGCAGCGACCTCGCCGCCACTGCGCGTCGCATCGAGGACCGCGAGCGCGAGGAGGAGCGCGCGACGACGCGTCTGGCCGAGCTCGAGGAGCGCGACGCACGCCTCGGTGCGGACATGGAGCGCATCCGCGACGACATCCACCGCCTGGACGCGGGCGAGGCCACCCTCGCGGAGGCGCTCGACGTCGCGGAGGCGAAGCTCCGATCGGCTGAGGCGAAGCGTGATGGCGTCCGCGAGGAGGTCCGTCGCATCGGCTCGGAGCGTGCGGCACAGCTCGCGCGCGCCGAGGCGCTGCGTGCGTCGGCCTCCGACGCGACGCGCTCGGCGGAGGCGCTGGTCAGCGCGGGCCTCGCGGGCGTGCACGGCGGAGTGATGGACCTGCTCGAGATCGATGCGGACGACCGCATCGCGGTCGCGACCGCGCTCGGGCCGCTCGGCGCCGCCGTCGCCGTCGACGCGGACGGTGCGCTCGGGCGCGCGGTCGCCTGGCTCCGTTCGGAGCGGGGAGGCGCGTCCCTGCTCGTCGCGCGCGATTCCGCTGCGACCCTCGACGCTCCCGACGACGCGACCCGTGAACGGCTGCGCGACGCCGGCGCGCGCGCGGTCGGGGACGTGATCCGTGCCGCAGCAGGCTCGTCCGCGGCCCGTCGCGTCGCCGACACCGTCGCCGGTGCGCTCGCGACCACCTACCTCGTCGACGACTGGGACACGGCCGTCACGCTCCACGGATCCGCACCGCGGCTCACGCTCGTCACCCGGGAGGGTGACGTCGCCGGCCCGCTCGGCTACCGCATCGGCGCCGTCGGGAACGCCGGCCCTGCGCTCGCTCGTGCGGCGGCCGAGCAGGCCGAGGCGGCCGTCGCGGACCTCGAGTCGCAGCTCGCTGAACTCGAGGTGAGGGAGACCGAGCTCGCCGCAGAGATCGCGACCCGCGGTGTCCAGCGTGACGAGGCTCACGAGGCGCTGCTCGACTCCGATGCGCGACTCACCGGAGCCGCCGAGCGGCTCGAGCGCATCGACGAGGAGCGACGGCTCCTCGGTGAGCAGCGCGCGGCGCTCGTCGTCCAGCGCGACGAGGCTTCCGCGCTCCTCGCGGAGGACCGCACGGCTCTCACCGAGCTCGAGGCCGAGGAGCAGGCCGACCCGGGGGAGGACAGCGACGCGTCGTCCGCCCTGGATGCGCGTGCCGCGGAGCTCGAGGCCGCCCTGCACACCGCGCGCGAGGCCGTGTTCGAGTCGCGCATCGCCCTGCAGCGCGCGGAGGACGTCCGTGACCGCGCGGCGGCTGAGGTCGCGCGCCTGCGTGCCGAGGCCGATGCCATCGACGCTGCGCATGCCCGTGCCATCGCGCGCCGAGAGGAGCGTCGTGCCGGCGTCGTGCGCTGCGACGCGCTCGACCGTCTCGCGGTCACGGCGCGTGGCGTCCTCGAACGTGCACTCGTCGAGGCGGACGAGGCGCGGGCCGCCCGCATCGCGGAGCGCGACCGTGTCCGCGTGGAGCTCGAGGAGGCGAGGGAGCGAGCGGTCGAGGCGGCACGCATGCTCGAGCAGCACCGCGAGACGCGCCACCGCAGCGAGATGCGACGCGCCGAGGTGCAGGCCCGACTCGGCGCGCTCGAGGCCCGCATCCGCACGGAGCTCTCGCTGGGTCTCGAGGAGGTCCGCAGCGAGCAGCCCGATGCGGCGGAGCTCGACGACGCGCGGCTCGTCGAGCGGGAGGACGTGCTCGTCCGCCGGATCGGCCTGCTCGGCCGCGTGAACCCGCTCGCGCTCGAGGAGTTCCAGGCGCTCGAGGAGCGTCACCGGTTCCTCTCCGACCAGCTCAACGACCTCCGTCGCTCGCGCCGCGACCTCGAGGAGGTCATCGAGGCCGTGGACGAGCGCATCCGCGTCGTGTTCAAGGAGGCGTTCGACGACGTCGCGCGCGAGTTCCAGCTCACCTTCGAGACGATGTTCCCGGGCGGGAAGGGCCGCCTCGTGCTCACCGGCGAGGAGGACCTGCTCACCGCCGGCGTCGAGGTCGAGGCCCGCCCACCCGGTAAGAAGGTGCAGCGGCTGTCGCTGCTGAGCGGTGGCGAGCGCTCGCTGACCGTCCTCGCGTTCGTGTTCGCGATCTTCCGCGCGCGGCCCTCGCCGTTCTACGTGCTCGACGAGGTCGACGCGGCGCTCGACGACGTGAACCTCCAGCGGCTGCTCAAGGTCATCCGCTCCTTCCGTGGCCACGCGCAGGTCATCATGGTCACCCACCAGAAGCGTTCGATGGAGATCGCCGACCTGCTCTACGGCATCACGATGGGTCCGGACGCGGTGACGAAGGTCGTGTCGGAGCGGCTGCGTGACCGTCGTGCCGTCGCCGCGCTCGACGAGCGTGCGTCCGACGCGCCGACCGAGGCGCTCGACGAGGACGCCGCGACCCCGGTCCGGACCGCCTGACCGTGGAGGGGCTGTTCGAGGGCGCCTCGCTCGTCGCGATCGTGGCGGGTGTGCTCGCGCTCGCCGGCGGTCTGCTCGGCGCACGACGCGCCCGCGGCGGCTCGACCGAGCAGCCGTTGAAGCCCGTGCGCGAGGTCGCGCCGGACGATGCCGCCGCCCCGGTCGCCCCGGACCCTGCGCCCGAGCCCGAGCCCGAGCCCGAGCCCGAGCCCGCGCCGGAGACGGCCGGCGCAACGGGCCGCCTCGCGCGCACACGCAACCTCCTCGCCTCGGCGCTCGCCGAGCTCGTCGGTGCGGGGCTCGATGACGCCGCATGGGAGCGCCTCGAGGAGGGGCTGATCGCGGCGGACGTCGGCGTGCAGGCCACGACCGCCGTCGTCGCCGACGTCCGGCGCCTCGCGCGGGAGGGCGGGGTCCGCGACGTCGACGGGGTGCGCCGGCTGCTGCGCGACGCGCTCGTCGCGGAGCTCTCGTCGGGCGAGCGTGCGCTGCGCCGCCGCGACGGAGAGGGGCCCACGGTGTGGTTCGTCACCGGCGTGAACGGCGCGGGCAAGACCACCACCATCGGCAAGCTCGCGTCCCGTGAGGTCGCCGCCGGCCGGCGCGTCGTGCTCGCCGCAGCCGACACGTTCCGTGCCGCCGCTGCCGAGCAGCTCGGCATCTGGGCCGAGCGCACCGGCGCCGAGCTCGTCCGGGGCGAGGAGGGCGCCGATCCCGCATCGGTCGCCTACGCCGGTGCTGACGCGGCGCTCGCCTCGGGCGCCGACCTCCTCATCGTCGACACCGCCGGACGGCTGCAGAACCGTCGCGAGCTGATGGACGAGCTCGGCAAGGTCGCGCGCGTGCTCGCGAAGCGCGCCGGCGGCATCGACGAGACGCTGCTCGTCCTCGACGGCACCGTCGGGCAGAACGGCATCGCGCAGGCCGAGGCGTTCCACGATGCGGTCGAGATCTCCGGCGTCGCGATCACGAAGCTCGATGGGTCGTCGCGCGGCGGAGTCGTCGTCGCGGTCCAGCGGCAGCTCGGCATCCCGGTGAAGCTCGTCGGGCTCGGCGAGGGCATCGAGGACCTCGAGGACTTCGACCCCGTCACCTACGTCGACGGCCTCCTCGCCGGCTGACCGCGACGCCCCGCCGATAGCCTGAGCGCACCGGCCGACGCGTGTCGCGGCCGTCCACGACCTCCGGAGCGACGATGTTCGACGCCCTGCAGCAGCGCCTCTCGGGTGCGCTCGACGGGCTGCGCGGTCGCGGGCGGCTCGACCCCACCGCCGTCGACGCGACGCTCTCCGACATCCGGCTCGCGCTGCTCGAGGCCGACGTCAACCTCGCGGTCGTGCGCGGCATCGTCGAACGACTGCGCGAGCGGCTCGTCGGCGCGGACCTCGCACCCGGCCTCGACCCGCGCCAGCACGTCATCCGCGCCGTCGACCTCGAGCTCCGTGCCGCGCTCGGCGGCGAGCACGTCGCCCTCGACCTCGCGGGCCGTGCGCCCGCGGTCATCGTGCTCGCTGGCCTGCAGGGTGCGGGCAAGACGACCGTCGCCGGCAAGCTCGCACGCCACCTCGCGTCGAAGGGTCGGCGCCCGGTCCTCGTCGCCTGCGACCTCCAGCGGCCGGCCGCGGTCGAGCAGCTCCGCATCGTCGCGTCGGGCGCGGGCGTCGCGGTGCACGCACCCGTCACCGAGGGCGACCCGGTCCCCGTCGCGCGCGAGGCGATCGAGGGCGCGACGCTCGCGGGTCACGACACGGTCATCATCGACACCGCCGGTCGGCTCCACGTCGACGACGAGCTGCTGCGTCAGGCGCGTGCGATCGTCGACGTCGCCCATGAGCACGGTGGGACGGCGCGCACGCTGTTCGTGATCGATGCGATGGTCGGGCAGGAGGCCGCGGCCGTCGCGCGCTCCTTCGCCGACGTCGTCGGGCTCGACGGGGTCATCCTCTCGAAGCTCGACGGTGACGCCCGTGGCGGTGCTGCGCTGTCGGTGCGCGAGGTCACCGGTTCGCCGATCCTCTTCGCCTCGGTCGGCGAGCGGGTCGAGGACCTCGAGGCCTTCCACCCCGACCGCATGGCGTCGCGCATCCTCGGCATGGGCGACGTGCTGTCGCTCATCGAGCGTGCGGAGCAGGCGCAGGACGCCGATGCCGCACGCGATGCCGAGCAGGCGCTGCTCGAGGGGACGTTCGGGCTCGACGACCTGCTCGACCAGCTCCAGGCCGTCAAGCGCATGGGTCCGCTGTCGGGCATCGTCGGGATGCTCCCGGGGATGGGTGGCGCCGGTGCGCCCGACGTCGACGACCGCCAGCTCGTCCGCACCGAGGCGATCATCCGCTCGATGACCCCCGCCGAGCGTCGCGACCCGAAGGTGCTCAACGGCCGCCGCCGTCGACGCATCGCCGCCGGGTCGGGCACGACCGTCCCCGAGATCAACCGGCTCGTGAAGCAGTTCGAGCAGATGCAGCAGCTCATGCGTCAGGCGGCAGGTGCCGCAGGCGGCAGGGGTGGCAAGGGCGGCAAGGGCGGGAAGGGCGGGAAGGGGAAGGGTGGCGCGAAGGGGCGCAAGGGCGCGCAGCGGGCGGCGATGCAGGCGCAGGCCGCGGCGCTCGGTGGGCTCGGCGGGCCCGGTGCGCCGCGCATCGGCCCCGGCGGTGGGCTCGGTGGGTTCGCCGGGCTGAGGCCCCCCGGCACGTAGCCCCCGGCCGGTAGCCGGACACGCAGGGTCGCGGGGCCGGTAGGCTCCGCGACGCATCCGTGCTCGGGACGATGTCCCCTGCCGGATGCCTGACCCCGGTCATCCCCGCCGCGACAGGCCAGCCCGGCCGACCGCGGTACGGATGACCACCCGTGGCGCGACGCGCCCGACCGAACAGGACCAGCCATGGCTGTCAAGCTCCGTCTCCGCCGTGAGGGCACCGTCAAGCGCCCGCACTACCGCATCGTCGCCGCCGACTCGCGCTCGCCGCGCGACGGCCGCTTCATCGAGGCGATCGGGCACTACCACCCGCTCGACCAGCCCTCCACGATCCAGGTCGACAACGAGCGCGCCGTCCACTGGCTGCGCAACGGTGCGCTCCCGACCGCAGCGGTCGAGAAGCTGCTCCGCATCAGCGGCGCGTGGGAGGAGTTCAAGCCCGGCGACGCGCCCGCCCGTGTGCGCGGCGAGAAGCAGAAGCTGTCCAAGAAGGCCCGCGCCCGCGCCGCCGAGGCCGCCGAGGCGGCAGCGGCGCCCGCACCCGCCGCGGAGGAGCCCGCTGCTGAGGCGCCCGCCGAGGAGCCCGCCGAGGAGCAGGCGTGAAGGCCCACGACGCGCTCGCCTTCATCGTGAAGGAGCTCGTCGACCACCCCGACGACGTCCGCATCGAGGAGTTCGAGGACGACCAGGGTGTCGTGCTCGAGCTCAGCGTGAACCCCGAGGACGTCGGCAAGGTCATCGGGAAGCGCGGCCGCACGGCCAAGGCGCTGCGTGCGCTGGTCCGTGCCGCCGGCGCGCTCGACGACGAGGACGTGACCGTCGAGATCCTCGACTGACCGTGCCCATGGTGCTCCGGTGACCGGCGACGAGCAGGTCGAGGTCGGGCGGGTCGTCAAGCCGCACGGGCTCAAGGGTGAGGTCGTCGTCCGTGTCGCGTCCGACGTCGTCGGACGGCTCGCGCCCGGTGTCGAGGTCCGGGTCGCCGGTGTGGCCACGACCGTCGCAACCGCGCGTGAGCATCAGGGACGTCCGCTCGTCCGCTTCGCGCACGTCCCCGACCGCAACGCCGCCGAGCTGCTGCGCGGCGCGATCGTCGAGGCCGCACCGCTCGACGTCGAGGAGCTCGACACCTACCTCGTCAGCGAGCTCGTCGGCGTCCCCGTGATCGACCGCGAGGGTGCGTCGCTCGGGAGCGTCAGCGCGCTCGTCGAGATGCCGGCCGTCGCCGGCTACGACCTGCTCGAGGTCACCACCGACGAGGGACGCACCTGGCTGCTGCCGGCCGCGGACGAGCTCGTCGAGGTCGTCGACGACGCCGACGGGCTGCGGCTCGTCGTCGGCGAGCTGCCCGAGGGACTCGTCGACCCTGACGGCGCGACGCAGGAGGGCGGCGCGTGAGGATCGACCTGCTCACCATCTTCCCCGGCTTCTTCGACGGGCCGCTCACCACCTCGCTCGTCGCGACCGCGCGCGAGCAGGGCACGCTCGACGTGCGCGTGCACGACCTGCGCGACTGGACCACCGACCGGCACCGCAGCGTCGACGACGCGCCCTACGGCGGGGGAGCGGGCATGGTCATGCGCGCCGACGTGCTCGTCGCCGCCGCCGAGTCGGTGTGGAACGACCTGCCACCCGGTGAGCCGGTGGGACCGCCGCTCCATGTCGCCGGTGGTGAGCGTCCGCGCACCGTCCTGCTCACCCCGCGCGGTCGGCCGCTCGACCAGGCGCTCGCCCGCGAGCTCGCCGCCGAGGACCGGATCGTCCTCCTCTGCGGGCGCTACGAGGGCATCGACGAGCGCGTCCATGAGCTCGTCGCGACCGACGAGGTGTCCCTCGGCGACTACGTGCTGATGGGTGGTGAGGTCGCCGCGGCCGCGATCGTCGAGGCCGTCGTCCGGCTGCTGCCCGGTGTGCTCGGCAACGCCGATTCACCCGTCGAGGAGTCGTTCGAGCAGGGGCTCCTCGAGCATCCCCACTACACCCGGCCGGCGGAGCTGCGCGGCCACACGGTGCCCGACGTGCTGCGGTCGGGCGACCACGGCGCCGTCGCCGCGTGGCGTCGCGAGCAGGCGCTCGCACGGACACGCGAGGTGCGCCCCGACCTGCTCGATCGGCTCGACGACGGCACGGAGGGCGCCGCAGGGGGGTCCGCCGCACCGGGTTGACCATCCCGCCGCACACGCCGTACCCTGCGCGCACCGCCGCACGGGCCCGCATCCTGCCCGCCCGTGGTCAGAACACCGCCGCGACGACCGTCGCGTGCTGCGCTTCCCGAGGGAGCACGACGATGGACCGTCTCGATGTCATCGACCGTCGCCAGCTGCGCGACGACGTCCCGGACTTCCGGCCCGGCGACCGCCTCAAGGTGCACGTGAAGGTCGTCGAGGGGACGCGCAGCCGCATCCAGGTCTTCGAGGGCGACGTGATCGCCCGTCAGGGCGGCGGCATCCGCGAGACCTTCACGGTCCGCAAGGACAGCTTCGGCGTCGGCGTCGAGCGCACGTTCCCCGTGCACTCGCCCGTCATCGACCACATCGAGGTCGTCCGCCGCGGCCGCGTCCGTCGCGCGAAGCTCTACTACCAGCGCGACCGGGCGGGCAAGAAGGCCCGCATCCGCGAGAAGCGCGAGACGACGGCCTGACCGCGGAGGGGTCCGCTCCGCACGAGGGGGGCCGCCGCCGCGGTGTGCTCCTCGAGCTCCCGCTGCTCCTGGTCGTCGCCCTCGTCGTCGCCCTCGCGCTGCGCCTGCTCGTCGTGCAGGTCTTCTTCATCCCGTCGTCCTCGATGGTCCCGACGCTCGCCGTCGACGACCGCATCGTCGTCGAGAAGGTGACCTACCGCTTCCGCGAACCGCAGCGCGGTGACGTCATCGTGTTCGCGGGCGAGTCGCGCGTCGGCGCGCGGCCCGACGACGCCGGCCCGATCGGCCGCGCGACGCGCTGGCTCGGTGAGGCCTCCGGCCTCGTGCCGCCCGACCCGAGCGACCTCGTGAAGCGGCTCGTCGGGCTGCCCGGCGAGGAGATCGCGATCATCGGTGGACTCGTCCACGTCGACGGTGTCGCGCTGGGCGAGGCCTACCTGTCAGGTCCCGTCGCCTCCGACTACGGGCCGGTCACCGTCCCCGACGACGCCTACTTCTTCCTCGGCGACAACCGTCGCAACTCGGCCGACTCGCGCGGGTCGCTCAGCTTCGTCGATCGCGACCGCGTCATCGGTCGCGCCGTCGCGGTCGTGTGGCCGATCGGCAACGCGGCGTCGCTCCTCGGTCAGCGACCGGAGCCCGTCGCCGACGTCGACGTGCCGAGGCCGAGCGACGGCTGAAGCAGCCGCGCGACCGGGGCCCAGCTCCGGCGGTGCAGCGCGCACGGACCGAGCCGCTCGAGCGCATCGACGTGCTCGGGCGACGCGTAGCCGCGGTTGCGGGCGA
>LFIK01004611.1_pt1 | contig 11140 bp, 8 predicted proteins | sample 643401 | NCBI WGS metagenome assembly LFIK01 (sample SAMN03777447, study PRJNA286221) | soda lake metagenome | biome: soda lake; feature: Kulunda steppe; material: water; isolation source: sample T5-Br brine of Lake Tanatar-5 | place: Russia: Kulunda steppe | collected 2010-07
AGACCCGGACTAGAACCAACGCCACCCAGCAGCAAGCCTTCTCAGAGCGGTTAGAGCAAGCAATGGCGCGGTACCACAACCGCAGCGTCGACGCCCTTCAGGTGATCCAGGAAATGATTCAGATGGCCCGAGAGCTGCAAGAGCAGCCAGAGGATGGCCTATCCCCCGAAGAGGTTGCCTTCTACGACGCTCTGGCGACGAATGACAGCGCTCGGGAACTCATGGGCAACGACGAACTGCGGGTGATTGCAACCGAGCTGGTCAATAACGTCCGGAGCAATGCGTCCGTGGACTGGTGGCGAAAGGAAAACGTCCGAAAGAAAATGCGGGTACGAATCAAACGAATACTAAAGCGGCACGGATACCCCCCAGACCTGCAGGCCGACGCAATCCAGAAGGTCATCCAACAGGCGGAGGTGCTGGCCAGAGAGGTTGGGTATGAGCCTGCGCATGCTTAGGTCCGAGACATCAAAGAAACGGCTGCCGTCCATGTGCTCGACTCCGAAAAGCCACCTATGCCGCCGCCGGAAGGTTTGAGCGGGCATCCGGACTACTCTGCTCCAGCAGCCACCGGACGGCGGATAAGGTGGGAGCGGAAATAGGCTCGATCAAGACCGGTTAGAACCCATCGCGCCTGGAACTGGTTAGTATGTCCCGGCAAATACCGTGGCCCAGTGCGGGCGTCCCCGCCGGCAAGTCGTCAACCTGCTGAACGACGCTCTCCTAGGGCACCCACCTGGCAACCGCACTGCTAGGCGGTTGTACCGAATACTTTGATCCAGCCGACCTCGGAAGGAACCATCACTGACGTTGTGTGGTTCGTCAGTCGGCGAAAGTCACCAACACATAAAATACCGATCCGATATTGCAAGGGAACTGACAAAATTATTCCAGTTTGTTGCAATCACTGCGAGCGAAAATCCCCGATTTATGCAGCATTATCAGCGGGTTGAGAATTGCTCAGGGCCGACTAAATAACCAAACACCGATCCAGCCCCCGGAGGACTGGCAGACTACTAAACGGCAGTTATTCATTCGGCAAGTGCGCAATCATGCGGGACCTGACAGTTGAGACGTCCCGCCGCCTGGCCGCACTCCGGTCATCGGCTGAGGTGCGGCCAGGCGGCAGCTGGCAGCGCCACCAGGTTGACCTAGCGCAATCGCCTGCACATTGAGGCACCCTCGGCCTGGCAGGCAGGACACAACGGGGCCTCGTGGAACACCGCTGAGATTGCATCATCGGCGTGGCTAATGATCCGCTGCGCACTAATGACATCTCGAAAGACAGGCTTTTGAAGCAGAGACATGGCCTCGTCCTTGAACCCGCAAAGCCACAAACCGCCACCCAGTCGCCTGAACCGCTCAGCCTCCTGGGCCAGCATTTCTGCCGCCGCCAGATCGACCTGCTCAACACCACTCCCTTCGATCAGCGCATAGCGCCAGCCATTCGCTGTTACCGTCCATAACTGATCACGGACGTGATCGAGTGAGCCGAAGAACAGGGAGCCATCGATACGCAGGATCCGGAGTGTCGGACACTCGGGCCGGCCACGCTTTGCGGCATTCCGCAGGGGCCGACCCGGACGCTCCGGGATCGGCACCACCGGGACGACCCGGGGACGGGCGGTGCGCTTCAAAAAAAGCAGTAGCGACAGAAAGACCCCCGCGTAGATCGCAAACTCCAGCCCGAGCAAAAGCGTCGCCAGCACCGTCACAGCAAGTATGACGCTCTCTTCGCGGCTGGTCCGGGCAATTTCTCGGAGCCGCTCGAAGTCGACGAGATTCCAGGCGATGACGAACACCACGGCCGCCATGGCCGGCATGGGAAGTAACGCAGTCAGTCCGGGCAGCCACAGGATGACGGCCAACACGAAGATCGCCGCAAAGACGGCCGCCAGCGGTGTTTTCGCCCCGGCGTCGTAGTTCGCCCCGGTGCGCGTAAATGAGCCCGAGGCCGCGTAGCACGAGAACAGGCTCCCGGCCACATTGGACAGACCCTGGCCAATGAACTCCTGACTGCCATCGATGCGCTCATGGGAGCGCATGCCGACGGCCTTGGCGATCGCCACGGCCTCGATCAGGGCAATCATGGCCACTGCAAGGGCACCGGAAGCCAGATCCGGCATCCGCTCAAACGCAATCAGACCCAGGGATAGGGGCGGCCACTCGCCCGGTGTGGCACCCACGACCTGAACACCGGCCGCCTGACCACCAACCAGCCAACTTGACGCCGTACCCACCCCCATCGCAATGAGCAGCATGGGCCACTTTGGCCGCAACCAACGCACCCCCAAAGCCGTCACCAGTGTGATGAGCCCGATCGCGACCGCCAGCGGCTGGGTGTCAGCGATCTCACTCGCAATGGCCGATAGCCGCTCAATCAGGCCATAGTCTGCGCTGATACTGACGCCCAGAAAATGATGCAACTGACTGACGACAATCATGATAGCGGCGCCGGCAGTAAACCCCACCACCACGGTATGGGGGATGAAGTTGACGAGCGTTCCGACCCGGGCGAGGCCGAGGACCAGCTGTATCACCCCCACCATGAACGTTAGCGTCAGCACATAGGAGAGAAACGCCGGGTGATCCGGGGGCACCAGGCCGGTCACCACGCTGAACACGACAATGGAGATCGCGGCGGTGGGGCCAGAAACCAAATGACTGGATGAGCCGAACAATCCTGCAAGGACCGGCGGGATGATCGCCGTGTACAGACCATACTGCGGCGGTAACCCGGCGATCAGCGCGTAGGCCACGCCCTGAGGCAGCACGATGATCGCCCCAGTCAATCCAGCGCTTAGGTCAGCCAGCATCTGCCGACGCCCGAGCACGGGCCACCAGGCGAGAAACGGCAACACCCGCCCCAGCCCCGTCCTCGTCATCGCCCTACCCTCTTGCGACCGTCTCGGTCAGATGCAGCGTCTGCCAGCTTGAAACCGCCTCCAGATCCGGCTCAACACCAAGCCCTGGGCCGTCGGGCAGAGGCATTTCGCCCTCACTCACCCGGGGAAATGGCTCGGCGAGCCGTGTCCGCAGGGGATTGGGGTTGCAGTCTACTTCCAGCAGACCGTCGCCGCCGACCGCCGCCAGGGCATGGGCCGAGGCGATCAAGCCGATCCCGCCACCGAGATAATGCGGGCAGTACTGCCGCCCAGCCATGAGGACGCGCTCGGCCACCGGGACACAGCGGCTGATGCCGCCCCACTTGCACAGGTCCGGCTGTAGAACGGAGAGGATGCGGTCGTCACTGGCTTCGGCGAAGGCCTCATCGGAGGCAAAGTTCTCGCCGCCCGCCAGGTCCACTGGCGACATCGCCGCGAGTTCGCGCCAGGCTGCCGTCGGGGTATCAACAGGCATCGGCTCTTCCAGCCACTGAAGCGGGAAATCGCCAAGGGCCAGCGCCATTGCCCGAGCCTGGTCAGGCGTCCAGGCCTGGTTCGCATCTACCATCAGGTGCTCGTTTCCCGCAAGCGCCCTAGAGGCGGCTGCCACGGTGGCCAGATCCTGCTCTGGATCAAAGCCGATCTTGATCTTGAAGGCCCGGTAACCCGCCCGGCGCGCCTCGCGGATGGACTCAACGGCACCCCCGGGATTGATCCCGCTGGCATAGACCGGGACCACCGCCTGCGCATCCTTGCCCCCGAGGACCTGCCAGAGCGGGCAACCCCGCCGCCGGGCGGTCAGGTCCCAGAGCGCGCCATCGATCCCCGCGATCACCTGATCCAGCGGACCGGCCTCCCGCGTCTGCAGCGCCAGGACATGAGTGGCATGCGCGAGGGTGTCCGAGGCGACGGGCGGATTGGCGAATGAATGGCCGAGCAGGTGTGGACTGAAGACCTGTACCGCGAGCCGGGCACGATGCTCGGCACCGCAGACCGGATAGTTACACCAAATCTCGCCCCACCCTGAAACGCCATCCTCATCGGTCAGGCAAACCAGGACCGCGGGACGGTCTGTCATCGTGCCGAAGGAGGTCCTCACCGGCGCGTCAATGGGCGCGCGAAAGACGTGTACGTCCATCCTCGCCAGTGGCGGAGTCACCAAATCGCGGTCCGCTGCCCAGCGTTCTCGAAAACCACTCAAGCTCACTGTGTGCCTTCGGGGTACTGCAGGTAGGCCGAATGCTCAGTGGTGTAGAAATTCACCGCCGAAGGCCCAACCGAGTAAGCGCCAACCCCGGAGTTTCGAATTCCACCGAAAGGCATGTGATCATCGGGAATCGTGCCGTGATTCACGTGAAGCATGCCATTCTGACTCTCGTTCAGGAACCGCTGGATGAGCCGCGAATCGTTTGAAAACAGCGACGAGGTGAGCCCGAATTCCACGTCATTCAGAATATCGATTGCCTCATCATAATCCCGATAGGTGAGCACACTCAGCACCGGGCCGAATACCTCCGCCCGGGCTACTTCCATGGACGGAACCACCGAGTTCAACACCGTGGGCTGATAGAAATACCCGGTGGGTGCCTCCGGCACGTCGGCGGGTGCACCGCCCGTGACCACCTCAGCCCCCGCCTCGACCGCGCGACTGACGAAGCCACTCACACGATCGAGCTGACCGGCATTCACCAGCGGTCCCAGTGTTGTGGCCTGGTCCATGCCATTGCCGATGACCTGGGCCTCCGCGCGAGCCTTTAGGCCCGCCAGAACGGCTTCATGCAGATCCTGAGCGACAATGACACGGCTGATCGCAGTGCAGCGCTGCCCGGCACACTGACAGGCCGCGCCAAAGACCTGATCGAGGCAGCGGTCCAGGTCATCCGTGTCATTGATGACCGCGGCATTTTTGCCGCCAAGCTCAAGGGAGAGTTCGGCCAAGTTCTCTGCAGCAGCGGCGAAGATCCGTCGGCCCGTCTCCGCCGAGCCGGTAAAGGTCACCCCATCGATTCGGGGATGGCGCACCAGCGCCGAGCCGAGCTCTCCACCCCCATGGACGATCTGAAGCAGGCCGGGCGGCAGAATGCCCTCGGCGGCCTCGGCAATCAGGCAGGCGGAGGCCGGTGTCAGATCAGAAGGCTTGAGGATGATCGCATTGCCATGCGCCAGCGCCGGGGCAATTTTGCGCAGGGGGGTCAGCACCGGGAAATTCCACGGCGTCACGGCCGCGATGACGCCCCGGGGGCGGCGAAGGACCAGGTTGCGACAATCCGGCTTCTGGGCCGGGACAACGCCACTATGGCTGCGCACCGCCTCCCCGGCCATGTACCGCGCCTCACGCAGCGCCTTGCCGGTCTCGCCGACGGACTCGCCAAACGGCTTACCCTGCTCAAGGGTCACCGCCTTTGCGATATCGTCCGTGCGGGCAGCAATGGCATCGAGATAAGCCCCGACCAGACGGCCACGCTCCGCTGGTGGCATGGCCTGCCACGCCGCCTGCGCCGCACCGGCGCTCGACAGGGCCTCGCCCAGTAGCGCTTCACTGGTAGTGGTGTAACGCCCCACGCGCTCATCCGGCGAACTTGGATTTAAGGTCGTGAATTCGGCGCCGCCCTCCGAGCGCCACTCACCGTTGATTAATGAATCAAATGTGTACATTAGCTTGACTCCTGGAATTTGCAAAGCCGACTGAAAGCGCTAACATCCGGTGGTTATGAAGGCACTCAGGGTACGAAAGCGACAGCTCATTATGGACCGCCGAAGTCCGGTAAGAATGGAAGACGTTGCACGGGTTGCCGGTGTATCAGCTATCACCATTTCCCGCGTCATACATCACCCTGAAAAAGTGGCCGACTCGACGCGGGAGCGAGTCCTCGCGGCCATTGAGACCACCGGCTATATCCCCAACAGCATTGCCGGCAGCCTCGCATCCAACCAAACCCGCGTCATTGGCGTGCTGGTGCCCACCGTCACGAATTCCATCTTTGCTGACACGATCGACGGCCTCACTGATGAGCTCAGTGCCGAGGGCTATCAGCTCCTGCTGGGGGCGACCGGTTATTCCCTTGAGAAGGAAAGCCATCTCATATCGGCCATCGTGGCCCAGCGCCCGGCCGGCCTTGTCGTCACCGGCTTGCAACATCTGCCCGCCGCCGAGACCCTCCTGCGTGCAGCACGCATACCGATTGTTGAGACGTGGAATGTCGATGGCCAGCCCATCGACATGAGCGTGGGCTTTTCGAACTTCAACGCCTGCTACGCCATGGTCGAGCGGCTCGCAGCGCGCGGCGCCCACCGCATCGCCTATGTGGGCGCACCGACCCGCGCCAACGACCGGGCTACCCAGCGCCTGGCAGGCTATCGCGCCGCAGTGGCCGCGCTGGGCCTCGATGCGACTCCCGATCTCGTCCGTGAGGGGAAGTTCTCGTTCCACTCCGGCGCCGAGGCGCTTGTCCACTTGCTCGATACCCGCCCCGATGTCGATGCCATTTTCTGTGGCAATGACATCCTTGCGCTGGGCGCCCTGTTCGAATGCCAGCGCCGGGGCATCCGTGTGCCGGCGGATCTCGCGATCGCCGGGTTTGATGACGTGGAGCTGGCCGCCAGTGTGACGCCCGCCCTGACAACCGTGCGCATTCCGCGCTACGAAATCGGCCGCGAAGCGGCACGCCGGATCCTCCGGCGTCTGCGGGATACCGGTGTCTCCGAGCCCACCGCCGACCTGGGCTTCGAGATTATCGAGCGGGAGACAACGCCGACGCCGGCGACGCGCTCCCGATAGCACTGACCCCGGTTCACGCACGGCGGCGCTCCAATGTTCCCTTGCCGAGGGGTAGCTCCCGCAGTGCTGCATACACCGCCGTCCAGTCCTCGCCACCGCGTCCTTTGGACCGTGCCAGCCCGTAGGTCTGGTGGGCTACGGCACCGAGCCAGGTCGGGCTATCCAACTCCGCCGCCATCGCGAGCGCGAGCCCCATGTCCTTGTGCGCCAGATCCACCATGAACCCCGGCGTCAGGTCGCCTTTCAGCACCTTGGCCGGATAGGTGGTACCCATATGGCCCTGGCCGGCGACGGTGCCGAGCATGACGTTGCGCGCCTGCTCGGGATCCAGCCCGGCGATCTCCGCCATGACGAGCGCCTCGGCCGTGAGGGCATTGAGTGCGATCGACATATAGTTGTTGACGAGCTTCATCGTCTGCCCAGCGCCACTTGGACCGCAGTGCACGATGGTGTCGCCTAGCGGTTCAAGGAATGGCCGCGCGCGTTCGACGTCCGCTGACTCACCGCCGACCATGATCAGCAGCTTGCCGTCGACCGCGTGCTGCGATGAGCGACCCACCGGGGCATCGACCACGGAAACCCCCTTTTCTTGTAACTGTGCGGCAAACCGGGTCGTATGGCTCGGCAGGATGGTGCTCATGTCGATGTAGAGCGCCCCTCGCTCCAGCTCGGCGGCCACACCCGCCTCACCGAACAGGGCGCTTTCGACATGCTCGCCTTTCGGCAACATCGTGATGACACATTCAACACCACGGGCCGCCTCGGCGGCCGTGGCCGCCACCTCGGCGCCCTCGCTCTGCAGGGCAGCGAGCGCGTCTGCATTCAGGTCAAATACCTTCACGGTGTACCCGGCACGCAGAAGATTGCGTGCCATGGGCCCTCCCATGGTCCCGACACCGACAAAACCGACTGTCGCGTCCATTATTGATCTCTCTCCAGATGATTGTTCAGCGTAAATCGCCGGAGGCACCGCAATAGCGCCTCCGGCAAGGGGAAGTTATCCGGCGATGTTCACGAAGTGATCGGGGTGGAAATACTGATCAGCCCGTCGCGGGCTGCTAATGCCGCCCTGCTCCACGAAAAAGTCCGTCACCTGATCAAGCCATCCGGTGACGGTGCCATCCTCGTAGCGGGATACCCACTCGCTGCTCGAGAACAGACGCTGAGCCTTGTACTGCTCCTGGAGCTGATCGAGATCGACATTGGGATAGTAGTTATCCGCCAGGATGCCGAGCGCCTCGTCGGGGTTGTTGACCAACTGCTCGTTGGCCGGCAGCCAGCCGCGGATGATCTTGTCGATGACCTCCGGGTGATCCTGGTAGAAGTCACCACGGGCGGCCCAGCCACCCACGATCGCCGCCTCGGGGTAATAGGCCGAGGCATCCACCAACATGGTCGCCGACGGCCGCTGCCTGGCCACATGGACGTTGAAGGGAACCCACAGCGCCACCGCTGGCACGGCCCCGGAGATAAACGCCGTCACCGCGTCACCCATCCGCTGGTTGACCAGCTCGACATCGTTGTCCGGATCCAGGCCGGCCTCGACAAGAGCGCGGTGCAGGAAGACATGCGCCGTTGTGCCGATCGTTGTCGAAATCTGCTTGCCCTTGAGGTCCGCGATTTCATTGATGCCCGACTCCGGATCGGCCCAAAGCTGTGCTGTTCCCTCCTCAACGTTATTGATCAAAAACGCCTCGCCCTGGCCCCGGGCCGGGAAGTTGGAGATCACCGCCCCGGTGGCCAGCACATCCAGGCTGCCGCCGACCAGCGCCTGGAAGAGCTCGAGGCCCGTGGTGAACTGCGTGTACTCCATGTCCAGGCCCTGGTCGGCCCAGGTGCCCATGTGGTCGGCCAACCAGATGTGGCCATCCACCGCCAGGGTATGCAGATAACCCACGCGAACCGTCTGCCGGTTCTGGGCGAACAAGCTGGGCACACCACCCATGGCATACAGGCCGGCACCAGCGCCGACACCTTTAATGAAGTTCCTGCGGCTATTGGAATAGTCCATCTCTTTCTCCTCTTTCTGAAAAGACGCTGTTTACGCCTGTTTTGTCGTTGTCTGTTTGAGGGCCTGGCTTTCCTGAGCCGCGTATTCCCGCATGACGAGGTCGCGTACCTCTCCGCGCAGGTCGCTGAATGCCTGCGAATCTCGAAGATCGCCGGTGCGGGGAAATCCAAACGGCACCTCGATAATTCGGCGGATGCGGGATGGTCGTGCGCTGATCACCAGAATTCTGGATGAGAGGTACAGGGCCTCTTCAACGGAATGCGTAATCAGCATGACCGTTTTTCGGACCTCCCCCATCACGCTCAAAAGCAGGTCCTGCATGGCAGTCCGAGTCTGCGCATCGAGCGCGCCGAACGGCTCGTCCATCAGCAGGAACTCGGGGTTGACGGCGTAGGAGCGGGCCAGCGCGAGGCGCTGACGCATGCCGCCCGAGAGGGTTTTCGGATAGGCCTTGCGGAATTCGGATAGCCCCATCAGATCGATGAAGTGGTCGACCACCTCCCGGCGCCTCTCGTCACTCATCCGATTGGCTTTCAGGCGCAGACCAAAGGCGATGTTGTCCTCAACACTCAGCCACGGGAAGACACCATAGTCCTGGAACATCATCCCGCGCTCGGACCCCGGCCCGTCGATGGGCTGACCATCGAGAAGCACCTCGCCACTACTCGGCTGCATGAACCCGGCGACCATGTTCAGCATCGTGGTCTTCCCACAGCCGGATGGTCCCACCAGCGAGACAAATTCTCCGTCGCTCACCGTGAATGAAACGTCCTCGGCCACCTGCAGCGGGCCATTCTCCGTGTCGAAGCCCTTGCTGACGTTGTTGAATACGATGCGCTCGTTGTGTTCAGTCATGCCGCCACCTCAGTTGTTCCGCTCTTGCCAAGCCAGCGTCCGGCGGGTCAGCCGACGCAGCGCAATGTCCATCATCAAGGCGATGAACCCAATGCAGATGATCCCCATGTAGATCGTGTCCAGCTGGAAAAAGGCTGAGGCGTCCTGAATCACCGCCCCGAGACCCTGCTGTGCCGCAACCAGCTCAGCAGCCACCAGCGTTGCCCAGGCCACGCCCAGAGCGACCCGCAGCGCGGTCAGTGCATGCGGAACGGTGAGCGGCACGATGACCTTCCGGAAAATCTCCGAGTCACTCGCACCGAGGGTCTGCGCTACCCGGATGAACAACGGCGAGATTTGGCTGATGCCCTCGTACATCACGATGACGCTCGCGAAGAACGCCGCGTAGAAAAGAATGATGACCTTGGCGGACTCGCCGATCCCGAAATACACGATGACCAGCGGGATCAGTGCGATGGGCGGCAGGGCGCGGAAGAAATTGACCAGCGGGTCCATGAAAGAGCGCAGCCCCTTGTACCAGCCAAGCAGGAAGCCGACCGGCACGGCGCATGCGGTACCCAGCACCACGCCCAGAAATACCCGCTGCGTGGACATATACATGTCCCAGAAAAGATCGCCGTGGACCAGCATCTGCCAGAGCCGGGTGACGACCTCCACCGGCGTCGGAATCAGGGAGGCTTCAAACAGCCCGGAAAATCGCACCCCGTACCAAAGGACCAGCACTAGCGCCCAGGGGCCCAGAAACCATGCAATTCGCAGCAGGACCTCCCCGCCACCACGCGCAAGACGGCTTCCGCGGTGGGGGACCGGGGGAACCGACCTAGACACCGACTCACGATCGGCGGACGAACCAACGCCCATATGCTCTCCTCCTGTTGTGACTCGTGTGCGGTATTCTTTTTTTCTGGATGACAGCGCTAACACTTCAGCATCTGCCAATCGCCAGTTATCCGCTTCACATCCAGGTCGTCCGTGACACGGGATTTTTCGCTGAACACTCACCGAATGTTAGCGCTAACATATCGGATCGGTGCAAGGTGCGTCAAGACACCGAAGGATCGGCTTTTGCAGGCATAAATAAACGTCTGCACACTATGTATGAGGGACCTGACACATAGTGTTATGGGCGAATCCGTTTTCGCGCATCGGTGTCTTCGGCAGATATTCACCCGGTGATTATTGGATCCCACACGAGACGGAACCTCAAGTGCACTAGGGGGGAGGGGGAGATCCTTACCAAGATTACCGGGAAGGCGCTATCCAACTCCGAGGAGGTGGATTGTGATGCTTCACCTACAGAACCAGCTCCTGACTCTTCCTTGTGATGGCCCAGCTGCAGTGATGAAGGCACACCGCCGAGGTGTAATCGTCCATTGGCACGGCTGAACTGAGGGTCACACGCTCGCGCAGGTGGGGGTACTTTTGGGGGTACCTGTAAGGGCAATCCGCCGATGAATGTCCCTAAAACAATAACTTATAAAGTTACCTCGAATCCGTCCCGGGGAGCCATTTAAAACAACGACTTAGCCAACACCGGCAGACAGCCCAAAACGCATTAGTCAAAACTCCGAGTGCCGTAATACATCACTCAAAAGGACGGTGTTCGGTACT
>LFIK01004612.1_pt1 | contig 11139 bp, 6 predicted proteins | sample 643401 | NCBI WGS metagenome assembly LFIK01 (sample SAMN03777447, study PRJNA286221) | soda lake metagenome | biome: soda lake; feature: Kulunda steppe; material: water; isolation source: sample T5-Br brine of Lake Tanatar-5 | place: Russia: Kulunda steppe | collected 2010-07
CCATTCTTGGCGAATCTTCCTACAGCACGCCACTTCAGGTATGGCTGAGAAAGAAAGGACTCATCGAGCCGGTAGATTCCACGCCAATCATGGAATTCGGCAACGTTTTTGAGCCTGTAATGGCTGATTACTTCTCCCATACGACTGGGCTAAAGACCCGCCGCGTTAATCAGTCGTTCACCCACAGTGAACATAAGTTTCTCCGGGCCAACATCGATCGCCAGATACTTAACGGAGAAGGCGTGGATGGCACGGGTGTCCTTGAGCTAAAGACGACCACTTCACACCGCCTGAAATCCCTTGAAGGAGAGTATCCAATCGAGTGGCTATATCAGATTCAAACATACCTCGGACTGACAGGTTATTCGTATGCGTATCTGTTCATCTATGAGCGGGATACCTGCAAATATTACGAGCCAATTCTGATAAAGCGAGATGAGCAGTGGATCGCCGAAACCCAAGAGAAGCTCATTCGCTGGTGGCAACGGCATATGATCGAAGGAATTCGACCCGATCCCATTAATGGAGAGGATGCTCTGCTGTTATACCCTGATGCTTCGGATGGAAAAGTAGTGGAGGCATCAGCCGAAGACCAGGCCTACTACGAAGAGCTCATCAAATTACGTCAGAAGATGAATTCCATGACGTTCGAAAAAGAACTGCTGGAAGCGTTTCTTAAGGCCTCAGTCGGCGAGGGCGAGCGGTTGGTCTCAGGAGGTAGAGACCTGATCACATGGAAGAACCAGACTACAAATAGACTGAACACCAAAGCTTTAAAGCAGCGATATCCGGCCCTTTGCAAGAAGTTCCAAAAACAAACAAAATCGCGACGATTCGTCGTAAAATAAAACGGAGGACATTATGTCTGATTTAATAATTACTGAGGACCCATCCAATTATCCCGTACCGGATGAAGGCCTGCACTCAGCAGTACTTGTTGACGCTGTGAATCTGGGAACGCTTGAAACACCCTGGGGACCCAAAGAAAAAATTTCTCTGGTCTGGGAGCTTCAGTCCACAGACGAGGAAGGCAAGCATTTCATTGTCGGCAAGCGGTTTACTCGCAGCTTAAATGAGAAGGCCTCGTTACGCAGGTTTATAGAGAAGTGGCGTGGGATCAAATACACCCCGGCTGAGCTTCAGCAGGGCATTGATCTGGAGAATCTGATCGGAATGAGTGCAACGCTATTCATTGTGTTAAACGAGACTGAAGAACGGATCTATGCTAATATAGAGTCAGTGCTCTCATACAAAAACCGGCATGGCGATATCGATCATTTCGCACTGAAGCCATCCGGCGAATACATTCGCGTTATTCATCGAGAGGGGTACAAAGAACCGGAGGAATATGCTGAGTCTGTGAATGGCCAAGAGGACTGATCGGCATCATTGAGAGAGGAGGTTTGAGCACCTTCTCTTTTTTTCCACGATAGGATTCTATAAAAATAGCTGCGTTCACTTATAATCATATCTTCCCGCAACAACACGTTGGCACTCAATGTTATAATATTGGTGTATTAAAACGTAACACTATTTTATTTCAAGTCGATTACGTCTGGGGAGAATAAAGGTTAGCAAATTCGTGACGACAGCTTTAATTAATCGACTACACACTTAAAAAGGAGTAAATATGAAAAAAGGTTTATCTGAGATCATATGCATCATTGACGCTTCAGGGTCTATGAAACTCATAGAAAATGACGCTATTGGAGGTTTTAACTCGTTTCTTGAAGAGCAAAAAAAGTTGCCTGGAGAAGCAACATTAACGTTAATCCAGTTCAACACTGACTATGACGTTATTCACGAAAACAAACCTCTGAGTGAGGTTAATCCCATCCAAGACAAAGACTACATACCGATGGGAAGTACAGCGCTGCTGGACGCAGTAGGCAAAGCAATAGATTCTACAGGCTCTCGACTGGCAAAAACACCAGAAGAAAACAGACCTGAAAAAGTTATTGTTGCGATTTTGACCGATGGAGAAGAAAACGCAAGCACGTCATATGATTTATCAAAAATTAATGACATGATTCGTCATCAAAAGGAGAAGTACTCATGGGAGTTCATTTTCCTGGGAGCCAATCAGGATTCGTTTTCCGAAGCTGCAAAGTTAGGCATTGATTCAAAAGACACGTTTGATTTTGCGTCAACAGGTGATGGAATCAGAACGGCTTACAGCGAGATGAGCGAAAGTATAACGACGTATCGGAAAAGGTAGAATTCTGTTCAAAAAAGGCTTCAATTATAACAGCTTGAAGCCTTTCTTATCAATATTTATTTCAAATTCCTGAATCAACCTTGGAGCAGTATACTAAGTCTGTGAATGGGCAGCATGATTAACCGGAATCTTTGGGAGAGAGGAGGTTCAAGTTCCTTCTCTTTTAGGTTCAAATAAAAAAAAATGTTGTAGAGTCCACCGAGAATTTTGCATCTAAGATTTAAGACATTAGATGATTTAAGCGGTGTTATATGATCTCCTGAGCAGATATGAGTAAAATGGAAGAAATTTTACTTTTTTGAGTGGAATGATCTACTTTATTGCTGTTTATATGAACCGTTGAAGATCAACCGAATGCGATATTTCCGATGACATCATAAATTCATTGCTCTATTTTTTTGAGAGTACGCGCTGGGCTTCTCCTAATTATTTAAATCCTGAGGCTCGACTTAATAATATCATCAAATTGTCAACACACATGATTTTTTGAAGATTCACTTGAGCATCATTTAAAATGATGCTACGTAACATTTGTAAAAAAATGAGTATAGATAGCACTTCAAAATTACAATTTTACCTTGATGATAACGATACCATAAAGTATCTTATGAAGTTTAAATGAAACTATTTTAAGAATAAGTAACTTATTCTTTTGTTTTAAAATAAAATACCAGAGTATAATTTGAGTTCAGATGTAACATTAAAACAGATTGCAGAGGCTCTCGGAGTTTCGGCAATGACTGTATCAAGAGCTTTAAATAATCGTTCGAATGTAGAAGAAAGTACTCGAAAGCGGATATTGGCTAAAGCCGAAGAAATGGGGTACACTCCCAATCATGTTGCCAAAAGCCTGGTTTCTCGCAAAACCTTTACCATAGGAGTTGTCATTCCGGAAATATCTCACGTCTTTTTTGCAGAGGTGATCAGTGGTATTGAAGAGGTAGCTTACCAGATGGATTATCAGCTGATCCTGACCAACTCGGCAGAGAATTATGAAAGGGAGAAAAAAGCCATTCAGACGCTTCGTTCAAAACGTGTTGATGGCATTTTAGTATCATGTTCAGAAACGACTCGCAACTTTGACCATTTTCAGGAGGTAATCAACTCCGGTTTGCCGGTTGTATTTTTCGATCGCTGCATTGATGAACTGGATGTGAGCAAAGTAAGTGTAAATGACAAAACAGGGGCAAAAGAGATGACTCTTCATATGATTGGCCATGGCTATGATCGAATCGCTTGTCTGCACGGCCCCGATATTTCGATCGGAAAGGAGCGGCTGGACGGCTACAAGGAAGCACTACTCGAAAACAATATCTCAATAGATGATAACCTGATCATTGAGAGTGGATTTCTCGAAAAGGGGGGATACAATGCAATGGATCAGCTGCTTAACCTACCAAAAATTAAATGGCCCCGTGCAGTGGTAACGGTTAACGATCCGGTAGCAATCGGTGCAATTGAACGGATTGAAGAAGAGGGGCTTATGGTGCCCGATGACATTGCCATTGCCGGATTTTCGGATGATATTCGGGCATCACTGCTCAAATGCCCATTGACGACCGTTAAACAACCTTCAATTGAGATCGGCAAACGGGCGGCTGAAAAGCTGATCAATACAATAAAAGACAGCAACGAGCCGGCAGAGGATATTGAACTGGAAACTGAACTGCAGATACGTAACTCGTGCGGGTGTTCCTGAAGCATGTTCATTTTATTATAGGATATATTTAACCCGATCTTTGCTGATTCTCAAAAATAAATTTGATTCTAAGGTGGAGAATTTTATTTTGAAAAAAATATGTTAACGATAACATATCAATCGTGTTGAATGGTGAACTGATCTATTTGAGAATAACATACCAATACTTGGTGTATCTCTACATCGGGTATACACTATCCCATAACGCACAATATCGTGACGCATAAAATTTTCAGATCACAAAAAAATTGAATAGAGGAATCTGGATGTGTTATGAAGGTTGGACGGTTGGATATGCCGAAATAGAATTTACTGGCGCACTTGAGTCTTCACGGGGGACGACTCACTTGATGATATAATCAAGAAAAATTCGGTAATCCATATAAAACATGATGAATTGCAATTACGGATTCTTAGAATAAGAGTTGAAAGTCCAAGTATGAATATTATGATACGCATTGTCATGATTACCTATGAAATTTAATTTATTAACACATTAAAAATTATTCCTGATGGAATTTTCTCTTCTCGACACAGTAGTCTTTGTTGGATATGCACTTCTCATTGTGGGACTTGGTTTATGGGTATCCCGTGAAAAAGAGGGGCATCAAAAAAATGCGGAAGATTATTTTTTGGCCAGTAAGGCACTTCCGTGGTGGGCGATTGGTGCATCACTAATTGCCGCTAATATTTCCGCTGAACAGATTATTGGAATGTCCGGATCAGGGTTTGCCGTTGGGCTTGCCATAGCTTCGTATGAGTGGATGGCTGCTATCACACTCATTGTTGTTGGGAAATATTTTCTTCCGATTTTTATCAAAAAAGGACTTTTTACGATTCCTGAATTCATCGAGTACCGGTTCAATACCACGCTCAAGACAATACTTGCAATCTTCTGGATTGCACTCTTCATTTTTGTAAATCTAACAACGGTTATGTATCTGGGTGCCCGGGCACTGGATACAATCATTGGAACAGGTGATGGAACTTATTTAATACATGCCCTCTTAGGCCTGGCATTTATTGCTGCTGCTTATTCACTGTATGGCGGGCTTTCAGCTGTTGCGTGGACGGATGTACTTCAGGTTGTTCTTCTCATAATTGGCGGAACGGTAACTACAATTGCTGCGCTGAATCATGTAACTCCGGATGGAGGTATCTTCAACGGGATGGCTCATATTTATGATGTGGCAGGAGAGAAGTTTACGATGATCCTGGACAGATCGAACCCCGAATACTTTAACCTGCCCGGAATAGGTGTGCTTATTGGGGGCATGTGGGTTGCCAATCTCTATTACTGGGGATTTAACCAATATATTATTCAGAGAACACTTGCGGCTAAATCACTTGAAGAGGCACAAAAAGGGATCATTTTTGCCGGATTTTTAAAGCTGGTTATTCCTTTAATCGTCGTCATTCCCGGTATCATAGTTTATGTACTTTATGTTCAGCCGGAAGGAACCACAATTATTCCGGGTATAGCTGATGTATTTACGAATCCAGATGGAAGTATTGTGTATGACAACGCCTACCCGTGGCTGATCAGAGTATTTCTTACACCCGGTTTTAAAGGACTGGTAGTGGCTGCGCTTGCGGCGGCCATTGTATCCTCTTTAGCTTCCATGCTAAATTCTATCGCAACCATTTTTACGATGGATATCTATCGTCCATACTTCAATAAAAATGCAACCGACAAGCAGACTGTAAACACAGGAAGAATAACCGCTGCTGTTGCCCTGCTGATCGCTGTTTTCATGGCGCCTCAGCTTGCAAATGTCCCTCAAGTATTCCAGTACATTCAGGAGTATACCGGCTTGGTGAGTCCTGGTATTCTGGCTGTGTTTTTAATGGGACTTTTCTGGAAGAAGACAACCACGCAAGGAGCAATCTATGGAGTTCTTTCATCCATTGTTGTAGCCTTACTGCTAAAGTTACCGGCAGTTGGACTTCCATTTCTCGATCAGATGTTTTACACACTCATCATCACTATTGTGATTATTGTCGGTGTGAGTTTGACTACCAACCCGCATGATGAAGATCCAAAAGCGATCCATACTACAGCGGAGATGTTCCACACCAGCCCTGCATTCAACATTGGTGCATACGCAATATTGATAATCGTCGCTGTGATTTATGCGGTATTCTGGTAATGAAAAAAATTAAATTAAAAGATTTAAGATGAGCATAAGGGGTAAAATATTAGAGGTTTTGTTCAGGCAAGAATTTGGTTCAGAACCGCTACTGATTCACTCTCCCGGGAGGGTAAACCTGATCGGAGAGCACACCGATTATAATGATGGTTTTGTGCTGCCTGCCGCAATCAACAAACGGATTCTGCTGGCAATAGCGCCTAATCATATCAATAGAATCCGGCTTTTTGCTGCAGATATGGACGAGCAGCAATATGAAACGGAAGTTGCTGAAAGCTACGAGAAGTCGGGGATGGGCTGGCCTGATTACATCCTGGGTGTGGTGGATCAGCTCTCCAAACAAGGGGAATTGATAGAGGGCTTTGACTGCCTGTTTGGAGGTGATATTCCAATTGGGGCAGGGCTTTCTTCTTCAGCCGCACTGGAAGGTGGAATTCTGACCGGTCTGAATACACTTTTTGATCTCGAGCTTACAACGATGGAGATGGCGAAAATCGGTCAGCAGGCAGAAAATCAATTTGTGGATGTGCAGTGTGGGATAATGGATCAGTTTGCCAACCTGCACGGGAAAAAAGGAAGCGTGCTTCGGCTCGACTGTCGTACTCTCGAATACTCTGAATTCCCTTTTGAAAAAGAGGACATAGCCATTCTGCTCTGCGATACCAAAGTGCGTCGCGAACTGGCCTCGTCGGAGTATAATATCCGCAGAGAGCAATGCGAGGAAGGGGTTCAAATTTTACAAAAGTATAATCCCGAAATTCTGAATCTTAGAGATGTAAGCTCTGACCTGCTTGATCATCACAAAGAGGAGATGCCTGAGATCATATATCGTAGATGCCGGTTCGTTCTTGATGAAAATAGGCGAGTTTTACAGGCGTGTGATGATCTCTCAAACGGCGATATCAAAGCATTTGGAAAACGGATGTACGGTTCGCATGCTGGTCTGCGAGATCTGTATGAGGTGAGCTGTAAAGAGCTGGATACCCTCGTCGAAGCAACAGAGGAGCTTGATGACGTTCTGGGCTCCCGAATGATGGGGGGAGGATTCGGTGGATGCACCATCAATCTGGTGGTTGAACGGGAAGTCGGCGAGATCAAAAAGGCTATTGAGCAGTATTACCGGGATCAATTGGCAAAACCGGTGGAGTTCTATGTAGCAAAGATTGGAGGCGGAACCTCCGTAATGGAGAGCGCTTCATCATGAGTAATAGATTTAACCTAAAATCAGGCAATGCTGTTTTTAAGATAACAGAGTCCTCCTTCGAAGGGGGGACGTGAGCGAAGCGAACTGGGGAATGATACCTCTGGGGATAGTATTATTCAAAGCTTTATTCAAATCTCTCACCGACAGGATCAACTTAACAAACCTGTCAGAGTTTTGAATCAGTGAAAAGTTTACGAACAACACCCGATAGCTGAATGATTAAATTTCGAACCCAAGGTACAATCAAACTTTTATTGTTATGGAAATCAAATTCAACGACAGGCCACATCGACGACTCAATATCCTGACGGGAGAATGGGTCCAGGTTTCTCCACATCGAACCCAACGCCCCTGGCAAGGTCAGCAGGAGGAGCAGGTGAAGGATCAAAAGCCGGAGTATGATGAAAAGTGTTACCTCTGTCCCGGTAACTCCAGGGCGGGGGATGCAGAAAACCCGTATTACAAATCCACATTTGCCTTCGATAACGATTTCAGTGCTCTGTTACCCGATATCGATGTCGACGGTGTTGACAGGGACGACCTGCTGGTGGCACGTACCGAAAAGGGGATCTGCAGGGTGATCTGTTTCTCGCCGCGGCACGATCTGACGCTGCCAGAGATGGAAACCGGTCAAATACGGAATGTTGTAGATCTGTGGGTGGATGAGTACCGGGAGCTGGGATCAAAGACGTTTATTAACTATGTGCAGATTTTTGAGAACAAAGGGGAGATGATGGGATGCAGCAATCCCCATCCACACGGACAGATCTGGGCGCAGGAATCGATCCCGGAAGAGCCGGCCAAAGAGCTGGTGCAGCAGCAATCCTACTATCAAAAACATGGCTCCACACTGCTGGGAGATTACCTGGAACTTGAACTGGAGAAACAGGAGCGTGTTGTAGCCCAAAATGATCATTTTGTAGTACTGGTTCCTTTTTGGGCTTTTTGGCCCTATGAAACCCTGGTGATCAGCCGAAGGCCTTTTGCCCGCTTCACTGATATGACACCGGATGAAAAAGAAGGCCTGGCAGATATCATCAAAAAAATCACGATTAAATACGACAACCTCTTTAATATATCCTTTCCCTATTCAGCCGGATTTCACCCTGCTCCAACAGATGGTAAGCCACACCCTGAATGGCATTTTCACATGCATTTCTATCCGCCGCTGCTTCGGTCTGCTACAATAAAAAAGTTCAGTGTTGGGTACGAAATGCTTGGGAATGAACAGCGCGATATAACAGCAGAATATGCTGCAGAAATACTCAGGGATTTACCAAACGTTCATTACAAGTTACAATGATTTTAAATGCAATAACGGATAAGAAGTAAAATTCCCAGTAAGCTCTCCATATTGTAAGCAACATTAATCTATTTTACGAACCTCGAATAAATGATTCCATCTAAAAAATAAGAAAAATGATTTTGATAACAATTTTGTCACTGTTTTTGAGCGGTACAACATTTTATGTGAGTTCGTCAGAAGGTAATGATGCCAATTCCGGTACCAGTCCCGGGCAAGCCTGGCAAACACTTGAAAAAGTGAGCGGCTCATTTTTTGAGCCGGGTGACAGAATTTTGTTCCGCGCCGGTGATGAGTTCATTGGTCAGTTAGTGGTAAATAGTTCAGGGGCAAAAGAGGCACCCATCGTGTTTGGAAAATATGAGGAGGGGCCTAAACCAATCATCAATTCAGCTCCAACTCCCGGAGGTTCTTACATCACATCTATCTTAATCAGAAACCAATCCTTTATAGAGCTAGAAGATTTAGAGGTAACCAACGACAGGCAGGAAATGCGGCAGGGAGAAGATCAGCAACAGGGATATGGTATCTATGTCCATAATAATGGTACTGAGGTATTGGAGCACTTTCACTTTCGCAACCTGACGGTAAGGGATGTGTATGCTATTACAACAGAAGGGGTCGATTTTGATGATTTGCAAGTTGCAGGGATATATTTTCGCACAGAAAGAAATACCGACCCAAATAATTTAAGGCAAATAAAAAACATCATTGTAGAAGATTGCTTTATTACGCGTACAGGAAAGTTTGGCATTTGGACACAGCATGGTGGCGGAATGCAAGGAGTTGGAAATGATATGACAAACAGGAATAAGGATATCATATTCAGGAACAACCACACCTACCACACCGGGGGATCAGGAATTACTCCGGGCAGGTCATACAATTTACTTATGGAGGGGAACACTTTTGAATATCCGGGATCAGGTATAGATCCAAGGATGACCAACAGAGGAAGCGGAGCATGGTTCTTTGCGGGTAGAAATATCATTGCGCAATTCAACAGAGTCATATCTGCAAGGGGCCCTGCCGATACCTATAGTATTCATATAGATCATAGTAATGAAAACGTATTTGTACAATTTAATTATAGTGAAGATAGCGAGGGCGGATTTGCTGAAATTCTGGGAGATAACATCAATTCGGTATATAGGTATAATGTAAGTGTAAATGATGGATTCCGCCCAAATGCCCGTTCCATGTGGGTTTCTGACTATGCCGGCCCAAACAGTGAAATCAGGTCAGATCAAAACTACATTTATAATAATACAATTTACCTGAGCCAAAATAGAGATGCCGGTTTACTTTTTAGGGGACATAATACATATGTGTATAATAATATAGTTACGGCCGCCCCAGGCAGTTCAATAGGGGAGATTGAATACGTTGTAGACATAACAGAGGGCGACGATTTTATCGTGTCGAATAATTTGTATAATGGAGATATCGAGCAGGATTTCATAAATACCGATCCTAATGCTGTAACTGAAAATCCTTTATTTGTAAATGCGGGTGGTACTGATTCTGAGAGTTATATTTTGATGCCTGACAGCCCCGCAATGAACGCAGGTATAGTGTTTGATCAACCGGAGTTTCCTATGGCAGGTCAGGGTATTTTTGCTGATATCCCTGCATATCCCGAATTTGATTTATACGGAAACTCTATAAACTGGGAAAATGGGTCCATCAATATTGGAGCATTTGCCGGATTATTGGATTTTGAAAATCAGGGTATCAAAACCGGTATGTTACAAAATGAGGATGGTGAACCGGTTGTTAATAAGAGCGTGTTTCTGTTTGATGGTGGAGCTGAAATAGCATCAACAAAAACGAACGTTGAGGGGCAGTTTTCTTTGCTGCATGATAACATCGATGGTTCACTTTCTATAGTGATAGAAGAATCCCAGTCTCACGAGGAAAAAGTAATTGGTTCAGTTCCGGGTACCGGTTCAGCAGATTTGGAAACGATTTCCCTTGATTGGTTGCCCGGTGAAGTGGAGGACATTGATGGCAATGTGTACAGGACGCTACAAGTTGGCGATCAAATATGGATGGCAGAGAATTTGCGAACCACGCGCTATGCAAATGGAGACGAGATTCCAAATGTTCAGGGAAATGCTGACTGGGGCAATTTGAGTACAGGGGCATTTGCTGTTCACGGTAACGATGACCTGGAAAGCGCAAAAGTGTTGGATCGCGGACTCTTATATAACTGGTTTGCTGCTGCTGATGAGAGGGGATTGTGCCCCACAGACTGGCAGGTTCCAAGTGATGATGATATTAAAGAACTTGAGGAAGCTTTAGGTATGTCGTCAGCCGATTTAGATGAATTAGGCGGTGCATGGAGAGGTGAAGATGCTGAGGTTAGCAATGCTATGCGATCAACCGGAGGCGGTGGAGATTTCTTTTGGAGAGAAGATAATACTGAAGAACCGGCAGCAACCAACTCAAGCGGGTTTTCGATGCGTGGAACATCGGTACGATTTCCCGGAGGTGCATTTGGGCAAGGTGACGGCGATTTTTCCGGATTGGGTGAAGTTGGTATGATATGGTCATCGACTGAAA
>LFIK01004614.1_pt1 | contig 11137 bp, 9 predicted proteins | sample 643401 | NCBI WGS metagenome assembly LFIK01 (sample SAMN03777447, study PRJNA286221) | soda lake metagenome | biome: soda lake; feature: Kulunda steppe; material: water; isolation source: sample T5-Br brine of Lake Tanatar-5 | place: Russia: Kulunda steppe | collected 2010-07
GCCAGCACCGTCAGCAGACCGCCAAGCAAGCCCTCGCGGGTCTTCCCCGGACTGATATGCGGCGCCAGCGGGTTGCGCCCGAACGCCTTCCCGGCGAAATACGCCCCGGTGTCGGCGAGGCCAACCAGCACCACCAGATAGACCACCAGCAACGGCGCCAGGGCATGCAGCCAAACCAGGCCCATTCCCGCCGGCACCAACGTCATGATCGCGGCCACCGCAAAGAGGGTCCGACGGGATGCCGGCGCGGCCGTCTCGCACTCGCGATAAAACGGCAACAGCAACAGGATCACCAGCCACCACAGCAACACCAGGCCCAGGATCAGGTAGTGCAACCCCGCAACCGGCGCCAGACCAAGCGCAACCACGGGAACCACCACGGCCGCCACCAGCGCACCACGTGCCAAAGGGGTTTCGAGCCCGGCCAGTCCACCCCACTCCCAAGTCGCCAACCCGAGGACCAGCGCGACCAGCGCCAGCACCGCCCAGTTCGGGCCCCAGGCCACCAGGGCCAGCGCCGGCAAACCCAGTGCCGCGGCGGTCAGAATCCGTTGTTTAAGCACTCGGCACCTCCCGCGCACTTGCCTCCGCGGCTCCGGTCACGCAGCCGAAACGCCGCTGGCGACTCGCATACCACGCCAGCCCCTGTCGCAGATCATCGGCTGTGATGTCCGGCCAGAACGTCTCGACGAAGAGCAACTCGGCATACGCCGCCTGCCACAGGAGGAAATTGCTGATGCGGCGTTCGCCGCCGGTGCGGATCAACAGATCGACGTCCGGCATCCCGGCCGTGCTCAAATAGCCGGCGAAAGAAGTCTCGGGATTCGCCCCTTCATCGCCGGCGGCCACCCAGCGGCGGGCCGCCTGCAGGATGTCCCAGCGGCCACCGTATCCCAGCGCCACGACAACCCGCATCGCTTCGTTGGCGGCAGAGGCCTGCTCGGCTTCCGCCATCCGCGTCTGCAGATCCGACGGGAAGCTTGCGCGATCGCCAATAAAGGTGAGCGCGATGCCGCGCTCGATCAGTTCCGGGAGTTCCGCCTCGATGGCGGACACAAACAGATCGAACAGTGCCTCGACCTCTTCGCGCGGGCGGCCCCAGTTCTCGCTGCTAAAGGCGAACAGCGTCAGGGTGCCCACGCCTTGTTCGGCGAAAAACCGCACGGCATGCCGCGTCGCCTCCAGCCCCGCCCGGTGGCCTTCGGAACGACTCAGACCTCGGGCCTCGGCCCACCGCCCGTTGCCGTCCATGACGATGGCCACGTGCGCCGGGAGCGCCTCGCTGGGTGAAGTAGTAACCGGCATCGCCTGCGCCGGTCAGACTTCCATCAACTCGGCTTCCTTGTCCGCAAGCATCGCGTCGACCTTGGCGATGTGGTCGTCGGTCAGCTTCTGGATCTGATCCTGCGCCTTGTGCTCGTCGTCTTCGGACATCTCCTTGTCCTTGACCAGCTGCTTGAAGGCGTTGTTGGCATCCCGCCGGATATTGCGCACGGCCACCCGCGCATGCTCGGCCTCAGCCCGGACGACCTTGACCAGGTCACGGCGGCGTTCCTCGGTCAGCGCCGGCAGCGGAACACGGATCGTCGTCCCCATGCTCGCCGGATTGAGTCCCAGATCCGAAGTCATGATGGCCTTCTCGATCTTGCCTACCATATCCTTCTCGTACGGGACCACGGAGAGCGTGCGTGCGTCCTCGGCATTGATGTTCGCGACCTGGTTGATCGGCACATCCATGCCGTAGTACTCCACATGCACATGTTCGAGCAATGTGGGGTGCGCACGGCCGGTTCGAATCTTCGATAGCTCGTTGCGCAGCGCTTCCAGGCTCTTGTCCATGCGTTCGCGCGCATCTTTCAGGGTGGCGTCACTCATTACGGGCTCCCTCGACCAAGGTGCCGACCGCCTCGCCCATCACGAGCCGTTGCAGGTCGCCCTTGGCAAACATGTTCATTACACGGATCGGCAGGCCATTGTCTCGGCACATCACCAGGGCCGTGGTATCCATTACGCCCAGACGCTGTTCCAGCGCATCGTCGAACGTCAGCCGCTCGTAGCGTCGGGCATCCTTGGTGGTCATCGGATCGGCATCGTAGACCCCGTCGACCTTGGTCGCCTTGATCATGATGTCCGCGTTGATCTCGATCGCTCGCAGGCTCGCCGCGGAATCCGTGGTGAAGAATGGATTGCCAGTACCGGCCGCAAACACCACGATGCGCCCCTTTTCCAGGTGGCGTACCGCACGCCGGCGGATGTAGTCCTCGCACACCTGATTGATGCGGATCGCCGACATCACCCGCGAAAAACGCCCGGCGCGCTCGATCGCATCCTGCAGCGCCAACGCATTAATCACCGTTGCCAGCATGCCCATATGGTCGCCGGTCACCCGGTCCATGCCGCCTTGTGCCAGACCCGCACCGCGGAAGATGTTGCCGCCACCGATCACGATGCCGACCTCGACCCCCATGCGGGAGAGCTCCGAGACCTCTTCGGCCACCTGCGCCAGGACATCCGGGTCAACCCCGTAGGATTGCTGACCCATCAGGGCCTCCCCACTCAACTTCAGAAGGATGCGCCGGAACGCGGGCTGGCTGTCCTGACTCATGGGGTTCCTTATCTCGGGCTCGGTTGTTCTCGCTTGCCAGTTTTTTCTGGCCCTTTTATCCGGAAGCGGCCGCATCAAGCGGCCGCCCCGGAGTCCTTCTGGATCAGGCGCCGCGCGCCTGAGCCATTACCTCTTCGGCAAAGTTCTCGGTCTTCTTCTCGATCCCCTCGCCCACCTCGAAACGGATGAAGCCGGAGACCGAAGCACCCTTGCTTTCCAGCAGCTGTGCGACCGTCTGATCGGGATCCTTCACGAACGGCTGGCCCACCAGGGTGATCTCGCCCAGATACTTGCGGATACGCCCCTCGATCATCTTCTCGATGATGTTCTCCGGCTTGCCCGATTCCTCGGCCTGGGCCTTGAAGATCGCACGTTCCTTGTCGAGCATCTCGGTCGGCACCTGACTCTCGTCGATGCACACCGGATGGCTGGCCGCGATATGCATCGCGATATCCTTGGCCAGCTGCTCGTCACCACCGTTGAGGCCAACCAGCACGCCAATCCGGGCACCATGCTGATAGAAACCCAGCGCACCTTCCGCGGTCATGCGTTCGAAACGGCGGACCTGGACGTTCTCGCCGACCTTGGCGATCAGCTGAGTACGCTGCTCTTCCAGGGTCTGACCCTCGACGGTCTCGGTCATCAGGCCTTCCACCGAATCGGCGGCGGTGTTCAGCGCCACATTGGCGCAGGCGCTGGTGAAGGCACGGAAGTTGTCGTCATTGCCGACGAAGTCCGTCTCGCAGTTGATCTCGACGATCACCGCGCGCGAACCGTCGCTGGCAATCTCGACGCGACCTTCGGCCGCGACACGATCCGCCTTCTTGTCGGCCTTGGCCATGCCGGACTTGCGCATTGCCTCGACCGCCGCTTCCAGATCGCCGCCGGTTTCGGTCAGGGCCTTCTTGCATTCCATCATGCCGGCGCCGGTGCGCTCGCGCAGTTCTTTTACTTGTGCAGCAGTAATCTGCATCGTTGCTTGCTCCTGAATCATGCTCGAGCCGGCCGCCAGCGTGGCGACCGGCTCCTGTTATCAAGCGGGGTTGGCGGGCGACGCGGTGTCGGGGGCGTCAGTCGTTGCAGCGGCCGGCTCGGCGGCTTCTGCTTCGCCCATGCCACCCGTGGTCACCGCACCCTTGGCCTCGATGATGGTATCGGCGATCGCAGCCACATAGAGCTGAATCGCACGCATCGCGTCATCGTTGCCCGGGATCACGTAATCCACGCCTACCGGGGAATGGTTGGAATCCACCACGGCGACGACCGGAATGCCGCGCTTCTTCGCCTCGGCCACCGCAATCTTCTCGTAGCCGACGTCGATCACGAACATCGCATCGGGCATGCGGTTCATGTCCTTGATACCGCCCAGGCTGCGATCCAGCTTGTCCTTTTCGCGGCGACGGCTCAGGGCCTCGCGCTTGTTCAGGACCTGGAAGCTGCCATCGGCGTCCATCGTCTCGAGGTCCTTCAGGCGCTTGATCGACTGCTTGACGGTGTTGAAGTTGGTCAGCATGCCGCCCAGCCAGCGGTGGCTCACGTGCGGCATGCCGCAACGGTTTGCCTCTTCGGCCACCACGTCGCGCGCAGAGCGCTTGGTGCCGACGAACATGATCTGGCCACCGTCGGCAGCGATCTTGCCGAGGAAGTTCAACGCATCGTTGAACATCGGCAGGGACTTCTCGAGGTTGATGATATGAATCTTGTTGCGTTCCCCGAAGATGTACGGGGCCATCTTGGGATGCCAGTAACGCGTCTGGTGGCCGAAGTGCACACCGGCCTCCAGCATCTGTCGCATAGTCACGAGGGACATGAGTTTTCTCCTGTAACGGGTTGAGCCTCCACGCATCCCGATCTGAAACCCGAACCGAATCTTCTTCGAGGGCGGGCACCCGACAGATCGTGCCGATGCGTGTGTGGATTAAGGTTTCGGGAGTCGCCCCGCAAAAGGCGGCTTCCGGCCCCGCCGAATTGCCAGCGAGGCGCGCGCTTTATAGCATAGGACACTTACCCGAACCAAACGCCGAGCCCCTCCGGGCGCCGCGGCGGGAGCCCCCATGTCCGTTTCCATCAAGACCCCCGAAGAGATCGAACACATGCGCGTCGCCGGCCGCCTGGCCGCCGAAGTCCTCGAGATGATCGAGCCCCACGTGCAAGCCGGCGTGACCACCGGGGAACTGGACCGGATCTGTCACGACTACATCGTGAACACCCAGGACGCGATCCCGGCCCCACTCAACTATCGCGGTTTCCCAAGGTCGATCTGTACCTCGGTGAACCATCAGGTCTGCCACGGCATCCCGGGGGATCGCAAGCTGAAGAACGGCGATATCCTCAATATCGATATCACCGTGATCAAGGACGGCTTCCACGGCGACACCAGCCGCATGTTCGTGATCGGCAAGGCCGGTATCCAGGCCCAGCGGGTGATCGACGTGGCACGTACCAGCATGTACCTCGGCATCCAGCAGGTTCGCCCGGGCGCAACGCTGGGCGATATCGGCCACGCGATTCAGGTGTACGCCGAGGCACAACGCTGCTCCGTGGTGCGCGAGTTCTGCGGCCACGGGATCGGGCGCGGCTTCCACGAGGATCCGCAGGTCCTGCACTATGGCAAGCCTGGCACCGGCATGACCCTGAGAGAAGGCATGTGCTTTACCATCGAGCCGATGATCAATGCCGGCCGCCGCCACACCCGCATCCTGGCGGATGGCTGGACCGCCGTGACCAAGGATCACAGTCCGTCGGCGCAGTGGGAACACACACTGCTGGTCACCGCCGACGGATACGAGATCCTGACCCTGCGCAAGGACGAAACCCCACCGCAGGAGATCGCGGCCTGATCGAAGGCCATCACGCCTTTTCCCCGCCGATTCGAACCGCCCAACCTACGGAGCTCCAATGAATCCTGCGGGCAGCACCCCCGGCGAACTCGATACTCCGGCCTTCACCCCCGGCTGGGGCGAGGACTACCAGCGGCTGAGCCGCAACCCGGGGAACATCGCCCTGTTCCGGGACCGGCGCCGCGCCATCCTGGAACAGCAATACCAGGGCTTTCGCGACGGCATGCCGATCGCCGAACTGATCCATGGCCACGCCCGGCGCATCGACGAGCTTCTCAAGCTGATCTGGGCCCAGAAGGGCCTCGCGGATGACGACCAGCTATGCCTGATCGCGGTCGGTGGCTATGGCCGCGGCGAACTGCACCCGGCCTCCGATATCGACATCCAGATCATCCTCGAGGGCGAACATGATCCCGCCCTCTTCGACCGGATCAGCGACTTCGTCACGTTCCTCTGGGACATCGGCATCGAGGTCGGGCACAGCGTGCGCAGTATCGACGACTGCACCCGCGAGGCGCGCGACGACATCACCGTCGCGACCAACCTGATCGAGGCCCGCTACCTGGCCGGCCATCTCAGCCTGTTCAACGACTTCCGCGGCGCCATCGAGCCCGACCGCATCTGGGACTCGCGCAGTTTCTATGCCGCCAAGCTGGCCGAACAACAAGCCCGCCATCGGCGTTTTGGCGAGACCGCCTACCGCCTCGAGCCGAACGTCAAGGAAGGCCCCGGCGGCCTGCGCGACATCCAGATGATCGGCTGGGTCACCAAGCGTCATTACGGCGCCGAGCGCATCGAAGAGCTGGTGTCACTGGGCTTCCTGCGCGAGGGTGAGTTCCGCGAGATGATGGAGGGCCAGAACTTCCTCTGGCGGGTACGCTTTGCCCTGCACATGCTCGCTGGCCGCCGCGAGGACCGCCTGCTTTTCGATCTGCAGCGCCAGCTGGCCAACACCTTCGGCTTCGTCGACCAGAACCACAACCGGGCGGTCGAGCAGTTCATGCAGCGCTACTTCCGCACCATCAACGATCTCGAACGGCTGAACGAACTGCTGCTGCAGCACTTCAACGAGGCCATCCTCGACGATCCGGAAGCCCTGCAGGACCCCGTACGCATCCACCAGCGTTTCCAGGTCCGGGGCGGCTACCTCGAGGCGGCGCACGATCAGGTCTTCATGATCTATCCGCCGGCGCTGCTGGAGGTCTTCCGCCTGCTCCAGGAACACCCGGAGATCCAGGGCATCCGCGCCTCCACCATCCGCCTGATCCGGGCCCACCGCCACCTGATCGATGGGCACTTCCGCCGCAATCCGGTGTGCCGCGAGCTGTTCATGGACATCCTGCGCGCCCCGCGCGGGATCACCAGCCAGCTGCGCCGCATGAACCGCTACGGCGTGCTGGGCAATTACCTGCCGGCCTTCGGGCGCATCATCGGACGCATGCAGTACGACCTGTTCCACGCCTACACCGTGGACGAGCACACCCTGAACGTGGTGCGCAACGCGCGGCGCCTGGCGCTGCCCGAGTTCGCGCACGAACAGCCCCTGGCGCACCAGATCTACTCCGGACTGGTGCGCCCCGAACGTCTGGTGCTGGCCGCCCTGTTTCACGACATCGCCAAGGGCCGCGGGGGTGATCATTCCGAGCTGGGGGCCCACGATGCCCTGCATTTCTGCCAGCATCACGGCCTGTCGGACGCGGATGCCGGCCTGGTCGCCTGGCTGGTGCGTTCCCACCTGCTGATGTCGCTGACGGCCCAGCGCAAGGACATCTCCGACCCCGAGGTCGTCATGGGTTTCGCCCGCGAGGTGGTCACCCGCGAACGCCTGGACTTTCTCTATCTGCTGACCATTGCCGATATCCGCGGAACCAATCCAGAGCTGTGGAACAGCTGGAAGGATTCCCTGCTCCAAACCCTTTATCACGCCACCCGCAATGTCCTGGACCGGGGTCTGGATACCCCGCCGGACATGGACGAACAGATCCGGCAAACCCGCACCGAGGCACTCGCGTTAATCGAACAACAAGGCTTCGATACCGATCAGGCCCGGAAGCTGTGGGACGAACTGGACGACGAATACTTCCTGCGCCATTCCGCTGACGAGATCGCCTGGCACGCCCGGGCCCTGCTGCCACTCCCCCCGGACGCCCTCCCCCTGATCCTGGTGCGCCCGAAGACCTCGCGCGGGAGCACGGAGATCTTCGTCTACGCCAGCGACCATCCCCGGATCTTCGCGCGCATCACCAGCGCCCTGACCCAGTTGGGACTGGACATCGTGGACGCACGGATCATCACGACCGCAGCCGGCCGCACGCTGGATACCTTTCTGGTTCTCGAAAGCGGCGGGGGCCAGACGGTGGATGCCGGTTATCGCTCCGAAGAGATCCGCCAGAGCCTCGAACGTGAACTCGAACGCGAAGGGACCATCCCCAACCCGGCCTCACGCCAGCTTCCACGCCGCCTCAAGCACTTCGACGTGGATACGCAGATCGAATTCGAACCCGCTGCGGGCGGCCAGGCAACGCGCATGCGGCTGCGCGCTTTGGACCGACCCGGCCTGCTGTCGACCATCGGGCATGTCCTTGCCGAGCAGGGAATCGACGTGCGGACTGCACGCATCGCCACGGCCGGGGAACAGGTCGAGGACAGTTTCCTCCTCAGCCGCCCCGGCCACGCGGCGCTCGATGACGAGGATCAGGCCCACCTGCGCAAGGCCCTGCTCGGCGCCATCTGACGGCAACCGGGTCAGCGCCCGCGCGCCTCCAGAGGTCGGGGCCCTGCCTCGTCGGACGCCGCCCCCGCGCCCAGCAGGCGCGCCTCGAAATCGGTCAGGACACTGAACTCGACTCGGCGGGATGCCCGACGATCCTCCTCGCCGCGCTCGTCCAGCACCCGGCGTGAAGAGGACAACCCCACGGCCGCGACCCGCGAGCGGAACCAGTCCGCGTCCTGCAAGGGCTCCAGCTGATAGGCATATTCCAGCACCGCGCGCGTGCGGCGCTGGCTAAGATCCATGTTTCCGAAATAGGCCTCCAGCGCATTGTCGCTGCCGGCCCACTCGCTGGAGGTGTGGCCCTCGATCCGCACCTCCCGAATGACCTCGGCGAACGGACGCAACTGTTCCGCGTAGCGCGGCATGAAGTCCTCGAGAATCGCCTCGAAGCGCGGCCGGATGCGTGCCGAACTGCGCTCGAACAGGACCTCCGGCTCGCGAAAGCGCAAGGTCAGGCTGTCGCGGTCCAGTTCCGCATTCCAGCGCGGCAAATCCTCGCGAAACTCCTCCTCCAGAACCGAATAAATCGCCGCTCGCAAGGCGGCCGCCTCGTTGCGAACCTCGGTATGCACCGCGCTCTCGCGCTCCACCTGAACCATGTGCAGCAGCGCGAGGAACAGGAAGATCATCATCAGCGCGGCCATCAGGTCCGCCACCGCCAGCCAGTGCGAACCCTGGTCGGCCTCGTTTCCCGCGGCCACACCTTGTCGCCGACGGCGTCGCGCCAACCAGGAAAACATCAGTTACGCCCGCCCGCGGAGGCGATGGCGGCGGAACGTTCCCCACCCCAGCGCGTCTCCGCCGCGAGCCCTGCCTGGACGGCATTCTCGATACTCTCGAGCATCGCCTCCAGCCGTGCGTCCATCGCCGGGAAGGCCTCGGTGGCACGATCCCGCAGGGCCGCGATGCTCCCCAGCAGGGCCTCCAGTTCCACCGTCTCGCGCCGCAGACTGGAAAGCGTCGATTCCTGATCCTCCACGTGCCGGGTGATCTGCAAGGCCTGCCCGGTCATGCGCTCCAGGGTCTGCTCGGTCTGTTCGACCCCGGCACGGGCCTGGTCGAAGGCCCGATGCAGGGTGTCCATCTGCTCGCGATACTGAGCCTGCCACTCCACCAGGCGAGCGACCGAGTCATCCAGACGCCGGAAGTTCTCGCCAAACTGTTCACCCAGGCGATCGTTGAAATCGTGGATCACCCGCTCCAGGGCCTCTACCAGGTGCCCGCTGCTCATCTCGGTAATCCGCTCGGCCATACCGTCGAGCGCGCCGGTCAGTTCGCGGTGTTGTTGCTCCAGCCGGGCATCCAGGCGCTGATCGAGGGCCCGCACCGCCTGCACTACGGCGAGCGAGGCATCCCGTTGTTGTGCCGCCAGGTGCGCATTATCCAATGGTGCATCCGACGCACCCTCAGCAGACGGTTCGGGGGATGCCGTCGGTGCGGGTACCATCACCTGAACCATCCGCAACACCGCAGCCAGCAAGATGCCCACGATACTGGTCACGAAGGCCAGCTTGAGCCCCTCCAGCAAGGCCGGGATACTGGCCTCCACCCGTCCAGCGTCAAAATCCAGCAGTCCGATGGCGACCCCGAGGAAGGTGCCGAGAATCCCCACGGTGGTCAGCAGCGCGGGCGCCGCTCCCTGCAAGGACTCGGCGCGGCGCAATGCCGTCGCCGTCAACGCCGCCAGGAACAGCCCAAACAGCAACAGCGCGAACAAGCCAATCACGCTTAATGGACTGAGCCCCTGCAACGTGGCCAACAGCGCCTCGGCGACCCGATCGAAAATTCCGGTCATGTGCTTCCTCCGTCCCGCGGCGTCGGTAGCGCCCGCGCGGTCGTGCGATTCGTAAGAACCGGATGCAAGCAAAAACAACGCCAGACCCACCAAAGACCGGTGGAACGGGGCTTTCAGGCACGACCGGACCGGGCGCGCCACAAGGGTTCGACGGATTCCCGACGCCCACGCGCCAGGAAGCGAACCGCAACCAGAGCCCAATCGTCCATTCTTTGACGCCGCGAATGGGACGAAATCGCCCGCCTGATCCGTCTTACCCAGTGAAGCCCAATAGACGGTGGCTCCATGCCTGCGACGGTCACGCCTGCTGCGAACGTGTCATGCAAGCCCATCGGCCCGCCCCGGCGGCGGCCGGCAATCGTCTGGCTGGCACTCACTATCCTGCTCTGGTTGCTGAGCACCCCGACTCAAGCGCAAACCCCATTCACCTTCGGGATTCAGCCATTTGCCAGCCCACCCGCGCTGTTCACACGCTACGCACCCCTGCGCGACTGGCTGGGAACCGAACTTGGCCAGCCCGTTCAGCTGGAGTCCGCACGCGACCTGCCGACACTGCTCGAACGCAGCCGGGAGGGCCGTTACGACTTGGTCCTCGTGGCACCGCAGGTAGTGCCACTCCTCACGGAAAACGGGCCCTACCGCTTACTGGCCCGCAGCGAGGAAGAGCTGGCGATGGTCCTCCTGGTGCGGCCCGGGGGTGACATCAGTTCGCTTGCCGGTCTCGCAGGCCGATCCCTCGCAGTCCCGTACAAGGAAAGCCGCGCCGCGACCCTCGCACGCAGCCTGACTGACGCCGAGGACTGGCCCGACCCACCCGGCCCGCCCCGCTACCTGCACTATCACCACAACAACGCGGCAGTGGCCGCATTCCAACGCGGAATCGCCGACGCCCTGGTCATGATCATCGAAGGCAACGTATTGCCGGTACACCCGGATATGGAGGACGACCGCGAACGCCACATGTCGCTGGGCGACGGAAGCCTGGTACGTATCCTCGCCCAATCCGAACGGTTCCCGGGACTTACCCTTCTGGTCCACAAACGTCTGGATAGCGACACCCCGCGGTTGCACCATCGCCTGATCACGCTGCAGCAGAGCCCGTCCGGCACGGCACTCCTGAGGCA
>LFIK01004615.1_pt1 | contig 11136 bp, 12 predicted proteins | sample 643401 | NCBI WGS metagenome assembly LFIK01 (sample SAMN03777447, study PRJNA286221) | soda lake metagenome | biome: soda lake; feature: Kulunda steppe; material: water; isolation source: sample T5-Br brine of Lake Tanatar-5 | place: Russia: Kulunda steppe | collected 2010-07
TAGCACATGATCACCGGCGTCTGGTACGGGAACTCGCGGATGAAGTTCGCCCGCCGCAACTCGGCCGGGCTGACGCCCAGCTCGCGCGCCGCCGTCTCCATCATCCGCTCCAGCAGATAGGTCGCCTCGGGGCGGCCGGCGCCGCGATAGGCGTCCACCGGCGCGGTGTTCGTGTAGACCGTGCGCACATTGGCGTGGATCGCCGGGATGACATACTGCCCCGACAGCAATGTGGCATAGAGATAGGTCGGCACCGCCGAGGAGAAGAGCGACATGTAGGCGCCCAGATTTGCGATGGTATCGACCTTGAGCCCGACAATGCGGTTGTCGGCGTCAAAGCCCATCTCGACCTCGGTGTAATGGTCGCGGCCATGCGCATCGGTCAGGAAACTCTCGGTCCGGTCGGCCACCCACTTGACCGGCACGCCGGTCCGCTTGGAGGCCCACAGGCAGACGATCTCCTCGGGGTAGATGTAGATCTTGGAGCCGAACCCGCCGCCGACATCGGGCGCGATCACGCGCAGCTTGTTTTCGGGCGCCACATTGTAGAACGCACTCAGCACCAGCCGGGCGACATGGGGGTTCTGCGAGGTTGTCCAGAGGGTGTAATGATCCTCGGCCTTGTCATATTTCGCCAGCGCGGCGCGCGGCTCCATCGCGTTGGGGACCAGACGGTTGTTGCGGATCTTCATGCGGGTGACGTGTGCCGCCCCCGACAATGCCGCGTCGGTCTTGTCCTTCTCGCCGATCTCCCAGTCATAGATCAGGTTGCCGGGCGCGTTGTCATGGACCTGCGCCGCGCTGTCCTTCAGCGCCTCGAGCGCATCGACCACGACAGGCAGTTCCTCATACTCGACCATCACCGCTTCGGCCGCGTCGCGCGCCTGGGCGCGGGTCTCGGCCACCACCACGGCCACGGCATCGCCCACATAGCGCACCTTGCCCACGGCGAGCGCCGACCATTCGCCCATGTTCATCGGCGAGCCGTCCTTCGAGGTGATCGCCCAGCCGCAGATCAGGTTGCCGATCCCGTCGGCCTTCAACTGCTCTCCGGTCAGCACCGCGATCACGCCGGGCATCCCCTCGGCACCCGAAATGTCGATCCCCTTGATCGTCGCATGCGCGTGCGGGCTGCGCACGAAGGCCGCTTGCATCATGCCCGGCACGACCATGTCATCCGTGTAGCGCCCCGCCCCGGTGATGAAGCGGCGGTCTTCCTTGCGCGGCACGGCCGCGCCGATTCCCTGAATTCCCATATCTCTGTCCTCCTGAAATCCGGTGGCGGCTTATTCGGCGGCCTGGCTCTGCCCATGCATCTCGGCATTGGCGTCGAGCACGGCCTTGACGATGTTGTGGTAGCCCGTGCAGCGGCAGATATTGCCCTCGAGCTCGGCGCGCACCGTGGCCTCGTCCAGCGTGCCGCCATGGCGGTCGATGATATCGACTGCGGCCATGATCATGCCGGTGGTGCAAAAGCCGCATTGCAGCCCGTGATGGGTGTTGAAGGCCCGCTGCACCGGGTGCAGGTCGGCGCCGGTGGACAGCCCCTCGATGGTCGTCACCGTTGCGCCGGACGCCTGCGCGGCCAGCATGGTACAGCTTTTCACCGCGCGGCCATCGACATGCACGACGCAGGCCCCGCATTGCGAGGTGTCGCAACCGATATGCGTGCCGGTCAGACCCAGATCCTCACGCAGGAAGCTGGCCAGCAGGGTGCGCCCCTCGACCTCGCGCGTGACCTTGCGACCGTTGACGGTCATTTCCACTTTCGCCATGGCTTTCCTCCCAGATAGCGGCTGTGATGTGTCGATGCAGTGCACACCCTCTTTTCCCGCCCGATTCGACGCGGACGGCTCCTCCAGCGCATCGCATGGCTATGAATAAGACAGATTCGGACCCGTTTGTCTTGTTCAAATAATTGCGGGCACTCGCTTTTCCTGCATGTATACGCTCTATCTGGTCAATTGCGCCGTGACCTGACACTCTCGCTCAGGCCGGGCGTTTCGGGAGGAGAGCCATGGAATTGCAGGATGAAGTGCGCATCGAGGCGCCGCGCGACCGGGTCTATGCGGCGCTCAACGACACCGAGATTCTCAAGGCGTCGATCCCCGGATGCGAGGAATTGTCGCGGGTGGAGGACAATGAACTTGCCGCCAAGGTGCTGCTGAAGATGGGTCCGGTCAAGGCGCGCTTCGCGGGCACTGTGGTGCTTGACCCCGCCGATGCGCCCGAGCGCTTCTCGCTGAGCGGTCAGGGCAATGGCGGCATCGCGGGCTTCGCCAAGGGCGGTGCCGAGGTGGAGCTGCAAGTGGATGGCACCGCCACCATCCTGCGCTATCACGCCAAGGCGCAGGTCGGCGGCAAGATGGCGCAGCTGGGCAGCCGCCTGCTGCACTCGACCTCGCAGAAACTCGCGCGCAGCTTCTTCGAGAACTTCGCCCGCGAGCTGAACACCGACGTCACCACCGGAGACTGAGGGGGAGCGGCATTGCCGCGGGCTGCGCCGCTTTTCCCGTCACGCCCCTGAGCGGGTCCACGCCTTGCCGGGGCGCCGCTTCGCAGGGCGCTTGACCTCTGCCACCGCTTCGCGCAGATGGGGCGCATGGCACAGGCTGTTCTCCGCATCGACCTTGGCGCGCTGCAGGCCAACTGGCGCGCGCTGGACGCGCGCTCGCAGGCGCGGGTGCAGACGGCCGCCACCATCAAGGCCAATGGCTACGGGCTGGGTGCGGGGCATGTGGCCGACGCGCTGGCCCATGCGGGCGCGCGGCGCTTCTTCGTCGCCATCGCCGAGGAAGGGCTTGCCGTGCGCGCGGCCATCGGGCCGGACCTGCCGATCCATGTCTATGGCGGGCACATGGAGGGGGATGCGCGGCTGTTGCGCGATGGCGGGCTGATCCCGATGCTCAACTCGGTCGAACAGCTGACCCGCCATCTCGAGGCGCTGCCCGGCCACCCCTTCGGCATCCAGCTTGACAGCGGCATGAACCGGCTGGGGATGGAACCGGCAGAATGGGCGGGCGTTGCGAGCATCGTGCTGGATCAGGGGCCGGATCTGATCATGTCGCATCTGGCCTGTTCGGACGAACCCGCGCATCCGATGAACGCGCAGCAACTCGCCACCTTCCGCGCCATGACCGACGATGTGCAGGTGCCGCTGTCGCTGTCGGCCACGGGCGGGGTGCTGCTGGGGCCGGAGTATCATTTCGACATCACCCGCCCCGGCATCGGGCTTTACGGCGGCGCCCCCTTCACCGACGCCGCGCCGGTGGTGGCGCTGCGCATCCCCGTCATCCAGACCCGCGATGTCGCGCAGGGCGAAAGCGTGGGCTATGGCAACACCTTCATCGCGCCGCACGACATGCGCGTGGCGACCATCGCGGCGGGCTATGCCGACGGCATTCATCGCGCGCTGTCTAACCGGGTGACATTGTGGGCCGGGGAGACGCCCTGCCCGCTGGTCGGGCGCGTGTCGATGGATTTGCTGACCATCGATGTGAGCGCGCTGGACGAGGCGCCCGAGGCGCTGGATCTGCTGGGGCCGCATCAGGGCGTCGATGATATCGCCGCGATCCTCGACACGATCGGCTACGAGGTCCTGACCGGCCTGGGCCAACGCTACCAGCGCGCCTATCACTGAAATTCCCTCTGCGTGCCGGCGCGGGCAAGGCAATCGGCCTGCCCCCGCGCCTGGCACGGCCCGAAAAGCGCCCTCGGGCCGTGCGGGTGGGTGGGTGGGGCACGGTCCGAGGGCGCTTTGTCCGGGGGCGCTTTGTCCGGGGGCGCTTTTCGGCTCCCGCGATTTCGATGCACCGGTGGCGGGATCAGACGGCAAGGCCCCTCAGGCCGGGCCGAGGATCTTCTGCATCAGCGCGAGATCATGATACCGCCCGAATTTCCACCCCACCTGCGGCATGGTGCCGATACGGGCGTAGCCGTGCCGCAGGTGAAAGGCGATGCTGGCGGCGTTGTCGCCCGTGATCGCGGCGACCATCACATGCGCGCCCGCCGCGGCGGCGTGATCCTCGAGGGCATTGAGAAGCCGCGCGCCCAGCCCCCTGCCCCGCGCCTCCGGGGCGAGGTTGATGGTATGCTCCATCGTGCGCGCATATCCCGCGCCGCCGCGGAACTGGCCATAGGTGGCAAAGCCCAGCAGCGCCGCTTCCGCTTCGGCGATGAGGAAGGCATGGCCCGCCTGCTGGCGGGTGGCGATCATCGCGGCGATCTCGGGCGCACTGCGGATATGCGGGTTGAAGGTGATGACCGTGTCGCGGCTGATCGGCGCCCAGAGGGCGGCGATGGCGGCCGCATCGGCAGCGGTGGCGTCGCGGAGAATCATGACCTGCGTCCCCTGGAGGGGGCCGGGGGGCTGCCGCCCCCCGCCTCAAGGGGGTCGCAATCGGAACGCCATTGGTCCAAGTGATGATTGCGACGCCCCCCTTGAAAATCCCCATGGATATCTGGGGCAAAGGTGAAAGGGTCAGATCGCCGCAGCGAGGCGGGCGCGGCGGCCGACCAGTTCCTCGGCCACCAGATAGGCGAGCTCCAGCGACTGGCTGGCATTGAGGCGCGGGTCACAGGCCGTGTGGTAGCGCTGCGAGAGATCCTCGTCCGTGACCGCGCGCAGCCCGCCGGTGCATTCGGTCACGTCCTGTCCCGTCATCTCGAAATGCACGCCGCCCGGAATGGTCCCTTCGGCATTGTGGATGGCGAAGAATTCGCGCACCTCGCGCAGCACCTGATCGAAGGGGCGGGTCTTGTAGCCGGAGGCCGACTTGATCGTGTTGCCGTGCATCGGATCGCAGGTCCAGAGAACCTGCGCGCCCTCTTCGGACACGGCCCGGATCAGGCGGGGCAAATGATCGCCCACCTGACCGGCCCCGAAGCGCGCGATCAGCGTCAGGCGGCCGGGTTCGTTCTCGGGGTTGAGCGTCGCCATCAGCCGCTTGAGGTCGTCGGGCGTCAGCGAGGGGCCGCATTTCAGCCCGATCGGGTTCTGCACGCCGCGGCAGAACTCGACATGCGCGCCGTCGGGCTGACGGGTGCGGTCGCCGATCCAGATGAAATGCCCCGACCCCGCGACCGGCAGACCCGAGGTCGAGTCGACCCGCGCCAGCGCTTCCTCGTATTCCAGCAGCAGCGCCTCGTGGCTGGTGTAGAAATCCACTGACGCCAGATCCTGACTGGTGTCTGAAGTGATCCCGGCCGCGGTCAGGAAGTCCAGCGTGTCGGTGATCCGGTCGGTCATCTCGCGGTAGCGCTCGGCCTTTTCACCCTCGGCAAAGCCCAGCGTCCAGGAATGCACCCGGTGCATATCGGCATAGCCGCCCTTGGAAAACGCACGCAGCAGGTTCAGACTGGCCGCCGCCTGCGTATAGGCCTGCAGCATCCGGCTTGGGTCAGGGATACGCGCCTCGGGTGTGAATTCGAACCCGTTGATGATATCGCCCCGGTAGCTGGGCAATTCCTGATCGCCCATCTTCTCCATCGGGGCGGAACGCGGCTTGGCGAACTGGCCCGCCATGCGGCCCACCTTCACCACCGGCACTTTCGCCCCATAGGTCAGCACGATCGCCATCTGTAACAGCACCTTGAAGGTGTCGCGGATACTGTCGGCGGTGAATTCCGCGAAGCTCTCGGCACAGTCGCCGCCTTGCAGCAGGAACGCCTCGCCCCGCGCGGCCGCACCGAGCTTGCGCTTGAGCGCGCGCACCTCGCCCGCAAAGACAAGCGGCGGGTATTTGGCGAGCTGCGCCTCGATCGCCTGCAGCGCGTCGGTGTCGGGGTAGTCGGGCATCTGGATGCGCGGGCGCGAGCGCCAGGTCGATTTGCTCCAGGCTTTTGTCATGGCGTCCTCCTTTGCGCGCTGACCGCTCATGCCGGCGCGGCTTCGCGCGGTTCATAGCCGAGTGATCGGGGGCTTGCAAACCTCGATTGCCCTTGCGGCAGCGCGGGAAACTTGGTTTTGTCCATCGCGCCAGAGATGACAGGCCGCCCATGACCACCCCTCGCCGCCCCAGCCCGACAGAGCCACCCGCGCGCACCGGGCAGGAGGTCGTCTTCCTGCTGCTCGACCAGTTCACGCTGATGGCCTTCGCCGCCGCGATCGAGCCCCTGCGGCTGGCCAATCTCGCCGCCGGAAAGCCGCTCTACCGCTGGCGGCTGATCAGCGAGACGGGCGCACCGGTGCGGGCGTCGAATGGCTGCGAGATGACCGTTTCGGGCGGGCTGGAGGAGGTTGGCCGCGACGCGCTGATCCTGGTGTGTGCCGGGCTCGAGGTGCAGCGCGCCAGCACGCCCGCGATCCTCGCCTGGCTGCGCAAGCGCGCGCGGCACGGCAACCCGCTGGGCGGGCTCTGCACGGGCGCGTGGACACTGGCCAAGGCGGGGTTGCTCGACGGGCACCGCGCCACGATCCACTGGCAGAACCACACTGCCGTGGCCGAGGATTTCCCCGAGGTCGACCTGACCAAGGCGGTGTTCGTGATCCATGACAAGCGGCTGACCTCTGCCGGGGGGACGGCCCCGCTCGACATGATGCTGACCATGATCACCCAGGCGCAGGGGGCCGATCTCGCCCATGCCGTGGCCGACCAGCTTGTCTATTCGTCGATCCGTACCAATCGCGACAGCCAGCGGCTGTCGATCCCGGCGCGCATCGGGGTACGCCACCCCAAGCTCGCCCGGGTGATCGAGATCATGGAGAGCCATATCGAGGACCCGATCAGCCCCGCCGATCTGGCCGAGCAGGTCGGCATGTCCACCCGCCAGCTCGAGCGGCTGTTCCGCCGCTACCTCAACCGCAGCCCGAAGCGCTACTACATGGAGTTGCGGCTGGAGCGCGCGCGCAACCTGCTGATGCAGACCGACATGAGCGTGATCAGCGTGGCGCTGGCCACGGGCTTCACCTCGCCCTCGCATTTCTCGAAATGCTACCGGGCGCATTACGCCACCACCCCCTACCGCGAGCGCGGCGCGCATGGGCGGCTTGAGGACGAGGTCTCGTAGCCCGCACGAATGCGGTTGTCGCCATGCGGCGGGATGTGCAAGTGTCGCGAGAGGTTTTGCAACGGGGGGCGGAATGCAGGGGAACTACTCGGGGATTCTGGGGATCCTGCATCTGGCGCTGGTCATCTGGGCGGCGGTGTCGATCGTGAACTCGCCCGCACCGCAATTGCAGAAGGTGCTGTGGATCCTGCTTGTGCTGGTCTTCCCCATCGTCGGGCTGGTGATCTGGTTCCTGCTGGGGCCGAAGGGGCGGTAAACAACCGCGACGGCCCCTACCCGTAAAGCGCCTTCGCCCGCGCCTCGAACGCCCTCACCACCCGGCGCATGGCCTGGTCGAACACCACGCCGACCAGCCGTTGCAGCATCGCGTTGCGGAACTCGAAATCGACCGAGAAATCGACGATGCAGCCACCGCCCTCGGCGTCGCGCACCTCCCAGTGCGAGACCATGTATTTGAACGGGCCGTCGAGATAGGTCGTGTCGATGCGCCCGGCCTCGGGGTAAAGCTGCACGCGGCTGCCGAAGCGCTCGCGGAACACCTTGAACGAGATCACCAGATCGGCCTCGATCTCCTCTCCCCCCGCGATGGGCTTGCGCGAGCGGATGCGCGCGGCCGCCGTCCAGGGCAGGAATTCGGGGTAGCGCGCCACATCGGCGACCAGATCGAAGATCTGCGCGGCAGTATAGGGCATGTGGCGATGTTCGCGGTGGCTGGGCATCCGGGCGCTCTTTACGGGGTCCGCGGGTATGTCCTAAAGTCGCGCCGGAAAATCAAGGGCCGGGCATGCGAAAGGGCCATCATGACGCACAAACCCTATGTCATCGACCAGATGATCAGTGCCAAGCAGATCGCCGCCCGGGTCGAGGAACTCGCCGCCGAGATCACCCGCGCCTTCTCCGGCACCGAGAAGCTGGTGGTGGTGGGGCTGTTGCGCGGCTCTTTCGTGTTCATCGCCGATCTGGTGCGCGAGATCGACCTGCCGGTGGAGGTCGATTTCCTCGAGGCCTCGTCCTACGGCAACAGCACGCAATCCTCGCGCGAGGTGCGCATCCTCAAGGATCTGTCGAGCAAGATCGAGGGGCGCGACGTGCTGGTGGTCGAGGATATCGTCGATACGGGCTTCACGCTGAGCCATGTGCTGGGGATGCTGCGCGCCCGCGCCCCTGCCCGGCTGGAGGTCTGCGCGCTTCTGGACAAGCCCTCGCGGCGCGAGGTCGAGATCCGCGCGACCTGGACAGGGTTCGAGATCCCGGACGAGTTCGTGGTCGGCTACGGGATCGATTATGCCCAAAGCGACCGCAACCTGCCCCATATCGGCAAGGTCCGGTTCCTGTAGGGCGCCCGAATCGCGCCGCTGCCGTTGATATGTCGTCCGGCTGCGTTATCCTGACACAGATCCAACAGGACGAGGTGGACAATGACACTCAAACGTTTTCTCGGCGCCTCCGCGCTTTGCGCGGCCATCGCCCTGCCCGCGCTGGCCGATGACGATCCCGCCATTGCCGCGCGACAGGGCCAGTTCAAGCTCTTCTCGCACAATTTCGCCGTGCTGGGCGGGATGGCGCAGGGCCGCGTCGATTACGACGCCGAGGCCGCGCAGACTGCTGCCGACAACCTGTTTCACCTGACTCGCGTCGATCAGGGGCGGCTCTGGCCCGAGGGCACGGATTCGGCCAGTGTCGAGGGCACGCGCGCCAGCCCGGATATCTGGGACGATCTGGATGACTTCGTTGCGAAGTTCGGCGCGCTGCAAGAGGCTGCCGAGACCATGCAGGAGGTCGCGGGCACGGGCGCGGACGAGATGCGCGCGGGGGTCGGCGCGATGGGCCAGACCTGCCAGGCCTGCCATGAAGCCTATCGTGACGAGGCAAGCTGACCCCGCGGCCCCTCGGCGGGCGCTGTGAGCGCCCGCCGCACGCTGCTCCTCGGCGCGCTGGGGCTGGCCGTCGCGGGTGGGCTGTGGTCGCTTTCGGCGCCGCGCCCGATGGACGCCAGCGCGCTGGCCGCGCTCGACGGTGATGCGAGAGCGGGAAGCGCTGTGTTTCTGGCGGCGGGCTGCGGGTCCTGTCACAAGGCACCGGGGCGCGAGGCCGACCCCGAAATCCTCTCGGGCGGACGCGAATTCGCCAGTGAGTTCGGCACCTTCATCGCGCCCAACATCAGCACCGACCCCGAGCATGGCATCGGAGGATGGAGCCAGGCCGAGTTCATCAACGCGGTCATGCGCGGCGTCTCGCCCGACGGGCGGCACTATTACCCGGCCTTTCCCTATACCAGCTATATCCGCGCCGACCCGCAGGACATGGCGGATCTCTATGCCTACATGATGACCCTGCCCGCCGACGCCACCCCCTCGCGCCCGCAGGAGTTGGGCTTTCCCTTCAACATCCGTCGCGGGCTGGGGCTGTGGAAGGCGCTGTTCCTGTCCGATGACTGGGTGGTCACCGGTGATCTGACCGAGCAAGAGGCGCGCGGGCGCTACCTGTCCGAGGCGCTGAGCCATTGCGCCGAATGCCACACGCAGCGCAACGCGCTGGGGGCGCTCGACACGGGCCGTTGGCTCGAAGGCGCGCCCAACCCGTCGGGGCGCGGGCGCATCCCGGCCATCGCCGGGCCGGATTTCGACTGGACCGAATTCGACATCAGCGCCTATCTCGAATCGGGCTTCACCCCCGATTTCGACGTTGTCGGCGGCACCATGGCCGATGTCGTCGCCAATCTGCAGCAACTCGACAAGGAGGAGCTCGACGCCATTGCCGCCTATGTGATGCGCGCCCGTTAGCCGCGCCCCTCACTTTCGCGCGCCCTGCCCTTGTGCCGCCCGCGCCTGCGGCCCATACTGGCCACGCCCTTTTTCAGTCAGCGAAGCGAACGACAGATCATGGCCGACCCTGTCAAAACCTCTTCCACGTCGGCGGGCACACGGCTGACCTTCACCGAGAAGTTCCGCCTGCAGACCTGGCTGATGGGGATCATCGCCTTTGCGGTTGTGCTGTTCCTTCTGGTGCAGGCCAAGTTCATCCTGATCGCACTGGCCATCGCGATCATCCTGTTCTCGCTGACCTCGGACGCGATCAACTCGATCTCGCAACTGCGCATCGGGCGCTTGCGCATCGCCAACTGGGTCGCCTCGATCGTCGCGGTGCTGCTGATCGCCTCGGGGCTGCTGACACTGGCTGGCATGGTCATCTCGCAGGTCAACACCGTGCTGTCCACGACGCTCGCCTATACCGACGACGCCCAGCGCGCCATCGCGCAGATGTTCTCGTGGATGGGCGAGGATGTCGAGGAGTCGGTCCTGCAGACCGTGCGCAGCATCCAGATTTCGGGCTATCTGCGCTCGGCCGCCGGGCAGGCGGGCACGATCCTCGGCCAGTCGGTGCTGATCATCCTGTTCGTGGGCTTCCTGTTCGCCGAGCGGGTGTGGTTCGGGACCAAGCTCGAGAACCTGATGGAAGACAAGGCGCAGGCGCAGCGCGTCAGCGCGATCATCGGATCGATCATCCGCCGTGTGAACCGCTACCTGCTGGTCAAGGCGCTGATCTCGACCGTGACGGGCGTTGCCATCTTCCTGCTCTTGCGGGTGTTCAACCTCGAATTCGCCGTTGCCATGGGGCTGCTGACCTTCGTGCTGAACTTCATCCCCTCGGTCGGCTCGATCATCGCCACGCTGATCGTCACGCTGGTCGCCTATATCCAGGTACCCGAGCCGCAGACAGCGGTGCTGATCTTCGTGCTGGCGGGGATGACGCAATTCCTGCTGGGCAATGTCATCGACCCCATGCTGATGGGCAAGACGCTGCGGCTGTCGTCCTTCGGGATCATCATGTCGCTGGCGTTCTGGGGGGCGGTCTGGGGTGTGCCGGGGATGTTCCTCGCCGTGCCCTTCATGGTGGCGGTGATGATCGTGTGCTCGCACATCCCGGCGGCGCGGCCCGTCGCGGTGCTGCTGTCGCGCGAGGGGCTGCCGGAAGAGGAATTCCCGCTGATGCTGCGCGACCCGACAGACGAGACGGGCAGGCCCGAGCGCAACTACGCGCGTACGGTCGACGCCGCCGAATAACCCCCCAAGCCAACACACACCCCCACACGACAGGACGACCCTGCTCCACCGCCCCGCCCTCGCA
>LFIK01004617.1_pt1 | contig 11135 bp, 10 predicted proteins | sample 643401 | NCBI WGS metagenome assembly LFIK01 (sample SAMN03777447, study PRJNA286221) | soda lake metagenome | biome: soda lake; feature: Kulunda steppe; material: water; isolation source: sample T5-Br brine of Lake Tanatar-5 | place: Russia: Kulunda steppe | collected 2010-07
ACCACGGTGATGTTGTCGCCGATGCCGATCTTGCCGCCCAGACGCTCCTGCAGATAGGGCGCGGCGGACAGGTGGTCGGCGTGGACATGGCTTTCAAGAATCCACTCCACGCGCAGGTTGTTGTCCCGCACATGCTGGACAATGGCATCGGCCGAGCGGGTGTCGGTGCGCCCGGAGGCATAGTCGAAATCGAGCACCGAATCGACGATGGCCACGGCGTCCGAGGCGGGGTCCTTGACGATGTAGGACACGGTGAAGGTGGCCTCGTCGAAGAATGCGGTAACGTCTGCGCGGGTGCTGGTCTGGGTGGTCATCTGTGCCTCCTGATTTGCGGTTGGGGGACAGATAGCATTATTTGCATATATTGCAACCCTTGAATGTGAATTTTCCGGTGTTTGCCGGGCAGAGGGGCATTCTGCCCCCCACCGGACCCTTGCAGGGTCCGCCCCCCTGAGGGTATTTTGGGCAAGATGAAGGATCAGGCGGCGCGCCCGATGGCGGCTTCCGCCGCAGTGCGGATGGCGCGGATGTTCTGGCCGTAGGCTTCGGGGGAACGGGCGCTGCCGCCCTTGAAGACGGCGGAACCCGCGACCAGCACATCGGCGCCCGCGCGGGTCATGAGGGGCGCGGTTTCGGACGTGATGCCGCCGTCGATCTCGATATGGATGGGGCGGTCACCGATCATGGCGCGCAGGGCGCGCACCTTGGCCGAAAGGTCGATGAAGCTTTGCCCGCCGAAGCCGGGGTTGACGGTCATGACGCAGATCAGGTCGGTCAGGTCCAGCAGGTGTTCGACCCCGTCCAACCCGGTGCCGGGGTTCAGCGCCAGCCCGGCCTTTTTCCCCGTGGCGCGAATGGCTTGCAGGGTGCGGTGAATGTGGGGGCCGGCCTCGATATGGGCGGTGATGATGTCGGCGCCGGCCTCGGCGAAGGCGGCGATATAGGGGTCCACGGGTGCGATCATGAGGTGCACGTCCATGATGCCGCGGATATGCGGGCGGATGGCGGCGCAGGTGGCGGGGCCGAAGGTGATGTTGGGGACGAAATGACCGTCCATCACATCGACATGAATCCAGTCGGCGCCCTGCAGCTCGACCGCGCGGCATTCGGCGCCGAAATCGGCAAAATCGGCGGCGAGGATGGAGGGGGCGATCTTGATGGAGGGCGGGGGTGTCATGGGGGCCTCGGGGCTGCTGCGCGGTGGTTATGGCAGGTGTGGGGCGTGGATGTCCAGTCTCGGACTGCGCGCGCCCATGTTCCCATAATCAGTATTATGTTATAAAAAGGAACGTCTAAAAGGAGGTTCGATTGCCAATATAATCATTTTAGTCATAGCTTTGTCGCCATGTGTTCAAGTCTGGGTTGCCGCGGCGATTGCGCGGGTGAACTCGGTCTTGAGCGTGTCGATTTCCTCGATCCCGACCGAGATGCGGAAGAAGCCCTCGGTAATGCCGAGCGCGGCGCGGGCGTCCTCGGTCAGGCCGCGATGGGACGAGGATGCGGGATGCGAAAGCGTGGTGTTCACGTCCCCCAGTGTCGGCGCAAAGGCGATCTGCGGCGCGGCGCGGGTCAGCCGGTTGGCGGCCGCGCGCCCGCCCGCGATCTCGAAGCTGACCATGTGCCCGCCCCTTGCGCCCAGCACCGATTGCGCGCGGTTGTGGTCCGGATGGTCCGCGCGCAGCGGATAAAGCACGCGCGCGACGCCGGTCAGCCCGGCCAGATGATCGGCCAAGGCTGCGGCGTTCGCCTCGGCGCGATCATAGCGCAAGGGAAAGGTGAACAGCCCGCGTTCGGCGAGCCAGCAGTCGAAGGGGCTGGCGGTCAGGCCGGTGGTGACGGCGAAATCGGTGATGGCGCGCGCCACCTCGGCGTCGCGCGCGGCGACATAGCCGAGGGTCGCATCCGAATGACCGGCCAGGATCTTGGTCACCGAGTGGATGACGATATCGCCGCCATGGTCGAACGGGCGATAGCCGCGCGGCGTGGTGAAGGTGTTGTCCACCGCCAGCAGGATTTCACGCTCGCGTGCAAGCCGGGCAATGCCGCCCATGTCGGCGACCCGCAGCGTGGGGTTCGAGACAACCTCGACCAGGATCATCCGGGTTTCTGGACGGATAGCAGCCTCGAGGGCGCCCACGTCCGTCGGATCGGCCAGCGTGGTGGTGATGCCGAAGCGGTGCAGGTCCTGGTTCATCAGCCGCAGCGAGCGGCCGTACAGCTGATCGCCGCCCAGCACATGATCGCCCGCGCGCAGCACCCCCATCAGCGCCGCCGTGACCGCTGCCATGCCCGAGCCGGTGACGATCCCGCCCGCGCACCCTTCCAGCGCATCGATCCGCTGCGCCAGAACGGTGGCGTTCGGATGCCCCTCGCGCGCGTAGGTATAGCCGTGCACGCGCCCGTCATATTGCGCGTCCAGCGTGTCCGGGTCCGGCGAGGCATAGACCACCGACGGCTGGATCGGGTTGCCCACGGGGCGCGAGGCGCTTTCGGGCCATAGGTTCAGGCGGCGGGATGGATCGGCAGGATCTGTCATGGCGTTGAGTCCTTTGCGGGCTTGACCATGCCTTGACACGCAAGCCCCCGGTGCGCAAGGGATCGTGATCTTGGCGTTCTGCTTTCACTGCTTCCGGCAGGTGCTTGTTGCGAATGAATATTGTCTGATTTCGTGTGCCGCTCGTGAAGGCTTGGAACCGCGCCGATTTCCTGTATCAATGCGCGCCATGGAACCACCCTTTGCCCATCAGCCCCTGTTGGCCCCCATGGTTCCCTTGGCCATGGTCGCCGGGGCGCTGGCTTTTACCGCGGCACTGACGCCCACGCTGATCCCGCGCGAGGGGGTGACGCAAGGGGTGCTGGCGGGGATCGCCTTTCTGGCGGTCTATGGGCTGACAGCGGCCGTGGTGAGCATCTGGCGGTGGCTGGGCCTGCCGCGCTGGCGCCCGGGCTGGCTGTCGTGGCTGGCGCGGGCGATGGCGGTGGCGATCATCCTGTTCGGCCTCGCGCGGGTCACGGCGTGGCAGAACGCCGTGCATCTGGCCGCCGGGCTGGACCCGGTGGAGACCGCGCGCCCCTTCACCATCGCCGCCGTGGGCCTTGGGGTCATCATTCCGGGCATCGCACTGGGGCGGCTGGCGCGCGCGCTGACGGTCGGGGCGGCCAATGGCATGGCGCGCTTCCTGCCCGACCGCGTGGCGCTGATCGGGGCGCTGGTGATCACGGCGACGCTGTTCTGGACGATGGGCAACGGGGTGCTGGCCGGGGCACTGCTGCGGTCGTTTGACCGCGCAGCCCTGCAGGTCAACACCTTGATGAATCCGGAAATCGCGCCCCCGCTGAACCCGGCGAAATCGGGCAGCCCGGACTCGCTCCTGGCTTGGGAAGACCTGAGCGCACCGGGCCGGGCACGCACCGTGGCGGTGCCGACGCGGGCGCAGATCGCGGCGTTGACCGGCACCGCGGCGATGGAACCGGCGCGGGTCTATGTCGGTCTGGCCTCGGCCGAGACGCCACAGGAGCGCGCGGCGCTGGCGCTGGCCGAGTTGAAGCGGGTCGATGCATTCTCGCGCTCGGTGCTGGTGATCGCCACCCCCACCGGGCGCGGCTGGGTGGATCCGTCGGGGATGGCGGCGCTGGAATTTCTGTGGCGCGGGGACGTGGCCTCGGTCAGCGTGCAATATTCCTATCTTCCCAGCTGGATGTCGCTGCTTCTTGAACCGGAATACGGGGTCGAGACGGCGCGCGAGGTGTTCCGGACCGTCTATGACCACTGGCGCAGCCTGCCGGCTGACAGCCGCCCCTGGCTCTATCTGCACGGGATGAGCCTGGGCGCGCTGAATTCCGAGCTTTCGGCGGATGTCTGGGACATCCTGCCCGAGCCGCATGACGGCGCCTTCTGGGTCGGTCCGACCTTCACCAACCCGTTGTGGCAGGAATTCACGGCCCGGCGGGACCCGGACAGCCCGGCTTGGCGGCCGGTGGTGGGCGATGGCGGGCTGGTGCGGTTCGCCACGCAGGACGGCATCCCGGATCATGGCGATGCGCCCTGGGGGCCGATGCGTATTCTTTATCTCCAGTATCCCTCCGATGCGATTACCTTTTTCAGTCCCAATTCAGTCTGGCGCGAGCCCGCATGGACGCGTCCGCGCGCTCCGGATGTGGCCGAGGATTTTCGCTGGATGCCGGTGGTGACCTTCCTGCAGTTGCTGGTGGATCTCACCGGGTCCTTTACCACGCCATTGGGCACCGGGCACAATTATGCGGCCACGCATTACATCGACAGCTGGATGGCGCTGACCGAGCCGGAGGGTTGGAGCGACCAGTCGCTTGCAATGCTGCGCGACTGGTTTGAAGAGCGTGGTCTATGATTTGAGTATGGGTTCAGGAACAGGTGGTTGGGGCGCGATTCTCATGTAGCCCTCCCCTGCCCCGCAGCCTATGCCGACGCCGCATCCCAGTCCCGCAACCGCGCCACGTAGCGGGCCATGGTGTCCACTTCGATGTTGACCGCATCGCCCGTTTTCACCGCGCCCCATGTGGTGACCTGCTTGGTGTGCGGGATCAGGTTGACGCCGAACTCGGCGCCCGCCACCTCGTTGACCGTGAGCGAGGTGCCGTTGAGCGCCACCGACCCCTTGGGCGCGATGAAAGGGGCCAGTGCGTCGGGCGCCCGGAAGCGCATGCGAGTGCTGCCGCCTTCTTCGGCGATGTCGATCACCTCGGCCACGCCGTCCACATGCCCCGAAACGATATGCCCACCCAGTTCGTCCCCCACCCGCAGCGCGCGTTCCAGATTGACCCGCTGCCCCGCCGCCCAGCCATTGGCACCGATGGAGGTCCTGGACACGGTTTCCGCCGAAATATCCACTGCGAACCAGTCCGGACCCAGCGCCACCACGGTCAGACACACGCCGTCGCAGGCGATCGAGGCACCGATGTCGATGCCGCCGGTGTCATAGCCGGTGGCGATACGGGCGCGGAGATCGCCCGCCTTTTCCACATGCGTCACTGTGCCGATGTCGGTGATGATGCCGGTGAACATGCGCGCGCCTCCTGATTACTACCGACCTAGCCTTTGGTGCGCACCGTGGCAAGCGATGCAGCAGACCAGACAACAGCCACGGTGCGACGCTAACCAAGGGCCCAAATATTGACTCAATTTTCACTAGAATGCGTTACAACATGCGAGGAAACCGCAACTTCCTGCGCCTGCGCGCGTCATCCCTGCCATGGACGGAGCCTAGAGACCAATGCTCAACGCCGAAAACCGGCATTTTCTGTTCCTGCAGGGACCGCACGGGCCGTTTTTCGGGCGGCTGGGGCGGATGCTGCAGGCGGCGGGCTGTCAGGTCTGGCGCGTCGGGTTCAACCGCGGCGATGAATTCTTCTGGTCCGACCGCGACAGCTACATCCCCTTTCACGGCCACCCCGAAGACTGGCCCGAGACCTTGGAGGCGCTGCTGGCGGCGCACGGCATCACCGACCTGGTGCTCTATGGCGATACGCGCCCAATCCACGCGCAGGCCGTTGCCCGTGCCCGGGCGCGCGGGGTCACCGTGCATGTGTTCGAAGAGGGGTATCTGCGCCCCTATTGGGTGACCTATGAGCGCGGCGGGTCGAACGGGCATTCGCGGCTGATGCGGATGCCCCTGCCCCGGATGCGCAAGGCGCTGGAAAACTGCGACATCGACCAGCCCGACCCTCCAGGCCATTGGGGCGACATGCGCGAGCATGTCTTCTACGGCGCGCTCTATCATGCCTTCGTGCTGCTGGCGAACCGCCGCTACCGCAATTTCCGGCCCCATCGCGATCTGACCGTGCGGCAGGAATTCAAGCTGTATCTCCGGCGCTTGTGGGCCATGCCTCTGATCTCGTTGCAACGGCGGGTCGCGCAATGGCGCATCCGCAGCGCGGGCTATCCCTATCATGTGGTGCTGCTGCAACTGGCCCATGACTCCAGCTTCCGATCACACAGCAATTACAACGGGATGGAAGAGTTTCTTGAAACCTGCTTCGAAGGGTTTGCCGCGGGCGCCCCGCGCCATCATCACCTGGTCTTCAAGGCGCATCCGCTCGATGACGGGCGGGTGCCGCTGCGCCGCATGGTGCGCAGGCTGGCCCAGCGTCACGGCGTGGCCGACCGGGTGCATTTCCTGCCCGGCGGCAAGCTGGCGGCACTTCTGAACCACGCCCGCAGCGCTGTCACGGTCAATTCCACCGCCGGGCAGCAGGTGCTCTGGCGCGGCATCCCGCTGCGGACCTTCGGTGCGGCGGTCTATGCCAAGCCCGAGTTCGTGTCCGACCAGCCGCTGGCCGAATTCTTCGCCCGGCCGCGCCGCCCGGACAGCCGCGCTTATCGTGATTACCGGCATTTTCTGCTGGAAACCTCGCAGCTTCCGGGCGGTTTCTATTCCGTGCGCGGGCGGCGGATGCTCTTGCGGCAGGTGGTCGACATGATGCTTGCGCCCGAGGATCCCTACGAGGCGCTGGAACGCGGCAACGCGGCGCCCCGGCAACAGTTGCGGCTGGTGCAGGCCGGGCGCGGACAATGAAGGCTTGGCGTAACGTGGTAACTTCGTTACCCTGACCGGAAAATTCGAGGCAGATCCGAAAAGGAGCCCGAGCAGTGATCGGTCATATTCCCACACGGGCCAGGAAGCTGGCCCTGCTTTCGCTTGTCGCGCTTGCCGCGGCCTGCACCCCGCCGCGCTCCGGACCCAGCATGTCCGAGATCTTCGCCGGCTCGGTCGAACGCGAGGGCGACGCCTATATCATCGCCGTGAACCGCGCCGTGGCCCGCACCGCCGCGCAGGTTCCGTCGATGGGGTTCAGCAAGGCCCTGCAGCGCGGCGCCATTCTTGGCGGTGACACCATCCAGCCCGGCGATGTGGTGACCCTGAACGTGTTCGAGAACGTCCCCGAGGGGCTGCTGGCCAGTCCCGAGGTGAACAACGCCATCCTCACCGACGTGCAGGTTGACGACGCGGGCTTTGTCTTTGTGCCCTATGCCGGGCGCATCCGCGCCGCCGGGCGCACGCCGGATGCGCTGCGGCGCACCATCACGGCGGCACTGGACGAACAGACCCCGGACCCGCAGGTGCTGGTCTCGCGCGAGCAGGGGGACGGGACCACGGTGTCGGTCATGGGCGATGTGAACGCGCAAGGGGTATTCCCCATCGAACGGCCCACGCGGCGGATCACGGCCATGATCGCCGCGGCGGGCGGTGTGAGCGTGCCCGCCGATCAGGCGGTGGTGCGGCTGACCCGGGGCAATCGACAGGAAAGTGCCTTCCTGCGCGATATCTACGAGGTCCCGCATTTCGACATCGCCCTGCGCGGCGGCGACCGTCTCCTGGTCGAGGCTGACCGGCGCGCCTTCACCGTCCTCGGCGCCACCGGGACGTCCAGCCGCTTGACCTTCGAGGCGCCGGTGATCTCGGCGGTCGAGGCGATTGCCATGGTCGGCGGGCTGGACCCGCTCCGCGCCGACCCCAAGGGGGTGTTCGTCTTCCGCGACGAGCCCGAGGAGATGGCACGCGCGATCCTGGGGCGCCAGGACATGTTCGGCGAGCAACGCTTCGTCTACGTGCTGGACCTGACCGCGCCGAACGGCATGTTCAACGCCCGCGACTTCAAGATCCGCGATGGCGATACGGTCTTCGTGACCGAGGCCTCGTCGGTCACCTGGTCGCGGCAGATCGCTTCGCTCACCGGGGCGCTGGCGGCTGCGGGTTCGGTGCAATCCCTTGCCGATGGCACCAGCGACTGACGCCGGATGAGCGCGCAACAGCCCGCCGCCCGAACGCTGCGCGCGTTCAGCGGCGGGTTTCTCTTTCCCGGCGCACAGCCCCGGCGCATCCGCCGCATTCTGGCGTTGGCCGGCTGGCCGGTTGCGCCCAGCTGGCCAGGTGCCGGGGGCGCGGTGGCGGCCTGGGGCCACGGGCCGCGCGCCTGGCGGGCCGAGGCGGTGGCGGCACGGACCGGGGCCGCCCTGGTGCGTATCGAGGATGCGTTCCTGCGCTCCATCCATCCCGGGCGCGTGGCGAATGAGCCCCCCATCGGGTTGATGATCGACCCTGCGGGCGGCGCGCATTACGCGCCCGCGCGCGCCTCGGCGCTGGAGCGTCTGCTGGCCACGCACCCGCTGGATGACCACGCGCTGCTGGAGCGCGCTCGCCTGGGCGCGCAGCGGCTGCAGGCGCTGGATCTGTCGAAATACAACGCTCATGACCCTGCCCTGCCGCTGCCCGACCCCGGCTATGTGCTGGTGGTCGATCAGGTGCGCGGCGATGCCTCGTTGACGCAGGGGGGCTTCGACGGACCGCTGCCGCGAAGCCTCTTCCGCGAGATGCTGGTCACCGCGCAGGCCGAACACCCCGGCGCTCGGATCGTCATCAAGACGCACCCGGAAACCGCCAATGGAGCGCGCGCAGGCCACTTCGGCCCGCAGGACGCCAGCGACCGCGTGCAGGTGCTGGATGCGCCGGTGTCGCCCTGGGCTTTGCTGGACGGGGCGCGGGCGGTCTATACCGTGTCCTCGCAACTGGGGTTCGAGGCGACCCTGGCCGGGCACCGTCCGCGCGTTTTCGGCCTGCCATTCTATGCCGGTTGGGGGCTGACGCAGGATGAAGTGCAGCACCCGCGCCGCACGCGCAAACTCAGCCGCGCGCAGCTTTTCGCGGGCGCCATGCTGCTGGCCCCGGTCTGGTATGATCCGGGCCGCGACCGGCTGTGCGCGTTCGAGGAGGCGCTGGACCATCTGGAAGCGCAGGTCCGCGCCTGGCGTGAAGACCGCGCCGGGCATGTGGCGCTGGGGATGCGGCTTTGGAAACGCGCGCCCCTGCAGCGCTTCTATGGCCGCTGGCGGCGGTTGCGCTTTTCGGGCACGGATGCGGCGGGGGTGGCGCTGGCGCGGCGCGAGGGGCGCGTGCTGATGGTCTGGGCCGGGCAGGAAAGTGCTACGCTGGCGAAAGACGCGGGCGATCTGGCGCTGCGGCGGGTGGAGGACGGGTTCCTGCGCTCGCGCGGTCTGGGCGCGGCGCTGGTCCCGCCCCTGTCGCTGGTGACCGATGATCTGGGCATCTACTACGACCCCACCCGCGAAAGCCGTCTGGAACGCCTGATCGCGGCGCACCCGCCGCCGGGCGGCACGGCGCGGGCCGAGCGGTTGATGGCGGCGCTGGTGGCGGCGGGGGTGTCGAAATACAACCTTGGCGCCCCGCCGCCCGCGCTGCCACCGGGGGTCCGCGTGCTGGTGCCGGGGCAGGTGGAAGATGACGCCTCGATCCGTCTGGGCGCGGGCGCGGTGCGCACCAACCTCGACCTGCTGCGCGCCGCCCGCGCCGCCCGCGCGCAAGCGGTGGTGATCTACAAACCCCACCCGGATGTGGAGGCCGGGCTGCGCCCCGGTGCCATCCCCGAAACCGAGGCGCGCGCGCTGGCCGATGTGATTGTCACCGGAACCGACCCGGCGGCGCTGCTGGCCGAGGTTGACGAGGTCTGGACCATCACCTCGCTCACCGGGTTCGAGGCGCTCTTGCGCGGCAAGCGGGTGGTGACGCTGGGCTGTCCGTTCTATGCTGGCTGGGGCCTGACCGAGGACCACGCGCCGCAACCTGAGCGGCGTCAAGCCCGACCCACACTGGCAGCGCTGGTACATGCCGCGCTGATCGCCTATCCGCGCTATCTGGACCCGGTGACGGGCGCGCCCTGCCCGGTCGAACTTGCGCTGGAACGGCTGCGCCAAGGCGCCGCCCCGCGCGGTGGCCCGGCCCTGCGCGCGCTGTCCAAGTTGCAGGGCCTGCTGGCCAGCCAGGCGTGGCTCTGGCGCCGCTAGGTCGCAGTGCGGGCGTCAGCCTGCGGTGGTGGCCAGATCCTTTTCGGACGGTTGCGCCTTCGCAGTGGCGGGCTTGGCCCGGGCCGCAGGCTTGCGCCGCTGCGGCGCGGGCTTGCGCTGCTTCGCGTCTTCCGAACACAGCGCCTCGGCCTCGGCGGCAAGTTCATGGCTGTCCTGATGCGGCATCGCTTCAGCCATGCGTCCCATCATGCGCAGCCACATCTCGTTCTGTGCCTGCCAGAACCGGACCCAGACCACGGTATTGCGGGTCCAAAGGGTCATCGGGTCGAAACGGTCGGACATGATTCCTCTCCTGGTTGTGCGGTGCCTCATCCACTCATATGGGGCCTCTGGGCGCTTTCTTGAACCGTGATCTGACGTGGGCGTGTACCAAAAGGCAGGGAATTGCCACCGCTGCCTTGATCCAGGGCAATTCTGCGGCTTTTCTTCGCGCAGTAAAACAGCAAACGGGAGTCATCTATGCCCCGCGCCTATTGGGTTGCCCATGTCGATGTCCGCGACCCGGACGCCTACGCCCGATACCGGGCGGCCAATGCCGCGGCTTTCAAGAAATACGGCGCACGGTTTCTGGTGCGCGGCGGAGCGCAGGAGGTGCGCGAAGGTGCCAGCCGCGCGCGCACCGTGGTGATCGAGTTCGCCGATCTGGCCACCGCGCGCGCCTGCTATGACAGCCCCGAGTATCAGGCCGCCAGGGCCCTGCGCGATCCGGTATCGGACGCCGATCTGGTGATTGTCGAGGGCTGGGCGCCGTGACGTTTATGCCCCCACCCCGGAGGACGGCACAAGCACCACGCCGTTGATCCGCCAGCCGCTGTCGGTCTCCAGCATGTTGTAGTCCAGAAGATGCGTCTGCCCGCTGGCGTCGGTGACGATCACCCGTTGCCACAGCCGCCCGCGCTCTTCGCGCAGATCGCCGAAGCGCAAGGTTTCGGGGCGGTGGACCATGGGATAGCCTTGGCGCACCATACGCCCGAAGCGCTCGGGTGTGCCGAACTGGCGCCGGATATTCGGGGAGGCGAAGTCGAAGGCGTCGACGAAATCATCCGCGCGGAACGCCTCGATCTGGCTGGAAATCACGCCCTGGATGGCGGTCTCGTCAGCGGTTGCCGGATTTGGCAGCAGCAGGAGGGTGAGAAGCAGGGCAGACAGGGCGTTGCGCATGGCGTCCTCCGTTGCATCGGATACCATGATGCTACGCGGCGGCGTCTGCGTTGGATCAACCGGCGCCCCCTTCGCGGTCGGCCGCAAAGCGCCCCGCCCGCTCGCCCCCCAATTTCGT
>LFIK01004619.1_pt1 | contig 11127 bp, 11 predicted proteins | sample 643401 | NCBI WGS metagenome assembly LFIK01 (sample SAMN03777447, study PRJNA286221) | soda lake metagenome | biome: soda lake; feature: Kulunda steppe; material: water; isolation source: sample T5-Br brine of Lake Tanatar-5 | place: Russia: Kulunda steppe | collected 2010-07
CTATTTTTTCATTAACGATCATTTTAAATTGTTCGGCTTCTGGGAAAAGTTCACGTATCTCTTCAGGAAAATCATTGATATGTGCTTGAATTACATCATATAAAGCCTGCGCATCAAGTTTTTCAATTGGTTGATCAATAAAAGATTCTACTTCCGGTGCATATTGAGCTATTTTTCGTAAAAAATCATGGATATGGAAGAAGTCTTTGGTATTTCTCGTGTTAAAAAATGCTGTAAAGTATGACTTATCGCTTTTATCTTGTGCGTATTTAGTTTTTGCTAAAGCTACTGCAGCAGGTGCACTTATTGCTAAATTTTCAAAGGTGATACTACATGCGCATGATATGGCACAACAAACTGAAAGGTATTTCAAAAGTTGCTTTTTCATGATTTTCTCCTGGCACGAAAAACAAAGCCCCTTTGTGGGGAAATCTGTATTAGAATAATTGTTATTAATCTATCAAATTACTACAATAAGTCAAATAACTAAAATCGACATATTCAGTTATGCATTGTTTTTTTATCCAAATTTTAATATATGTGCGTTTGCATCGTATGATTGGTATACTTTTTATCATATTAATCTATAAGGAGTAAAAATTGGATAACATATTATTAGTAGGTGCTTTTTTTAGTGGATTAACTATGGCGCTTATTCTTGGCAGAATTTTTCTACGTTGGATGACTCCATTTGTTCAGTCGCAAATCAGTGATCGCCAACCTAGTTCTCATAAGCATAAAAAAGCAACTCCTACAATGGGCGGAGTAGTCATTCTTTTGAGTTGTCTTGTGAGTGTTTTGTTTTTTGGGGGATTGAGTTATTCGGTTTGCCTGGTCTTGGGAAGTGGTATAGCCTTTGGTCTGTTGGGTATGTGGGATGATTGGTGCAAGATAACGAAAAAAAATGGTATTTTTGCCAAGACAAAATTTATAGCACAGTTTGGTTGTGCTGGTGTGTTAGCAAGTGCATGGTACATGTGGTTGCCTGATGCTAGGCTTGTGATACCAGGTTGGGGGACTCTATTCCTGGGTGTTTTGCTCGTGCCTTGGGCTGTTTGGGTTATGCTTGCAACAACTAATGCAGTTAATTTAACAGATGGGCTCGATGGTTTAGCTGCTACTACGATGTGTATTGCACTTGGTGCTTATGCAGTAGTCCTTGGTGTGACGGGTACACTTTCTTGGGAGCTAGGAATCATGATTACTGCGCTTTTAGGGAGTTTAATAGGGTTTTTGTGGTATAACCTATATCCAGCAAAAATGTTTATGGGTGATACAGGATCGTTAGCGTTGGGCGGGATGTTAGCTATGCTTGCTTTGGTGAGCCGCTATGAACTGCTGTTGCCTCTTATAGGATGTATTTTTGTTATAGAAACGCTTTCAGTGATTGTACAAGTAGGGGGATATCGATTGTATGGCAAGCGTTTTTTTCGTATGGCCCCTTTACATCATCATTTTGAGTTGCAAGGGTGGAGCGAAATAAAAGTTGTATCAGGGTTTGCTTTATTTGCTTTATGCGTAGCCAGCACAACGCTTATTTGCTTGTACGTGATATAATCATACTCAGTCCTATAAGGCTCAATATGCCAAAAAAAGTATATGCACTAGTACCAAATAGCATACTGTTGCGTACTACTGCCCATAAAAGTATTGTACAACTAATTATGCTACCAATACCGATTACTTTATAACTTAATGAGCGATGGTAGGTGGTACGGATAAAAGCTAAAGTTGTGAAAGAATACGGTAGTGCAACGCTGATCGCAGCAATTTGTTGTAGTGGGATATGATCACTATGAAAAAGGAACAAATAGATGCCAATGAGTGTGCAAGCTACCCCGATGCAATAGGTAGGCATAGCATTCTGATTTTTTTGGATTAGTAAGTCAGAGAACCAGGTATAGCGGTATTCTGCAAGTGTGTAAAGATTCCAAATATTACTATATAAAATACCATATGCTGAGCCAAGTGCTGATAAAGCAATTCCTAACAACGTTGCGATCATAAGGAAAGAGCGTAGTGTTGCATAAGGGATATGTGTAGTAATGAGCAAAGGCAGCCCTTTTTCACATCCACTTAGTGTGCCGAGTTGAATTCCAAGCATACTGAACATTCCTACTTGGTAACTCACAAAAATAAGTAAAGTAAGTAAGTAAGAAATAAAAATTGCTCGAGGACCATTCTTTTTTGGATTCTCTAGTTGATTGCTAAGTGAGCAGACCGCTTCAAATCCAACGAAGGCAAAAAGAACAAGCGGAATAGCGCTTGGTACATGTTCTATAATTAAACTAGCTGAAGTAAATTCAGTCATAGAAAAACAAGTAAGTGTCATTAAGATAACGAATGCTAAAGGAATAACCTTACAAAATACGAAGAAATAATGTACTGACTCGCCTGTTTGAAGGTTTCGACGCATTAAAAATGCAAACAAGCACACAATGCTTATATTAATACATAACGAAGGTATCGTGCAGAAGAGGGGAGAGAGTTGTTGTAGCATAAGTGTAAAAATATGAATACCCAATGCAGCACTTGCTAATTTTCCGGTAAAATAGGTCCAACTACTAAAAAAACCTATCCATGGATGCAATATAGCACCGAATTCGTAAAGTGTTCCTTTTTGCGTAAGTGATAAAAATTTTGAAAACATAGCGATAAGCGGCAAAATGAGTAATCCAACAAGTACATAAACCGCTGCACCAAGTGATCCTGCAATTCGGGTAAGAACAACGGAATTAATAAAGATTCCTGTTCCTAAGATAATATTAAGATTGATAAAAATAGCTGCAGGTAAAGAAATTTTGTGTGGGGTGGTCTTCATAATTTTTACTTTTTTATGGATGTTATGTTGAAGTAATATAGTCCTATTGAGCCAGCAATGGCAGCGTTTAAGCTTTCTGCTGTCCCTGGCATAGGAAGCGTAATGTGCTCATCACAGACATTTTCCCAGTCTGTTGGTAGTCCATGAGCTTCATTTCCTATGATTAATAAGCGAGGCACGTGTGGATCAAGCTCAGTAATAGCAGTGCCATTATGGGCAACCAAAGCAGCAAGAGGTAAGTTTTTTTTGTATGCCAGTAATTCTTGCCAGCTCATCTTGAAAATTTTTGCATGAGCTAAAGTGCCTGCCGATGCTTGGATAACCTTTTGGTTATAAAGGTAGGCCCCTTCTATAATAATAATACTTTTATCTAAAGCAGTAGCAGTACGGATGAGAGCGCCCATATTCCCTGGGTTACATACATTTGCAAGAACGATACCATCAGATATCAAAGACGGGTGCTTGGTAGAGGGTTGAGTAAAGAGTGCGATCACACCACTTGAAGTACTCAGGCTGCTCAGTTTTTTGCTTACATTTTCAGTAATACAAATAATGCTATGAGCAGAGCAGCGCTCTCTTGCCCAATCAATATGCTCTGGTGTGACAAAAATATGTTTAACCTCACACTTTGATAAAAGAAAGGCCTCTATGCATCGCTTACCTTCGACTAGGCAGAGATTGTGTGCCATTGCATTTTCTTTTTTGTGCAGGCGGACTGTTTCTTTGATAAGTGGGTTGTGGATGGAAGAAATTTCTTTCATAAAATCGTGAATATAAGCTGAAGACATATTATTATCTTAACTAGCCTAGCATGATTTTGCAGCTGCAGATAGAGGGTAGACAAGTTCAAAATATTTGTATTTTGCTCTACATAAAGGCTGATGCAATTGTTTCTTACTATCTGCTTAGATACGGTCTTCAAGTATTGCGTTACGGTAATTTTGCATAAGTGACATCATATAATGGGTGTTGTGAATAGAAGCTAAAGTATGAGCAGTAGTCTCATGGGCTTTGAAGAGATGGTGTAGATAGGCGATAGAGTAATCTTTGCAGACTGGTGCATCAGAAATTTTATCGAATACGTTACGCCATTTTGTACTTGTTATTTTCATTGGACCATGCTTTGTAAAGAGGATACCATGTCGGGCACACTTTGTTGGGTATGAGCTATCAAAGGTGTCTATCCCAAGAGGAATGCCAGCTTCAATTGAAGGAAGGTCGCCGATGCCAAGTAGGTGATTTGGTTTATTAGACGGAATATGAGGCATTAAGTGAGAGAGCATAGTAATCATTTCTGCTCGATTTTTACCAAGGCTTCCGCCAATGGCAAAACCATCAAAATCACAAGATCCTAAAAAGGCAGCACTTTTTTGGCGAAGTTTTTTATCAATGCCACCGTGTACGACGGCATACATAGCTTGTTGTCGGGGATCACGTTTGTGCTCTTCCAAAGAGCGCTTTTCCCAGCGATGTGTCCTGTCTAAGGACTTGCGTAATTTTTCTGGATGAGTGTGATAGGGTGGTAGCTCATCAAGTGGAATGATAATATCAGCACCTAATTTTTTTTGTGCTTGAACTGAAGTTTCAGGGGTAAGTGTAATAGGGCTTCCATCACGATAAGAGCGAAAAAGAACGCCTTCTTCATTGATTTTTAAGACCGATCCTGTTTGCTGTTTTTGTCCTTTACTTTTAAGTTCATTAGCCACTCCACCATACGCAAGACTAAATACTTGAAAGCCCCCTGAGTCAGTAATCAATACTCCTTTACGGTTCATAAAGCGATGTAACCCACCTGCTTCTTCCACTACATTGGCACCTGGGTGCAACAAAAGATGGTAGGTATTACAGAACATTAATTGAATATTGAGTTGGTTGGCAATACTCGAATCAACTGTTTTTAGAGCAGCATTGGTTGCTACTGGTACAAAATTAGGCGTTTCGATAATGCCATGGGGCGTGTGGATGCGTCCTACACGTGCACGGGATTTTTTTGATTGATGAATGATTTCAAAATAAAAATCAAGAGTATTTTTTATAGACATAACGAGAAAGAGCTGCAAACGGCCCAAGGAGGGCAATAGTAATAAGTTTTATAGTATAGCTTACTACAAGTATACCCAAAAGAGGAGATATAAGTCCATATAGACCTAAAAAAGTAAATAAAATAGTATCGACCAACTGTGTGATGCTCAAAGAAATAGTATTACGCAAAAAGAGAGATAGTTGCGTATGACGCTTGAGGAAAGTAAAGAGGTAGTAATCAAGGGTTTGTACTGCAAGATAGCTGGTCATAGATGCAGCAATAATCCGAGGCATAGGGGTAAGAAGGATAGCAAAATGCGGATGCGCCCAGTCATGAGGTGCTGGATCATATGCTAAGTGTAATAGAGACAGTAAAGTATAGAGCATTGTTACACTAAAGCTTAAACCGATAACTCTTTTGCTAATTGTTCGGCCATGATACTCAAGGAGTAGATTAAATGCTAATGTTGCTCCAACGGCAAGAGCATCTGAAGCAGTAGCTTCGAGCCCGAAGAGAGTAATTTGTTTGGTGACAAATAAGTTAGCCAGTACCCATTCAAGGCAAATAAGAGTAATGAGTGCTTCTTTGCCATATAATAATGCAGCGACTGCAGCGCTTCCGACAATGGCAATATAGCTTATAAAAATTATCTCATTCATCTTCATCTTTCATTTCAAAAATGCCTGATATACCCTCTTTATATCGTGTATTAAGGGTGTCCATAAGATGTAATGCATTATTTAAATAAGTAATTTTTGTTTGAGAAAAAGGTGATTGCGTAAGCTTCTTAGGATAGCATAATCCCTGTAAAACAATCTTTTTTTCTGCTTTACTCAGAGCAAGAGGGTATATTTGTAACAATTTTCTTAATTCGTGTGTTGTTGTCCATGAATGAGCCAGTGCTAATTTTTTTGGTTCATTCACAGAGGTAAAATACAACGCTACAAATTCTTTTTGTTCTAAAGTTGTGACCAGGTGTTGTAATTTTTTTTTGTTGGTAAGCGTATACCGCAAGTCATTTTGTTCTTGGGTAGACATAGGCAATATTTTATCTTCTTGTTGCAAAGAGGTTTTTTCTTGTAGATAGGATAAAATAGGTTCTTGTGCGACTATCCGTTTTAGTCTATCTTGTTCTCGCAATGATAATTTTATCTCACAAAATACGGTATTGATAATTTTATCTTCAGAAGTAGGATAGCTGTAGGGAGCAGATAGGGTAATAGCAAAGCCGTAAAAGATGTTTATAAAAGCACACAATGCTAATTTTTTTTTATTCATGTTAATGTAGCAAAAATAGTAAAAGAAAAGGAAAAACAATACTTTCTCAGAGTACTAGAAATTGTTTATTTTGCAATTTCTATACCTTTTTCTTTGATTTGAATGAGCATTTCATTTTCGTCTTCTCGGGATAGAGCGCCAAGTAAATCTCCTTGATCATCTTCTGAAAGTGCTCTTTTTTGATTATAAGCAGCTAATAAACATTTTTTAAAGACAGTTTTTTTTTCTATCGTGTTTGCTATATCGGTAACTTGGTTATCATCAAGAGGGAATTCAGGAAAGAGTTTTGCAAGAATCTCAGAAAGAGAAGGTTCTTGTGTTGTGTTAGCGGCAAACAAGGGAGAGCGTGTGTGTTTTTTAGTTGCTTTCATTTGCTCTGAGTCAGACAAAGATCGCGGGCGGGTAGTTGTCGTTGAAAAGTCATCGTTGAAGCTGAAAGATCTGTTGGCTGGAGGGGTAGTAGGAGACTCTATTGGAAAAATGAGTTGGTTTTTACTTAATCTCTTCAGGTATTTTTTGATTGTGTGTGGTGATTGCGCAGATAATAATTTGTTTTTGAGGGTAACTTGTTCTTCTTGGGTAAGAAAAAGAGTTTCTTGTAATTCTTCTTCGTAAGGAAGAATTTGCTGTATGAGTTTTTCTTTTTCTCCTTTTTTTACTTTAATTTCACAGAAGGTTACTGTTACAAGTTGATAAAGGAATGCTCGTTTTTCAGCCTGCTTTTTAAGGTCGGAGAAAAGTGCACATGTAAGAGGAGTGTTACGGAATTCCTTGAGTTGCTCAGGAGTAGGAGAAATATTTTGTGCATGATGTTGCAGGTAATCACGTAATGACTCGTTGTCCATTACTGCATGAACGAACTCTTCAGGAGGATTGGAAAACCATTTTTCACATACTTCATTGCTCGTGCGTAAAAAAGAAGGATGGCTTTCGTTACCTGCAAGAATGTTAAAAGGTGCAAGGAAAAATATTAAAGATCGATATAGCTTCTTCATATACAAATACTACTCCAAAAATAATGCTGACATATAATACGCTATCGAGTCGATCTAGAATGCCGCCATGTCCAGGAAGCATAAAACCAGTATCTTTAAGCTTTTTTTGGCGTTTAAAATATGAGATAAAAAGGTCGCCTGCTAGTGAGGCTATATTGCAAAGAATAAGAAAAAGAAGTTGGGTATACCACTCCCATTGGGCTAACGGGTAAAAAGAAAGAATATACCAGTTAGTAATAGTGGCTCCTATCATGCCCCCAATAAAACCTTCCCAGGTTTTGCCAGGGCTTAAGTAGGGTGCTAAGGTATGTCGTCCGTATGTTTTGCCACTCAGGTATGACCAGGTGTCAAAGCAGCTTGCAAAAACAAAAGAGCACAATAACATCCATCGATATGTTGGTAAATGATTGCACATAATAAGAAAAAGAAAAGGAAGAGTAGGGTAGACGGGGATTAGCCATAGTGGCCCTAAGTAGTACCATTCATAGAGTGCAATGCAATAAGTAGCAAGTAGTAGGAGTGATAAAATATGAGGTGTATAGGTATATAAGAGCAAAAAAAGCAGGGTAAGAAAAAATGCGGTTATACTTCGTATTGCTCCGGTATGCATACTTATTCTTCCTGCCACGTGAAAGCATTACAGATATAGGTAATTTGTAACGTGTCTTGTTTGTCCGGCTCTATAAGTGCTACATCAAAGCGAAAATTTGTCTCTTCGGGTGCTGAGTGCATATGATTATAGCGGCGTGCAGTAGCTATAATTTTTTGTTGTTTGCTAGCGGTAACCACTTGTGATAAAGGAAAATAGTGGGATGAGCGCATTTTTACTTCTACAAATGTACGGGTGGTACCACGTTCTGCTACAAGGTCAATTTCTCCACACCGCTGCCTAAAGTTATAAGCACGGATGGTGTAGTCATGTGTTTGTAGATAGTGTGCTACCATTCTCTCTCCCTGTGCACCTAAACGCTTACGTTGATTCTTAGAGGAAGAACCAGCTTGATTGTTTTTGCTTGTCATTGATTGTTTGTTCAGTGATATATGTTTGTGTTTTTTGGATGATTTTGGAAAGTAGTGGTGCATCATCCGGCGTAGCTGTCTGAGGAAATTCATTAAAAATAGCATCCAGTTTTGTATCCTTTAATGCAGGAATGAATTCGTTTTTAATAAATAACAAGCGTTCATGTGCTGAGTTAAGTGCAGGCAACTGTGATGTATACGAAAATTTATGATGATAAAACTCGGCTGCGTTGAGTTCATGCAGCAACAAACTTAAGCGGCAGTTTAAGATAATATCATTAATTTTTACTTGGTAGGTGCTCTCAGGGAATGTTTCTGTAAATTCTAGTGCTTTTTCTAGTGTTTTTTGGGTAGTTGTTTGGTCATTCTCTGGTGATTTTCGTTCATTGTTAAAAGAATGAATGATTTGAAGTTGGATGTATTGTGTATCTTCTCCAGGATACAGCAGTGCATACTGACTGTAGAGTACTGCGCTTTCGCTATAAAGTCCTTCTTGAAATTTCAGGTCTGCTAGTTCCCGTAAGATAGGTTTCAGCGTTTCATGATCAGTTGCTAACGCCATCATACGCTCGAGTACGTTTATAACTTGGCGATTCATTTCATGCTTTTTATAGTAAGCAAGAGCATCTTCTGATTCTGCAAACGTAAGGCGTTCAATTTTTTTATATGCAATAGAAGGTGTTTGAGTTTTTGCCTGACGGTATTTTTTGCGTTTGCTGTTGCGGCTATCAAGATTACTTATGCTAAGAGCTGCAATGCAAATAAAGAGGAGGCGTATATATTTCATAGGAACTACAACCAGAAGATAGTAAGGTGATAGACAACTATATAGTTGTTTTTAACCTATCATAGGAGGTACTTTAGGGCAAGGTGCTTTCATGGTATTGTGGAGAAGAAAGAAAAAGTTAGTCGTGTCTTGGTGGGGTGCGTTATGCTGAAGAAATCGGTAGTTGATATTTTAGTTGAACTTGGTGCATTAACGGCAGCAGATCTGAAAAAGTATGAAAAAGCTGCTGTTGCAGAAGATAAGTCAATAGCGTCGTATCTCTTAGAATACCAAAAAATAAGTGAAAAACATCTTGCACAGGCGTATGCACAGAAATTTGAAGTGCCTTTTATAGAAAAAATTACTGAAAAAATGGCTGATGCAGAGGTTCTTGCGGGTGTACCGTTACATTTTCTTCGTCAACATAATGTTATGCCGATAATATATGAGGGGAAATGTGCAATTGCTACAGCAAATCCTCGTGATTATCAGCCTGTTGATGAATTAAAATTACTCATTTCTGATGAATGTGCAGTAGTTGTTGCACCTCGCCCGTCGCTTGTAGAGGGTATTAATCGTTATTATCCATTAGGCGGTACAAAAGAAATGATAGCTGAGCTTGAAGAAGAACCAAGCTTAGAAGAGGGTATGGAGTTTGGTGAGATACAAGAGGCTGATATTTTAGGTATGGCCAGTGAGGCGCCGGTTATTAAACTGGTTAATCATATTTTATACCAAGCAGTGAAGCGGCAAGCATCAGATATTCATATTGAGCCCTTTGAGAAAGAAGTAAGAGTTCGTTACAGAGTAGATGGTGTTTTGTATGATATTATGTCACCACCTAAGCGGATTCAACCTGCCCTTGCCTCTCGTATTAAAATTATGGCGAATGTGAATATTGCAGAAAAGCGTAAACCGCAAGATGGTCGTATTCAAATTAAAATAGCAGATAAAGCTATTGATATTCGTGTTTCAACGCTCCCTATAGCATACGGAGAGCGTATTGTAATGCGTATTCTTGATAAAACACGTAGCTTTAATGCTTTAACGTCATTAAGTTTAAACGAACGTGATTATGCTGTATTGGCGCAAGCTATTCATCAACCCAATGGTATCATTTTGATTACTGGTCCTACTGGATCGGGTAAAACCTCGACATTATATTCTATTTTATATGAGTTAAATGATCCGAGTGTAAATATCATTACGGTAGAAGATCCGGTTGAATATCAAATGAAAGGTATTGGTCAGGTACAGGTGCAAGACAAAGTAGGTTTGACATTTGCAGCAGCATTACGATCTATTTTACGTCAAGATCCTGACATAGTTATGATTGGTGAAACACGTGACCAAGAAACTGCTCAGATTGCTATTCAGGCATCTTTAACTGGGCATCTTGTATTAAGTACCTTACACACTAATAGTGCTCCTGCTTCTATCACTCGTCTGATTGATATGGGTATTGAGCCATTTTTAATTTCTTCTAGCTTGAGTGTTGTAGTTGCACAACGGCTTGTACGTCGTTTGTGTGATAAGTGTAAAAAAGCCTATCAACCTGAAGCTGAATTGTTAGAGCGTCTTGGCCTTACGCAGTCGTCTGACGTTACGTTTTATAAAGCGGTAGGATGTGATGACTGTATCAATACAGGCTATAAAGGTCGTCTTGCTATCTTTGAGATTATGCAGATGACTGGAGAAGTAGGTAAGCTGACGGTAGAGCGAGCTGAGACAGCACGTATTACACAGCAAGCGCAACAAGATGGTATGACCAAGCTCGTAGAAGACGGTGTTCGAAAAGCAAAACAAGGATTAACATCTCTTGAAGAAGTATTGGCAGTGGCATCAGTTTAAAAAAATAGGAATATTCTTAACCGCAGGGGTCACTGCACTCATCATAGCTTGTGTTGTTATTGAGCATGACCCTTGGGTCCACCGTGTGGTTCAGCAGAGTTTTGAGCATGTCTTTGCTCAAGCATATGAGGCGACATTTAGGGGCCGGGTAACCAAGGTGAGTATCTTGGGTGGTTATATTACATTAGAAGATTGCTTTGTGACTGATGAACATGAAGAGCCGTGGCATTGGCGTGCTAAAAACATGCGAATTCGTTGGTCGTGGTGGGAGGCTTTGCGTCGTGGTATATTTGCATTACATGTAGAGATTGATGGTATTCATGCAGTAAGTAGTATGTCTTTGTCGCATGGTAAATTAGATATGCCATTACTC
>LFIK01004620.1_pt1 | contig 11126 bp, 10 predicted proteins | sample 643401 | NCBI WGS metagenome assembly LFIK01 (sample SAMN03777447, study PRJNA286221) | soda lake metagenome | biome: soda lake; feature: Kulunda steppe; material: water; isolation source: sample T5-Br brine of Lake Tanatar-5 | place: Russia: Kulunda steppe | collected 2010-07
TCAGCAAAAGCCCGTTCCGGATCGAGTGATCGCCACCAGCCGAAAATGGCTTGATATGTGCGGCGTCAAGTGCAGGTGCAACACGAGTCCCGGATATCGCGCATTCGTTTTCATAAGCGCGCGTGACATTGATCCGAAATGTGCCTTGGCCAATCCTTGGCTTGACCGGGATCGGCGCTCCGTATCCGGCTTCTGGCGTGTCCATCAAGCCGGGGAATGATTCACGCGGTGCTATTGCCTCCGGGAAACCACCTGCACGCTTTTCCAACTCGCTTAAGAGGCGCGCACCAATCTCAGTTCCGCTTGAATATGTCTTCCCAGTAACGATATTTTCCGCCCAGTCCTCTGGTGGATCGAACCAGAGGCTTTCAGGAAAAATCACATGATGCACAAGAATGCGCACACCAATCATGGAGTATTGATTGATATCCGCCGAGCGCCTTATTTGTGCGATCTTTGACACGAAGCTCTGCAGGTCAGGAACGCCATTACCTTCCCCGAAGGCTTCCCAAGCATGGTAAATCTGTGCATCGGCACTCAAGGTTAAAACGCCGAAACCCGCAATCTTCCTACGGGGCGCCTTCAATTTGAAAGCGAAAATGCCGCCCTCTCCGACAGCCTTAAAGGTCTGTGGCGTCGGCTTCCAGAAGTTGATTTCTTGCAGGCCCCGACGAACCCGCAGGAAATCGAACCAGTCGTTATCGGTTACGGCGCAATAGATATCTCTCATGATTGTAGCCTACCTGATCCCGTAAGGCAGGTCGATATAGATCGCCTGCACGCTGTTCTTCAGCCCCTCGCGCTCGGCGAGCGAGGCCATGACCTGCAACCCGTCGCCCAGGATCATCCGGTTCGACCAGCGGGTGGCGTGGCGGTAGAACTCCACCTCGGCCTCGGCATCCTCATCCGTCACCCCGAAATGATCGAAAAGGTCCGCGCCCGCCCCCTCGCCATTGCGCTGGCCGCCGCGGCGCAGATCCTCGATGATCGCCTTGGGGTGGACCTGTTCCTGCAGGTAAAGCGGCGGCGCATCGGCGGTGACATGGGTGGCGCCGATATCCTTGCCCCGCCAGATCAGTTGCGGATCGAGGTCCGGGTTGCGCCGCGCATAGGCCGTGCGGATCGGCGCGGCATCGGCCGGGTCCATCATCGGGGCGAGTTCCGGCGTGGGAATGTTCACGCGGTCATCGGGGTGGGTGATGGGCTCGATGGGGGTGCGCCCTTTTGGGGCTTCAGGGGTCTTGCGGTCGGTCATGTCATGCTCGCTTTCAGCGCAGGCGCCAATGCGCTGCGGTAGCTTTCGATCTGCTCGTTCATCCACTCCATGATCGGGGTCCAATCCGCCGCCTCGTGGCCCTTGGGCAGGCGTTTGGCGAGGAAATGATTGTCACGGCCGGATGGGCCGAGGGCGGCACCAAGCTGCGCCTCCAACCGTTCCTGATCAGGGGTCAGAAGCCTGACAATCGGCTCTGCCGGTTCGCCCCAGCCGCTGCGCAAGTAAATCCCGCTCTCGTTCCGTCCGATCCAGACGGCAATATTGATTTGCGGCGCGTCGTGCACGGTGATGTAGTTGCTGGGATATCGCCAGACGCGGAGTCCTGCCTGAGCCAGTTTCGGGTGGCGAGTCGTGAAATCCTGCCAGAACCTTTCCTTGATATCGTAGTAGGCCGCGCCCTCACTGGTGGCCTTCTGCTTGATCTCGCGCTCCCAATCATTGGGCTTTTCGGCCACCTCGAAAATTGGCGCGAAGGGGCTGTCACCGATGCGCACGACACGCGCCTTGATGGCAAAGAAGGAAAACCCGTCGGCGGTGTGTTCATTGAGCCAGCGAATGGCCGAGAGATGCGGCTAGCGAAAGGCCGGGGCGATCCAGATGACCGTCTGCGCCTCGAGCCCGGCAAGGTAGGTCATGATCTGGCCGAGATGGGTATGGTCGGTCGTCTCCAACTGGTTCTCGATCAGGACCAGACTGTCATCCATCGGATTTCGGGCGAGAATGTCGGCGCTGAACGCCTCGACCGCGACCTCGGTGCCGGTGAGTTCGAGGGGCACGCCGATGGCCTCGGACAGGTGGTCGATGTTCTGTGCGAGCCACGGGGTGAATTCCTGCGCCTCATGTTTCCATGCCTCGCGCAGGGGCAGGTCGACAAGGCGGTCGAAGCGAATATCGGTCATTGGGCGGGGCGCTCTCTTCTCGGCTTGTCGAGGCCGCTGGCGATGCCATCGACGTGTTCGTGGAGTTCATCGGAAATGTCTTGCCACATCGGATCGAGGATGAATTCCACACCTTCGCGGCGGGCGATCTTGGCCGCCGGGATGAAATCGCTGTCGCCCGTGACGAGAATGATCGTGTCCACCTGCTGCTTGAAGGTCATCGCAGCGATGTCGAGGCCGATGCGCATGTCGACACCTTTCTGGCGCAGCGGCAATTCAACGTCATTCTCGCCAAGCGCGGTCCAGGCCGACAGCGCCTTGCGGGCCGCAGCCGTCTGTTCTGCGTTGGCAGTTGTCGGATCCGCGAGAACGCCGTCGATATAGGCGGCATGGTGCCACAGCTTGAGCAGCCCCTTGAAGTGGCGGTTATAGGGCATCCAGTCCCCGGTTTTCGTGACCGTTCCGAGACGCAAGGCGAATTTGCGCTGTCGTCTGATTTCCCGGAAGAGCGCGCGGCGGAACCTGGCCTCTGGCGTGGCCTTGAAATTGATTTGACGATTTTTCAACGGGTGGTGCGGCTGATCCTCGTAGGGGTGCGCATCGTAGAAAAAGAGCCGATAGACGTGATCTAGCCACATGCCGCCGCGACCGTTGTCATCATCACGACCACTGTCGCCGGTCAGCCGGCGTACATGGCGGCGGCACATCCAGCGCGCCGTGGTGGCAACGGCCTTAGGGTCTGTTCTGTCGATATTCTGCCAATGCCGAAGGCGCTTCATGAAGAAGCCGCCATCAATCAGGATCGCGATCCTGCGAATACGGGTCATGTGACACCCCCGCAAACGCAAAAAGCCCCACCTTCTGGTTCATCCCCAGGATCAGCGGGGAGACCTGCCTCGGTGGGGCGGATGCCACATATATGGTCATAAGCCATACCGGATTTCAAGAGTCGTGTGGTCATGCAGGCTCTCCTTCCAGCATGGCGTTGATCGCGGCGTCGAGTTCGGGGCCGAAGTCATGCACGCTGCGCAGTTCGGCAAAGCCCCAGCGGCCATAGCTGCCCAGGCGGTTGACGGCGGGCACCCATTTGCCGCGCATGGTGTCGGCCTTGAGCATGGCGTCGTGGCCGCGATAGCCCTTGACCTCGACCACCAGCGTGGTGGGTTCGGGCGTGTCCAGCCGGATCAGGAAATCGGGCCGATAGACGCGCGGCTCGCCCTCGGCCAGATAGGGGACATCCAGGCCGAGATTGTGGTTCTTGGCGTAGGCGCGGACGCGGGGGTGATCCTCGATCCGCGCGGCGAGCTTGTCCTCCCAGTCGCTGTCGGTGATGATCCAGTTGATGTGCGACTTGTCCGGGCGCGGGTGGTAGCGGGTGGCTTTCGAGGTGTTGAAGTTGACGCCCATGGTGGAGCCGGTCGGGTTGTAGGGATCGAGCACGGCGCGCAGGATCTTCTCGCCGCCCGGCTTGTCGATCAGCGCGCCGAAGATGATGTCGCAGACCTCGTCGGCCAGTTCGCGGTAGAGGAGTTGCGCGGGCACGGTATCGCCGCGGCAGTCCAGGTGCCCCTCGGAGAGCCACTGATTGACGATGCGCTTGGCCGCCGGGAAGAGGTGCACGCGCGGGGCCTCGTTCGCGTCGCGCAGCTTCTCGAAGATCATGTGCTTGGCGATATGGGTGGCGATGGTGGAGAGGCGCTGCGCCTTGAGGTAATCGAGCGTCAGCTTCTCGGCCGCGCCGACGATGCCCTGCATGGTGACGACGGTGGCGTCGACCTTTTCGGGGGTCAGCACGTAAGGCTCCAGCCCCGAGAAATCGGCCTCCAGCCGGTCGGGGGGCAGATCGGCGGTATAGCCCTGCACGCGGGGAAAGGTGATTTCCAGCGCGTCGCGCTCGGGGCTCATGGCGCGGACATTGACCACGTCGCGCGGCGGCTGCGGCGGCGCGACGCGCGGCCCGTCGGAAAAGTTCAGCCCGTCGATGCCGAGGATGTCGGCGTATTCGGTGCGAAAGAGGCCGTCTTCGCCCGTGTCATAGGACAGGCGGCGCAGGGCGCGGCCGATGACCTGCTCGCAGATCAGCTTGGTGCCGAAGGCGCGCAGGCCGAGGATATGGGTGACGTTGTTGGCGTCCCAGCCTTCGGTCAGCATCGAGACGGACACGACGCAGCGCACCTGTTCGCCGAGCCGGTCCTTCTTGCCCACGGTGTTCATCACCTCGCGCAGGATATCGGCGTCGGTCAGGTCGCTGGCCATGTTGCGCTCTGCCTGCTCACGGCGGAACGCTTCGATTTCGTCGGCATTGGCGTCGCGGAAGGACTTGTCGATATCGCCGCCCGCCTCGAGCGTGGCGCTGTCGATCAGGACGGTGCGCGGGCGCGGCAGGCGTTCGAGATCGGTCGAGAAGTTGGAAAAGAGCGGGCATTTGCCCGGCACGGTCTGGATGTTGCCCTCGGCATTCTCGCGCTCATACCCTGCGATGTAGTCGCGCAACAGCTGGGAATTTGCCGTGTTGTTGCACACCACGATGAACACCGGGGGGATGCCGATCTGCTCGGCCGCCCACAGCTTGAAGGTCTTCTCGTAATGGCCGTAGAGCGCGTCGATGGCGGCCTTCAGTTCGATCGGCAGCTTCTGCGGATCCGGCGGTGTGCCCTTGGCCTTCCTGGGCATCTTCTTCCCGATGGCCTTCCACAGATTGCGGTAGAGCGGTTCGGGGCGGCCCGGCACGTTGTCGGCCACCGGCACGCGGGGCAACTTGACGATGCCGCATTCGATGGCATCCATCAGCGAGAAGTCGGACACCACCCAGGGAAACAGCACACCCTCGGGCCAGCCTGAGCCGGACAGGAAAAACGGCGTGGCCGAGAGATCATAGACCGCTTGCAGCCCGAGTTTGCGCTTGGCCGCCTCGATCCCGGAGATTCAGAGCCGTGCTGCCTCGCGGTTCTCCTCGGCCTCCTTGCGGTCGTCGCCGGTCAGCTTCTCACCATCGGCGGCCGGTCTTTCCCGATAGCAATGATGGGCTTCGTCATTGATGACCATGATCCGCCCCAGCCCCATCAATTCGGGCATGACCCGCTGGATCATCTGGCCCTCGGTCTCGAGCGTCACGAGGTCCTCGCCATGCCCCTCCAGCGCGGCGCGCGTGCCCTTGGCGAGCTGCACCTTCTCGCGCAGCTTGAAGGCGTGATAATTCGTCCGCACGATCTGGGCGCGCTGCATGTCCTGCATCAGATCGCCGGGGACCAGGTTGATACGGCGGTAGTAATTGTCGGCGTCATTGGGCAGGAGAACGCGCAGACGATCACGGATCGTGATGCCCGGCGTGACGATCAGAAATCCGCGTGTGAAGGTTTTCGAATTGGCGCTGCGCACCGCGTTGAGCGTCTGCCAGGCGATCAGCATGGCCATCACGGTGGTCTTGCCCGCACCGGTGGCGAGTTTCAGCGCGATCCGGAACAGATCCGGGTTGGCGGCGTCGTTTGCCGCTTCCAGGCGGGCCTTGAACCGCTTGCCCCGAGCGCCGAGCTTCGGCGCAACCTCGGCAAGCCAGATCGCGACCTCGACCGCCTCCAACTGACAGAAGAATGGGCGGATGGTCTGGCTTTCGTCGGTTTGCAGGGCGCGCCAATGCTGCAAGAGCCGCTGCGTCGTGGGCGAGACCTGCCACTGGGACGGGTTCGGCAGCGCGCGCCAGACATCCACCTCGCGCCGGATCTCGTTGACGAACTCGGTGACGTTGAATTCGACCCCCAGGCCGCCCAAGCCCTTGGTGCTGAGATCGAGCTCCTCCTGCTGCCCACCTTTGCGGCTCTTCGATTGGGGCATCGCCGAGATGAGGTCCGAACGCCGACGGGACTCGATGATACGGTCCGTCGGCCGGCCCTCGCCATCAAGCTCCCAGTGACGCGTCGGCATGGCATAGGGCGTGTTGAGTATGGGTCTTTCGAAAAACGACATTGCAAGTGTCCAATCTGTGAGCCGTGCGAATATGCAGGTAACCTTGACCACCTCCGGATCACTGTGCAACCCGTTGATGACTCGACAAACGAGCAAATGGTTAAGCTCGCAAGCAGCGCGGCCGCCGGTGGCGGCGGTGATGCCCCATCAAGCCGCTCGGCGCGGACCGGCCTACAACCGCCCGGTCTGCGAGCCGTTGTTCGACGAAAACACGCTCACCGGCGAGCTTCTGTGGGAGATGTGGGTCTCCGGCTTCGAGGAGGCGATGCGGCTGCGGCCCGATTCCTGGATGGCCACGGTGGAGTCGAGCGACCCGAACTCCAGAACGCGCTGCCTCTGCTGCTGGCGCTGCACGCGATTCAGGCGGGCGAGAGCGACATGCCCAAGACCACGATCGACGACATGAGCAAGCAGGCGCCCGACCTGATCCCGACGATCGTGCTGACGCTGAACGGCTGGGTGAGGGCGCAGCGTGGCGTGAGCGGCGCCGCCAACCGTTTTCGGAGTCAGTCCTTCGGCAAGCAAGGCATCGCGCCAGCGCAGGAGATCGGATTGCGTGATCCGGTGGGCATCGTCATGCCCCAGAAACCTTGTCAGCGACTCGATGGGAGGTTTCCAGGCCTTCCCGCCGTCGCGGTGGTTTCCGATCGTCCGAGCGTGGCTGATGTAATCACGAAACAGGCCCTGCATCGAAACACGCTTCGCCCTGGTTGGTGGGCGAACCAGCGGGTCGGACGGGGTGCCGCCGAAGACGCCGTTGTCCAGTTCGATCGTGCGCTCGAGGGCCTCGATCTGCGCACGCATGATCTTTTCCGCCAGATCCTGCCACTCCGACGAACCCGGCTCGACGGCAAGCAGGTTCATGCGGACAAACCTGGTCACGGCGGCGTCGACGAAGCGTGTCTCTCCGGTCGCGAGCCCTTGTCGCAGGGCAGCCAGCCGGCGCGCGGGCAGACTTGCATCATGCACGCGCGCTGCGGCCTTCAGCTCGAAGTCGGTATAGAGGTTGAAGGTGCTTGCAGGGGAAGTGATGTCGACCTCGCCCGTGGCCACGCGTGCGAAGACCTCCTCGCGCTCCTCTTCGATGTCCCCGGGGCGTGGGCAAGGCCGCGCGTTTCGCGGCGTCCTCATCCAGTTCGGTGGTATAGGTCTCCCACACCGCGTGCTCGAGATCCGCGTCGGTCAGCGTCCTGAGAGGGGCGTCTGCTGCCATCTTGCCAGCCGTCGGGGTGGTGGCGGTGCCAGCGTTTCCGACAGCAGCCGCGTCGGCCGTCTCGCGCCTTGCGCTATCGATTTTTGCCTGCAAGCGAGCGACGGTCGCCGCATGGTTCCTGTCGGCGATGCGCAGGTCACCGCCCAGCGGCTCGGTGAGTTGCGTCTTGGCGTCGAAGCGGGGTTCCGGGTCCTTCGGGATCGCGATCCGCGCCCAGAACCGACCGCCTGTCTCCTTCCAGTGACGCCTCTTCGCCACCATACAAGACCCGGTGCTGGCGCCAACACCTCGCGTGGAGGGGTTTTCTTTCAGGTCAAGCGGACAAGGTGGTGCTGCGAGAGAGGATCGAACTCTCGGCCTCACCCTTACCAAGGGTGTGCTCTACCACTGAGCTACCGCAGCGTCGCCACGGGCGGGTGAGTAGTCGGAAATCCGCGCAGCCGCAAGGGCAATCTGGACCCTTTTTGCCGCTTGCGCTACGAGGGGGGCCATGACAACAGATCGCGCATCGAAGACGGCGGACCCGGGCGCGCGCGCGGCGCGGCTGAAGGCGGCGCTGAAGGCCAACATCGCGCGGCGCAAGGCTCAGGCGGCGGCGCGCGCGGCCGACGATTGCGGGGACGACACCGACGCAGAGCAGGAACCGCGCGACGACAGCGCGCGCTGAGGCAGGGCCATGGATTCGATCATTGTTACCGGAAACGGCCCGCTGCAGGGCGAGATCCCAATCGCGGGAGCGAAGAACGCGTGCCTGGCGCTGATGCCGGCGACGCTGCTGAGCGACGCGCCGCTGACGCTGACCAACGCGCCGCGGCTGTCGGACATCCGCACCATGACGGCGCTGCTGGAATCGCTCGGCGCCGAGGTCGCGCCGCTGCAGGACGGGCAGGTTCTGGCGTTGTCGAGCCATGCGCTGGACAACCACACCGCCGATTACGAGATCGTGCGCAAGATGCGCGCGTCGATCCTGGTGCTGGGGCCGATGCTGGCGCGTGACGGGCATGCGGTGGTGTCGCTGCCCGGCGGCTGCGCGATCGGCGCGCGGCCCGTGGACCTGCATCTGCGCGCGCTCGAGGCGCTGGGCGCCGAGCTTGACCTGCGCGATGGCTATGTCCACGCCCGCGCACCGGGCGGGCTGAAGGGGGCGGTGATCGAGTTTCCGATGGTCTCGGTCGGGGCCACGGAAAACGCGCTCATGGCCGCGACGCTGGCGCGCGGGACCACGGTGCTGAAGAACGCCGCGCGCGAGCCCGAAATCGCCGATCTGGCGCGCTGCCTGCGCGCGATGGGCGCGCAGATCGAGGGCGAGGGCACCGACACCATCATCATCGAAGGCGTTCAGGCGCTGGGTGGGGCGACGCATCCGGTGGTCGCCGACCGGATCGAGCTGGGCACCTACATGCTGGCCCCCGCCATCGCCGGGGGCGAGGTCGAGTGCCTCGGCGGGCGGATGGAATTGGTGCAGGCCTTCGTGGACACGCTGCGCGACACCGGGGTCGAGGTCGAAGAGACCCCGCGCGGGCTGCGCGTGCGCCGCGGCGATGGCGCGCGGGTGCGCGCGACCGATGTCGCCACGGCGCCCTTTCCGGGCTTTCCCACCGACCTGCAGGCGCAGTTCATGGCGCTGATGTGCACCGCGGACGGCGTCAGCCATCTGGAGGAGCGCATCTTCGAGAACCGCTTCATGCACGCCCCCGAACTCACCCGCATGGGCGCGCGGATCGAGGTGCATGGCGGCACCGCCACCGTCACCGGGGTCGAGCGGCTGCGCGGCGCGCCGGTGATGGCGACCGACCTGCGGGCCTCGGTGTCGCTGATCCTGGCGGCGCTGGCGGCCGAGGGGGAGACGGTGCTCAACCGCGTCTACCATCTTGACCGCGGCTACGAGCGGGTCGAGGAGAAGCTCGGCGCCTGCGGGGCGCGGATCGAACGGGTGAAGGGCTGAGCGAATGGCGGATGCACGCTTCGAGGATGGTGCCGAGACGCCGCTGCGGCTGGCCGCGCAGGATGCCGAGGATCTGAAGGTGCTCGCCGCGCTGGTGCAGGATGCGGTGTTCCCGATCACCGAGATGCGTTACGACCGCCGCCGCCGGCGCGTGGCGCTGCTGATCAACCGCTTCCGCTGGGAACGCGCCGCGCGCGCCGCGGTGGACCCCGAACGCGTGCAGGCGCTGCTGGTGATCGACGATGTGCAGGGCGCGGCCACGCGCGGGATCGACCTGCAGGACCGCGATCTGGTGCTGTCGCTTCTGGATCTGGCCTTCACGGCCGGCGAGGACGGGACCGGCACGCTCGATCTGGTGCTGGCGGGCGATGGCGGCGTGCGGCTTCAGGTCGAATGCCTGGATGTCATCCTGCGCGACGTGACGCGGCCCTACGCCGCGCCCTCGGGGCGCGCGCCGCGCCATGATCTGGACGGAGACGCCTGAATGCCGCACTTCCTGACCGCCGGCGCGCCCGATTTCGAGGCGCGCTTCGCCGCGCTGCTGGGCGCCAAGCGCGAGGACTCGGTCGATGTGGATGACACCGTCGCCGCGATCATCGCCGATGTGCGCGCGCGCGGCGATGCGGCGCTGATCGAGCTGACCGCGCGCTTCGACCGGCTGGAGCTGACCCCCGACACGCTCGCCTTCAGCGCGGCCGAGATCGACGCCGCCTGCGCGCAGGTCGCCGCCGACGACCGCGCCGCGCTGGAGCACGCCGCCGGGCGCATCCGCGCCTATCACGCCCGCCAGCTGCCCGAGGACGCGCGCTGGACCGACGCCACCGGCGCCGAACTGGGATGGCGCTGGACGCCGGTCGCGGCGGCGGGGCTCTATGTGCCGGGAGGGTTGGCAAGCTACCCGTCCTCGGTGCTGATGAACGCGATCCCGGCGCGCGTGGCGGGGGTCGAACGGCTGGTGATCTGCGCGCCCACGCCCGACGGGGTGGCCAACCCGCTGGTGCTGCTGGCCGCGCGGCTGTCGGGGGTGGACAGGGTCTACCGCATCGGCGGCGCGCAGGCGGTCGCGGCGATGGCCTATGGCACGCAGACCGTGGCGCCGGTGGACAAGATCACGGGGCCGGGCAACGCCTTTGTCGCCGCGGCCAAGCGGCGCGTGTTCGGGCGGGTGGGGATCGACATGATCGCCGGGCCGTCCGAGATCCTGGTGATCGCCGACGCCGACAACGACCCCGACTGGATCGCGCTCGACCTGCTGAGCCAGGCCGAGCATGACGAAAGCGCGCAGGCCATCCTCATCACCACCGATGCGGGCTTCGGGCAGAAGGTCGCGGCGGCGGTGGAGGCGCGGCTGGAAACGCTCGACCGCCGGGCCATCGCGGGCGCGAGCTGGCGCGAGTTCGGCGCGGTGATCGTGGTCGACACGCTGGAGCAGGCCGCCGCGCTGTCGGACCGGATCGCGCCCGAACACCTGGAGCTTTGCGTGGCGGACCCCGAAGCGCTGCTCGGCCGCATCCGCCATGCGGGTGCGGTGTTCCTGGGCCCCTGGACGCCCGAGGCGGTGGGCGACTACATCGGCGGGCCGAACCATGTGCTGCCCACGGCGCGCTCGGCGCGGTTTTCCAGCGGGCTGTCGGTGCTCGACTTCCTCAAGCGCACCACCATCGCGCGGATGACCCCCGAGGCGCTGGCGGCGGTCGGGCCGGCCGGCGAGCGGCTCGCCATCGCCGAGAGCCTGGAGGCGCACGGGCTGAGCCTGCGCGCGCGGCTCGACCGGCTCAACCGCTGACGCGCGGAACGCCCCGCCGCCACCGCCACCGCCGCCGCCGCCGCCGCCGCCCTCGCGTTGCCCCA
>LFIK01004621.1_pt1 | contig 11125 bp, 17 predicted proteins | sample 643401 | NCBI WGS metagenome assembly LFIK01 (sample SAMN03777447, study PRJNA286221) | soda lake metagenome | biome: soda lake; feature: Kulunda steppe; material: water; isolation source: sample T5-Br brine of Lake Tanatar-5 | place: Russia: Kulunda steppe | collected 2010-07
AGGGAGAGAGGGAGAGAGGAAGGAGGGGCAGCTTGAGGCAAGGCGCTGTACAGAAGCTCGTGCATGGATCCTGAAGTGCATCATGGATGGTGTGCGTGCTTTGTTTCTGCTGCTTGTATGATGCCCGTTAGTGCTGACAAAGTACCCCCAACAAGGCGTCACTACAAAACATGAGCTTGATGCTCAGTCCATGCTCTGGTGGTCTGACAGACCTTCACAAAATCGGTACGGATGTACATCACAAAAGCGGGGCGGCCAAGACATGGTTGGTGGCTGTGATACAAGAGTTCCCAAAACATCACACATGACACAGGGGCAATGTTAGGGGCGCCAGTGGTGCCCCATGCCAGGGCATGCCCAAAGTAGCCCAGGCACGCTACATGGCACGCGTTGCACCCCAGAGCGGGCATATCATGCCGTACACACACACACACGCGCGCACACACACAAAATGCAAGCACACACACGCACACACACACACACCTGCGTGGCCACCGCCAGCGTATTTGAACTGAGACACGAGGTACTCTGCTCGGCCCTGTGGCCGGGTCTTCAGGATTGATGACGTGGGCGGCATGTGGGTGAAATGGCTGAAGTCGTACTGACCTGCGCAGCGCGGAGTGAGTGAAGCGGCATGTGAGCGAAGTGGCCTGAAGCTAGACTGGCCTGCAGGGCACAGAGCAGTGGCACAAGGGCTTGTGCCCTTTGCTTGAGTTGTGTTCATGAGCATCCTCCTCCCGGCTCCATGGCACATTCCTTGCACCAGCACAAGGCGCCACACATGGTGTGTCGTGAGCCGTAAGGCAGGCCACGGCTGGCGGATGCTCTGAAGTATTTGACAGCCACTGGGCACAATGGTAGGGGCACGCGCCTGGCAGCGCAGGGCAGGGGCGCAAGCCTGCGTGTGCCCGGCAGTGTAGGGCAGGGGTGCAAGCTTGTGCATGCCTGGCAGCATATGACAGGCTTCCCAGGGCTCAAGCATGACAAGTGGTCTGCAGTGCAGGCTGTGGCCGAGTACGGCCTAGTGGCCGGAGCATGAACGTCCACATGCCCGGCAGCATGTGCCCCAGGCTTCAGGACATGAAGAGGCTTCAGGACATCAAGAGGCTTCAAGACATGAAGAGGCATCTAGACATGAAGAGGCTTCAAGACATGAAGAGGCTTCAGGACATCAAGAGGCTTCAAGACATGAAGAGGCTTCAAGGCACCAAGTGCCCCAGGCTTCAAGATATCAAGAGGTGCGCGCCAGGGGCGAAGGGCCATGCATCAGGGGGAGCGGCGGCTGTGGGATGTGCGCCCTCATGGTCTGCCTGACCCAAGGGCTGCGCAGCTGGAGGCCTTGCGCAGTGCGCGTGGCACACAGGGCACACATGTGCAGGGGGCAGCCTGTCTCACAGTCCAAGCGCTCATGTGCACACCCACCCGGGCCCGGCTCACAGTCCAAGCGCTCATGCACCCACCCACCCGGGCCCATGCACCCACCCACCCGGCCGTGGTCTCACAGTCCAAGCACTCATGCACCCACCCACCCGGGCCTGGTCTCACAGTCCAAGCACTCATGCACCCACCCACCCGGGCCCGGCTTCATATCCGGCGTCGGGTCGGCGTGCTTGGGGCGCAGCGTGAACGCGGGGCCTGAGGGTGAGTGATCCACACCATCGGTGTAGTCGCCCGGGGCGGTCGGGTTGGTCCACGGCTGGGGGCCTGCGTGCCTGCAAGTGCGTACGTGTGTGCATGCATGTGTGTGTGTGCTTGTGCATGCGCTAAGTCTGTCAGCCTGGAAGGGTATTGGTGGGTGGGGCTGCCTGCTGCATCAGGAAAGGGCATCATGAAAGGGCATCAGCTGCATCAGGAAAAGGCATCAGCTGCTGCATCAGGAAAGGGCACTCACCCTGCAGGGCCGCTGGCAGGGCAGCCACCCAGGGTACAGTAGCAAGGGGTGGTGCAAGGCGCAGCACTTAGGCACCGCTGGGGCGGTGCAGTGTGTGTGTGTGTATGTGTGTGAGCAAGGGCACAGCAGCAAGTTTTGGCGCAGGGTGCAGTGGCGGGGATCGGTGCAGGGTGCAGCACATGCGTTGATCACCCACCCACATGGGGGCCAGCATACGTGCGTGCCGGGGACAATCACACACACACACAACCCTCCCCCTACCCACCCAACACGCACACGAGCAAGCACGCAACATCATCCACCCACCCACCTGGGAGCCAGCGTGAAGGCGGGCCCGCTCGGCCCGGGCGCACGGTAGTACTGGCCAGGAGCGGGGCTGCCGGCGCGCGTGGCCTTGCGCTTGGTGCGGGCGCCCAGCGTGAAGGCGGGCCCGTCGGGTGGCAGCAGCACCGCCTGGTGTTCGCCCGGGCCAGGGCCCTATGCACATGGGCGTGCATGCATGGGTGTGCAAGTTTGCTGCGTGTACGGTGCTCACCTTTATTGTTCGTCACGCACAGTGTGTGTGTTTGTGTGTGTGTGTGCGTGTGTGTGTGTCTGTGTGTGTGCGTGTGTGTGTGCAGTGCCCGTCGACGCCTGGAGTCACCACGTCCACTGGACTTTCATGGTTGCAGTTCATGGTGCTTGAAGCACTTGAAGCGCACTGAGTGCGCTGAGTACGTGTCGAGTGCCTGCTGCTGGGCGCCAGTGTAACCCGGGAGCAGGGCCGTCACATGCAGCATGTGCACGCAGCGGGACGCGCTGGCGCACGGGGCAGCAGCCGCGCGCACACAGAAGGACGCGCTGGCGCACAGGGCAGCAGCCGCGCGCATGCATCAGGACACGCTGGCGTACAGGGCAGCAGGCGCCGCACGCGGCTGCCTGGCTGCAAGCTCCTCACCATGAGACCCCTCTTGGGGTCTGAGTCCTTGGCCTTGGCCCCCAGCGTGAATGCTGGTCCTGACGGGCCGTGGGGCCCAGGCACCCCGTAGTCGCCTGCGCATGCACATGCGCACACGTGCACACACACACGCATGGGTTCCCGTGCATCAGCTCCTGCACACATGCCTGCACATGCGCATGCACACACACGAATGGGCCCCAGCACGCTAGTTCCCGCACACATGCCTGTGCGTGCGCATGCATGCACCTGTGCACCTGTGCATGCACACACATACACACACACGCACACGCACGCACACACACATGGACCCATGTGGATCCACGGGCATGCCACTGACGCATTCACAGGGAGAGCCCGGATGCCCCCGGCCCCTCAGACCTGGCGCGGGGTTGTCGTCGTTGGGGGCTGGCACGTTGACGCGGGCGCCTAAGGTGAAGGCGGGACCATCTGCAATCGGCAGCGGCACGCAGCGCTGCATCATTATGTGTGGCACAGATGCTGGTGGCACAGTTTGGCGCCACCGCCTGTGGCGATGTCTGTGGCGATGTCTGTGGCGGCACGGCGTTGCAGCACCGCCCGTGCAGCCACCCTGAAGCCATCAAACTGAGGGCACACTTTTCCGCTGGATTGCCTGTGCGGCCACCCTGTTGCGTTTCATTTCGGTAGCACTATTGCTATTGGTAGCGTAGCTTATTGCGGCGCTGTGGAAGGCAGCAGGCCTGTTGTTGGTCCAAGTCAAAATTAAGTTTTGGATCCGGCCCACCACCAGCACAACACTCAGCAGCACGGCGTCAGTACCTGCGGGCAACACCACTATCATACCCCCTCAGCTCACCCCACTACTTCACTGCTTGCCTCACCTGGGGCCAGAGCTGGCGCGTATGCACTGCGGGCAAATGACATAAAAATGATATGTAGTGAGGGCCCGTGGTGTGTGCTTGACAAACGACGCAGACAAGCAGCTGGGGGAGGAGAGGCTGGGGTGCTGGAGTGGAGGAAAGGAAAGGCTTGTTGTAGGTGGGGCATCCCTCCCAAACCATATCCATCTCTTCAATTCCTGCTCCATGAAGAAGAGCTTGCTTTGGCTCCAAGTTGCAATGGAGCAGCAGGTCATAAGAAGAAACAGGCGTGGGGCTTGACCTCCAAATGCACACACACATGCTCACGCACACACATGCATGCACACGCATACAAAAAAAATACGCACCCAGGGCCTGGAGAGTCCTTGCCAGGGCTGTGGGGCAGACCTGAGGCGGTGCGCGCACCCAGCGTCCAGGCGGGCCCTGAAGGGGAAGATGGAGCTTGGTATTCCCCTGCGGCAAAGGCCAGGCGCAGGAGCACGCATGTACGTGGCTGTGACTTTGCAGGACACAGATGAAGAGATGTGCCTGGGTCTGCAGGGGAACCGCTCATCCACACAAGCGCACACGCGTGTTTGCGCACGTGGATGCACACACATAAAGCGCATGCACACACGCAATACACATGCACCATGTATGCACCATGAGATGCGGCAAGCCCCTGCTCACATCAGCGTGCACAGTCCTGTTCATGCACATGGGTCACGCATCAAGCAATTCACACACAGGCAAGGATGTTGTTGCAAGGAGTTGGCTATGCAGTGGGCTGTTGAGCACAGGTGGGGTTCATGCTTCTTTATGCACCAAAATGTGCCGACCTTGTTCCCCTCCATTCGAGCCTACCTACAGCTTCTGGTAGCATGCCAAGCAGAAGACACTCCAGATCAATCTCAAGCAATACATGCTGCCATGGTATTCATAGCTTGTGCAACATACGCAGTGCTTCTGGTTTCAAGCTTCAGAAGGGTACCTGGTCCGGGGCCGTCTGCAATCTTGTCAGCCGGCGCAGTGGGCTTCCGGGCTCCCATTGTGTAGGCTGGCCCACTGCGGCCTATCAGGTCCTGTGGCACAGTGCATATGCGAGTCGGTTTGTGTGTGTGCGTGTGTGTGTGCGTGTGTGTGTGCGCGTGTGTGCGTGCGTGTGTGAACGTGAGTGTTTGCATTCTGGTTGCAGGTGCACATTCGCTTGTGGATTGCGTGCACTATTTCATGACAACACCAGCAAGCAAGCATGCGCCAGCAATGGCCTGCCCTCCTGGAACATAGGTGGCACTTTTTGTTGCTTAGAGACCAGTAAGAAAGCGCAATCTTAGTACTTGAGCTGTCAGAGGACAATGCGTGACAGAGGGAGCACCACTTTGGCAATTGTGAAGCAGGCAATGCATGTTGCTAAGGGTTGCATGTTGCATGTTGCTAAGGGACACTCAGGTTGTGATAAGGCATGAAGATTGCCAAGTGGAACGAAGCACAACTTCAAACAATGTCCCCCTCTTTGCTAGCTTTAGTAAATCCATTGCAGGGCTTAAATTGCTCTGCTCCTTGACTGAGCTTCCCAAGGCAGAAAGCAAAATTCCATGTCTTCTATACAATGTCATCAGCGAAGCATACAGCGCACATTTCAATGCTGGACGCAATTGCTTTGTCTCATGCACCCAAGCTGTGCCTTACAGCTGGACCTGCAGGCGCCCAGGCCAACCGTCAATCTGTGTGGTTGCAGAGGGTTCCTCACTATGCAGCGCAACACAACACCTACCTGCCCTGGAAGGCCATAGCTGCCCGGTGCAGGAATATCTTGGTCAGGCCCTTTCTCAGGGGGAAAGCACCTGTGCGTGTTGACCAAAGGCCACACGTATGCAAGCTGCGCAGCAGATGTGCTTTGGGACACAACTGCACAGGGCCCAGCCTTCCAGACCCCTGCACCAAATTAAGGGCCATCAGGCTCTTGCTTGTGCAAAAAACCCACTGCCCAAAAGCAGCCTGTGCTAACCACACTGCCAGACAGAATGCACTGGGTACACCATCAGGCAGCCTGTGCCGGCCAAAATGCCAGGCTGCATGCACTGGCCAGCACAATGAGGGTCTGCTTGCTGTTCAGCACTTCCCATCATGATCTGAAGATCGTGCATAAAGAGGATGCCAGGCCTGTAAGATGGTACTCTTGTGCGTGGTGTGTCAGGAATTAAAGTTTGAAAATCGAATGAGCTCAATCCAGAAAGCAACACTGCTGCGCTGGTGCCAAGCCACGTTTCAGCCTTGTGCAGGAATGCTGAGCTGCATGCTGGGCATGCCCCAAACAGGCTTCTGCACCAGACTACCATGACAACCTGCGGCCCACCATGGGGTGCACAGCAAGTGATTAGGGTCAGGGTTTAAATCAGCATTTCTTCTAGGGTAAAGCCTTGACCCCGCAACCCCAGCCATGCCAGGCACGGCGCACCTCGGGGCAATGGTGAAGGCGGGCCCCTCTGGAGGCCTGAAGGGCTGCGCGTAGTCCCCGGGCCCAGGCGTGGATGGGGGCTCAGGCACCTGGTAGCGGCCCTGCAAGGGTGTTTAGAATTCAGGCAAGGGCGTTTTGAATTCAGGCTCAGGTACCCGGTAGCGGCCCTGCAAGGGTGTTTTGAATTCAGGCAAGGGTGTTTTGAATTCAGGCTCAGGTACCCGGTAGCGGCCCTGCAAGGGTGTTTTGAAATTCAGGCAAGGGTGTTTTGATTTCAGGCAAGGGTGTTTTGAATTCAGGCTCAGGCACCCGGTAGCGACCCTGCAAGGGTGTTTTGAATTCAAGCGGGTGGGGCTCCACAGAGCACATGCGCCACGCGCGTTGCGCAGCACGGCCTTCCATGAAGTGCGAGGGGCACACCCCTGGGGCTCCATGGAGCACGCTTGACAAGTTTCGCAGGCCACACCGAGCTTGTACCGGCTAAGCTGACTTACATTCAAGGCCACACAGCCTTGTACCAGCTAAGCTGATCAAACTTAAGGGCCACACCAGGCTTGTACCAGGAGGAAGCGTCCCTCTGCAGTCACGCTGCCTTTTGGAATGACAATGAGGTTGCGTCCCTCTGCCATGGAAGCTGCCTCTTGAAATGATGGGGCCCATCCATGCTCGTGTCCAATGCTGGCCAAGGCCAGCGCATGCCTGCCAGGCTTGTGCGGCTCATGCCAGCTTCACCTGCACGGTGCGAGCCTTTGCGCGCCTACCTGCCTCACCTGCGCAGCCTAGGCTGTTGCGCGCCTGCCTGCCTCACCTGCGCAGTCTTGGTTGGTGCGCACCTGCCTGCCTCACCTGCATAGTGTAGGCTGGGCCCTCCGGCTGCGACTCGATGCCTCCGTACTCGCCAGGGCCTGGCCCAGAGGGCTGCGAGCAAGGCAGGAGCACCTTAATGGCGCCATGTCATTGCGTTTTATGTCAACATTCCCCCCAGTCCCCATTCCTTCATTTCAGTCTCTGGTTGTTGCATGTCTTCGCATTCCATTCTAGAAGCAAACTATATTAAAACCAGCATTGGGTGGAGCACGGCTGAGTGCCCATTGTGAACTGGGTTTGCCTACTGAGAGACAGGTGCAGAACCAAAAGGTGATGAGTGTGTGAGAGGGATGGGCTGACAGCTGCAGCGCCTAGCAAGCGCTCCCATGGATGATGATTTGATTGAACAAGCACTGCACACACACACACACACACACACACACACACACCGTCCTGCATGTCTTGGTGGACTGAGCACCTCTTGAAGGACGCCAGCGCGGCAGACTTTGCAGCTCATTTCTGTTTGACTTGCAAGAATCGCACATTGGCGACCGTCATGAGTGATTGCACATTGGCGACTGTCATGAATGATTGCACATAGGCGACCATCATGAATGATTGCACATAGGCGACCATCATGGGTGATTGCACATTGGCGACCGTCATGAGTGATTGCACATAGGCGACCATCATGAATGATTGCACACTGGCGACCGTCATGAATGATTGCACATTGGCGACCGTCATGAATGATTGCACATTGGCGACCGTCATGAATGATTGCACATTGGCGACTGTCATGAGTGATTGCACACTGGTGACCATTATGAATTGCACATTGGCGACCGTCATGAGTGATTGCACACTGGTGACCATTATGAATTGCACATTGGCACGATTTGACTTGAAAGAACTGCACATTGGCGGCCATCAAGCACACAGGACGCAGGGGGAAAAACAAACAAGCACAGGAGGAAGCAGCGCGTGTTGCCTGCCTCCCAGCATGCCTTCAACTGCACTCGCCCCACGCAGCGCCACAGGCGCCACACACCACCGCGACACACTGCTTTTTGCCTGCTATGGTCCACCTGCCAAGCCGCACCCACACCCCTGCAATGTCCCAAGCTACACATTTTATTGGCACACCCACCCCTTGGCAGCGCCACAGGCGCATCTCACCTCCGCTCCCTGCTTCTTGCCGGCTTCGGTCTACTTGCCAAGCCACGCCCACCCCTCCTCGCAGTGCCAACGAACACCACATTCCCACTGCCGCACACACCTCCTTGCTTGATTTGGGCTCCTTGGGCCTCCCAGCCATCGTGAAGGCGGGGCCGCTGGGTCCTGGGTCCTGCACACCATAAGCCCTGCAGGCGCGTGCACACGCACACATGCCTGGCTGTTGCCGTGTGCTCTGGAAGCAACACTAAAGCGTGTGAGGTCACCGCACCGTATGAGCAACAGTCGGGGCATGCTCTCTACCAAAGAGCACCATGTGGGCAGCTGCCAGAGTGCGTGCGCCTCTCTGCCGATGAGCCAAGGCCACACTCTTGCGTGAGCTGAGTCATGCACAAGGGTTGTGTTGCCTTTTGTGCATGTGCAGGTGCTGCTTTGCAGCACCTGCAGCAGCAGCAACAGCTGCATCAACAGCAACGGCGCCAGCAGCAGCAGCCGCCGCCACAGGAGCGGTGGCAGTGCTGCGCGCAACAGCAAGCATATTGGTTGCCTTTGTGCGCAACTTTGTGTGCACACACTCACGCAGGGCCTGGGGAGTCTGCGCCAGGCACGGGGTCCTTGCCCGGGGATGCGGGGCCCGCCATCGTGTACGCCGGTCCCCTGGGGGATGGCATCTCGCCGTACGCACCCGGCCCTGGGAACACAGCGCACCACAGGAGGCGTCCCAGAGGTCAGGAAATAAGATGATGTATGCACTGGATGATGTGGAGCAAGGCACATCAGAAGCGAGGAGCTTGGTGTGCTAAGGGTGGGGAGCGTGGTATGTCAAACAAATATGCGCTAACAATGCCTGATCATGCGAATTTCATTCCATTTCATTTCAATTCACGAGTCATTAACCATGATGTCCGCAGGGTCTGAAGCCCGATGTTGGAGAGAGGCACATCATGCCATAGGGGACCCCGGTCCCATTCTCCAACATGTGATGCGGTGCCATGTCATGTGATGCGACACTTGATTTGGTGCTGCGTCATGTGATGAGATGTGTGATAATAAGGAGCCACCTCCTAGTTGCTTCATGCCTGGTCGCTGCAGCAGGCAGTACAAGCCTCACACCTGGCATGCCGTCCTGGGATTTGTCGCGGGGCGGGGGGTACTTGGGCGCCATGGTGTAAGCTGGGGCCGCAGACGGCTGCTGGGGATCGTAGTAGCCTGGGCCAACCTATGCGTACGCAGTGCGCAGGAAGCAGCCACGCCACGCTTGCGCCTGACCCAGCACACCGCCCTGAGCGGTGCCCTTCTCAACCTTTGACAGGCTTTGATACAGGCCACAGCAATGCTGCGAGGCCTGAATCAACGCGTGATCTGCCTTTGGACACCCAAGTGGTTGCCACACCTTTCGAACAAAAAGCCACACAACCAGCTTGCTGAGCTTCTTGAGTGGGTGTCTTTTTTCTTTGTTGATGTGTTGTTTGTTTTGGTTTGTGTGTGTGCGCGCACGCATGTGTGTGTGTGTGAGTGCGTGCACGGGCGGATGGGGTAGTCGGCGCCCTCGTGCTCACCCCACAGACTCTCAACAAGGAAGCCTCAGCTTTGTGTGCATGTGGTTGCCCGAACGTGTGTGTTGTGTGTGCGCGCACTCACCACGGCCTGCTGCTTGTCGGAAGGTGGCTCGATTCGAGGAGCAATTGTGTACGCGGGTCCTGTAGGGCTCGGGGGCGCCTCGTACTCCCCTGCAGGACGTGACACAGGATGTGTTCTGCTGTATCAGCGCACCAAACCTTTGATCTTCCAGAAAAGATAGCGGGAGCAGCCACCAGCTTGACGAAGCCCCGGCAGAGCACGAGGGAGAGGAGCACACATTTGGCTTCCTTTTTCTACATCAAACATTCGCTTGGTGATGAGAAATGCCAGCACATGAAGCAGCATGGCCTCTACGTACACGGCAGCGCAGCAGCAAGCATGCCCAAGAACCTCAGGCGGCTGCGCTGCAGCCACCTTGTCATGGGGTGACCCAGGCGAAAAAGGAAGGACTGCCTTAGAAAGCTATCAAGCGCACGGCCTCCCTGTGCTGTGGCTGCCAAAACAGCATAACCTTGGCCCAGGTAGGACAGTTGCTGCAAACCACTCCAGAAAGCAGTCAAGGACACCGTCACCCTAGCCTGCAGCACCTGCAGTCGCCAAAGCAACACTGACCTGGCCCAGGCAGAATGACCTTTGGCGGCCGGACTTCGGGACGCCCGGCGATTGTGAAAGCAGGGCCTGGGAGGAAGCAACCAAGAGCAGGGGTGATGCGCTTGGCATTTGAATGCTTCAGTGACCCATTTGAGTCCAGCGTGGACGACAATTCAGTGACCCATTTGAGACAAGCAGTGGTGACGTACAAAGCTAGGCAGATGGGGGTGCTTGTGCAGCCCAATATCGTGTGTGGCCGCGCAAGAGCCTGCACGGCACAGGAAGAGTGTGCTCCCGTCCCCTCTTAGGGACGCAAAATGTGGCAATGCCGCCTCCGCCCCCCACTGACAAGTTGTTTGGGCAGCAAGCCCTGGCATATGGCTGTGCAGCGCAGCTCATCGCCATTTAAGCGCTGCCCTCTGCAAAACGTGCCAGTCACCTCTGCCAATCACCTCTGCTGAGCTCTGCTCTGTGCCCCCTAGCACAATCAACCTCTGCTGAGCACTGTTCTCTGCCCCCTGGCACAATCAACCTCTGCATCAACTTCTGCCGAGCACTGCTCGCTGCCCACGAGCACATCAACCTCTGCTGAGCACTGCTCTGTGCCCCCAAGCACCACCCTCAGCCAGCACAGCACTGCCCAACGAATAGAATGCCCCTTGCTGCCAGTCAAGCACCATGTGCTGTCGAGCGCCCCGCCCGCTGCCTTCCAAGCACGACCCACATCCTCAGCCAACCAAGCATTGCCTGCTCAAACCATGCATGGCCCTCAGCCAGCCAAGCACTGCCTGCTCAAACCATGCATGGCCCTCAGCCAGCCGAGCCCTCCCCACTACCAGGCA
>LFIK01004623.1_pt1 | contig 11121 bp, 13 predicted proteins | sample 643401 | NCBI WGS metagenome assembly LFIK01 (sample SAMN03777447, study PRJNA286221) | soda lake metagenome | biome: soda lake; feature: Kulunda steppe; material: water; isolation source: sample T5-Br brine of Lake Tanatar-5 | place: Russia: Kulunda steppe | collected 2010-07
CACTGGACGGAGGACTGGACTGGACTGGGCTTGGCGCTGCCACGCCTGATGCCCCCCAAGGGCTAGAGGGGCCTACTCCCTGGCGTGCATGTTACAAGGTCGCTAGGAGCAAACAAGGTATTACTGCGAGTTCGTCTTTGACGTGCTCAAATACAGCTATACCTGAACTGAGCAAGGGATCGCATACTCCTCCATCTAACTCAACCAACCTCCAGGTCACAATGCAGCATAAATCTGGCACTGCACTTATCTGGCGTGACACAATCAAAATCTCCATTTCTTCTTTTTGAGCTGCACCCAGCTGCTCTTGCTTCCGGTGTACGCGCTGATTCAGTTGGAATCAGTCAACCTCATATAAAACGCAGGTTGATTAAGTAAGGGAGCACAAGTCCAGACACAACTAATTCGAGTGATTAATTCTGATCATCATTTTGGTGGAGGTTTACCTGGTGCTTGCACCAGATGTAAACTTCTTCCTTAATTCACGCAAACAGGGGTTACCTTGTTAACGTAGTCTTGTCTTGTCTTGTCTGATCATCACAAGCCATTGTAGACGCACCGCACCATTTATCACGTTCTTTTTATAATCCACATTCAACCCCCCTAGCGTGTACATTAGAATGAAGAAGTGAGGATTATGATGAAAATTTGGTAAAAAGAGGTCAGAGATTGAGGAAATGGTGGATTCAGAGGAAGTGGAGCTGTTGTGTAAAAGCATGCCTGACCCTACGACCCAGCCTCTTGGTATGAGTAGTACAAGTTTCTTTGAGGATCAGGCCATTCTAGACAAGGTCTTGGAGCTCTGCTGCTGCTGCTCCTGCCAGCAGTGCTACTGTTCCTGTTGGAGCTGCCGCCGCAGTAGCTGGCTAAGTAGCTGCTGAAGCACTGCATAAATGGGCGAGCACTCGCACTCAACTCGCCTCAACTCAACTCGCCTGTACAGAACCAATAACTTTCACCACGGTAGAAGCAGGTCCATCGGCCCGGTGCCTGAACTAGAGAGGGCCCCTGGCAGGCATTTCAGGCCCGATTGCGACCACGTTCTGCACCTTTGCATGCGATTTTTCCGTCCGAGGGCGGGGAAGGATCCTCTATGACTCCGGAGTCATAGAGGCATGTCTAGGGGAATTCAACCCCCTTATGTTATTCTAATCAAACCAGGGGCGCCTGGCCGACAATAATCACGTTTTTAGAAATTTAATCTCCTGATGTGAATGTGCCGTAACGCAAGACGGGATTGATTGAATTCTGATCTTAAAACGTAAAGTATCCCCTATTGTAAATGCGCTACTTAATATTTTTGGAAAAGCTTTAGCTATTCAATCGAGGCCTGCTCGCGCGGAATTCCATAAATATTTTCGTCGGGACATAGCAACCGGGTTGCATTCAGCAAAATGATGATGATGAAGCAGCAGCCGGCGATGCGGGCTTCCTCGGTGAGCGAGGTCCGCCAGAGAGGAGGCTGCTTGAGCAGTCACCCTGACCAGGGACGGGAGTTGCAGTCTGCTGTATGTCCTGAACTATGATCCTCATGAGACCGACTGCTCTATCGCTGAAAATTGTGGATGATGCCAACACACTGGCTGGCTTATCCGCAAGTGACGCCCCATCACTTGTTCCCACATGCCATACCTCCTCCTGCTGCTTGGATCATCTTTTTGACATCCAATTGTGCCTGTACTTGTTATTGGCATATGTCTGCACCCCAGAAAGCTCTGTCCCCCTAGAGCAGCCAGGAAGTGCAACACCTAGGTGCAAGCATGCATCCATGCATTCCTTTTTGCCCCTTTCAGGTCCGCTCAGCTCGCCCTGCTGCACGCTCAGCTGTTGTGGTGCGGGCAGAGGGTGTTCCTGACTCGGCCAAGGTGAGCACTGCACTGCCCTGGACATAACGCATGGTTACATGTAGTGTAATGCATTACAGGCTCAAACAGACAAGGGGTGCTGTTTTCCCATGCTTTCTTTCTATAAATTATTCTCCTACGCGTGTTCCTCCCTGCAGATTACCTGCAAGCAGGTCAAGGTGGGTGGCGGTTGCTGCCCTGCCTGCAGCCCGTGCACCAGTACGCTAAGGCATGCAGCAGCAGCAGCAGCAGCAGCAGCAGCAGTAGCAGCGGTGCTTGTTTTTCTCGTGTGAATGTGTGCTTTATCTAATCTTGTACTTCTTTGCTTCCATGCAGTCTCTGTGCAACGACAAGGGCTATGGTGAGTGTTGGCAACAGCAAAGCCAGTCCTCAAGATATCATCGATGCCTTCTTCTGCTTGCTTTTGCACATTGCTCTGCACCAAGCATGTCAACGCTTGCTCCTCACTTAGTCTTACCACACAATGCTTGCAGAGTTCTGGGATATCCGCACGTGAGTTTTGAGGGAGTGAGCAGCAAACCGCCAAATCAGTGCTGATGTTATCCACTCCAGATTCTGCTTGCCATCTGTTCAAGCGAGCGTTGCAATGTTGCGCACCAGGTCAAAAGCAAACATGGCTTGGGCTGGCTGAGGGGGCTGAGCATGCTTAGCACATGAGCTCTGAGGCGGTCCTGCTTGCTTGGGGTGGGGGTGAGGAGATACGAGTACCCACTTCTATGCATTCTCGATATGTTTTTCCCGGGCTGAACACCTGTCCTGGATGCACAGGAGTGGGCACCCCAAGGTCTAGCAGATCAATGATGGGACACGCTGCTTACCCTGGGTCATGCGCGGGTGCCGTGTTCGACCTCCCCGTGCACTCACCTGGCCGTTTGGCCCCTCCCGCCTCGCATCCTGCCAAGGCTGGGGCACGGCAGTGCTCAGTGAGGTTGCGAGGCAACAAAAGGAGCAAACAGCCCGACCCTCCTGCTGTCCCGCAGCATGCCCTGCCTCCTGCCGCATTCCCTGCCGCCGCACGCCTTGCCGGCACCTTGCCTTGAGACTCATGCTGTTTGCCCCCATCGCCTGCTGCGCCCCAGCCCCGATGAGCATGCAGAGGGCGCCAAGCGGTGGTGGAAGAACGTGCCCTTTGCGTTCATGGGCGAGAAAGGGCCCGTGCTGAACAGGCAGTGGAAGCCATACCTGATGAAGGCGCTCCCCAACAAGATGTCCCGCGTGATCCTGGTGCGTGTGATCCTGGTGTCCGCAACAAGATGTCCCGTGTGATCCTGGTGCGTGTGAGCCTGGTGCCTACAGCAAGATCTCCCGTGTGATCCTGTCCCGTGTGATCCTGGTGCGTGTGCCCACAGAGGCGGCGGCGACTGCCACTGCTGCTGCTGCTCCTGCTGCTGCTGCTGCTGCTGCTGCTGCTGCTTCTGCCGTTGCTGCAGTGGGTACGTGCCTGCGCTCACATACGTGCGTGCGTGCTGGCATGCAGCTGTGGCTGCTGCTTGCCTGCGGCGGCATGCCTGGGAGTGTGGATGTATGTTTGCGCACACGGATATGCCTGTGCACTTGCGTAGCCCCATGTGGCGTGTCCTCTGAAGGCTCCTCATGTCATCTTGTGGTTTGCATCCTCATGCCCCCGCACAATTGGCGTGATGTGCACCTGCAGGCCTGCGATGACGGCACGGACCGCTCGGAGATGGTGAGGCCACCCCCTGTGTTGTGTGTCATTGCCTTGGGGAATGAGGCAGAGGGCGGCTTTTGGTATGACGTGCGCGGTCGAAAGGACTTGAGATGGCCAGGGCCCAGGGTGATGTGTGTCAGCTTGTCATGCGGTTGTGGGGGCGAGGCCGGCGGCCCCACCGAACAGGAGGTAAAGCCAAGGTGCCCATATGTATGTGAGCAAAGCTGCCATGGCCAGTCAAGGTTGGCGGACACAGATTTGGAAGGTCCTCAGCCTTATAGCCAGATCATTTGGCCTGTTGGGTGACGTCTAGTCATCGCCAGCCAAGGTGTTTGTGAGCACATGCTCCCATGGCCGGCCAGGAGGGTGCTGGCCTCCAAGGCAAGAATGCCCTTGCACACAAGGAGGATCAAACTGATAGGAAGGGCAGTGCCCTCTGTCTACCCCTGCTCTCCTGTGTGTGTGTCCAAGTGAAGCTCACCCGCCCTCCACTCAAGCCCAAGCTTTGAGGGCGGCCCTGCACTCCGGCAACCCTTGGTTGCGGCCTTTCAACGTCTTAGCAGCCCTCCTCCTGTGGATGCAGCAGACAGCAAGGCTCGTGTAGACCTGCTGTGGTGTGGCATTGGCACACAGCGAGGCTCGTGTGGACCTGCTGCTGTGGCATTGGCACACGGCGCTGGCTGTGTCCCTTTGCTGTGGCCGCGAGCCTCGTGCCAGATTGCTGAGCATGATGCGAGGAGCGCCAGCTCCTTGAAGGCAGGCTGTAGACGTAGCTGGCACGCATGCATACCGCGGACAACTTGCCCAAGTGCAAAAAAGCAGTGCAGGGCGTGTGAGGTGTCACAAAAAACAATGGCCTGCGTGCGTGTACTGCTTGACACAGGCATATGAGATGGTGGCTGAGGAGGGTTACACAGCGGTCAAGGTGGGTGTGGTCGAGGGGCGCTGCACAGCTATCCTTTTGTGCTAGGGGCAGGGCAGGCATGTGCTTGGCACTGGGTATGACATGCACATGCACATAGGCTGTTGCTGCTGTCTGCACCTCCTGATGTGGAGGGCTGCGCCAATGTTGGAGGATAGTCAAACGTGTGTTTTTGTAGCCTGGTCATGTGCTGCAGCTGCCAGATGGTGGAATCTGGCTAGTCTGGCCCTCGTTACGTGCAGTAGTGGCCAGTGGCGTTTGAGCCAACTGGTTGCCTGCCATTTTGCTCAATGTCGTATTTTTCCAAATGTGCCACTGTGTCGCAACAATCCCCCTTTTGCATCCCTGCTGCATGTATTGTGCAAAGGTGCTTGAGGGCGGCTGCTTGGAGTACCTTGAGTTCGACCCCCTTGACGACAAGGACCGCGCCCCCAAGTAGGTACCCAAGGGCGTGCCCCAGTAGTGCCCCGCTCTGTCTCCTTTCCAAACCAGCATCTGCCCCTAATATGTATTCTTGCTCGGCGAGATCATGAAGTCATCGTACCCCTGTGCCGCTTTCTTGGCGCGGGCCTCGATAGTTTTGACTTGATGGTGCCAAGCCGACACTCCCTGACCCAATGCTCAGTTGGCCTGTGCCTTGATGGCGCCAGCTTGCAGTCAAGTCCCAAACCCTGCATCACACGACATTCGTGTGGTGCATGTATGTGCATACCCATGCTGTCTTGTTGATGAGTATGGCCTGTGCTGTCTTGACGCTATGCATGGCCCTGCATTTTAGGTCCAGCTGGTACTCATTGCGCTCTGCTCAGCATCGAGGGGCATATGCACGAGCGCCAGGCACTGAAAGTTGCACCTCCCGTATGTTGGCGGGCGCAAGCTCTGTGCATGCACTGCCCGCTCAGCGCTCAAAGCACTCTACTGCCAAGTTCGCGCCTTTGCCCATGGCCTCACGATTTTTGCCACTAAAGCCCTCTCTGCCTGCTTTGTCTGCTTTGTTGCAGGTGGCGCTTGACGGGCCAGACCAGGTGGGGCACTGGATTGTGTGCTGGTGTGTACATGTTAAGTGCAACTATGTGCCCCAAACCAAGCATGTTTAGTGCCACTGTGTGCCCCAAACCAAGCATGTCCTTTGTTTGAGGTTGAGCCCAGCAGGTCTCTCAAGGCATGGACCTCAAGGAGCATTGCATGCGCTTGCTCTCTGCTGCAAAAAGATTGTGCTGCCCCATCAGAGCCCCACTCCAGGGCTGTCCCTGCGCCGGCGGATACCGACTTGATGCCTCGTGACACGCACGCACGCACACACACACACACACACACACACACACGCATGTACACACACACGCACACACGATCAAGCAGCAAGGCATGATTTCATGGAAGCCGGCATACGGAGGCACAGCTCAGCACAACTCAGCACTCAGGCGCTCAATGACTCAGCTCAGTGCAGACCCAGGGCTCCTCGTGGGTGTCAGGGCTCCTCGTCGGTGTCCGCTGGCGCCCCTCCTTCCCTCATGCATCCAGCTGCCTGCTCTCCCTCATGCATCCGTCTGCTTCCTATACCTCGCAGCGGCGTTCGGTATGCTTACTCAGATGGTATCGGTGATGACAGTGCTTAAGTGGCTGGCTGGCTAGAGCAAAATGTGCCACGGCTCCTGGAAGAGTGGAGCTTGCCGGGCATGACAGGCCTTCCGCCTGGGAGGGAGGGGGCTGCCATGGAACAAGGCTTGCATCCACAGTGTTCAGTTGGTTCAGGCTGCCTTCTTAGCAGAGGTTCTAGTCGTATCCTAGCTTAGTCCGCCCTTTGGGAGGTCTCAGTCCAGTTTCCCAGTGCTTTGTAGCTACAGGACATTGGCGGGCCTGCTCATGCCTACTCGCCCCTGTTGCTCAAGTTGTTCAGTGTCCCCACATTTAGACCCCAGGCTGTCGTTCTTCTCACTGTGTTTTGCTATTTTGCTATGCAAACATTAACTCCTGCAACATACATCCCTTGTTGTCTGCCTGGCTAATGAAGTCTCTAAGCCTTTTTGGGCTACTAGGGGGGAGCGGAAGAGTTGGCGGTGCTTGACGCGCAAGTTTGCCAAGTCAGCACTCGGGCGATCTAAGAGGACATGCTCTTCATCTTACACAGTGCCAGTCGCAGACTCTGAGCTCGTAAGCAACTCTGTGCTGTTGCAAAACTCAAAGTCAAACTAGAAGACGCTCGAAGGGAAGTTCAAAAAAATAGGCTCCTCAAGCAAGGCAAGTCCAAGGGCACGCAATGGCAAGGTCAGGACACGAAGAGCAAGGCTAGGCAACGAGTTACCTCAACCAGCCAGCCGCCAGAGCACTAGCACGAGTGCTTGCCCGCTCTCAAGCTCGGCCTTGGCTCTTGTCCGGCCTGGTGGATCTCCATGGTCCTACGCTGGGGAAGCCCAGGTCACCTTCCATTCTTTCGTGTCAAAGCTGCTTCCGGTATTGTTGCTCATGTTGCTGACTTCCCTGCAGCTGCTGCTGCTGCCGCTGCTGCCCCCCCCTGCTGCTGCTGCTGCTCCTCCAACTCTTGTTGGCTGAACAGCTGCTCAAGCTGATCCCCACTTTGTCCAAGTTTAGAAAGCTCCCTCCTGCTTTGGGGACCTGACCAGCTGGTAGCTGCAGCAGGAACAGACGAGCGCCTGCCAGCAGTGCTCCTGAAAGGAAGGCTACATAGCTGTACCTTTTGGTGTATAGCCGAAAGTGGCTGCGCTTCAGAATGAGTGTTCGAATAAGTAAGGTTCATATACTATACTAGTAGCTGTACTATAGCAGTACTTAAACAACTTGAAGGTCTTCAACTAAGTAAATGCTTCACGGAGACCTGCCTGGCCTGCATACTAAACCATCCAGCACTCCTTCAAGGAAAAGTTTGTAATTTGATTGGATGAGCTCTCAGCCTGCAACTTGCTTTGAATTGCCATGATGTTTGTTGGACAAGTACTGTCAGTGGTGCTTTGGTGCGCAGGCACGTCAAATCTGGGCCATTCAATTCTAACTGTTATTGGAAGCCGTAGCCTGAAAGCCGACCTTTTGCTTCTTGTTTGGTTTAAGCCCTGCTAGGCTTTTGAGATTTTTCTTGCTTTTTGAGGCCAGCCTGAGGGGCACAAGGATGTGACACAAATGCTCAAGTTTTTCAAGACAGAATTTCTTGCAGGAAAACCTCATCTGTCATCCAGCCTGACGTTTCACTGCTGTTCTGGATCCTTGGGATGGCGACCAGAAAACTGGCAATTTAAACACGTCTTGATTGGCCTTAGGAGGCTTTCCTTCACTAGATTCTCCAAGTGACCATGCACGTGTGCGGAATGGAAGTGCTCCTCTGGTGCTTTGCTGTTAGTGCCTAAGCATGTTGTCAGGAATAAACCAATCAGCCTAATGGCCAGGCTGGTGGTCAACCTTGCCTTATAGCCTTTGAAGGTTCATGTGACGAGGAACGTGAGCAGGCTCTGTTTGCTTGTACTTCTTACCTGGTGGACCTTCTCCACTGCCAATGGGATGATTCTTTTAAAATTAGTATTTGCTACTACCCTAGAGGCGATGTGGAAGTGGACATTGTGACGAATCATTCGTGATGCTCCTTTTCACTGTCGAGTGTTCCTCATGTACTTCTCAAGGACTTAAAGTAAAGTAGTTATAGCAGAAGAAAAAAATGTTCCTTTTCGCCTGATTCTTCCGTTGCAAAAAGGAATTGCTCAGGCATACAGTCTCTGATTTCCTTTCAAAGGAGATGAGCAGTTCTCAGCAGCACAACAAACTTTGCAATTTCATTTCAGGCATCATAGATTACTTCTTGGCAGACAAAAACAGTTAGTCCTGAGCTAATAACCACTTGCAGGCTGGCGGTTAATACCAAACTGAAACCCGATCCTGTAGAACCCTGGGCATATATTGTTTCCAATTTTGTGATGGATGGACCCCGAAGTGGAATAAATACGGAACAATTACTGATAGTTTAATATGTTTTAAATAGCCTAACAGGTCAAATACGCCATGGTGCTTCTTGAGCCTGGACAGACCAGAATAGCAAAAAAGTTGACGATATTGATCCTGCTTTGCACTAGTGCAATTGATGTTTGCTGCTAGAGCATCAAGGGAAAGCAGCACAAGAGGACAAAATACAAGGTACACGCAAGCACCAAAAGAACAACATAGACGCATTACTGTAGCAGTAAACGCACACCACAGCAAGGAACACCGCCCTACCACTTGTACGCATGTTGAGGACGTAGGGCACACCTACTCATTCGCCTGTGTTGTGCATAAATGGTTGGACTATATTCGAACAAAAACGAAGAGCCACAGTCAAATACATGGTGGCATAAGGCCATTGCTCATGAGAAGAACATGTGCAGAGAAGGGAGCTCCTGATCTGGTCCGCTCCTTTTGAAGCCCTCAAAAAGGCAAGCGATGGCGGTGCAAACAAAGGCTGGCCCTCAAGCTTTTGAGCTGGAAGGCGCCGGGGCTGCTCCCATCAGCTGCGAAGGGCCAGGAGGAGGATGTGCAAAGGAGCAGAGGAGCAGAGGAAGAGCACATTAGAGCTGAGGCTGGGCAGGGGACGCAGGGCACTACTAGCATAAGTTGCTCAAGCAAGCTTCTACAGCATTGGTCAGTGGCCAGTGCTCATTCTGACCATGTCCCTTCGGACCATAGTCTAATGCATGCCCTTGGACACAACACAGACCAGGACCCTCCCTAAGGTTCATTCCAAGTCCCCTGCCTTCAAGAAACAGTGTGAACAGCACATGCACACACACACACACACACACACACACAGACTCACCTGCCTATCCAGCTCCTCTGCTTGCTGCAGCAAGGATCCCAGCTCGCCAGGCTTCACCTGATGGGCATCGCGGCACACAGAGCAATCAGAAAAACAGCACTTCCAAAGGAGGTCAAGCCGAGTGAGAGGGCGGCAGAGCCCAAGCCCAAGCCAGAAGGCGGGGGAAGTCAAGGAAGCGCGCACAGGGACCACCATACTGGATCACACGCTTTCCCTCCTGCGTGTGCTGATGCCAGGATCCCAGCCAGTGGCATGCATTTGCAGTGGCGTGCTCATGCCAGGATCCCAGCAAGTGGTGTGCTGATGCAGTGGCGTGCTGACGCCAGGATTCCAGCCAGTGGCGTGCATCTGCAACATGGGTCACAGGCATGGTCTTAAGGGAGACCCTCGCATGCACCTCTGTCCTTCAAACATGCGTCGCGCGCACGCGCTCTCATCATACATTTTTGAGTTTTGTTTTGCGGCGGTCAGAGGGGGTACAGTTCCTCATATGCTCACTGGTGCGCCGGCACCAGCACAATTGATGCTATTGGTGAGTGCAAGGCTAGTCACAGCCACCAGCAGGGCGCAAGCGAACGGCACAGATGATAAGTGCATGTTGTGCACCTGGCGCTGACACCAGGACAGGTGCCTTCATCAGCCTTACTGATACAGAACGAGGGCAAGCAGGGCTGTGCAAAGGCTAAGGTTCTGCAGAGCTCACATCCTCCACCACAAAAAGCCACATCATCCACCGCTACGTATCAGCCAGCACAACATACACCACAACATATCAGCCAGCCCCAGCCCCTCCACCTTGAGTGCAGGAGGCAAGTAGAACTCGCTGGGGGCCTCCTGCTCGCGTGCCCCCTCCTCCTCCACATCAGCGTCCTGCGAGCGTGGGCGTGCAGGTGTTCGCGCGTGTTCTCGTGTGCCTTTGTGCGTGCGTCTTGTTGTGTGCGCGCAAAAACGGCTGTGCAAACAACTCCCCTGCAGGGTCACGTGGGGTGTTGTGGCAACTTTCGAGCAAAAGCTGGCAACAGCAGGGCAGGCCGTTGGGCAAGAGCACTTTTTACAACACCAGAGCAACCACTGGCATTGTCTCTGGCTCTGCAGCATTGCTGAGTCTGCACTGCCGAGTCTGTGCTGCCTCTGACTCCAGCGCTGCATGCAGCACTGCTGAGTCTGTCTGTGCTGCCGAGTCTGTGCTGCATGTGACTCCGGCGCTGCCTCAGACTCTGCAGCACCAGAGCAATGGGCAGAATGCCCAACCTGTGAAGCCGCCCCGCCCTCGTGCTCGCACGCAGACGAGCCCACCAGCATTTGAACAAATGAGGCCAATGTGGCACTGATGAGGTCCATCAACCTGGCAAGCACTTGCACACACAGGTGCACGCGCATGCGCATGTGCAAGCCACTACTGTGCACATGCGCGCACCTCCACGTTTGCGTAACTCCCACCCCACACACCATGCTGCCAATGCAAGCGCAAGGACAGGCGGACAAGCGGGTACGCGGCAAGGAGCACACACACCATTCCAAACCCACACGCAACAAAGCCAGAAGTCAGCGCCATGCAGGCTCACCTTGTCGTGCATGTCGAGCACGGCTGCGTCATGCAGGCTGGTGACCCTGTAAGGCCGACGCATGAGGGCGCGCGTGCTGCAGGCACATCCAAGGCACACAAGCATGCACAGCGTGGATGATGGAGGGTGCTGTATACCTAGGGGGCACAAGTGGGTGCATATGGCTGGCACATATGGGCGCGCGTGTGCCGCAGGCACACGAGAGACACACACTTGTGCAGGCATGGCCAAGCAGGCACAGGATGGATGAGGTTGCTGTGTGTTTTGGAGCGCGCCCACAGCAAAAGAGCGAGCAGAGGCATGGGCAC
>LFIK01004624.1_pt1 | contig 11120 bp, 13 predicted proteins | sample 643401 | NCBI WGS metagenome assembly LFIK01 (sample SAMN03777447, study PRJNA286221) | soda lake metagenome | biome: soda lake; feature: Kulunda steppe; material: water; isolation source: sample T5-Br brine of Lake Tanatar-5 | place: Russia: Kulunda steppe | collected 2010-07
CTCATGCACCAACACGTCCTTAAATTCCTCAATAAGCGCGCGCAATTCCTCTGCCGGCATGAGGCCAGAGGTGTCAGCATCATCAGCATCATGAGCCTTGCCTGCCTGAGAGCCTGTGCCTGCGTGTGCCGCTGCAGCTGAGCATGCGTGCACTTGCGATGCTGAATCTTGCTGACTTGTGCGCACCATGATGAGAAAGGACTGGCAGCCTTGTGCAAGAAGCTTATTAGCTTGTTTAGAGGATATGACCTCCAGCCTGCGCTCCGCCAGCGCACATATGGCGACAATGAATGCTCGCAACGCGTATTCTGCAATGGTTGCAAAATTACGCATTCCTCCTCAGGTGTTTTCATGGCACAACGCATATCCTCATAGTTGAGGTTGGCCTTATCCTAGGGATCGTTCCCCGGCCAGCCCATAAAAGACCCTCTTTATAGCGTTCCGTTCAGGCAAGGTTTTGAAATGAAATCTAGGCACAGCAATCCAGGCACTCATGCACAAACAAGACCAGGCCTTTGGTGTCTGTCTGCCTGGCTAATAATAATTTATTAGTAATAAAGTCTCTTGGCCTGTTTGGGCTACTAGATGGGCTGCAGAAGAGATGGTGGTGCTTGACCCGCAAGTTTGCCAAATCGGGACTTGGGCAATTTTAGGGACATGCTCTTCATCTTGCACACAGTGGCAGTTGCAATTAGTGCGGATTCTAAGCTCCTAAGGAACTCTGCGCTGTTGTTGCCGGAGCCGCTCGATATTCAAGTTGTGACTAGAGAGCCTTAGTCTGGAGAGAGCGCGTGAAAAATGGTTAGGGATATTGTGTCATAGGCTATGACTCATAGCCTACAACTCGTAGGTATGAAGACAGAGTTGGTTTGGTTGCGCGTTTCTGATTGTCCCACCAGCCAATCTGACTCCCTATGGGCACTCCAAAATGGATGTGATATGTTCTCATGACTCTGCTGTAAACATATGCATCATGTGGATGAATCTGGTCCCCATCTCTCCAATCTCAAACGGTTTGCTCATGCAGAAGCAGTTTAAAGTCACTTATGTTGATTTTGGAACGGCTCATGATAGCAGATATGTGCACATTGGCCCCAGGTATTTTGTAAAGAGTAGATAAGACCTCAAATGTCCAACTTCCTTTTCTGTGTGCCAGCCTTAGATCAGCCTCATTGATCTTCTTCAGCAAGGCATTGTTGCTCGTCAAAAGGCTGTTCCAAAAGCGAGCAACACTGCGGAACTGGTAGAAGTACAGGGGCAGCTGACCTAACCTGTCTCTCTTACTAATAGTAGGCAATATGTGTTTGTGCTTCGTTTCACACCCAACAACATCTTTAGAAAGCAAACGTGGTGGAAATGGGCTTTGGTTGTTGCAGAAAATTTGAGTGTGAGAGTATATGTAGCCCAAACTTGACGTCCATAAAGACTTCCAGAACATCGCAGTTGCCCCGCCGCCTGCTCGAGTGTCGGGAGCTGTACAGCTATCTTCAAAGTAGAAAGCTCCTGTGTCTCCAATGTACAGTCTTTCAGTCCTAGTAAAATCAGCAAATTGTTCTGCGAACCTGAACCAAACCTATGAAGGCGCTCATATCAAAAGAGAGGAATTGTCTAAAAGGTACATACAGGTTTTGGTGAAAGCAAGCAAAACTCGAGAGTCAAACCAGAACGCGCTCAAAGGAAAGATGAGTTGATAGCTCGGCATTTCCAGCCTGGAATAAATCCATGGTACCAGATTTGTATAAAGTTACAAGTTGGTGCAAACCGCCAGCCTGCTCGTTGGGCTGATTGGTTTTTGGCTAGTGCCAAAAAGTAATTCATGATGCTTGTGCAGATGAGATGTTCTTTTGAGCATTCTCCTCACCTTCAAACTAATCTGTAGAGGTCTGCTGGCTTGTCTGCTCGTAACCCTCCTGATCCTCACTGACCGCCCTTTTTCCTGGTGAAGGGGCTTTTCTTCCCAAGTGGCCCCTCTTCCTTTATTAATGTGAGGAGCTTTTTTGCTGCTTACGCAGTTTTTCCTTTTCTTTTCTATTTCTTATTTTTCCATAACGCTTGAGATGAAATAGCAAAGTTTGTGCCTTTGAGATAGGTTAGGTTACAATTACCTAGCTGTACCTGCCGAGCGGGGGCAGCTCAGCTGGAGTTCGTGCCTTCGAGATAAAAAATCAAAGACAGTCTGACTAGGCAGTCTAAATAGGCAAGGTAAGCATGATACATGGGGCCTCCACAGAGACTGGCAAAAAAGAAGACTTCTCTTTTTAAGGCAGTCAACTGCTAGCCTGCTCATAGAAGGCGATAAGTGCATTATGTTTTCTTTCTAGGAGGGGGGATTCCACTGTGAGAGCGTGTCCACGCAGATGAAGCCTGCTCACATTCCTCGTAACATGCTCAGGGACTCCCTGACCTTGGAGGTCAACATGCAAGTAGTGAGGTGGTTTTCTTTCTAGGAGTATAAGGGGGGATTCCACTGTGAGAGCGTGTGCACGCAGATGAAGCCTGCTCACATTCCTCGTAACATGCTCAGGGACTTCCTGACCTTGGAGGTCAACGTGCAAGTAGTGAGGAGCACCTCCATTCCGTACACGAGTGCGTGAATCAGCTTTAAGATCTAGGAGGGGATGGGGTGTCACGACGAATGCAGTCGACAATTAATCGTAGTCTGAGTGCATGAGTTATTTGGAGGGGATTATGTTTGAGGTGTTTTCCTAGTTTCTCTCTCTTTCAAATCCCCCTTATTTCCCTGGATTTAGCCTTTCCTGTGGCTGGGCAAGAGCACCTCTTCGTTTCCCCATGTAACACAAATTTGGTGATGGTCTGAGTCGGCAGAAGACGTGCGGCGACTGAGGGGAATGGATGGGTGGTAGCAGCATCATGCAGTACCCTAACGCCCTGGCGAAGTGAACAGCTGTGGCCGTACCACAGTTTGATGTCCCTTGATGCATGGATTACGCACTCTGGACATGCCAAAAGTCTACACTTGGGAGCATGCATGTACTCATCGTGCAACCTAGCACCCGATGCATCCATTGATGACTCCTGCGGCTGCCTGGACAAGCCATCCGCATTTTGGTGCTGCTCGCCTGGTCTGTGGACAATTGAGAAGGTGTACTGTTGCAAAATAATTGCCCAACGCGCAAATATGCTCGCCAAGTCATTCTTGGTCATCATATAGGTGAGTGGTTGATGGTCAGTAACCAATTTAATTGCTGGCCATGCTGATACGTGTGAAATGTTTTAACTGCCCATGCAGCAAGCATTTCTCCTTGAAGCGAGCTGTAATTGTGTTCATGCACATTAAGTGAGCGGCTAATGCAAGCTATCACGTGTACCCGTCCTTCATCATCAATTAAACCTAAGACAGCACCTATGCCTTCTTTTGACCAATTTGTGTGCAGTATCTAAGGTTTGTTGGGGTCCTGATGCCGCAATATTCTGCCCTCTGCGCTGACTTCAGCTTTTAGGCGGTCAAAGGCTTGTTGCTGTTCTGCTTCCCAGACCCGAGGTGAATAATTTCCCGAGAGTTTGTTAAGCGGAAAGGCAAGTTTGCTGAATAGGGGTACTTTCAAATTGGTAATACCCTAAAATTCCGGTATGCTGTAATCGGCTGATTGTCGTAGGTGGTTTGAGCGCTTTGATGGTCGCCACCTTCGCCTCACTAGGCGTAAGCTTACCCATGAAAGCTGACATTGTGACCTAAGAACTCTACAGTGGCCGAGCCTACAACTGTCTTGTCTATGTGGCTTGTGTATCTGAGATGGTAATTGATGACGGTGAATTGGGGGTGACAGGGGGGCTTTCAGCAACAGCAACAGCCTACCAGACTTTGTCCAGGGTCCGGAACCCTAGTCAGCTCACACCCAATTAGCAGCACATCCATCTTGTGGAAGTCAAGTGTCACGAAGACAAGATACCGGGCCTAAGAGCCAGCTCGAGACCGCCAACCAACAGCGCAGCACGCTATGTCATCATCTTCGCCAAGCTGCCACTAACGTTAGCCTCCACACTATCCTTCTGTGTGCGGGAGGCACCATTTACAGCCCTTACAGCATAGAGCCTCTTAAGAACCTTGGTCTTGATCCCCAGAAAGGCTTCAAGCTTGCTATAGAGCTTCATGCTCATTCGGTTCAGTATGCTTATAAACTTGTCGAACTATGCACCTGTGCTCTTGAGAAAATTTATGAGACCTCTCATCATCAAGGACAGGAATGGGGTACTGCTAGTCACCTTCCTGATCCCCATCAACTTGTATTTCTGTTCTGCTGGAGGAGGCACTAGGTGACCTCTTTTCCTTTATTGATGCATGGTTTGTATGGAAGGATTTGTACTGCCAACATAGCTTTTTCTTTTCTTTCCTTCTTTGAGCGCCATACAGACCAGCCGGAGCTACATATGACTTAGCCAAAGGGAAGCAAAATGCCTGTTGCAAAGGCAGGCATTTTGGCCAGTACAAAACCACTCAAACGATGAGCTGCAGCAAGCATGGGTCTGTCTGCATACTCTGAAGATGCTGTCATGTTAAGTGTCCGGTGGAAACACCAAAGGTGCAGAAACGAGTCAGAGCAATTTAAGCATCCCTTGCTACCTTAAAAATGGGCACATCAGCACCCTGCTTTGAATTTGATTGGAACACCTCTGACTTTGCAGTGTTGACGTTGAGGTGTTTGGAGTGCGCATGCATCGCAACCCTGTTAAGCATGGTTTGCAAGGCACCCGGGGCATAGGCTAGCAGAGTCAGGTCATCCGCATATAACATGTGCGTGACTCGCGCATCCTCTGACTCGGTGACTGCATTTCTGCACTCCCTCAGTAATCAGCCAAAACATCATGAATGTACAAGGAGAAGCAATGGAGAAATAGGGCACCCTTCTTTTACAACCCTAGCGGATTTATGCCTGTCTTGTAGGAGGTGCTGGTCGCCTTCATACAGGCTTTGATGGGCAGAGAGAAGAGATATAAGGCATGCGCATGCGGCAGAAGTGAGATCAGAGAGCCTTTCTAAGGAAGTGCCATAAGCCTGTTTGAAGTCAGATAAAGGCTATATGCAGCCTGGATGAGCTGTTGGGCTTGATGGTGCGGGCGGCGTGCTGGGACACAAAAACAAATACACACGCACACACACGCACACACGCACAGACACGCACAGACAAAATCTTCACACACCCACACACCCACACAACATGTGCACACTGGGAGGCCGAAGCGAATCTTGCGCACATGGAAAAGCTTTGCTTGAGGGGGGGGGCACGTAGGCGACACCAAGTATGGCATCTTGAGCGAGGCCAAAGAAAAACCCTTGCAACAGACCCACACACATGGAAGGCTTTACGAGACATCGCGCAAAGTCAAGAAGTTTGCACAAGAGTTGGCAGCCAAAACTGCCACTCCAGAACCACGGCCACCGGCGCAGCCGTGAGGTATGCAAGTGTTACCCACTAGCTTATGCGTATCATGCAAACCAAGCATCAGCCTATCCATGTCATCAGTGCATGTTTCAGTAAGCACCACAAAATGATGCCGCTGGATAATGTCAAGCAAGGCAGCCATCTTGGCAGCCGCAGCAGGGTCAGGGAGACCATTGATGTTATGGATTTGCAGGTTTAGGTTGTGAGCACCTGGACAGTTAACCCTAGCCCCTTGTTGGGCTGTGGCACACCAAGCAGGAGTGGCATGTCCTCCAACCTGCCGGCCTGAGCGAGAGCGCCTTTGTTAGGGCGGGTCTGGCAGCCCACACAAAGGAAGTTATCCTCCGCTGTGCCAAGGCGCATGTGGCGTGCCGAGGAGCTAAGGGGCGGCCGAGGGGGAGAGGTGGGGGGCGGCGCCGGGGTAAGAGGAGGGAGGGGGTCAGCGGGAAGGGCAGCCAAGGCAGCCACAGCGCCAGAGACAATGCAAGAAATGGGTGACAAGTGAGTGTCAAGTGGGTGTCAAGGGCAGGGGGTGCACCCACGGTCGGAGGCGGAGCCGTAGAGGGGCGCCTGTGGATGGGCGGGACATGGTGGGGAAGTTGGCATGTGCTGCCTCCACGTACAACATGCGCCGCGTCTTCCCCTCTGGAGTGTCCCCGGTGGGCTCGCGGTCGCTGGGCTCATGATGAAGGGCGCCTGGGGAGGGGATGGGAGGGATGTCCTCTCAAGCAAAATGGAATGAAAGGGGTTCCTTGTTCCCAGTCAAAGCCATGATCGATCTGCATAAGCACAGGTCGCAAGGTACGTGTAGAGCACTCTTGTATCAAGCCTCAAACTGTGCATGCAAGATTGGTGACAATCAATAAGACCTGGAGTTAGGCTTCAAATTCATTAGTTAAGCTTACAAAAGTTGAATGTTCAGGCCTCTTAACATGGATTCAATTAATCCTCATGAGTGTGTCGACTTTGCGTTTTGCCTCATGAATCACTATAAATCATTCTAAGATTATGAGTTGTAATGCAAAGCCCAATTGGATGCAGGAACAGAAGGGAGCAGATTGGTTCCGTACTAGACTAGAAGGTACCGTACTAGAACAGAAGGGAACAAAAAAGAGAACAAGAAAGTAGGTAGCCAAACCACTCCCTACATCAATCAAGGAAAAGTAAACACATTGGCCTGTAGAGCCTCCTCCACCAGGGGAAAAAAAGGAGTGAGGATCTGGAGGGTGACAAGTTGCCCCCTGCTCCAGACCAAGACCTTAAGACTGGTTTTTCAACTGGTTTTTCAAGAGCGCATCTAGACTAGAGCTCAATTAGACCCCTCTGGCAATGTCCCTTCGTGTTGATAATCTTGGTTGGAAACAATAGAAAGTTATGATCAGGACCTTTTGCTTGATCCAAGTGGGGACAGGCAGCCTGCAACAAGACTACCTTTCTCAGAGGCCTGCTTCCAACCTGCTTTTTGGTTTAAAAGGGTTTGGTTTAAACCCTAATTAGGCACTTCCTATCTCCAAAAAGGCTGGCTTCACACCTAAGAAAATCCACTCTATAGCCTGCTTTGCCGTTTAGTGTGCATGCTGTTTAATTTGCTTCTATAATGTTAACTTCCAACCTGAAACAGACGTGCCCCCCTTTGATGACATGTACATCTGTGAGGTCTCCAACCGGACTTACAATTTGGTGTGACTTAAAGATACTGTGTCACGCATTTTGAATAGAATGAGTGTTGAGGTAAGAGTTAAGGTTAATTACTCTTCACCAGTCTAGGCCAAGCTTACTTAGGGGTAGCTCAGTATGACATTTATAGATGGTCCACATCACTCCAATCAGGATGGTACGTAAGCTTACTTTGTGGCATTGCTGTGCAAGGGCGTGTTTCAATCTGATATGCTGTTCAGTTGCTCTTGCTAGTGGTTGCTCTGGTCCTGTATCCTCACAATCTTATACTTCAATGTTAATGAGGTGTACATCCCAGCGCATGGAAGTGGTATAGCCTGTATGTCTCTTTGATGGCCATTTTTCGTTCCAACTGGCAATGTGCAAATAGCATCTGGCCTAGAGCAGGATCGAAGTTCACCTGCTGAAAGATTTGATAGAAGCCACTGGGGTAAGGTCCTGCTGGCTACATGTGCCAGCAAGACCAGACTTTGTTGAGCCATCCGTGTTTCAGTTCCAATACCTGTGGAAATGTTGTTTCCTCCAAAATCACCTTTGCCCAAGGTTTGATGACGAGCCTGGAAGTAACCATTGCTTGCATGATGTTATGTCTTTCAGTCACCATGTTTTGATTTGAAGCATTCTGGCAACCAGAAAGCATATGGATTTGGCTGTCTGGCTCGTGACACAAGAGAAGATGAACTATTGGCTCTACCGTAGAGATGGGCCGCTTTCAGAGTGTAAAGAGTACCCATTCTAAATTTCATGACATTCCTTTTCTGCGATACATTGATTCTTGTATTGCTCCAAAAAGAATTGCTAGTTGTAAGATTCACGGACGTGAGCAGTCTCTTCCATTAGTTGTAATAATCTGAGTCGGTATTAGCATCTCCAAGTCTGTGATGCTTGCTCATGTGAGCTTTGAGTTTGTCCTTGATGTTTTGTAGTGGTGGAAGGCTGATTCTAGTAGTAGTGTGAGTAGTCTTATTGTTCTCTTCTGCAAGCCAGTATGAATGGGAGAAAGGATTGCCGTTAGGTGATGATGGTGGGAATGCTGTGTCATGCCCATACTTATGGCGAGCGTTTTCTAATAGCGTTAAATTCATTTCCAATCACACCAATGTGGGCATTAACTTTGTAAAAGTTTATGGGAGTGTCTGATTCGTTTATCATGGAGACAATTTGTTCCAAGACTTTTACATGTGTGCGCTTCCTGTGTGGTTTAGGAAATCAGAGCTTTCCGTTTCCGTACTTGAGAAAGAGAACAGGCACTATCCGTGGCTACATGGGTACACTTTGCCCTTAGTGCAGAAGCAATGCCAGTCAATCCTGCCCTGTTTATGGTATTGCTTATCCCAACTCCCCCAGGGTTAATATAGACAGCTGTTTTTTGTCTCAGGTATACTCCTGCTCCAATGCGTTGTTGACTTTTACAAGGCAGGCAACTACCATCAGTGCAGACCCACACACGCCAGTCTGGAACCTTCAGTCTTAGATTATCATTTGTGAGCGCTGTAGGGCCGTAGTAACAGATCAAAGATTATTTGTGAAAGCTGAATCATTTAGTTTCTTCCTAAATGATCTATTTTGATAGTCTAGCCGCGTTCTGAGTGGGTGGATGTGGGCAGGGCTGGACAATTGCCTCGGGTATGGCATTAGACAAGGCTGCTCACCACCTTGGGATGAATGTAATTCCCTTCAACAAAGCCAGAGTGATCTATGGATAGTTTTTAGAATAAATTGAATTGGATTAATTAAACAGCAGTATGAACAAGGACCTGCAAACAAAAAGCAACAACAGCTGCCAAGGTATGCCATGTGCAGCAGAAATAAAGACCTGCCTCATTTGATGCCTATGTTTAGGGACTTCCATAGATCGCACTCCTATGCATTCTTTATTAAACCTCTTAAAGCGGACTTTATGGATCTGGCAGCATGGTAATGTACTGCTGAAGTGGGATGCACCTGCAAGGCAGCAAGATTGGTAGAAAGCCCCAGGTCGTAAAGGAAGTACTGGCTTGCTCACATGGTCGTAAAAAATGAGCTGGCCGACTCACATGGTCGTAAAAAAAGTACTGGCGAGGGTCTGCATGGCGGCCTTGGAAGTTGCCCGTCAGCTGCACATCATGTACACCCTGGCTTGCTGTTGGTGCAGGCGTTGCTGCATTTAATCGCACTGGCAGCTCACTGGCGTCAGAAGGGCAGGGCTCTTGTTCATCAGCCGCAATAGCCCCCGCGGGATCTCTCTCTTGCCTCTTCAAGCATGGGTCCATTATATTAGAAATGCCGAGGGTATTGGCATGGCTGCACATGCACAAGGCAGTCAATACCAGAGGTAAGCGTGGGTAAATTCAGGTGGGTCAATTGAAGCATGCAGGAGCAGCTGGGGCTTTCTCGTCTCTTTCACATGTGTGCGCATCAAATCAGGCAGGACCAGGGGAAGTATGGGGCATATCTCACCTGTACAATTCTTCTGTCAAGTGCCTCAAGTCTAGAAATCCCACAGCAACATTACCCTTCACAGGGTCAAGCTCTTCGATACCTTTCCTGAAGCACAAGAAAAAGGATAGAAAGCTTCAGATGTTTAGCCTGGTCAATCGCAGCAACAAAGCTTTATCTATCACTAATGCAGCTGCACAAAAACGCCTCGATTGCTTGTTCCTGCATCAGACATGTGTTTGTGTATGTATATATACATATGCATATATACGTGGGTGCATGCATGCTTACGCTTTCATGCCCATGTATTTCTTTGATTGTCTGCTTGATTGTTTGTTTATGCAAACTTTGGACATATTCATGTGTGTACGCGAAACGCACACATGCATCAGCGTGCGCGTGCACATGTGTGGGCCCATGCTGAAAGTGGAAGACTCAGGCGCCTCACCGTACGCGCACCCCAGCACCCAGCAGGAAGTGCCATGTGCCCACAAGGGGCGCGCCATCAAGCGCCCGCACCTCAGCAGGAAGCGCCATGTGCCCACAAGGGGCACGCCATCAAGCGCGCGCACCTCAGCAGCTCGCTATGCTTGCAGCCTGCAGCGCTCAGCAGTCCCAGGGCATCCCTGTCGCCACCCAGGGCTGCGCGCATGAGGGGGGTGTCCTCCAGGGCAGGCACTGAGGCAATAGAGATGCTGCGCAGGACATGGGGGGGGATGGCTGCGCCTGCAAGCGGGCCTTGCTGGGCTGCCTCAATGAGCTCATGCGCATGGCGCAGCATGCAGCCAGCCACCTGCGCGGAGCGGGTGCGCAGGTGGGGCATGCAGCACAGTGTGAAGGCGCAGCATGCTGCCAGCCACCTTAATGAATCAGGTGTAGTGAGACAGCATTCCAATAGCAGGGCTGGGAGCAGACCAGCACACACCCGCATGCAGATCAGCACATGCCCGCATGTAGACCAGCACATGCCCTCATACATATGGCATGGCTCCCCCTTTTGGGACAGAGGTTGAGCCATTCCAGACTGAGAGTGTGTTGGCCAGCATGGAAAGTGCTAATTCTGCACACACACAGACTTCAAAACAAAAAATATAAAGGTAAGTGACTGCAGTGAAAAAAGCATGCTCGGCTGTAGCTTTGACTTGTCCAGCCATATTGCCATAGCCTGAACATGGCTGGGCTATTCCTAACATGGATGCAGCAAAACCTGCACGTGTGGAAGGCAGATCAAAGGGAGAGGCACAGCCTGCAGAGATGGCACAAGAACATGGGCACATGTACACACGTTTGCACCCATGCACACGTACGCACACATGGCTATGACAAGGATCTGCTGGGCCGCCACAGCCGGGCAATCGATTGTCTGTTAGCTAGATGAAGGAGATCCATTGGCAGCACTGATTCCCGTAGGAAGGTGCACACGTGTCACCTATCGGTGATGCGTGTAGGAAGGTGCACGCGTGTAAGAGGGTGCATGCGTGTCACCTGCTCCGGGAGGCCGTGAAGCGTGCGCGAGAGATTTGCATGAGCCTCCGCCGCGCCCAATTCAGGCAGCCTGCCATCCGGCAGGGGGGGGCCGCGTCAAGCGGAGATCGCCTCGGCAATGTAGTCATTGCCTCCAGC
>LFIK01004625.1_pt1 | contig 11118 bp, 11 predicted proteins | sample 643401 | NCBI WGS metagenome assembly LFIK01 (sample SAMN03777447, study PRJNA286221) | soda lake metagenome | biome: soda lake; feature: Kulunda steppe; material: water; isolation source: sample T5-Br brine of Lake Tanatar-5 | place: Russia: Kulunda steppe | collected 2010-07
CGAAGTAGCCGCAGCATGCCGCTCAAATCACATGAGTGCAACTATCGTCAAAATCGCGTGTTACTACGGGTTTCGGGCTCCGGCAGACCAGATCTGCACCGCAACACCCCCCTACGACCCCAAATCGGTCCTCTGCACCCCTACATAGTGTTCAACCCAGGACGAGGAGACCTGATCCGCAAAGGCCGACGAGAAAGCCTGCGCCGCGCCCGCGGGCACATCGCCTATCGTCGACAGCACCCCACGCCCGGGACCGGACCCTGGCGGGAAACTTCTCCGGCCAGATGCTGCATCAACTCAGAAGCACCTCAGGGTCAGGGTCAGCGGTGTAGTTTCGAACCACCATACTCCTGCAAACGCAGCTTAGCCTGGCGTAACGTGCGCAATAGCAAACTACTACTCTGCATACTGCCTTCGTGCCAGTAGAACCACGGAGGAACTTCAGTGGTCCGTCTCCTCGACCTTAGAACATCGATGAGGCGACGCGGAACAACGATCGCCTGCCGATCCACAACACCGGAACCGACCTCAAGCCTGAACTCGGCGAGTGCCGAGACTTCGGCTGGTGTCGGCTCGCGCCACAAGCGTCGCATCAGTTCGAGTGTCGCAACGCGAGCGTCACCCCACCGTACCGAGCTAGGAACTTCTTCCAGCGCTAAATTGCCTGCAAACAACTCAAAGCCGTGCTGCACGAAGTCTTGCAGCTCAGCCTGAGCGCCTTCCTTCCCGCGCCCCAAACGCGGGCAAGCGGCTCCCGAGTCATCGAGTTCGTACCCGATTACGGTCCCATCGTTGGAAGCACACGCCAGCTCAAGAAGCGCCGCGATAAACGGGTGTGCACGGAATCCCAACCCCTTGGCGCCATCGCTGAAGTATGCATCAATAGGAAGACCCTCATTGCCAACGGATTCGCGGCTAGGCGGCTTGTAGCGATTGAAAAGTAGCCCTCGATCGTTCACCCCTCCCCGCAAGCCAGCCAGGCTGCGCAATTGACTGCCAACTCCAGCAACATCAACAAGCCCGACCGGATTAGCATCGAAAAAGCCTGCGCCCTGGAGATAGGCGGTCACGACTACACGTTGAGCTTCAGCTCGCTCTGACACGAGCTGCTGCAAGCCGTGAGCGTCGTCTCGCAGGCAACTGATCAAGCCGGCCACGACTGAGCGACCTCCGGTCCCGACTGTGGGGCCCTCAGAATCACGCAAGCAGGCGACCACTGCTCCATCATCTTCGCTTACCCCGAGACGGGCCAGAAGGTTCGGTAGCGTGTCAAGTTCAGCGTCAGTCAGTAGCCAGTCCAGGCTTTCTGGACTACCTGGTTCGTATTGTGCCAAGTTGATGGCCTGGCGGCTCACGTACAAGTAGCGGAGTTCCGTTGCTTCGCCCGCAACCTGCATCGCCCGCGCCATCTTCAAAAGGGGCTCGCCCTCCCTGGCCAAGAAGTACAGTCGAGGCAAGCCGTGGCGCTCGGCTTGAAGGAGGCACCAATTCACGAATCCCGCAACGGCTGGCGCCAATACTCCTGCCACGACCTCACCGGTTGCCATCGGGTAACGGCGAGTCGCGGCCAGAGGCTCCAACGCGGCTCGTGTGAGGCGCGACGCACCCGCCATCAGGGATGTCAAGCCTCCCGACTCAGCTGAGAACCGTTCAAGGGTCCGCTCGTATCGGTTCAGATTCCCGGACCTCAGGGGTCGGGACGGCAGCCCCCTCTCGTTCGCCCGAGCGACATCGCTGTGCTCATCGTTTCCCACGTGTAGAATCTGTCGGGGCCCAACGCCCAGCCGATCACATAGAACATCGTAGAGCACTCCGTCACGCTTGCTCGCTCCTTCATGAGCAGATGTCAGCACGACCTCGTCCGCTCGGCGAGCTGCGTGGCGGGTCAAGAGGTGTTCCACGAATTCTTGGGGTAAGTACGTGTCGGAAGTGAACGCGACGCGTCTACCACTGCTTCTCACTAGATCAAGTAGTTCCAGGCCCGGTGGCCAAGGACGAAGTAGAAGCTCTTCAAGGGCAAGTTCAGCCCCCATCGCATGGTCGAGCGCGCCAACACTCGAGTCCCAATAGCCAGCCAGTTCGGCATAGACCTGAGTGATGTCCGGGTCGCCTGGCTGTGTTCGCTCTCGGGCACGAACGTACGCCCCGTGGCGTTGGGCGGCGAACTGGCCGGGGGTGTAGCCGATCTTCCCGTCCTGCCACAACTGGGTGCCGAGTAGGGTGAATAGCGCGTCGGGTTCACCGACCGCGCGAACGAGGATCGTCTCGAACACATCAAATGAGACAATCTCCTCCTGATGGGAATCGCGTCCACGCCGCAACCGCCGAACTCCGACCCTCACAGGTACACCACGCGGTGTCGCACAGCTCCTATCGCCCTACCTGCCCGGTATGCGATGCGGACCCCCCATTTCCGACGCTGCCGCTGGCTGATAGCCAGGCCAGGCGCAACCACGAGGAAAGTCACCCACCGGCGAAGAGCGTAGTTCACGGAAGGGCGCGGCATACCACTCTTTCGGTGCTTCAGATAGAGCAAGGGCTCTTGGCTCGCTTGAGTCCGAATCTGACGAAGCGTCTCCCCCAATCGCGGCCTGAAGAAGTAGTCAACGGCAGCATCTTCCGCGAACGTCAGCTCGAAGCCTGCGAGTTGTGCCCGCCAGAAGAAGTCGATGTCATCGCATCCCCCTTTGAATGCCTCATCGAACCCCTCGAGGAGATCGAACACGGATCGGCGGAAAGCACAGTTCGCGCCCACTGCGTAGGGGAGAAAGCCCAGCGCGGGCTGTAAACCCTCGAACCTCCATGGGCGCGCCGCCAACGCTTCTGGAGGGTTGACGCTCTCAATCTCCAAGCGCCCGGCCACCGTCGGTGCCCCCTGGAGGGCGAGGTACATGGCCTCTAACCAGCGCGGGTGGACACGATCATCGGCATCGCAGATCGCGACCATATCTGCCGTCGAAGCTCTGACGCCATCGTTACGTGCGACGTTCACCCCTTTTGCCCGTGAGGCATCAACAACTCGGAGCTTCGGGATCCTCCCGTTCCACTCGGCCACTACTGCTGCCGTGCCATCTATCGACCCGTTGTCAGCGACCACAACCTCCCAGTATCCGCCGAATGTCTGCGCTTCCAGTGCCTGGAGCTGCGTTGGTAGTCGGTCCTCCTCGTTGTAGGCGGGAATGACGACGGAAATCTCCGGACTCATAGTTTAGCGCCTCGTTTAGACTGGGCCGTTTGCTGCGGCCGCTCAGGCTGGTTGGCCGACTCAAACCCACCATCTCCCGCCGATTCGAAAGCCGTGTCCACGGGCACCCCGTAGCCGCGAGTTCTTCGCCTACTGATATCGAAAGCAGCGCCGCCTGCCATCATGCCAACCTCAAGTGCGGCCACCTTCGACGAAGTCCACCAAGGCATCGATGTCCTGCAACAGATTGACGTTCGCGTGCAGCCACTGGCTGTCGCGGTGCCACCAGGCAACCTCTTCGAGCGCAGCGATCTCTCGCACGGTGAATCGGCGTCGTGTGACCTTGGCGGGCACGCCGACTGCTATTGAGAACGGTTCGAGGTCCTTCGTCACCACTGCGCCAGCACCCACGATACAGCCGTCGCCGATGTGCACGCCGCCCACGATGGTGACGCCGACCCCAATCCATACATCGTGGCCGATAGTGGTTTGCTGGTACTCGTCGTGGGTATCCCCGGACGAGAAGGTGTAGCCCCAACTCGGTCTATGGAGGTAGAAGGCGGGGTGAGATGATGCCTGACCAACCGTGGGGTGGTTCGGGGGACCGACAGACACGCGGTTCGCGATCGAACAGAAGTTGCCGATGGTCGCTCGATGGATCCTGCTGTCAGCGTCAACGTACGAGAAGCGACCCAGTGATGAGCGGTCGATGAGGGTGCGGGGACCAAGGCGACAGCCCTCGCCAAACTCTGAGTCCGCGGTGATGTGGAAGTCCGCTGACGGTTCGATCGCAGCGATTCCAAAACGCCTCACAGCCTCGCGCCGGCGTTTGCGGCCAGCTATCCCTGGCAGCAAGATGGTGGTGAGCCGATTGATCAGCGACATCTCTACCTCCTTCGATCTCCCGATGACGACCTTCAGGCGCTTGGTGCCCTGAGGTGCCGCACGGCGCGGAACTGCTGCCGCACTTCATCACGCAGACCCTTCCAAACGAGGAGTGCCACGAGACACGTCACTACAGCTATGCCCAGCAGCGCCACCAGCCCCTGTGGCCCATCCAGCCCTACACTCGACCATGTGAGGCGCATCGTGGCGAACAAGGCGATAGAGAGTGTCAAGGGGCGGCTGATCGCACGAACCACTTCACCTGTCCGGACCGCGGAGGGCGCCAGCGCATAGTGCATTGTCGGGATGAACAACGCAGCGACCGTGATCGCGAATGCCAGTGCTACACCCTCGATTCCCCAGCGGAAGCCTACGAAGAAGGAAAGCACGTAGAGCGGATCGCTCATGATCGACCAGCGGAACTGCCGATCCGCCCGTCCCAGGGACTGGTGGACCCATCCTGCTGTCCACAGCACGGGACCAAGGATCCCGCCGAGCGCTAGGTACCGGAAGACCGGGGCAGAAGGCGTCCACTGTTCACCGAGGATGACGGGTATGGCGAGGTCGGCGGCACCAGCGGCGACCGCGATGCCCGGCATCGACAGGTAGGCGAGCAGAACCACGGTTCGCAGGTAGGCGCGGCGATACTCCTCAGGAACTGAACGTAACCGGCTCAGGGTAGGAAGCGCGACCGCACCGATAGGAGGGTTCAGTTGCCGCATCGGGAGTTGGAAGAGGTTGTAGGCCTTCGTGTAGATGCCTAGTGAGCCTGCGCCCAGCGCCCAGCCGATCAAGGCCTTGTCAGCCTGGCTGGTGAAGTAGTTCAGGAAAGTGAACCCCGTGAGATAGCCGCCGAAACTCAGTAGCTGCCGGATGCCCTGGCCCCTGGTTGGCCGGGATGGTCTCCAGCCGCTGAGCGTCCAGGCAAGGATGAGGACCACAGGGGCACCCAGGGCCTGGAGCGCAACCAGGGACCAGTACCCGAAGCCGATACTTGCCATGGTGATCGCAACGGTCGCCGCTGTCACCTGACCACCCAACTCGATTATCGCGACACGCCCGTAGGACATGGCCCGACGCATGAGCGCCAGGTGCTGCGCGGTGAGCCCGTTGAGGATGAAGATGGGGGCCAGCACGAGCATGATCTCGACAACTGCAGGCTCGCCGTAGAAGCGCGCAACAAGCGGCGCCGACGCGGCGAAGGCCAGCGCGATCCCAGAGCCGAGCGCGACGTTGATCCAGAGGAGGTTGCTGGCCTGTCCCTGTGTGATGGTGGGGCTCTGCAGGGTGGCCGTGGTCAGACCAAGATCCTTGAGTATGCCTGCCAGGGTTGTGAAGACCAACACCATGGCCAGCAATCCGAAGTCCTCGGGCAGGAGGAGCCGTGCCAGGAGGATCGTCGACGCGGTTTGCACGACAAACTTCACGATCTGCGTGGTCACGGTGAGCGTTCCGCCGCGAACGGCACGACGCGACAGGTCGCTATCGCCTGCCTTAGGTTCTGCGACACGTAGGCGACTCAAGTTCGGTGGCAGGTCGAGTCGTTGCTGTTCGCGGCTACGCTGCCGACTCACGAATGCGTCCTCATCACGAACGACCCAGGCTTACCCAGCCAACAAGCCGGCCGGCGCTACCAGAGATCCTGTTGAGCCAGCCGCGCATATCCCGGCGGAGCACCGCCTTCGGAAAGCGAAGAATCGTCATGGCCAGGTCACCAAACGCCCACAGAAAGGACGGCTTGGGGGCACCATCCCTCCCGAAATCAAGGTAGAGCCCTGGTGCTGCGCGACCGAACCGGAACTGTCGCTGCATCGCCGTCCAGAGGGTAGATCGCTCTCGGTACGCTACGAACGCATCGCTTACGAACCGGAGCTCGTGCCCGGCCAGCTGCGCGCGCCAACAGAAGTCCACGTCCTCACCGATAACCCGGTCCTCATCGAACCCACCCAGACTCTCGAAGACTCGGCGGTGAACACCGATGTTGCTCGAACGGTTCCATGGGAGAAACCGGAAACCGGTGAGCGACGGGTTGCGGGGAACCGAGGGATCCACGGTATGCGGATCGCGGGCCTCAGCCCCGCTACCCGCAAGAACGGCGGCGTCCTGCGACGCCACCACCATTGCTTCGACCCAACCGGGAGAAACGACGTCATCAGCGTCGCAGAAGAGGAGTAGGTCACCGGTGGCCGCCCGGGCGCCGACGTTACGCGCATGGCTAGGGCCCGGCCGGCTATCGGCCCGAAGGATACGAAGTAGTGGCAGGCGTGGACTGAAGCTGGCCGCGAGTTCGCCGGTGCCGTCGGTCGAACCGTTGTCGGCGACTACGACCTCCCACACGCCGGTGTAGGTCTGTCGAGAGAGCGCTTGTAGCTGATCAGGCAACACGTCAGACCCGTTCAAGACGGGGATCACGACGCTGACAGCCGGATGTTGGGGCTGCAAGATCTCGGGTGAGCCCTCCTGTGAAGAGGGCTCACCCGGTTGCGCGGGGCTAGTAATCATCGCCGGGTAGCCACGGCAACGACCACGTTCCCGTCCAGCGCACTACGCCAGCTACCGATACCGAACGGCTCGCGGCGCGTCGCGTTTCGGTGGCTGAGGTGGAGGACCTCGAAATCGGCTCTCAGCAACCAATCACGCAGGACTCTTGGTTCGGTCGGATGCACCCCATCCTGGGCGAAGCTGACCGGGGTGGACACGCGCTTGCTGGATTGGACTCGGTTCCTCAGCCGATAGCGCCGATGATCCGGAACGGTGAGGAGTACACGTCCTGCATCCGCTAGCTGCCGCCTCACCATGCTGAGGAAACTCACCGGATCAGCGACGTACGGAAGCACGTCGATGGCCAGCACGTGGTCGAACCGTTCGTTAACCGGAGTCTTGTTCAGGCTCGCACTGTGGAGCGTTTCCACACCCCGATCGGTGAGAACCCGATCGAACACTGGATCGACCGCTACGGCTGTGACGTCATGCCCTAGCTCCTGTAGTGCAGCCTCGAGGTCGCCCGTGGTCCCACCGATGCTCAACACCCGGCGGACTGGCCGACCCTCATACAATTGGACCAGCTCATCCGGTCGGTTGGGGAAGCTGTGCCGATCCCAGAACGCATCGGGGGTCGTGGTTTCCGGCACCAAGAAGTCATCAGCGGTGCCGTCCGCGGGCAGCTCACCAAGTGCGTGCAGCTGACTACGGAGGGATCGCTCATCCACCCCTAGCTTCCCCAGGTAGACGTTGGGCATGTGATGGACGAGCTGGTCCTCGATGTGGTCGATACACAGGAACTTGGTTAGGCCGCACTGGGTGTACACGTCCGTTGCTGCGGTCACGAGCATGTCGTAGCGACCAGCGTGTGGCTCGACGACGAACCCACCCGAAGCGATCGCCACCTGCAGCTGTTGGCGCGTGAGTGCGTAGCAAGCAGAGTGGTCGTTCGTGAAGCGTGCGAACGTGAGTTCGTCGAACTTCCGTACGGAACGCGGCAGCCAACGATAGTGCGAATGAATAGTGCAGTAGGAGCGGGAACCATCCGGATGCACCTCGAACCGCATGAACCCTGTGATCATGTCATCCGGTAGTAGACGTTGGAGTTCAACGAACCTGTCGAGGTGGGCCTGTTCGATGAGAGTGTCGTCCTCCGAGTACACGAACAGGTCGTAGTCATTCGCACGATCGATGAAGATCGGGCGGTGCGCGAAGGGCAACGACCACGGGTCATCGCTGGGGAGGCCGACAACCTGCTTGACCTCTGCCGGAAGATCCTTCGGCTCCTCACACACGACGACGACATCGACATCATGTTCCATACGGTCGAAGCTCTGCAGCATCCTCATCAGGAACGGACGGTTCTTCGTGCCGTGGTGCGCGATCGCAACCAGGACACGCACGTTGACTACCTTTCCGTCATTGCCTTGCCCCAGTGGACCAGCCTCCGCTCTAGCAGCCCCCCGGCGTCCTGCCTGGCCGTCGCGCGGTGCGCAATATAGCGGTCTCGCGCAGACGAAGCCGCCGGCTCTGCTAGATGACCATCGGGCTCGGGTCACCGCCGAGTTCGACCGTCAAGTCCCTCGCCGCCTGATCCAGATCTCGGCGGAGCAAGCATCGGACTGCCAACCGCGAGGGGCCCTGCCCGCCGATCGCTCGGCGTGACTCGAAGGCAAGGGTGGCCAGCCACATGGCCAGGCCTCGGAACGGTCCGTGGAGGCAACGGTGCAGCCGGACACGGTTGACAGCACGCAGGGCCCAGAGACGGTCGTTGGTGGCCATGTCGCCCCCGACGTGCATGACCGCCGCCGCGGGCTCGCACACCACACGCCAACCTCTAGCACGAGCGCGCAGGCAGTACTCGGTCTCCTCGCTGTATAAGAAGAATGCCTCCGAGAGGGGTCCGAGGTGGCCCCACGCCTCCGCCCGTACCAGCATGGCCGCTCCCGTGGCCCAGTCCACATCCTGCGGGCCGTCGCCATGCGGACGAAACCGTTCCCCGAATCGGCCGGCACGGGAACCACCGACGACTGCCTCGAACAGCGTGCGCGGCGCCGTGGGCTGCCGGCGCAGGGAGGGCGCGACGTGACCCGTCGCATCCAGCACCCGCGGGACGACGATGCCAACATCATCGGCTGCCTGCAGCCGATCCGCGAGTCGATCAAGGGCACCTGGCATGAGTCGGACATCGGCGTTCAGGATCAACACGTTGTACGCACCACCCAGGGTGGCAATCCCACGGTTAACCCCGTGCGCGTAACCAGTGTTGTGCTGCTCGAGAACCTCGATGCTCCCACAATTCTCTAGCAACTGGCGCGTGTTGTCTGTTGAACCGTTGTCGATGACGACCGTGCGCGGTCGACCACCACGGGAAGCCTCAGTCAGGGAATCCAGGAGCCCGATCACCGTCGTTGCGGCGTTATGGGTCACGACGACGGCCGCGATCGAACACACGGCCACACCTCACCTCGCTCCGCTGGGACCGATCGCACGGTAGCGACATCCAGCCGGTGCGGGCGACCGCATCAGTGGTCGTCACAGGCTCCACAGGTGTCGCACTCGTGTCCGTCAAGACCTTTCCAAGCATGAGCACTCCGGCGAGCAGCGCCGTGGCACCGACGAGTTCGATCGATTCCTCGTAGACGAAGTCCATGAAGAGCGCGCTCGTGAACTCCGAGCTAGAGAACTCCGCGGCCCGGGCCGCGGGCACTTCTAGCACCAGCAATCGTCCACCCAGCACACGGTCGGTGAACCAGGGGCCGAAGCGGGTGTAGAAGTCGAACAGCAGGTTGGCAGGCACGGAGGAGAAGGCAGCGATTCCGTAGGCGGCCAGACCGCCGAGGAGGAAGCCGCCCCCCGGGCGACCACGGGCAACGGAAGTGACCGATGCGTGCTACCCACGCCACCGTGGCGTGGAGTTCCTGAAGTTCTTGAAACTCGTCGCCAAGGCCTACCCACGTCGGCAGCTGCACATCGTGGTCGACAACTACTCCGCCCACAACCACGCCGACGTCAAGGCCTGGCTGGCGAAGAACCCCCGGATCCACCTGCACTTCACCCCGACCCACTCTCCCTGGATGAACCTGGTCGAGTCGTTCTTCTCCATCATCACCCGACAAGCCATCCGCCGCGCCTCCTTCACCTCCGTCCGCCAAGTCACCGACGCCATCCGCACCTTCATCGACGGCTGGAACGACCGCTGCGTCCCCTTCATCTGGACCAAGACCGTCGCCGACATCCTCATCGTCGCCAACCGGAAAGCCGCTTCAGAAACGGACCACTAGCTTCCCGCGGTCCAGCGCGGTACCTGCACATCAGTTGCGTACTGCGGATCCCCGATGCGTCCCTGTGGCGTCAGTCAGTGAACTCCCAAGAGCAAGGGCTCCTGCCAGGAGTAGCGCGGCGCCAATCAGCTCGATCGACTCCTCGTACACGAAATCCATGAACATTACGCTGGTGAACGCGTCAGGCGTGACCGAGCCCTCCATAGGCCCGAAGGGCTCGATCGGGACCAGCCGACCGCCCAGTATAGTTGCCGTCAACCAAGTGCCTGCACGCGAGTAGAAGTCGAACAAGACGTTCGCAGGCACAGAAGAAAACGCCGCCCACCCGTAAGCCAGAAACCCTAACAGAAGCGTCGTTCCACCAGGCCTTGCTCGGGCTACGGATGGCCAGTAGCGAGCGAAAGCGTAGAGCGCGAGGCCGCCGATGAAGAGGAAGACCGGTAGGCGGAAGAGCATCCTGACCGTGCCGCTTGACGTTCCAAGGATGTCTTCAGCGTAGACACCGAGGCGGTGGCTGGGGTTCCCCGCGTCTTCGATCAGCATTAGCGCCGACAGCACGGCGAGTAGGGCAAGGAAGTTCGCTGGCCTACCACCGTCTACATCACGAAGTTGCCCAGCCCTAGCCGCTGCCACGAACGCCAGTATGGCGAGCGCAATCCACTGAAGCATCTCGGTCAAGCCGGCCTCGCCGAAGAGGTGTACCCAAACCGGCGCCCCGACATCCCGCCCCAGCGTGGTACGAAGGCCTGCAACGTCATACACATCGATGACGGCAACAAGCATCCATGCAAGCAACAAATAAGCGCCTCCCGCCGCCGCAACCGTCGCGGCGCGCAGGCCGAGCAACCGATCCATCACGATGGGCCCCAGTCGGTGTGACGAGTGAGTTGACATTAGGAACTGGTGACCGACAGCGCAACGGCAAATGAAGGTTCCGTAACCCCCCGGATCGCTAGGAAGCGAACCCGTCCGGGTGGTCCGGAGGCTCTGATCCTTGAGAGGATGGAGTCATGGGGCGACCAAGCGGGTTCTCACCGGAGGTCCGCGAGTGGGCCGTGCGGATGGTGTTCGACCACGAGTCGGAGTACGACTCGCAGTGGGCGGCGATCCGGATGGTTGCGGACAAGATCGGGTGTTCATCCGAGACGCTTCGTAACTGGGTCCACCAGGCGGAGCGCGATCAGGGGCGGCGGGCTGGGCCGTCCTCTGAGGAGCTCGCCGAGCTCAAGGAGTTGCGGCGGGAGGTGACAGAGCTTCGGCGCGCGAACACCATCCTTCGGCAGA
>LFIK01004626.1_pt1 | contig 11115 bp, 12 predicted proteins | sample 643401 | NCBI WGS metagenome assembly LFIK01 (sample SAMN03777447, study PRJNA286221) | soda lake metagenome | biome: soda lake; feature: Kulunda steppe; material: water; isolation source: sample T5-Br brine of Lake Tanatar-5 | place: Russia: Kulunda steppe | collected 2010-07
CACACACACACACACACACACACACACACACACACACACACACACACACACACATGCAGATGGACAGGCGAGGACCCCATCTTCAGATACATGGAAAAGCTGCATGGTGCCAATGTCCCATGGGGCGCTGTGCTGGATGCAGGGTGCGTGTGTCTTTTCGCTCTGGAAGTCCAAGAGAGGATGTGAGCACACATTGGACCTTGACTTTGCTGGATGTATGGCTAGGTGCACCAGTCGTGCTGTGCGACAGAACTCAACACTCCTGGCTGGGCTGAGAGGGCGGCTTGCCCTGGGCAGCATGCGCTGCACAGAAAATCAGTTTGTCATTGTACTGAACAGTCGAGCTGCTTGCATGGTTGAATTGCCCTTTAAGCCCAGCCATGGAAAAAAAATGAACATGGGACGCATGAATTCCTACACCTGTAGTTGCTGGATGTGAGTGCTGATACGATGTTACAGGACAGCAACAGGCCTTCTGCTCTTGTTTGCTGTGCTTCAAATGGACAAGAGTAAGGATGGGCAGTGGTCTCGTCGAGACTCAGAGAGTGTGTTTGGGGAATTGGGGGGACCCTCATCGTTGATGAGTGCCACCTATTTGACATGGAAATCACCGGGAGTCTGCAAAAATAAGCCTCCAACTCCCTCAAATCCCCGTAAGCGTTAGATTTGTACAAAGATTGGCTATAAAGTGAGGGACGAGGTAGTGCAGAAGGTGATGATGAGCTTGGAAATGACTGATGGTGATGAGCTAGGACCCTGCTGATGCCGCCTCTAAAAGTGAAATGATGGGAGGAAAACGGATAAATATTCTCCAACCCCTGTGTGTCAGCCTGGCCTGTGGACAGGCTTCCCTTCCCAGGCTTCCCTTCCCAGGCTTCCATGCTGCTTCCCTTTCCACAGTGCAGCTGGTGCGCACCCCATGGCTTGTAACCGCACCCCATAGCTTGTGCCAGTGCAAACTGGTCAGTTCGGCAGCTGCACACTTAGCACTACAGTTGTTCTCCGAGCAACTTAAGGCTTTGGAGCGTGCACAGGAGCACGTCTGCTGAAGCATCCTGGACTTAACTGGGGATGACCTGGAGCCTGCAACTGCTTGATATGTAGACTTAGGTTGCTGAGGAACGAGCTGCCGGACGAGCAGCTGGAAGGGGAAGGGACTGGGTGTGAGAGGACGGGACAGCATGCAACTCCGCCTCAACTCTGGTTAAATTTCATTTGTTCTTGATTACTTCAAGGTAACCTGGACATTGCCAGGTCAAAAAGAGGCGCCTGTGAAATGCCATCTCCTGATGACAATCTCTTATCTAGGCCCTAACCATCTACAACGAGTCTCGCTGAGTCTCAGCAAGTATGTTTGGCGGATCGGACTACCCTACCATTCCTTTAACAAGATATTTACCATTCCTTACAACAAGATGTTTCCACATGTCACCCTGTCAGTCAGGCGCCACAGTCCCTGTGTTATATATATCCTGCCGTGTTCAAACCAGAGCACCCCAGCAAATTCTGAGCATAGCATTTGAAAGCCACTTAAAAAAGCATTTTCCAGTGCTGAGCTGGTCCCATTTGGTGAACCCTGCTGCGCGCCAGGCCTGCTTACACATTGAAATCCTTTGAAATTCACAAACTGCGTGCCCAAACCCTCCAGCTGCACGCCCAAACGTACACAATGCCTCCCTGATGTGCCCTGAGTGCCCAGGTGTCCACCTGGTGCGAGCTGGAGGGCGGCTGTGCTGAAGGCAACTCCGAAGTCTAGTACCAGGAGCGCTTGTGAAAGTAGATAGAATTCTTGTAATATTTATTTAAAATGAAAGTAGATGGAATTCTAATAATATTTATTTAAAATGAAAGTAGATGGAATTCTTATAATATTTATTTAGGTCCGCGGGGATAGATGGGAAGGTTAAAATTTCAAGTCCAATTCCGATCAAATGTCGCTGGCAGATGGAGATGTGAGGCAGCAAATCGTGTATTAAGGCCATTTGGGAAAGAATGATGTGCTCGAAATCAAGCGGCAGTCGACGGATCCAGGCTTTGCAGACAGATCAGGAGCACTGCAAGCAGGTTCAAGAATTGGAGAACATACTTCTTCAAGGAATATGGCATGGGAAACAGCAGAGCCAAGACAAAGCATCTCCATAATTCTTTGAAGCTCTGGGCTCAGCGGAATGCTGCAGGGAGGGCCTGCACACTCTGACCATACTTGTGTACCCAAACCACACTGGCAGGGCGGGGTGGCCTAAGAGCACTTTCATCTGAGCCACTTGAAATTACCGAGTCACTAAACTTTTCTGAAAATTATATGAAATTATAATACATATGTTACATATTATAATAAGTTAAAAATGATAGCGTAACCCACCCACGAATTTCCAACAAATTTGCCGGGTGCACCCCCCATGGACCCATGTATGCCAAATAGTCCCTTATGATAATGGAAGACATATTCCGTGCTTAAATCCAGGATTGAATGGCTCGGCAGGATATCCCCCATTTTTGACAGGGGTTGTGGTGCCTGACAATTTGCACGCACCATGCACACAGTGCATATCGAGAATGTATGCCTTGTACCGGTACCTGTTCACCCCCTTCTCGCGTGAGCTTGTGGCTGCCCTTACTGCATGACTTGCTTGATGGGGCTGCTTTTGGGTTATCCTTCAAGAGGTCACAGCAACATTTGTTCCGATTCATTCTGGATATCATAATTTGCTTCCAGGCTGGCAATGATCACACCCACAAGCCGATCAGCCTAACAATTTGGCGGCCCACACTTCCCTCGCAAACCTTTGCAAGGTTTAGACCTACCTTTTTAAACCACTCTTGATTGCTCTGTTGGCTCTGCTCAGTTATGAGCTACCTTTTTAATCCTGACCATGTGTTGCTCTGTTGCCTCCGCTCCTGTAGGACTGGACCGGTGTCCTACGAGTGGCTGGTGTGTGTGATCTGGGCATTTGCGCTCTGTGCCACACTGCTGCAACGTGACGGCTCTTCCCAGGGGTGCTAAAACCATGGCCAAGCACACCATGCTTATCGGCTTAGCAGCACAAGGCCATGCTTTGACATGACTGACTTGTACAGTTGTGGCAGCGCACGCAAGCGCTCTGAGGGCAATGGGGCTGTGCCAGTGAAACAAACACTCCCAATCCCTCAATCATGCTTGTCAGCATCATTGCACTCAAGAGGGAAAACTGGTCGTCCAAATTTTATCCTGAGCTGTCTTTTTTCCTCGCCAATGACGTAAAGCCTCTCTGGTTTTACACACAATGCCTCTTGTTGGTTCACATCCCACCTTTCTGCCCTATAAAGTGTGAACGGAAATTGCAATGCCTTGCCAAGCATGCTCTGTGCAATTGCTCATACACACTTTACCCTGAGTGTGGCTGAGGCTGCACTATCCAGTCAGGAAACACAGGGGAAAACATGCAACCAAGATTGTCCTGAAATGTCGCTACTGGCATTGTCTGACCACTGTCTGACCATTGTCTGACCATTGTCTGACCATTGTCTGACCATTGTCTGACCACCTTTTCTGCAACACGTGTGTGGCAAAAAGGTTGCTTGCCAGCTCCTATTTTCAAGCACTGTGTCCTGCTAAACAAGTAGCCAAGGAGGCGTGTGTTGGGAGCGCAGAAATATAGCAGCCTCTGTTGCTGTGTATGTGAATGCAGGTGAGCCTGCCTGGCAAGACCAGGTGCGATGCAGTGACAGCAAGTCCTTCCATGGCGCGTGTAGCAAGTTCCAGGGCACGGCAGAGAAGTGCAGGTGCGCGTATGGTGCAGGTGCCAAAAGGAGATACAGGGCCTGCGTAGCTGTGGGCTTTGCCAGCACATGCATTTTGTCTGTGTGCTGTGAAGAGTGATAGTTAGTCCAGGGGCGGGTATCTTGTTTTCTGCTTTATGCACTGGTTTACACAAGGTACAGAACCCTTGGACTTTCTGAGTCTAGGGGCCTCAAGTTAGCCGTGACTGTGTAGGACCTATTTGGGAGTTCTTGAACAAAACCCCCTCCAGTTCAATTTTGCTCCAACCCTGCCTATGTTCCATGCTTCTGGGCAATCGCATATCCTCATACCATGGGCTTGTACTTGCATTTATGTGCTGCAGGGTCACGTTGCACGATCCATGTGCATAAATGGATGGCCAAAGAGAGCTTTTTGAACGGGCAGCTGTACGACAACATTATTATGGATTACTTTATTGGAGGTGAGAGCAGCGGGTCTAAAATTTGTGTGAACTAAGGGCAGTTGAGGGCCCACTATCGAATTTTGAATACGTCCCCTTGCCAACATGGAAATTGCACGTGCCACTACTCGTCTCATGCCGCCCAGCCACTGCCAAACGCCTACCATTGTCTCTTCTAACCAGGGATGTAAGCAGCAAACTTAATCGCATCATTAAATGTAAAAAAATGGGTTAGATGCACGTCGTGGATGTACTGCTGTTTAAAGTACAATTAAATTTGAGAATTCAGGGGGGCTGGTAGCCACAGCCCCGCTCAGGGACGCACCTTTTTTGCTGTGTTTTTGCAACACAAAGGGAATTTATTTCATTTAATGCAGTTCTCTATTCTAATCCTCATCACTGAAGTCCCCCCCACTGCTGAACCCCTCCTCCTTCTCCTCCTCCTCTTCCACTGAGAGCACCACCCAGGGCTGGGCCATATCCTGCTCCTCTAGGGACTGTGCGCGCTCGGCCAAGCGCAAGTTGCTGTACAGCCACACCAATTCAGTGGCATGCTTGGTGGTCAGGCGGTTGCATGCGCTGCACCTTGACCCCCCCGTGAGTCCTGGTCCCATTTGTCCACTCTGTCACTAGAATTGTAACCAGGTCCCATTTAGGGCCCTTCGATGGAGGTGTTTTTTGTTGTTGGCCATATTGGTCAGTTGGAGGGTAAATGTGGGGGTAGTTGGGCTTCTCCAGAACCCCCTGGCCCGGCTTCTGTTTTTCCTCGGTCAATTTGAAGTTTTGTATGTCAGAGAGAACTATAACCCTTATTTGGGGTTTTGTATGTTGGAAAGAACATAAACCTTGGGAGGATGCCTGAGGAGACAAGGTTTCCCTACGTTGTTAAAACTTGTCCTTTATGCAGCTGCAGCACTAGCTGGTGGTGATTCTTCAGGCCGACAGTGCATTTAGATGATGTCTCATGTATGTGTTAGCCAGGCTTACACTTGTGGGGTGCCAAATGTGGTGAAGAATGTCAGGCAAATAGAAAATGAGATAGAAAGTCATCGCTGACATTTTCTGGGCCTTCAGACTGCCAATTTCAGGAGCAGTTGCGCGCAAAAAGGCTTTCTTTGCATGCGTGAAGACATATTCTCAAATGAAGCCAAGGACTGATGCACCATGGCCACATGCACAGGGGCCAAAGATAAGTTTTCAAGTGTGCGCCGACCGCAGTAAATACGCTCTGCAAACTTTCCAGCATTCTGTCCTGGCACTCTACTCTGATGGCTCAGGGTCGATTGACTGTCATGCAAGACCTTGCAGGCCATGAGCCGAGTGCTCAAGATGGGGCGTCTGCAGCATTGCAGGCTCCTTATGGACAGTGCAGTCTGTGTTGTGTTGCTGCCTCATTGCGGCTTGAGGACCTGTCGCAGAGAGCTTTTTGGATCCTATTGCTGGTCTTGGGGAGCTAGTAAACATAAGAGTGTGGCTTCCAATAGCAATGCTGGAACAGAGGGGAGGTCATGTGCAGGTGGAGTGAAAAGAATTCCCGTATGACCGCAAAGAAGCAAAAAAGTGTTCTCTCGAAAATGCATTTTTGCTCAGGAGTAAAAAAGTCGTGTGTGACCGCAAACTTCCGAGTGAAAAAAGTGAAAAATAGTAAAAACATTGTGTGTGACCGTGGCCTTAACGCTTATTTTGTCGCTGTGGACCTCCCAGTCGGGCACTGTTTACAACCCTGCTCCTAACAAAGGAATGGTATATGTTGCTGTGGTAGCCATCAGCAAACACGCGCATCCATACAGCTGCTCCCCATGAGCAGCTCTTTCCCCTCCTACCTGGTCTCTTCTCGCATTTCATGGCCCCCAATTCCTACCATCTTCACTAAGTGCTCTTGTGCATCCTGCAAGCTACCCCACCTCTATGCACGCTGTTGCCTGCAGAAGCTGGCACTTGCCTTCTGACCTCCTTGTATCCCTCAATGCTGTGTTCCTTGAAGCAGGCTGTGTTTCTTTGCAGCAAGCTTGGCGCTTGGCTTGAGGATGCTGTGTTTCCTTGTAGCCAGCTTGACTAGAGGATGCTGTGTTTCCTTGTAGCAGGCTTGGCTAGACAACACCAGCTTGACCAAAAAGGGGTTCCTGTGGGCAGGGCAGAGCACCTCATTGCACAGCTTGCACTGATCGGCACCTGCCTCAAAGCCAGATATGAGCACCACAGGCATGCATGCCCTCAACTTTGTTTTCTTAAACCTCTTTTGAAGAAGGCAGAAAAAATTGAAAATTGTAGCAGCGACTGCCTGCACATTGCCTAGCAAGCAGACATTTGTATGCAAAGGCACATCCCCCTCAGCCCCTCATGGCTTGCCCCTCATTTCAGTCATGCCCGTAGACATAAAACATGTTTTGGTGAGCTTTTGTGCAGACTTACTTTCCTCTTTTTGAGCAAACGGCAGCATTTATTGAACGTCCGGGGTTGGTCAAGCACCATTTTGGTGACAGTGTCCGCCAACAAGTTGCCGCACTTCCCTCTGAGACCCTGGTGAGCCTCAGCTACTAGGCCACCCAACCCAAGGAACGTGTTTGCAGCAGCACTGCCAGTATGGACATTAAGACATGTCCATGCCTGCCGCGTACTTGCAGCGGTGGAGGGCTTTGAGGCTTACACCCAGGAGCGCCTGTTCAAAAAGCTCCGCAGACATCTAGCCCCTCAAGGTGTGATGACATGAGCAGTGCATAAATGAGCATGTGTTCGACTCATGTGATACCAAGCGCAGTAACTTTACTTTTTGGCAAACATTTGGATTTGTTCCCCTGCATGTTGACAAACCTGAACAAGTTCACTTCTAGACAGCACTGCTTTGCTAGCATTTTGTGTTGCCCGATGTGACTCCTTGCTTAATCGTTGACTTGGACCAAGTAGCTTACATCACCGCGCAATTTCATCGTTGCGTATGCACTTTCAAAGGAAACTCTCTCTGGTAGCTGGTTGCGATGACTGCACCTCCTATCCGCTCGCCCCCTCTCCCTCCCTGCCGCCCTGCAGGCCGCCTGTGGATTGTAGGACTGGAGCCTTTCCCTCATCGAGACATTCTTCCTGCACATGTCCACAGTGGGATGGTATGTGCGCATTCTCTTGCCAAAACATTCAACTGGCGCATGTCCATGGTGGGATGGTATGTGTGCAGGCAGCAGCATACAACCCTGTTATGAGGGGTCAAGTACTCCCTGGGCCGCAATCAAACTTGCAGCTGAGGCGCGTCAGGTTGACAGGGCTCAAGGGCCTGGTACATCGGGTGGGAGGCGACGCCCACTACCATGGCTTGATGGTGTGGCATCGCTTTTGGCATGTCCGCAAGGCCACCCCTCCAGTTCCAATTCAGCCTGACTGATCCAAGTGTTTCTCGCCTTCGTCCTAGGTGGAGATGCAAAAACCTTCCGCCCCTGCTTCTTCCCCTCTGCCATTTTTGTTGTCTCCACCCGCTTACCTTTATTCTGCCTCAGAACTCCCATGGTCATTGCCCAGGTTTCTGTTGCTGATAACCGTGTAAATACCCTGTGCGCATTAGCAAGCTGGCACAGAATCTGGCAAAACAATTGCATATAGATACTGTTTTTTAGCAAATATACTGAGGCACGTTTTTCCCGGCAGCTTGCAAGGCGTCTTCTGGATTTTAGGGCCTAGGCCTGTGTACTGCAAGCCTGTCAGGGACATAAACAGCAACTGGCAGGTGGTTGGTTTTGACCATTGGTAGGCACTGCGGCAGTCTTAAACCATGTCCATAGCTGGGTGTTTGTACAGAGGCATGGCTACATTCAGTTGACAGCGCCTGTGCAATCTAGGTTCCCTCACACCCGCGCTTAAACGCTGTGGCTGTTTGTTCAGGTGGCTGTGGCTGAGCTCAGGGACACTGCCATTGCCCTGTCAGGGGAGCGTCCATACAGGGTATGTCCATATCCTTCATGCAATCACGCACGCCAATGCAGGGGTGGGCGTCATCAAAAATGCTGCCTTGCACACCTCGCATGTTTCACAGTCAACAAATAGCAGGGATTGCTTTCTGGCCTGGGTTAGGTTGGTATACAGGAAGCCCACCCTTGGCTTCAACTTGATGGCATTGACCACGGCCTCAACACTGCAATCTTGACTATAGCGCTCATTCTAGTATTCAAGCAAGGTGGAAGTTGAAGGCGTGGCAGGCTTCTGCAAAGCTAAGCTGCTTTGGCAACATGTCATGTCACCCCTCCCTTACCATGGCACCAAGTCGACTTAACTTGATGTAATGTGCACAAACCCTTTATTTGCTCGAGTTCTGCTCGTGGACAAACATGCTTTTGACTTTGGTCGCATATGTAGGAGTTCCCGCTCCACTGGTATGAGGCCGCAGTGGAGAGTGCTGGGCTGAAGCGCATCACTTCTGCGGGCTTTGCAAATGTGTACGGCTTCCAATGGGTTGTCAGGCAGCTGCATGATGCACACACACACTTGCAAAAATGCAAGCATGCAGCTGTGTGTGAGGGGCTGCACCGTGATGTGGTTAGCCTGCAGGCACGATTGGAGAGGGAGTGGGGTAGCACAGACAGGTGCTTTGGCATGGACTTCGTGGTGGTTGCAGGCCCAAGCGGGGTGTGAGCAATGATTTCTTACATTTTTTATTCAATTCATTCACAACCATAAGTTTTCCCCTTGCGCACACAAATTTGGCGTTCTCATCTTTGGGTGTTCACGGGTTTGCAAAGACGGATTCCTCCTTAATCTTTAGTTATACACCTCTCCATCCTTTGTCACTGCGGGTGATTTTAAAGTGTATCGATTCTGGCTCAACCTGTACAACCCTTTCAGACATAATTGGGCTGAGAGGGGGATTGTCCTCTACTACTATCCATTGTAGGGGTAGACCTTGAAAGAGAAGTTGACAGGCCGTGGAGTGCATGGAGCCAGGTCCCCCAGCATTTCTCTTGCCTCACAGGTTTTAACCCCGTGGCGTTGAAGGTCAGGCTGTGCCACTTGGACGCAACTCAGGATGTTAAGCCCCGTGTGCTTTTTTAGCTGCAGAAAGCCGCAGACGCGCCACCAGGAGGTACTGGTGGATGTCGTCTGTGCCAACTTTGAAAAAGGTTTGAAAAACCGGTCTACTATCAGCACCTACTCAATTATTACATGCCAGCTCCAGGCCCTAAAGCTGCAGGCCCCAAGATTATCCCTTGTGAGCTAGTGCTTCTTTCTCTGCTTATTCTTATTTTAATTACCACACCCCAAAGGTGAAAGTGAGAAAAAGCTTGAAAGGTGAAAGTGAATAATGGTTGGAGGGTGTTTCCTGGCAGAAATAAAGCAACGTTGGGATCTCCGCCAGCCGGCTGGCGCCATGGTGCACCAAAGTGCCCGGTGTGGCTGATGATCATTATCAAATAAGTTATATACTTTGTGCATCTGTATTAAAACTCTGGAATGAGAAGTTATTGAAGCTGGGAAAGGGAATGACTGTCTGGCTGGACAAGGCACACAGTAAGTACTGCTTACTAAGTGGAGAGTCTCCACAGAGAACAATTACATGGTTTACAAGGTTACAAGGTTACAATGGGTTTAGACCTTCAGCCAGATGGGTTGACTGCTGGGCTTGCTGGATTTTTGCAGCTGGACAAAAAATATCCATAGACTCAGAAAGAAAAAGAAGTGATTTGTACGTTTACAAAGAAACTAGTCGAACACGCGCAACTGCTCAGTTAGGTTACATAAGTTAAGGGTTATCCGCCAGCCAGGTCGTTAGGCTGATTGGTTTGTTGCTGGTCTTCGCCAGCCAAAAAATAGTCCGTAATGTCCAAAATGAAATGGCAGACTCGGAGTCTATTGTGCCGTCGAGAAAAGAAAAGCAAAGACAGTCTGACTAGGCAAGGTTTACAAGGATAAGGCCTTCAGTCAAGAATTGCGACTGCTAGCCTGCTCATAAAAAACGATTCATTCATGAAGACTGACTAGGCAAGGCATGTGGAAGGAGGGGCCTCCATAGAAAAGGATTGGCAGAAAGGGAAGAAAAGGAAAGAGTACTTTCTTCTGAGAGAGCACACAAACAAGTCTTGACAGTGAAAAAAACATGCAACTCATTTTGAACAGCCTTACCTCTCTCCATCAAATTAGGAAAAGATGTTGTATCCAGAGAAACACCGTCAGCATGTCCAAGGAGACATCCTCAAAATGCTTTCTAATATTATCCGAAACTCTCAATCCCACATCTTCCTAATTAAAGTAAAATCTCATGCCGGAATTGCTGGAAATGAATGCGCACATGCCCTCGCTAAATACCCAGCTTGCCATGGAAACAGCCTCCCAGCTGAAACGACCATCCGCACGGCAGGCCCAGGTGGCAATCCCCTCTTTGATATTAGCTGGCTAGCTGTTGAAGAAGTTAATCAGCAAGAATCTGGCACTGCAGCCCCCCAACACAGCCCTAGACTGACTTAGCTTCCAAACCTCCAAGCTGCACTAAAATTGCACATGCACTCAAACCATAAACTGGGCTATGCCAACTCAAAAACAGGGTACTACTCTAATTACCAGAGTCTGCTTCCACACGTCCACAAAGCCATTAGCAATGCTTTTTGGAGCATGTCCAAACTCTCTCTCTAAATGAAGCGCAATATCTTCCACTACCGCACAGGCACCCTTTTTAATCAAAAACACGCTGTCCGCTTTAAAATGTCCACCAGCCTTCTATGTCCACTCTGTCAGCAAGCAGATAATGCTCTCCATATTCTCTCAGGGTGTCAACATAAAATCATCTCGGGTATGATCAATGAACGCCATAATGTTGCCTGCAGGCTCATCATGAAAGCGATTAGCAAAGGCTCTCTGGCAGGTTGTTCAGTCCAGTTGATGCCGGCAGCACTGATCGCTTGGCTAAACAAAACCTTCAAATTCCTGAGCATGTGTCACGCCGAGAGACTGCTGCATCCAA
>LFIK01004627.1_pt1 | contig 11113 bp, 8 predicted proteins | sample 643401 | NCBI WGS metagenome assembly LFIK01 (sample SAMN03777447, study PRJNA286221) | soda lake metagenome | biome: soda lake; feature: Kulunda steppe; material: water; isolation source: sample T5-Br brine of Lake Tanatar-5 | place: Russia: Kulunda steppe | collected 2010-07
CCATCCTGTGCCACTAGCCGATGCGCACCATCCTGTGCCACTAGCCGATGCGCACCGTCCTGTGCCACTAGCCGATGCGCACCATCCTGTGCCACTAGCCGATGCGCACCATCCTGTGCCACTAGCCGATGCGCACCGTCCTGTGCCACTAACTGATGCGCACCGTCCTGTGCCACTAACTGATGCGCACCATCCTGTGCCACTAGCCGATGCGCACTGTCCTGTGCCACTAGCCGATGCGCACCGTCCTGTGCCACTAGCCGATGCGCACTGTCCTGTGCCACTATAGCCAATGCGCACCGTCCTGTGCCACAGATTTGGGATCAGGGTAGGCTGAGTTTGCTTGCACCAGCCCAGCTTTAATGGCTCCTCATCCCAGGCCGGCCACAAAGCTGTAATAGGGCCTCTCACACTTACCACCGGGGCTGCTGATGCTGGTGGCTTCAAAGGCGTTCCCATCCTGCTGGCTTAGATGAAGAATGGAACTAGGGGCGCTGACCGGAGGCAAAGACCCAGGGTTCAGGTGCTTGAGGGACTCTAAAGTGCAGGAAAGGGACTCAGCCCTGCTGCATTGAAGTAAATTGAGGCTGTGCGCATTCTGCTCCGAGTCGGCGCAGGTCCAGGTATCTTGCGCCTTGTGGGCGCCATTGAGGTTCGCCTGCATGTGGTGCATCGCAACGAGATGGCAAAAAAGATGCAAGAAGACGTTGGAGCTCTAAACAATTGCTTGTGATCCTGTCCTCTTTCTGTGGTGCCGAACGTGGTTACGCCAGTGCAGTCCAACTGCCAAGGTCGGATGGCGATTCTCCCAACCCTGCTCTGCTTTTGGCAGAGTTCGCGCTGCCGCGCAAGCAAAGCCAGCCTTGCGCTTGGCTTGCGTGACAGCGCAGGACACACATCGAGCATACACGAACAACACAAGCTGTCATCTGGACTGGACTAGCAGGCAGCAGCGCTTGCATGGTGTGCGGCATCGAGCTCACCTGTGAAAGGGCCCGCAGCAGTGCTTTGGTGCGCGTGTTGCTCTCTGTGCTCCAGTGCTCACACTCAAGCTCCTGAATCGCCTTCTCAGACCTGAATACATGGCCATGGATCTCTTCTGCTTGAGGATAGCTGATCATTGGTATATGCAAGCCTCTTTTGCGCGCCAACAGATTGCAGCTTCAGAGCATGTATACATGAACATGCAGAGCGAGCGTCATAGTACTACAGACAGTTCAGGCCCGTGGTTGCCTTGAATTGCAAACAGCCAAGCATTGAAAGCTTCCCCTTTTCTATCAAGGTCCTCTGTGCTGCAAATCTGCAAGCCTGTACTGTTTAATTCATGAGCACCTCATGATCTTCCAGCAACCAACCTTGATTGCTGCACCTTTGTGACAGTGTGCGAGAGACAAACCTTATCTGCGTTCACGCATACACAAACACGCACACACAACACGCGCACTCTCATACACACCACACAGGCATACATACACAAACAGGCAAACAGAGATGCCTCGTGCTCGTCCCCATCCAGCAGCCACCACGCTGGGAGCTTGCGTCTCATACTCAGAGTGCTCAGCACAGGCGCGCCTTCACAAGGGGTGCTGCAAGAGCAGCAGCTGCTCTTGGACTCGGGCCCCACTCACATGACGAGCGAGCCGTGCATGCGGTATCTGCCCAGGCCCGCATTGGCTTGGCGCATCGGGGCTCTCTTCTGTGGGGCCGATCCCGAGTACTCCCCTGACGGGCTGCAGCAAGAGGACGGCGGGAGCGTCTGGCCATGGCTGCTCTGGCTTGTGGGCTGCTTGCTCTGAGGGTGCTGGCACTGATGTGCCGTGGGCACCTCGTGACTGAGGCTCCAGCGAGGCGTGGCATCGGCTCCAGGCGCCTGCCGCACGTCCAGATGGCGCCCAGTCCTTGGGTAGCTCCAGAGCAAGCCTGCGCGCAGGCACACAGCAGCAGCAGGGCCACGCGCGTGGGCGACCTGGGGCTGCGGCCCTTGCAGGCTGTTCCTTTGTCCTTTGTCGCACTCACATTGAGCTGGGACCAAGGATTAGCAGGCATGCGCTTGCAAGGACATCCATGAGGTGGGGTGGCGACACCACTTAGTCTCGCCATTCCTTGGGCAGACACCAGGAAGGGCAGGCAGGCACTTGGGAGGACGCAAGTGAGGCTGCAGCGACCAAATCCATTTGCCAGCTGCTTGGTGCAGCATGAGGTGCTGATCAGTTGCTTGAAGAGGACGCCCGGTGGGCTACTGCACCCAAAATTCTACCAATCGAGCTCTGCTTAGTCGGCCCTGTCTGATGTGCTCTGGGGCCACAGGTGAACATACATTAAGCCTAGGCCTAGTGCTTGGGTCCTTCATTGAGCATCGAGCTGCGATTTGCCCACTCACTCTTGCCATTCACGAGTGCCCACTCACTCTTGCCATTCACGCCCCCGCGGTAGCTCCCTTCTGCAGTGGCGTACCCTGACGGGGGCGCCCGCGGTCGTAAAAACTCGTGCTGTATGTCTGCCACAAAGCTGCGCTGGTGAGAGGGGCTGCTGATGGCGGGCGAGCACGCGTCCGCTGCCACATGCTCCTCCTCCGCTGCGCTCGTGGACCCTCCTGCAGCTGCTGGTGCTGCTGCTGCTGCCACGCAACCTGCTTGGAGGGCAGTGAGGAGGCCTGCTGTGAGGATGCATTCGCAGGAAGGCTGCCGTCCGCAAGTGACTCAACGAGAGCATCAACCTGCCCTTCCTGTGCAGCACTGTGTGTGGCAGCCCCACCACTGCCGCGCACCATGTTACTACCTGAGAGAGCCTGCTGTGCTGCGCGCAGTGCCCCTTTGGCAACTTATGTCTCATGAGTCATGTGCTTTGCCTCAGGAAGCCCTGGAAGCAGCTCATGTATGCAAGAACGCATGCCACTTAACAAAGTGAAGGCGCAAGCCACCGCAAAAGCCAGGCGGTGTTGGCTCACTTTCGGCAGGCGGTGGCGCATCCGCTGGCATTGTCCCGGTCACACTTTCAGCTTCGCTTTTGGCGGGCGGTGGCGCCTCCGCAGGCAAAGCTTTGCTCACGCTGCCCCTCCAATGCCTGCACCACAGATGAAGGTTGATGGATGACTATCGCACGGCTTTGTGGCGGGCCCAGTTTGCCTGCGGCATTAGGCCTGTAACATGCAGATCAAGCACCCAGCCACCATGAGGCAACAACAATTTGTAACGGCAACCTGCTCTGCAAGATGGCACACATTGGCAGTGGGGCTGGTCAACCTCTTGCAGTGCGTCAGCCAGGTGTCTGCACCTTGATGCACTTGCTCATTCGGATTGGGTCATTACCCTTGCCACCAGTAACTGTGAGGAGTTGTGTATCAAGCCACATACAACAGAGTCCGTTGTTTTGCATGCCACATAGAATAGAGCCGCACACAGAGCCATTGTTTTGCATATGGCTGCTAGCAGGGGCACTCCTTCAACAAGCCCACACCAGGCAGAAGCTTGGGAGCCACTAGTGCATGCCAGGCGCAGCCGGCAAGGGCCTTCAGCACATGCACATGCGAGCCGCAGATGAAGCTTGGCGGCCTCACCTCGCGCTGTGCGCTGCCTCGAGGACAGCTGCCTCGGCTTGAGGATCAAGGAGGGCTGCCAGAAAGGAAATGGATGGCCTTTCATCGCTGAGACTGGCACCTTGTGGACCAGTCATGGTGCGCAGGGCCTGGTCGAGCAAGCGTGCCGCCGCAGGTTCTGTCCCTGGCTGGTGATGCAGCACTTCGTTTGCATTGCTGCAGGGGCGCACGCAGCATCATGAGGGTTGTGGGGCAGGCAATTGTGCAGCTGTGCAGTGCTTCAAGGTGTGCAGGACACCATGGGCTGGCCAGCTTGCGCTTCGCAGGGCTCTTGAAGATATGGCATGCCTGCTTTCCACACTACTGGTACAGTGATCATCCTTACCATGGTCGACCGCAAAGGCTGATCAGCTGCTGTAGACTTATCATGTGCGGGACAAAGCGCACCTGGATACCACGGCCAAACAGAAAGGAGAAGCCTTCATCAGGCTCTTGTCGTCCCTGAGGCCTGTCATTTTCACATCTCGAAGTTTGCAGGCAAGGCTGGGATGCGCATCCGCTGAGGAGACTGGCAGGTCTTCTGCAGCTGAATCACATGGGCACTGATCCTCCTGGGCGCCTGCAGGATCAGCCTTTGGCTGGCCCCCAGGTACCTGCGCCGAGCAGCAGAGCAACACGTGTTTCACAACAAAAGGTGCTTGCGGCTGAGAAAGTTGATAAGAGAATTGGGCCAAGTGCACCCGTCTGCAACGCTTCAACTTTTAGGAAACAACAGCCTGCCAAGCAAAATAAACAAAAAGTTGAACATTGACTTCAAATATAATTTTCACATTTGATGTGAGTAATTACGCACGCGTCGTGCACGTGGACCTTTTGGAGAGACCCCGGGAGAGGAGAAGGCACTCCCCAGCCGAGGTGCAGAACTGGACAGGATATGCACCTGGCTGCCCTATCTTTCACGCACCTGGCCGCGCAGCCGCCCAGTGATATCTTTTCCTCGCTCAGCTTGCCCATGACGGCGGTGGCTCGGGAAAAAGCAAGCTTTGAAGAGGCCGTCCATGAACCGAGCGATCGCTTGAAGGAGGATGCACCTTGAAGATTGAGCATTCACAGCACACGACAGCCAGCGTCCCTGACGCCCTCCACCAGGCAACCCTCCTGTGAAACACAAGTCTTGAACGCAGGTCCTAGCCAGCCCTAGGTTTCAAGCAGCCACAGAAGAGTGCTGGCCGTCCTAAATCCGCTAAATTGTTGTATGACAATTTACGAGTGCTCTGAACTTAGGCGAAGAATTACCATCATCGTCATAATTGGTCCCGGACCAATTATGACATTTAGGCCAGGACCATAACATGGTCAACCCCGAGGTTAAAGATAAGTATTTGTTCCTATAGATCTCAGTCCTAGCAGTGCCCCCAGCTGTCAAACCAGGAAAGAACCAGCGGTCAACCCATGTGCCAGGCACAAGGGCAATGGTCAAGGAGCTACCCTAGGGAAAGAGGACCAGACAGGTCCCCTATCCAGATGAATTTTGAATGAGTGGCTGAGTTGTGCACATTTGCAGCTGACCTGGCACGACCTGGCCATGGCAGCACTGATGAAGAGATTTTGAGTTGCAGAAGCTTGTGTCCACTTGGCACTTGCAATGAGCCTTACTCCCTGCAATACACTCCTTGCAATTACCTTACCCAAGAGTGTGCATGTGCTGCAGCACTGCTTTGCAGCCCCCGACATGAAGCCCCGCCCCGACGTGAAGAACTGAGCACTTCCTTTTGCTCCACCCTTTTACTTGGCCTGGGGAGCGTGCCACGCATGCGCATAATTGTGCAGCCATGTAGCCACGCATACCATGCACCCTCGCATAATGCATACCATAGCATGCAGATTGATATTGATCATTTCTGTTCGTGACCAGTCACTGCATCGAGAAGACTCTGAGCTCAGGCACATCATATGTACACTATCCTGCACCATAGACTGGCACTTAGTCTTTCTTGACCTTACTGATATGCTGTAACTTCTGACAGAGCTGCACTTATTCAGCAGTTACATCTACAGTACGTGACACTGGTCCTTACCCAAATGGCTGTGGTATGATGTAAGGATAGCAGGTATGTAATGTGGACCGGTCCACGCCCATGGTGCGAGATGCACTCGAAGCACCTGGCCTTAAGCAAGCTTGCAACCGGCAAGCTTGCGACCGTCCCTCCAACCCCATTGCATTTTGCTGACATGCATGTAATCCACTCCATGTGTTGGTGGATGATGGATGATGTATAGCAGCATTATGAATGCTGCCTGCCACAAACCTATCAGCCTGCAGCATGGCCAGCTGTTAACCAAACCTTGTGGCAGCAATCGTCTATGAATGGTTCTTGACCATGCATATTCGGCCCCTCCTTACGAATTATGCTGGTAAGTGCCAACAAACGGACTTCCACTTGGCATGGTTGCTACAGTAATTTTACGTTGGATGGCTGCATTTGAGGGACTGCAGGCCTGTAACATGCGCCTCATTCACAAACTTTCTTGCAGGGGAACCCCTCTCCATTATCCAGGTTTTAGAGCTGACCTGAGATTCAGGATGAGGAGAGTGTGGTGGGACATTGCTGCCCCGAACTGTCAGACGTTTAACAAACAAACTTGCAGCTATCAGTCTTGGTATCCATTTCTAAGATAAAGAACAACTCTCTCTGGCTACGTGTACTTTGCCCTAAGTGCAGAGGCTATGCCAGTCAGTTCTGCTTTGTTTATGGTGTTGCTTATCCTAGCTCCGCCGGAGTCAACATAGACGGAATTTAAAAGGTATGAAGAACCCTGCTCCAATACGTTGTTGACTTAAATAAGTTAGGCAGCTACCATCAGTGTAGGCCCACAAGTGCCAGTCTGGAACCTTAAGTCTTAGGTTATTATTTGTGAGCGCTGTGAGGTTAAGGGCTGTAGTGGTGGATATAGGGTTCCCTGTTAGAGCTGCATAACGAGCTTTTTCCTTTAATGATCTTGGAATTTTGATAAGTTTAGCCGCCCTCTGAATGGGTGGGCTTAACTATGCCTCAGGTATGACATTAGTCAAGGCCATAAATACCCCGTCAACTACTACAACCGATTGTGCATGCAAATGCAGCATAAATCTGATTCGGACGCCAGAGTCTGGCACTGCACTTATCTGGTGTGTGACACCATGAACTACTTATGGCTGGCAATGATCAGCCACAAACCAATTGGCCTTGTTACCAGGCTGGCGATTTACCCTTCACTTGTAAACTTCTGGATGACTTCATGTTTACAGCTGCGTTAGAGCACTCATGCTGAACACAATTTGCCCAGGCCAAAACATGGCCTGTTTCTAGGCCCAATCCCATCAGTTGTTTGGTGTACCTTGTCTGATAAATTTTAAGACATATGATGAGCCAGGCAAAACATGTGAATCATTTTGGCATCAAATTTGCAGAGGTCGCCTTCAGATAGAGGACAAAAGCTGAAGCCCAATGCTTGCTGGCACAAATTAGCACAGGTTTGCACACACATGCTTACAAGGACACCACAAAACACAGCTTGGAGCAATACCTGGCAAACAAAGGCAACAAAGCCTTGAACAGCATGCTAAAACAGCTGCAAAAAACCAGGCGTGTCTTTCTGTATCGACCAGGATCCTTGCCTGCAGCTCCATCTTATGCAACAATTCCTGCTGCATGCGTTCATGTATACTAGAGACAAGTGCTGCAGCCTGCCTGTGGTAACATTGTTGCCACCACATTTCCCACGTCAACCCTGCAAAAGCCGGCTGCTGGAGTGATAGACGCGACACACAGGCTCAAGGTCACACATGTATGGAGATGTTCATCAATTACACTGCAAGGACATGCGTCAGAGCCGAGCCCTTGGTGACAGCAAGCTGCATCATCTTCAGGATGGGTCAACGCCAAACAGGTGGCCTGTGGCAGCAACAAATGTGCTCTGTGAGGAACTTGCACCAAAAAGTGCCACAGGTTTTGTTTTATCCGCAAAAGGCTGAAGTGCATGCTTCAATTGACACGGCAGGATTCGGGCAGAGGGTGGGACCCATCCACGACCAATCTCAGGTATGTGCTTGTATACTGAAGCTGCAAGGTCGCTAAATGGTTTCCAGACAGCTGAAGTTCAAGGAGTTCAACCATGAACTCCTATGTACCTAGCATTGCATTTCTGCAGGCATGGATATTTTTATTTAACTAAGATTTCATCTGTGCATTATAGTAAGAGCAGTCAAGAGCAGTCAGAGAGAGCTGGAGGGGGTAGCCCAAAATCATTCTCAAAATGAGCACAGCCAGCTCAACGAGTTCTCCAAGTTTTAGAGCCGTTAACACTTATGTTACGCACTTCCCTGTTATGTTGCTGTTGAGCTCATATGCCTGGACATCCAAATACGTATTGATCCCTTTTGGTGACGGCTCCTGGGGCAACACATTTAGAGGAGAGATCTGCAAGCAACCCACCGATTCCAAAAGTGGCCAACATCGCCATCCAACCACCTATGACAACACGCATGGCACCGACTGCAACCCTTGCTCCTCCTGCATGGGCAGCAGACACGTGTTGCAACGCGTGATTCACACATACAGGATGAACTTTGGAGGTGAGCACGCACTCTGAGGGATGCATTCAGGTCAGGGCAATACAAGCTGTTAGAATAGCAGGCTACTAGAATAATTGAGGCAGCAGAAATGCGAGGTTGGTCAGGTAATAAGGGAGCCTGTCATTCTTGTAGCACAAGACACCGCTCCTGTCTGTTACCTAGGGCAGCCCCAATGAATCCAAACAAGGCAAGACCAGCCGTGGCTGCCGCTGACACTGCAATGACCCTGGTCCTGCACAATTGGCACACGGCAAGTACAAGGGGAAGCTCAAGGCCGTGACGCACTGCGGATGGCAGAGCATGGCTAACTGTGCCCGCCTTCGTGCATAGCTTTGGTGCACGGCAGGAAGCAGTGCATGCCTCTCTGCTTCAAGCTCCAATTGATGTGTGTGGTATAAGTAAGCAGGGGCAGTATGAGTCGTGCGGCTGCCAAGCGCACAGATACAGCCACTCCACGTAAAAAGAAACTACAAACAAGAAGAGACATGCTTGGATACGTGTTGCAGCATTGCCAAGCATATGGCGTGAGCACGTGGGATGTAAGATACCAGCTTCGCGCGCAGCCTGAAGGTGTGCAAAAGCCTCACTTGTAGTCAGCGATAAAGCCACCAGCCAAAAGGGGGATGATGGCCCCCAAGGTGAAGGCCAGGCACGACACAACCGCTGCCTGCATGGCAATGCAAGGATGGACACCTTGCCATCAACATGTGCATCTCTCTCACTGCATCTGCAACAAGCAGCTCAGGAATGCAAAACAAGGCTGAAAGGCAGGTGCATCAAAACCGCTCAGCAAATGGGGGCCCTGAGACGCTCAACCTCGCACACAGCTGGCAGCCAGCACACAAGTAGCGGTTCAATGCACGAGATCACCTGCAGGGGATTGGCCAGCTCATCAATGTCAATGTTGAGCTCATCACGTGCATGAGCACGTATGACATCCTTTTCTGTGAGCTCCTCTGCAACTTGCCTCGCAAGGTGCGGGGACAGCCCCCTGTCAGTCAAAGCGTGGGAGAGCCCAAGTAGAGTGAGCAGCCTAAATGCACACTAGTTGAGGAAGTCATTTGCACTATTAAGCTTTTTTCAAATGACAAAATGGGTATCTGTAAGAGAGGGAGGCCCTCAACCGGGGGTGGGGGGGGGGGCTTGTAGTCAAAGTTACTTAGATTACATATCAAAAAGGAAAGATAAACTGATAAAGCGGTGAGGGCACTCCCTACATCAATCAAGAAAGGAAAAATCAGAGGAAAGAAAAAGTCAATGGGGATTAGGAGGTCTATCCTATCCTGATTTTGAGCTAATGCTCCTTGTTAGCTTTTTAATTAACTTTCAAATGCATTGCACTTAAGTGTCTATGTCCAGGTGGAGGATTTTCCCCAAAATGTTGCCTACCTGTTCTCATATATCTTGGTCAGCTCGTCCAGCTCATGTGCACGAGCTTCCGGGCCCTTTTCTTGCTCCTATGCATCAATGCGGCAGGGTGGGAATGCTCTTTACTGAGGGAGGAACAACAGAATGCTCTCTTCTTTTCGCCTGCCTCCCAAGAACGAGCAGGCACTGGGATAGAGCACCGCGAGAGGCTGAGTATTAAACCCAGCACAGGTTTCCAGATTCCCAGCAAAGTGTTCAGGCACACGCATTCTTCCTGGCCACTTGTGCCATCGCTGGACTGGGTTCTCACATACAACCTGCGCCACACACCCTGCGCTCCTTCTCAATGTCGGCCGCCTCAGTGTCCCTTTGCGAAGAGACGGAGATGTATTCGCCACAAGCCACTGAGGGCACATGGTAAGCGCGCACACAGGATCTAATGATGGGGTAGATTATTAGAACAATGGATGCACCAGCTCTGCAATAGTGCGTGAATTGCCAAATGTGATATGCATGCAGCAGCTGCTCAAGCGCTGCAGACTAGAACTATGCGCGAGACACCAGCGCAGCTCCGCCGCAAGGCACGATTGCCTGCCATGTGGTCCTGGACCATGAACAGGCATGCGAAGTCTAAGGCTTCACCCATGATACTGCAGGACTTACTTTCCGTGAGAATGACAGGACTCACTTGAGAGCGCACCGGCAATCCAACCACTCATCCCAGCAAGCTGCCTACAAAAGAATGCGTGGGGCACGGGCAATTCTGTGACTAAAAAGCCTCGACTCAGCACTCACAGGGAAGCTGAGCTGGATTCCCCTGCGCGGGGCGCTGCTTGAACTCAGGCACACAACTCACAGGCAATGCACAAGCATTCAGACCTTCCACTTGGCCACCAGCCTCCTCACATGATTTTGAGCTCCTGCGAGCCGCCCGCAACTCCCAGCATTATGGAGGAGACAGACACCAGCCCGTCATTGGCTCCCTGGGCATAAGGTTTCAAGATGAATTCATGTATGCAAGAAAAATGAGACACTCAATGTTTTGGGTAGCAGCAGGTTTCATAAATCATCAGGCTTACTCACCAGCACGAAAGCACGAAGCCACGGGGCGCGGTGGCTGTAATGCACATGCTCGTCTTCTTCTCCTTCCTGCGGCCGTTGCAGCAGCTGATCAGTTTGCACACAGCAGGAGGTAACAACCCTAGAGGTAATTGATGAGTGCTTAAGGCTGTTGATACTGCCATCAACCATGTCATATATCATTGTCTCTCTTACATGCACTACCACTAGTGGCTCCTCCAGATCCTCCGTCCCAGGAGAGGCGGTGGCTCTGTCGTTCAATGCAGATGCCGATTCCATACTAAGTTAAAAAAGTATTTTATCATTAATTGGATTCATAAATAAAAGCGTGAGAGCCTTGGGTGCCTAATTTGTCCAGATCACTAAGGGTGCGTTTACAACACCGTGGATAATGGTTAATCAGAAATTCAGAAATGCAATTAACCATTAACCACGTTTACAATTCGTGGTGAACGCGTGGTTGATCAAAAATAGAAATAGAATTAAAATCACAATTTTGAATTTCTCGTTCACCG
>LFIK01004628.1_pt1 | contig 11112 bp, 8 predicted proteins | sample 643401 | NCBI WGS metagenome assembly LFIK01 (sample SAMN03777447, study PRJNA286221) | soda lake metagenome | biome: soda lake; feature: Kulunda steppe; material: water; isolation source: sample T5-Br brine of Lake Tanatar-5 | place: Russia: Kulunda steppe | collected 2010-07
GGCGCGGGCGCCCCTACGCTCGCCATCGACGTCATCGACCTCGGCGTCGAGGTCATGCAGGCGGCGGGTGGTCGCCAGCGGCGAGGTCGTGCCGCGGGCGACCAGGCGGTAGGCCGCGGGGATCACGAACAGCGTGAACAGCGTGGCGAACAGCACGCCGGAGAACACCGCTACCCCGATCACGAAGCGCGTCTCCTCGCCCGGGCCGGAGGCCAGGATCAGCGGAATCGAACCGGCCACGGTGGTCAGCGCTGTCATCAGTACCGGCCGCAGACGCATGCGCGAGGCCTCGAGGATCGCGGTATCGAAATCGCGCCCGCGATCGCGCAGTTGGTTGGCGAACTCCACGATCAGGATGCCGTTCTTCGCTGCCAACCCGATCAGCATGACCATGCCGATCTGGCTGTAGATGTTCAGCGTCTGGCCGGTAACCGTCAGCCCGATCAGCGCCCCGACCACCGCCAGCGGCACGGTCAGCATGATCACCAACGGGTGCACGAAGCTCTCGAACTGCGCCGCCAGGACCAGGAACACCACCAGCAGGGCCAGCGCGAACACGAACAGGATCGCCTCGGAGCCGGTGCGCAGGTCCAGCGACTCGCCCTTGTAGTCGATCCCGGCCTCGGCCGGCAGCAGCTCGGCCGCCTTCGCATCCAGGGCGTCCAGGGCCTCGCCCAGGGTCATGCCGTCACGCAACCCGGCGGTCAGGGTCACCGCGCGCGAACGGTTGTAGCGCTCCAGCGACGACGGGCCGGCCTGCTCCTCGTAGGTCACCAGGCTGGACAGCGGCACCATCGAGCCAGAGCTTGAGCGCACGTAGAGGTTGTCGATATCCCCGGGCGTGCGGCGCTGGTCGGCCAGACCCTCGATGATGACGTCGTATTCCTCACCACGGTCGACAAAGGTGGTCACGTCGCGGCCGCCCAGCACGATGTCCAGCGTGCGCCCGACATCGCGCATGGAAACGCCCAGGTCCCCGGCCCGATCCCGGTCCAGACGCACGTTGAGCTGCGGCTGGGTGGGTTCGTAGTCCAGGTCCACGCGGGTCAGGCCGTCGATGCCCTCGGCGGCCTCGCGCATGATCTCGCCCCATTCCTCGAGCTGATCGTAGTCCGGCCCGGAGATGACAAACTGCACCGGCGGACCGATACGGCCACTCGAGAGCCCCTGACGCATGATCACCCGCGCCTCGACTCCCGGCATCTCGTCGATGATGCCGCGGATCTGGTTGATGACCTCCTGGCCCGAGACGTCACGGTCATCCCAGTGCTCCAGGATCGCGATCACGAAGCCGTTGTTCATCAGCTCCGAACCACCAAAACCGCGCGGCGTGCGCACCAGTGCACGGCGAATCGGGCCATCCTCGATCAACGGCTGGATGCGTGCCTCGACCTCGGCCATCTGCCGGCTCATGTACTCGAAGTTGGCACCCTCGGGGCCATCCACCAGCACGAAGAAAGATCCGCGGTCCTCCTGCGGGGCAAATTCTTCGGGCAGTTCCGCGAACAGGTACCAGCCGCCCACCAACACGGCGGCGAGGAGCGGCAAGACCAGCCAGGAGCCCTTGAGCCCCTTCGCCAGTATCCGACCGTAGCCGGCCTCCAGCGCGGCAAAGCCGCGGCCGATATAACGCGCCACGCCGGTCTCGTCGTCGCCCTTGTGCATGAGGCGCCCGGCCAGCACGGGGGCCAGGGTCAGTGCCACGATGCTGGAGAAAAACACGGCAATGGCCATGGCGATGGCGAACTCGGTGAACAGCCGGCCCACCGTGCCGTCGAGGAAGGCCAGCGGCACGAATACCGCGATCAACACGGAGGTCGTCGCGACGATCGCGAAGCCCACCTGCCCGGCGCCGCGATAGGCCGCCAGCAACCCCGGCTCGCCGCGCTCGATGCGCCGGTGGATGTTCTCCAGCATCACGATCGCGTCATCCACGACCAGGCCGACCGCCAGCACCAGCGCCAGCAGGGTGAGCAGGTTGACCGAGAATCCGAACAGGCTGATGCCGATGAAGGCCGCGGTGATCGCCACCGGGACGGTGACCGCCGGGATCAGGGTCGCGCGCCAGCTGCCCAGGAACAGGTAGATCACGAACACCACGGCCGCGGTCGCCACCGCCAGGGTGATGTAGACCTCGCGGATCGCGCCTTCGATGAACACCGATTCGTCGTAGGTGGTCACCAGCGAGGTACCCTCCGGCAGGGAGCCCTGCAGGCTGGCCGCCATGGCCTTCACGCCGTTGGCCACCTCCAGCACGTTGGCGTTGGACTGGCGGATGATCCCCAGCCCGATCATGTCCTCGCCATTGCCGCGGAACTCGCTGCGCTCGGTATCCGCCCCCACGTTCACCTCGGCGACATCGCCCAGGCGCACCAGTTGTCCGCCCTCGCCTCGCTTCAGCACCAGACCGGAGAAATCCTCGGGCGTGCGGTACTGGCGTTCCACGCGTACGGTGAACTCGCGCTCCAGCGAATCCAGGCGCCCGGCGGGCAGTTCCACGTTTTCCTGCTGCAAGGCGTCAGCGATGTCGGTCACGGTCAGCTCGCGCGCGGCGAGGGCCTCGCGGTCGACCCAGATGCGCATCGCGTAACTGCGGGCGCCGCCCCGGCGCACCAGCCCCACGCCATCCACTACCGAGAGGCGGTCGATCAGGTTGCGCTCGGCGTAGTCCGCAAGCTCCAGCGCATCCATCGTGGTGCTGGCAAGGTTCAGCCACAGGATCGGGTTGGAATCAGCATCCGCCTTGGTCACCTCGGGCGGGTCGACTTCGTCGGGCAGATCGCCCAGTACCCGGCTGACCGCCTCGCGCACGTCATTCGCGGCGGCGTCGATGTCGCGACTCAGATTGAACTCGATGGTGATGCGCGAGCGCCCGTCCTCGCTGGAGGACTGCATGAAACGGATCCCCTCGATCCCCGCGATGCGGTCCTCGATCCGCTGGGTCACCTCGCGCTCGATGATCTCGCCACTGGCGCCCGGATAGATGGTGTCCACCGACACCACCGGCGGATCGACATCGGGATACTCGCGCAGAGGAAGGCTGTCGTAGGCGATCAGGCCGAAGGTGATCAGCAGCAGGTTGAAGACAATCGCCAGCACCGGCCGGCGATTGGCGACGTCCGAGATAATCATGTGTCGGCCCCGGCCTCGCCGTTGCCGTTATCGGAATCCGGTACGCGCGGCGCGAGCACACGCACTTCCCGCCCGTCACGGACCCGCGAGACCCCTTCGGAGACCACGGTATCCCCCGGCTCCAGGCCATACAGCACCTCGGCGTAGCCCGGGTCGCGGCGGCCAATACGGATGCGCACGCGCTCCACCGTGCCGTCGTCGCGCAGCCGGAATACGAAGTGCTGATCGGCGACCTGCTGGATGGCACCCTCCGGCACCCCCGGGCGTTCGACCGGGTCCAGCGGCAGACGGATGTTCACCAGCATCCCGGGACGCAGCAATAGATCGGGATTCTCGACCAGGGCGCGCACGGTCAGGGTACGGGTGGCCACGTCCAGACGATTGCTGACCGCCGCCACCTGCCCCGCGAACTCTCCGCTCGCGCTGCGGCCCGCTACTTCCATACCCAGACCGATGGCGGCGGCATGGCGCTCGGGCACGGCGAAATCGACTTTCACCACCGATACATCATCCAGCTCCACGATCGCGGTACCCGGACTCACCAGGGAGCCGGGGCTGACCTGGCGCAAGCCCAAACGGCCGCTGAACGGGGCCCGGATCACCCGGTTCGCAACCCGCGCCTCCGCGGCGGCCAGACGGGCCTCGGCCTCGTTCAGCCGCGATCGCTGCTGATCCACCTGCTGCTGCGTGACCACGCCATCGGCCACCCGGTCGCGCACGCGGTCCAGTTCGCGCCGGGCCTCGTCCACCTGCACGCGGATCTCGCGCAGGGCGGCGCGTTCTTCGTCGGCGTCCAGGCGCACCAGCACGTCTCCGGCCTCGACCGCATCGCCATCATCGAACAGGATTTCGACCACACGCTCGGTCACGCTCGCTGTCACCACGACCGACTCGTTGGCCTCCACCGTGCCCAGGGATTCGACCATGGTCTCGAAGGTGCGCGGAGCCACCTCGCTGACCCGCACCGGCGTGCGCTCGTCGCGTTGGGACGCGGCGGGGGCATCGCCTCCCTCGTCACGCGCGCCATCCTCGGGGCCGAACGCAAACCAGGCCGCGGCCACGATCGCCACAACCAGGACCAGCCCCAGGAACCCGCCTATCGCCTTCACTTGCCTTTCCCCCGACACGAATGCGGCCCGGCATCTAGCCGGGCCACCGTTGAACCTCCCAACAGTGTAACGACCGTCACGTTTCGTCGACGTTCCGCAACGCGGCCGGCAGCTCGCCCAGGGGGCGGCCATGCGGCCGGGTGTAGTCAATCATTGGACCCTTCGGCACGATGCCGCTAGGATTCAGCATCGGGTGACTGCCGTAGTAATGCGCCTTGATGTGGTCCATGCGCACGGTCTCGGCCACCCCCGGGCGCTGGTACAGCATGCGCAGATAGGCGGAGAGGTTCGGGAAGTCCAGCAGCCGCTGGCGATTGCACTTGAAATGGCTGTAGTACACCGGATCGAAGCGCAGCAGCGTGGTGAACAGCCGCCAGTCGGCCTCGGTCAGTCGCTCGCCGACCAGGAACGGCTGGCGTGCCAGGCGCTCCTCCAGCCAGTCCAGGGTCTCGAACAGACGGTCGAAGGCCGCCTCGTAGGCCTTCTGGCTGGTCGCGAAGCCGCTGCGATACACCCCGTTGTTCACGTTCTCGTAGACCCGCTCGTTGACCGCGTGGATCTCCTCGCGCAGATCTTCCGGATAGAAATCCAGGGTGTTGCCGGTAATGCCGTCGAACGCGCTGTTGAACATGCGCACCATGTCCAGCGACTCGTTGTTCACGATGCGGTCGGTCTGGGTGTCGAACAGCGCCGGCACGGTGATGATGCCGGTGTAGTTTGGATCGGTACGGGTGTAGAGCTCGTGCATGTAGCGCGAGCCGTGCACCCGGTCCCCGGTGCAACCGTCGCAGTCATCAAACGACCAGCCGGCGTCACCCATGTAGTGGTGCACCACCGAAACCCCGATATGCGGCTCCAGACCCTTCAGTTTGCGCAGGATCAGCGTGCGGTGTGCCCAGGGGCAGGCGTAGGAGACATACAGGTGATAGCGCCCTGACTCGGCCGGATAGCCGCCGTCACCTATCGGGCCCGGCGAACCATCCCTGGTGACGTAGTTACGATACTGCTGGTCCTGGCGCACGAACTCGCCGCTCTCGTCCGACTCTTCTTCCAGCCAGCCCTCGCGCAATTCACCGTTGATCAAAAGACTCATGCCATGCTCCTGCCGTCTGTGCCCGGCACCGAATGCGCGCACGCCTCAACGGCTGAATGTATGTGATAGCCCGATCATCCCATCGATTTTATCGAAGATAAATCGCGTTAAATGCGGTCGACCGTTCTACAAAATCGAACGCACCCGATTCAGGAGGCCCGCAGGGTGCCGTCGAAATAGCGCATCAGGAAGGTATCGAAGTCCAGCTCGTCCGCCTGCTCGATGGCCGCCTGATCGGCCAAGCTCTCGCGGGCCAGGGCCTCCAGCGTCTCGGCGCGCGGCAGCGGCCCGTTGAAGCGAAAGGCCTCGCGGTGCTGGGCCGACAGGCGGCGTGCGTAGGAGTAGAACCCCTCCTCGCGCGCCATCATGTCTTCCAGCATGCGAGCGGACGGGGTCAGATCCGCCTGCTCGACCTTGCCCCACTGCTCACTGAGCGCCCGGCGGTAGGGGTCACCCGGCAATTCCTGATCCAGAACGGCCGCCACCGGTCGCATCAGCGCCAGCAGCTCGCGCGCCCAGGCCTGGAGCGCAACGCTCTCGCCCCCCCGGCGCAGCTCAAGGCCCGGGCGACGCCCGTAATGCGCGACGTCCAGCAGATTGCGGTCGATCGCGTCCAGCTCGCCGTCGGCCAGCAGCGGGCTCGGCTGCAGCAGACAGGCCAGCGCGAACACCTCGAGAAAACGCAGCTGGGTCTCGTCCACCCCCAGTGGGTGCTGGGCGTTGATGTCCACCGAGCGCAGTTCGACGTATTCGATGCCACGCGCCTCCAGGGCGTCGGTCGGCTTCTCGAAACGCTCCAGCGGCTGCTTGGGCCGCACGGTGGAGTAGTACTCGTTCTCGATCTGCAGGATGTTGGCATTCAGCTGGCGATACTCGCCATCCACCTTCACCCCGATGTGCTCCCACTCGGGGCTGGGGGTATTGATCGCACAGCGCAGGGAGTCGACATAGCCGGCCAGCGAGTTGTAGTCCGCCTTGATGCCGGTGTCCGCCTCCTTGCGGTTGGTGTAGCCGATATCGCCCATGCGCAGGCTGGTGGCATGCGGCAGATAGGAGGTGTCGTCGTCGAAATCCTCCAGCACCGCGCCGTGGCCTTCGAGAAAGGAGTTGCAGACGGCCGGCGACGCCCCGAACAGATAGGGCACCAGCCAGCCAAAGCGCAGCAGGTTGCGGATCATCCCCATCATGCGCTCGTCGCGGAAGGCGCGGCCGTCGGGCGCACCGAGCACGTCCGCCAGGGCCGGCCAGAATTCCGGGCGCGGGGAGTAATTGAAGTGGACCCCGGCGATCACCTGCATCTTGCGTCCGTAGCGATGCCCGAGACCGATGCGGTAGACGGTCTTCATGCGCCCGGCGTTGGAGGCACCGTACTGCGCGACCGGAATCGCATTGTCATCGGCCGTCACACAGGGCATGGAGGTCGACCACAAGGTCTCGTCGCCGACGTTGGCGGCGGCGAAGGCCTGCAGGTCGTGCAGGAAGCCGAGGGTCTCGCGTACATCCTCGAACGGCGGCGTCACCAGTTCCAGCAGCGCCTCGGAGTAATCCGTGGTGATGTATGGATGCGTCAGCGCGGATCCCAGCGCGGCCGGGTGCGGCGTAAGCGCCGGCGAGCCTTCCGGCCCGACCCTCAGGGTCTCCTTTTCCAGCCCGATCTGCCCGTGCAACCCGACACCCGCCAGCGCCTCGGCCAGCTGGTGCGTCAGATCCTGCAGCTTGCGCTCGTCCGTACTCACGTGATGGTAACCCTGCGGTCATCGAAACCCGGCGAACATACCCGAATGCAGCGCCACGGTCACATACGACCCGGCGCGGTCCGCGAGGTTCGTGCGACGCCTGCACCGCAAGCGGTTCCCAAATGGCCTATAACAAAGTTGCGGGGTACACGGAATGCTGCAACGTTCATCCAGCATGCTCGACTTCTTCGCCCGGGGACGTGACGCGCCGTTCCTGGAGGAGGCCCGTGCGCGACCCGATCTCCCGGTGCCGATGATCGAGAACGCGCACCCGGCCGGCCACCTGAGCACCCCGCCAGTCTGCGAACTGATGCTGAGCCAGTCCGTGGGCACCCCCTTTCGCTACCACTGTGACATCGGGGCCGGTCCGTTCTCCGGTTGCGCCGGCCCGCGCGAATTCGTGGTGATCGCCCCGCAGGTCGCGGGACGCTGCCATATGCGGGACCCGGCACGCATGCGGTTTTTCGGCATCCCGCCCGAGCTGGCCCGGGACTGCCTGGAGCGCGACCCCGGCGATCCGCTGGACTTTGGCCACCTGCATACCCGCCACCACCGGGACCCCCTGATCACCCAGGCCCTGGATGCCCTGTGGCAGGAGATGGACCGTGACGACCCGGCCGCGCAACTGTTCGTCGAGAGCATGCTCGCCGTTCTGGTTGTGCGCCTGGCCCGCATGGCCGAACACGACCGGGACCTGGACAGGCGCCGGGGCGGCCTGGCACCGCACCAGTCGGCACGGGTGATTGACTACATGCAATGCCACCTGGATCAGCGCATCACGCTGCGCGATCTGGCGGCCCTGACCGGACTCTCGCCCTGGCACTTCGCGCGCGCCTTTCGCGATACGCACGGCCTGCCACCCCATCGCTATCTCACGCGCCTGCGCGTGGAGCACGCCCGCGACCTGCTGACCCGAACATCACTGAGCATCACCGAGATCGCTGCCGCGACCGGCTACTCCCCGCAACAGCTGGTCCGCCATTTCCGCCAGGCCCTGGGTATGGCCCCCGCGGCATACCGGCGCCAGCATTAAAACGGATTCATGCGCCCCTGAACTCCACCGCAAGATTCGCCCCACCCCCGCAAGATCGTGACCGCCCGCAAGGGCTTCCCCGCCTAGGCTCGAAGTAACGCCGACACCCGGCCCGGCTTGTCCTGGCGGAGGTCCACTGTATGTCGTCAGCCCCGCAATGCCTGTCACCCCCATCTGCCGCCGAGGCCTTCGGCGAGCATCTGGTCAACGTGCTCAACCACGGCGCGCTGTGCCTGACCCTGTCGATCGGGCACCGCACCGGGCTGTTCGACCACATGCGCGACCGGCCGCCTGCCACCTCCGGCGAGATCGCCGCAGCCGCGGGCCTGAACGAGCGCTACGTACGGGAATGGCTCGGGGCCATGGCCACCGGCGGCATCGTCACGGTGGATGCGGATGGCCCACGGTTTGCCCTGCCCGCGGAACACGCCGCCTGCCTGACGCGCGCGGCAGCGGCCGACAACCTGGCCGTGTTTGCGCAGTACATCGGCCTGCTGGGTGGGGTGGAGGACACGATCGTTGCGAAATTCCGCACCGGCGGTGGCGTGGGGTACGAGCACTACACGCGCTTCCACGAGGTGATGGCCGAGGACAGCGGCCAGTCCGTACTGTCGTCACTGGAAAGCGACATCCTGCCCCTGGTTCCGGGCCTGACCGACCACCTCGAGCGCGGCATTCAGGTCCTGGATATCGGCTGCGGCAGCGGGCGTATCCTCAACCAGTTGGCCACGCTCTACCCGCACAGCCGGTTCACCGGCCTGGACCTGTCCACAGAGGCTATCGAGCGCGCCCGCGCCGAGACACACGCCACCAGGCTGGGTAACGTCAAATTCATCCAGGCCGACGCGGCCGAACTGGATCGGCATGTCGCCGCGCAACAGTTCGCGCTGATCACCACCTTCGATGCCATCCACGACCAGGCCGACCCGCTGGGCGTACTGACGGGCATTCACCGCGCGCTCGAGTCCGAAGGCATCTACCTGATGCAGGACATCCGCGGCTCCGGACAGATTCATGGCGATCTCGAGCATCCGCTCGGACCCTTTCTCTACACCATCTCCTGCATGCACTGCATGCCGGTATCGCTCGCCCGGGGCGGACCCGGCCTGGGCGCGATGTGGGGCGAGCCCCGGGCACGTGACTACCTGGAGCGCGCCGGCTTTCACGACATCCGGGTCCACCAGCTGGTCCACGACCCTCAGAACAACTGGTACGTGGCCACCCGTTAACGACGGCGCGAGGAGGACTCATCCATGACCGCAGCCAATCCCTACGAACGCCTGGGCAGCAAGGCAGCATCTTCGACGAGGGGAACACGGATGCATCTGCAACGGCACCGGCGGCCTGCAGGGACCGCGACAGGCTGACCATCCATCGCGGCATGAACATCCGCGAGGAGGCGTTCGCCGCCGTGGTCGACGACCTCGCCGAGACCCTGGACGGACTCGGGATTGGCCAGCGCGAAAAGGAAGCGCTGCCGATGATCTCCGAGTCACTGAAACCGGAGATCGTTCGCGTCTGACGCGCCTTCACCCACCCACCTGGAGGACACGATCATGAAAACACTCACACCCATCGCCGCCTTCACGCTGGCCACTGCACTGGCGCTGTCCGCCCCGCTGGCAGCCACCGAGCCAGACGACCACTTCATCATCCGCGACTGCGAACAGTCGCGCGCGGACCTGGCGGGGGCGATTCGCGAATACGCCGAAAACGAGGAGGACTGGATCTTTCTGGCCGAGTTCGACCTGGCGGGCGGTGACATCACAGCGCTCAAGGTCTGCTACCTGCCGCTGGGACCGGACATCCTGGATGCCGGGCTGCATGTCGGGGCGATGATGCCCTGCGGCCACATCGGCCTGTACGAGGAGGACGGGGGCACGAAACTGTCCATGCTGCACCCGAAGTTCATGACGACGCTGCAGCCGCACCCGAGCCTTGAACGTGCCGTGGAAAACGCCGAGCCCGCCTTCGAGGCGCTGCTGGATCATGTCCTTGGTGGGTCGTAGGGACGCCGCGCCAGGCCACCCCGCCGGTTTGCCACGAGGCGCCCAATGCCCGGCCCAGGGTTGACGGTCGTCGCATGGACGCTTCTGGCTCTGGCGGGGCCGGCCCTTCCGGGCGGCGCCGGGACGGCGGAGGAGATGCAGGTGCATACCGACCCCGACAGTGGGCTGATCACCTGGCACTGGCAGGGCGAGGGGCTTTCGCTGGAACTCGCACAGCGGCTCCCGGACCAGACCCGCGCGTTCTTCCTGGGCCGCGGGTTCGACACCGAGGATGCGACGTTCATCGCCGGCCACTGCGTGTTTCAGGGCGTCCTGCGCAATACCGACCGCAGCGCATCGGCCACCGTGGACCTGCGCCAATGGCGCAGCCAAACGCCCAACGGGGCCACGCGACCGCTCCCCAACCGCGACTGGCAGGACGAGTGGGCGAGCCGGGAGGTTCCGGAAGTAGCCCGCATCGCCTTTCGCTGGGCCTTGTTCCCTGGCGAACACCGATTCCAGCCCGGAGACTGGCTGATGGGCATGATCGTCTTCAAGCACCCGCCCAGCACGACATTTGATCTGACCGTGCACTGGCGGCAGCAGACGACCCCGCGGCAGTCCACCCTGCCCGATCTGCGCTGCGCCGGGGAACCGGAACGGGACGAGGCCGAACCATGATGAACCGGCGCCGCTTCCTGACTGCAGTCCCCGGGGGCCTGCTCGGCCTTTCGCTGCGCCCCGTGTGGGCGGAAGCCACGCACCTGACCACGCTGGAGCCACGCCCCAAGGGCCCGCCCCTGGCACTGGAGGACATCGATGGGCAGCACCATCGACTGGAGGACTATCGCGGACGTGTGGTGGTGGTGAACTTCTGGGCCACCTGGTGCCCATCCTGTCGCGACGAGCTGCCGTCGTTGCAACGGCTCTGGGAGCAGTTGCGCGATGCGGGCCTGGTGGTGCTGGGCGTGAACGTGGGCGAAGACGCCGATCGCATCTTCTTCTTTACCGCCGACTACCC
>LFIK01004629.1_pt1 | contig 11110 bp, 14 predicted proteins | sample 643401 | NCBI WGS metagenome assembly LFIK01 (sample SAMN03777447, study PRJNA286221) | soda lake metagenome | biome: soda lake; feature: Kulunda steppe; material: water; isolation source: sample T5-Br brine of Lake Tanatar-5 | place: Russia: Kulunda steppe | collected 2010-07
CCGACGGCGATATTGCCGGGAACACCAAGCCCCGTTCCGCGCAGAACATTGCCGGCAAACGGAACGACGATCAGCCCAACAAGCAGAATGATCGAAATGCTTTTGCCTGGCATCATAAATAATTTTCCCATATCAAGCTAAATTGTACAAGCATTTTCCAATGAAATTGATTCCAAGAGAATAAAATTTCAAAATAAATGAAGAATTATTTTGATTTTTTGAAACAACAGAGGCAATATTTCTTTTGAAATTTTTGATAATAGTATTTTTATTACGAACCTGATTCGAAATTATCCCGTGGTACGCCCTACTATTTCTTTTTACGTCAATCATTATCAAGTACACTTCATCGATCAGAAAAATCACGGGAGGCTGAAATTCATACGATATCTTGTTTTCGTTGGAATTTGCTGGATTTTTTCCAGAAAATCCATAAGATGCAGCTTCCAGAATGCTCCAACAAATACCCCGCGCGCCGGGAGGCGCAAGTGATGATCGTTGCGGCAGGCGAAGCGCAAGGTCGATCGCGGGATTCGGATTTTCCTGGGGCACAATAGAACCGAAGGCGCCACTGGAGGCGCCGAGAGCCGCGCCCCGCGATTGAGCCGATCAGCTTGCGAAGTCTCGCAATAGAACGACAAGCCTCCCCAGGGGCGCACAACAACGGAGAATGACGATGTCCAAGGGCCAGAAGCGCAGCAGCAAGGAAATTCGAAAACCGGCAGCCGACAAGAAGGACAAATCGGCGGGCCCGAAATACCTTCAGCAGGGCGACACGATGCAGACGAACCGGCTGGGCGCCCAGCGACCACAGAAATGAGGCGATACGCCCTCGTCGCGCGTGACGGTCGCGATGGTTGGCGCGTCGTCAAGATGGTGACCCGGTCCTGATCGCTGCAAACGCCCCCTACCGGGCATCCTCATGGCGCATGCCTCGCGCGATGCCCGGTTCGCTCCACACAGGTGAATGACATCGCGCAGGAGGCGTACGCGCCGACCTGCGCGCGGCTGCACGAAATGCCCGCCTCAGATGCGGATGGGCTTTGGCATTGGAAAACCCTCTCCATCGCCGCGTCGGCAAGATGATGAACCCGCCCCCCTCCCCGCCTTTTACCCTTCCCCCGCGCCCGTGCTCTTGCTATGCAAACGGCAACGATAAACCGGCCAGCAGGTGGAGGGGATGTGGTGAGCAGGGTTCTCGTCATCGACAATTACGACTCCTTCACCTGGAATCTCGTGCATCTGATCAGCCGTTTCACGCGCGACATCACCGTCCTGCGCAATGATCAGGCGGGTGTGTCCGACGTGCTGGAGAGCGGCTACGACGCCATCGTGCTCTCCCCCGGCCCCTGCACCCCCAATGAGGCGGGGATCTGCCTCGATCTGATCCGCGAAGGCGCGGGCCGCGTGCCGATCTTCGGGGTGTGTCTCGGCATGCAGGCGATCGGGCAGGCTTTCGGCGCGCAGGTGGTGCGTGCGCCGCTGCCGCTGCACGGCAAGACGAGCCGCATCCGCCATGGCGGCGAGAGCGTGTTTTCCGGCTGTCCGGAGCCGCTGGAAGCCACGCGCTACCATTCCCTCGTGATCGCGCGCGAGAGCTGCCCGGCGGAGCTTCTGATCACCGCCGAGAGCGATGACGGGCTGATCATGGGTGTCGAGCACCGCACCCTGCCCGTCTATGGCGTGCAATTCCATCCCGAGAGCATCATGACGCCCGATGGCGGCACGCTGATCGGAAATTTCTTCGAAAAGGCGGCACGCTGGCGCAACCGGGCGCCCGCCGCCGCGACCGCCCCCGCCTGAACCCGGCAGATGTGAGCATGGACAGTTTCAAACCCTATATCGCCAAGGTCGCCACCGGTGCGACGCTCTCCCAGGAAGAGGCCCGCGCGGCCTTCGACGCGCTGCTTTCCGGCGAGGTCACCCCCTCCCAGGCCGGCGCCTTCCTGATGGCCCTGCGCGTGCGCGGCGAGGCGCTCGACGAGATCACCGGCGCGGCTTCGGCCATGCGCGCACGGATGCTCCCGGTGAAGGCGCCTGCGGATGCGATCGACATCGTCGGCACGGGCGGCGATCATTCGGGCACCTACAACATCTCCACCCTCGCCGCCTTCGTCGTCGCGGCCTGCGGCGTGCCGGTGGCCAAGCACGGCAACCGCGCCGCCTCCTCGAAATCGGGCGCGGCGGATGTGCTGAGCGCGCTGGGTGTCACCATCGGGCGCGAGCCGCATACGCTTGAGCGCTGCCTCGAACAGGCCAATCTCTGCTTCATGTTCGCGCAGACGCATCACGCCTCGATGCGCCATGTCGGGCCCTTCCGCGTTGAGCTCGGCACCCGCACGATCTTCAACCTGCTTGGCCCCCTGACGAACCCCGCCGGCGTGCGGCGCCAGCTGCTCGGCGTGTTCTCCGATGTCTGGATCGAGCCGCTGGCGAAGGTGCTCGGCCAGCTCGGCTCGCAGAAGGTCTGGGTCGTGCACGGTTCCGACGGGCTCGACGAGATCACCACCACCGGCGAGACCCATGTCGCGGCGATCGAGAATGGTGCGTTCTCGCGCTTCACCATCCATCCCGAGAGCGTGGGCATTGCGCTGGCCGATCCGCGCGACCTCAAGGGCGCCGATCCCGAGCATAACGCGAAGGCGATGCGCGCCGTGCTCGACGGGGAGAAATCGCCCTATCGCGACATCGCCGTGATCAATGCCGGCGCCTCCCTCGTCGTCGCCGAGAAGGCGCGCGATCTGAAGGAGGGCGTCGCCATGGCCGCCGAGGCGATCGATTCCGGGGCGGCCAAAGCCACGCTCGACAAGCTCATCGCCGTTTCCGGAGCCTGATGCGATGGCCGATATCCTGAAGAAGATCGAGGCCTACAAGCGCGAGGAAATCGCCATTGCCAAGGCGATGGTGACGCAGGCCGAGATCGAGCGTTTCGCCGCCGCCGCCGCGCCGCCGCGTGGCTTTGCCGATGCGATCGAGCTGCATATCGCGCAGGGCCGCCCGGCCCTGATCGCGGAGATCAAGAAGGCGAGCCCGTCCAAGGGGCTGATCCGCGAGGATTTCGATCCCCCGGCCCTGGCGCGCGCCTATGCCGAGGGCGGAGCCAGCTGCCTGTCGGTGCTCACCGACGAGCCCTCCTTCGAGGGCAAGCCGAAATATCTCGGCCAGGCGCGCGAGGCATCCGGCCTGCCGGCTTTGCGCAAGGATTTTCTGTTCGAGCCGTATCAGGTCTACGAATCCCGCGCCTGGGGCGCCGATTGCATCCTCGTGATCATGGCGAGCGTCACCGACGCGGAAGCCCGCGCGCTGATCGAGACGGCGGATAAGCTCGGCATGGACAGCCTTGTCGAGGTGCATGACCGCGCCGAGCTGGACCGCGCCCTGACCCTGCCGGCAAGGCTCATCGGCATCAACAACCGCGACCTGCGCAGCTTCGAGGTCTCGCTGGAGACGAGCGAGACGCTCGCGCCGCTGATCCCGGATGACCGGATCATCGTGGGCGAGAGCGGCATCTTCACGCCCGACGACATCGCCCGCCTGCGCCGCTCGCGCATCGACACGTTCCTCGTGGGCGAGAGCCTGATGCGGCAGGACGATGTCGCGGCGGCAACGCGGACGCTGCTGTCGCTGGAGGACGGAGCCCCGGCATGAGCGATCTCACCCATCTCGACGCGACCGGCCAGGCCAATATGGTCGATGTCTCGGAGAAGGAAGTCACCTCCCGCGTGGCCATCGCCGAGGGGCGTATCGTCACCCGGCCCGAGACCATCGCCATCATCCGCGACGGCGACGCCAAGAAGGGCGACGTGCTGGGCGCCGCGCGGCTCGCAGGCATCATGGCGGCCAAGCGCACGCATGAACTCATCCCGCTTTGCCATCCGCTGATGATCACCAAGGCGAAGGTCGATTGCGTCGTCGACGAGGCGCTTCCCGGCGTGCGCGTCACGGCGGAGGTGCGCGTCGGCGGGCAGACCGGTGTCGAGATGGAGGCGCTCACCGCTGTCTCGGTCGCGTGCCTGACGATCTACGACATGGTCAAGGCCGTCGACAAGGAGATGCAGATCGAGGGCGTGCGCCTGCTCGAAAAGGCCGGCGGTCGCTCGGGCCATTATAAAGCGGAAGGCTGAACCACCATGGCGCTGCTCCCCGTCGCCGACGCTCTGGCGCAGGTTCTGGCGAGCATCGACGGGCCGGTCCCCGAGGAGATGGTGCCGCTTGCCGCCTGTCATGGGCGCAGCCTCGCGCGCGATCTCGCGGCAAAGCGCACGCAGCCCCCCTTCGCCGTCTCGGCCATGGACGGCTATGCCGTGCGCGCCGCCGATTGCGCGTCCGTTCCCGCGACCCTCACCGTGATCGGCGAAAGCGCCGCCGGGCGCGGCTTTCGCGGTGATATCGGCCCCGGCGAGGCTGTCCGCATCTATACCGGCGCGCCCCTGCCCGCGAGCGCAGACGCCATCGTCATCCAGGAGGATACGCAGGCCCGCGACGGTGACCGTGTCGAGATCCGCGAGGCCCCGCCTGCGGGCCACTATGTGCGCCCCGCCGGGCTCGATTTTGCTGAAGGCGATGTGCTGCTCGAGGCCGGGCGCAGGCTCGATGCGGGCGATATCGCGCTCGCTGCCGCGATGAACCATGCGGCCCTGCCCGTTCGCCGCAAGCCGCGCGTCGCCATCATCGCCACCGGTGACGAGCTGGTTCTGCCCGGCGAGGAGCCGGGGCCGGATCAGATCGTGGCTTCCAACATCTACGCCCTCGCCGCCATCATCGCCCGCGCCGGAGGAGAGGCGATCGATTGCGGCATTGCCCGCGACACGCGCGAGGACGTCTTGCGCGTCGTGGAAGCCGCGCGCGCGGCAAAGCCCGACATCCTGATCACGCTTGGCGGCGCCTCGGTCGGCGCGCATGATCTGGTGCAGGAGGTGCTGCGCGGGATCGGGCTCGAACTCGGCTTCTGGCGCATCGCCATGCGCCCCGGCAAGCCGCTGATGCATGGCAAGCTCGGCGATCTGCTCTTCCTCGGCCTGCCCGGCAATCCGGTCTCGGCCATGGTCTGCGCCATTCTCTTTCTCGCCCCAGCGATCCGCGCGCTCCAGGGCGATCCCGACGCGCCAAAGGGCCCGGTCCGCCACCCCGGGATACTGGGCAAGGATCTCAAGGCGAATGACAAGCGCGAGGATTACATGCGCGCCCATCTCACGCCGCGCGCAGGCGCCCTGCCCCTCGTCACCGCCTTCGACCGGCAGGACAGCTCGATGCTGGGCCATCTCGCCCGCGCGGACGCGCTCTTGATCCGCGCCCCCTTCGCGCCTGAGGCGAAGGCTGGCGAGCCCGTGGAATATCTCCGGCTCGCCGATATCTTCTAGCGCATCATTCCGTCAGGTGGGTACCGGCTGACGGAATGATGCGTCACACAATGCCTGAGAACGCCCGGCCTGACTCCGTCAGGTCAAATGGCGTTCTAAGGCCCGGCACCGGGAACCGACCGGCCTTGTCCCTTCGGAGTCTGCGGATGACACAAGCATCCCCTGCGCGCGCCGCCGCTTGCGGCCTCAATCACGTCACGCTCGCTGTGACCGACATCGAACGCTCACTGCGCTTTTACCAGGACGCGCTCGGCCTGCGCCTGCGCGCGCGCTGGGATGAGGGCGCCTATCTCGAGGCGGGCAGCTTCTGGCTCTGCCTGATGGCGGATCCTGCTGCGGCGCAGGAGCGGCGTGCCGACTACACCCATCTCGCTTTCGATGCCGCCGAAGCGGATTTTCCAAAAATCGCGCAGCGATTGCGCGCTTGCAGCACCATCTGGAAGGAAAACCTGTCTGAAGGGGCGTCGCTCTACTTTCGCGATCCCGATGGCCACAAGCTCGAACTGCATGTCGGCACCCTGGCATCCCGGCTGGACGCGATGCGCGCCAAGCCGAAACCGGGCCAGATCCTGTTCGATTGACCAAACCGCGCAGCGCCGGCGCCCGGCACCGGTCCGGCTCTGCCCGGTATGCGCGTCACTGCGCCCCGAAGGCCGAGCGGATCAGCCATTGCTGTGCCGCGACCGGGCTGTCGCTGCGCGGACGTGCCGGCTCGTCGCTCGAGATGAGCTTGTCGAGATGCAGGATGCGCGCATGCAGACGCACCGACTGGCCGATCAGATCCTTCAGGCGCGGCGGCAGCGAGGCGGTATCGAAGACCGGGCTGGCGGCTTCCGGTGTGGTGAGCCGCACGCGCGTCTGTTCCTGCAAGGCCTGTTCCGGCGAGATCTCGCCCTCGGCCACGGCGCGCTGGACGAGCAGCCAGGAGGCAATCTGCATCAGCCGCGTGGTCAGGCGCATGCTCTCGCTGGCATAGGTCAGCGAAGCCTGGCGCGAGAGCAGCTTCGATTCCTCCCGTCCATCGCCATCAAGATAGGCCGCCGTCTCCTCGACCAGCCCCATCCCCTCGCTGAAAAGCGTGCGAAACGCCTCCGAGCCGACGAAATTACGTCCGAAATCGACGGGGTCGCCCTCTTCACGAAAGGTGATGTCCGCGTTCATGCCTCGCCTCCTGCTGCATGTTTTCACTGTCTCTTGTCCCGAACGAAGACGCCGGGACATGGTTCGTGCGTGACGAGGCAAATCTAGCGCCGAACGGCGGCGGGCGCGCCGTTCACCTTCCGTTAGGGTTAACGCTGTGGATGAATCAAAAAAGAGCCGCCAGGAAGGCGGCTCTGAAGTCTCAACAGGGAGGCGTCAAACAGAGTGGACAGGAGCCACTCGACATCCAGAAGTCTGGATAACCCTGTTTATAAACGGGAAAGCCTAACGAATGGTTAACGCCGCGTATCCAATTGAGAACGACTGCGCGAAAATGGCACACGGCCAAGCTTACCGCTTGAATACGGAATCCGCTGCCGACTTCGATGCGTGTTTCTCGGCGCGCATCTTCTCCAGCCGCGTGATCTCCTCGCGCAAGATCTGGATGCGCTCATCAATCTCGTCGATCGACAGGGTGGACAGGTCCTGCCCGACGACATGGTTACGCGCGGCTTCCTGCGGGCGCTGAAGCTCATCGGCGAAGGGATCGAATGCCATGGCCTGCTCCTTTCCTGCATTTGACCCAACAGGGTAAGCGAAAGACGGGGTGGTTGCCAATGGTGGCACATCATGCAAACCCGTATGGGATCAAGCGAGATGCCGGCGCAGCAAGGCAGCCGGCGCCGAATGGAGGACGAAAAATGACACATCCCGCAACCATGCGCGCCGTCATCGCCGAGGGCGGCGGTGGCCCGGAAGTCCTGAAGATCGTCGAGCGCCCGGTTCCGCAACCGGCGGCGGGCGAGGTTCTGGTGCGCGTGCATGCCGGCGGCATCAACCGCCCGGACGTCTTCCAGCGTCTCGGCAATTATCCGCCCCCGCCCGGCGCCTCCGACATTCTCGGTCTCGAGATCGCCGGCGAGGTCGTCGCCTGCGGCGAGGGCGCGACGGATTTCGCCCCCGGTGACCGGGTGATGGCGCTGGTCGCCTCCGGTGGTTATGCGGAATATGCGGTGGTGGCGCAGGACAACGCCCTGCCGGTGCCCGACGGCCTCTCCATGGTCGAGGCCGGGGCGATCCCCGAGACCTATTTCACCGTCTGGACCAACATGTTCGACCGCGGCGGCCTCCAGCCCGGCGAGGCCGTGCTGATCCATGGCGGCTCCTCGGGTATCGGCACGACCGCGATCCAGCTCGCCAAGGCCTTCGGCGCCACGGTCTTCGTCACCGCCGGCTCGCAGGAGAAATGCGAGGCCTGCCTGAAGCTCGGGGCCGATCGTGCGATCAATTATCGCGAGGAGGATTTCGTCGCGGTGGTGAAGGAGGCGACCGGCGGCAAGGGCGTGCCGCTGATCATCGACATGGTCGGCGGCGATTACATCGGGCGCAACTACGACGCCGCCGCGACCGAGGGCCGCATCGTGCAGATCGCCTTCCTGAAGGGCGGCAAGGCCGAGGTCGATTTCCGCCGTCTGATGGTCAAGCGCCTGCACCATACCGGCTCGACCCTGCGCCCGCGCTCGGTGGCGCAGAAGGCGGAGATCGCCCATTCCCTGCGCGAAAAGGTGGTGCCGCTGCTCGCCGAGGGGCGCTGCAAGCCGATCATCGATTCCACCTTCCCGCTGGCGGAGGTCGCCAAGGCGCATGCGCGGATGGATTCGAGCGCCCATATCGGCAAGATCGTGCTGACGATGGTCGATTGAGGCCATAGCGGCTGGCGGGAGGCGGCCATGGAAGCGCGATACACCCTGCGTGATGCAGATGACCGCCCATACCCGTCAGCCGTGCCCGGACGTCTCGGCGGGCATGCGAAGAGCCGCATCTACGGAGAGCTCGATTGCCGCGCCGCCAGAGCCGCGATCGCGCGCGGCGGGCCCTACCCGCATCATCGCGTGTTCTTCGCCGACGAGGCGACGGCCGCGAGCGCCGGCTATCGCGTGAGCCATTATTTCTCCGCCCCGATCGCCGGCTCGTCGGTCATGCCGGCGAGCACCTCGGCGACGTGGCGCACCTCGATGGTCTTGCCGTCGCGCGACAGTTTTCCGGCCATGTTCATCAGGCAGCCGAGATCGCCGGCGAGCAGCACCGGCGCGCCGGATCCGCTGATATTCTCGGCCTTCTTCTCGACGATGGCGTTGGAGATCTCGCCGTATTTCACGGCGAAGGTCCCGCCGAAACCGCAACAGACGTCGGATTCCGGCATTTCCACCAGCTCCAGCCCCTCCACCCCGGCGAGCAGCTTGCGCGGCTGGTTCTGCACGCCGAGCTCACGCAGGCCGGCACAGGAATCGTGATAGGTCACGCGCCGGTGGAAGCTTGCGCCGATGCGGGTATGAAACATCACATCGACGAGGAAACTCGTCAGCTCATAGGTCTTGGCGGCCAGCGCATTGGCACGCGGCAGCCAGTTCGGATCATCGTGAAACAGCTCGGGATAATGCGTGCGGATCATCCCGGCACAGGAGCCGGATGGCGCCACGACGTAATCGAAGCCAAGAAACGCATCGATCACTTGCTCCGCCAGATCGCGGGTGGTGCCGCGATCGCCGGAATTATAGGCCGGCTGGCCGCAGCAGGTCTGTGCCGGCACATGCACCGTACAGCCGGCCTCCTCCAGCAATTTCGCGGCGGCAAAGCCCACCGAGGGGCGTATCAGATCCACGAGGCAGGTAACGAACAGGCCGACACGCGGCTTTTTTGCGGGATTTTGCGACATGCGGGCTCCAGATCCGGTCGCGAGATCCACAGACCGGATCGCGCGGGAGCGATTTTGGTCATCACTGCCGCCGGGTCAACCTCTCTGCCGGCCCTTGCGGGTTTTTCGAACGCGTGAGCCGTGCGACAATGACTCAAAACAAGACCATGAGGACACCATCATGACCGCCCTCTCCGTCCTCGACCTGGCGCCGATCGCCCAGGGCGAGACGCCCGCCGATGCGCTTGCGCGTACCCGCGCGCTGGCCATCCATGCCGAAAACCTCGGCTATCGCCGCTACTGGCTCGCCGAGCACCACAACATGCCCGGCATCGCGAGTGCCGCAACGGCGCTGGTGATCGGCCACGTGGCGCAGGCGACACGCCATATCCGCGTCGGCGCCGGCGGGATCATGCTGCCGAACCACGCCCCACTGGTCGTCGCCGAACAATTCGGTACCTTGGCGAGCCTGTATCCCGGACGGATCGATCTCGGTCTCGGGCGCGCGCCCGGGACCGACCAGGCCACGGCCCGCGCCCTGCGGCGCACGCTGGCGAGCGATCCGAACGCCTTCCCCGATGATGTCGTCGAACTGATGCATTATTTCAGCGAGGCGCGTCCCGGGCGGGCCGTGCGCGCCATTCCCGGCGAGGGGCTGCAAGTGCCGATCTGGATTCTCGGCTCCAGTCTCTATGGCGCGCAACTCGCCGCGATGCTGGGCCTGCCCTATGCCTTCGCCTCGCATTTCGCGCCCGCCCAGATGATGGATGCGATCGCGATCTACCGCGACCGTTTCCAGCCCTCGGCGCAATGCGAAACCCCGCATGTGATGCTCGGCCTCAACGTCTTTGCCGCAGAGACCGACGAGGAGGCGCGTACGCTGATGTCCTCGCGCCAGCAGGCCTTCATCGCCTTGCGTCGTGGTATGCCGGCCCCCCTGCCCCCGCCCGTCACGGATTACGAGGCGGGCCTGAGCCCGCAGGAAACAGCCCTGCTCACCAGCATCGCCCCCGGCACCGTGGTGGGCGGGCCGGAGACCGTACGCGCGGGGATCGAGGCCTTCATCGCGCGCACCGGTGCCGACGAGATCATGGTCACCGCCCAGATCTTCGACCAGAACGCCCGTCTGCGTTCCTTCGAGATCGCCGCGCAGATGCATCAATCCCTGGCGGCCTGAGGGAATCTACGAAGCGACGCTGCGTCGCGTGGTCGCGCGGCGCCGCGTCTTGCTAGAAGCGCATCAGTCTCGAAGCGATGGAGCGAAACTCATGGTTCTGCGCGCTCTCTACTGGGTGCCCCTGTTCGGCTGGATGCTCAAGGATGCGGTTCACGGCGACACCCTGTCGCGCGTCCTGTTCGGCGTGAACCTGCTGGTGCTCTGGGTGCTGGCAACCATGATCTTCGGCTACGCCGCCGTCATCCTGCCGGCCCTCGTCCTCACAGTCACGTTCCTCGCGACGATCGTGCTGCTCACCTTCGGCAAATAGCGGCCAGACGCGCCTTCGAGCGGGGGAAGGCGAGCGCTTTATCCGGCCTGACCGAGTCTGGTCGGCGATCTCAGTTATTGTTTGACGCTTCACCGCTGCCGTTCCGGTGGGATCATGCCGTGCTGGTCGTGGTTCAGCGGGAGCAATGCCGGCATGTCGTCAGGCAGGGCAGATGGCGCATGCCGCAGCAACCGGTACTGGCCGGATACATCGCGGTGCACCGTGTAGACCAACTCGCCATCCACCTCCGGCACAGGGCGTCTTGCGCGCAGGATGAGCGCCGTCATCGCGAAGATGAACACCGGCGGGACGATCAGCCAGAGCGCCTTGATCCAGTCCGCCAGCGATTGATAGGTGCCGAGAAACGCCTGAAAAGCCGAGATGTCGTCCATGCCCAAACTCCCCGAAAACCAGGTTTGCGTGGTCAC
>LFIK01004630.1_pt1 | contig 11110 bp, 9 predicted proteins | sample 643401 | NCBI WGS metagenome assembly LFIK01 (sample SAMN03777447, study PRJNA286221) | soda lake metagenome | biome: soda lake; feature: Kulunda steppe; material: water; isolation source: sample T5-Br brine of Lake Tanatar-5 | place: Russia: Kulunda steppe | collected 2010-07
CGAAGCACGTCGACGGGATGGCCGCGACGTCGTGCGCGCCATGCGCCGTACCCTCGCTTCTCTTTCTCCCTCGATGCTCCCTCGAACGTACGGTTGTGCCGTACGGGCCAGACGTGGAGAGAGGCCGCCGTCCGGTTTTCGACGGTTCGAGAGGTGACGTAGTGTCGACGTCGAACCGTTCCATGGGACGAGCCACGAGGAACACGAGACGTCCTACAGACGTGCAGCGCGGTCGCCTGCAGCACCACGACGATGGAGTCCAGCACGAGGCGGTGGTGGGAAACGAAAGTGTGGGCAGAATGGGGTGTGAGCGAAGAAGGGGCATCGAACACCACGGTGCAAGCCATACCAATGGGGCAAGTGTCCTTACACGCTCGAAATGGACCAACTTTTGCTACAAAGAACCCATACGAAACGATTCGGACCGATTTTTGGAGCCAAACTTGCATAAATTGCAAACCATTTCACCTTCTTTCCATTTGAAGAAGCGTGTATCTTGGTGGGAAGAGAATGAATTCGACGTACTACGCTCGGGGCCAGTGCCATGGGAGAAAAGAAACAACGATCCCACTCCATAGAGGGTGTTCACTTCTGAGAGAAATATTGCAGACCTTTTGCTAGACGTTCCAAACCAATTCCTCCACCTTCGGACGGGTACCAAGCTACGCCAATGGCTAACAAGTTCCTAAATAGGAGTCGTCCTTTGGGACATTGTGCTTCAGCACTTTAACTCCCACGATTATGTTTGCATGGGGGACGAAGCAATTCTTAACACCCTGTATAATGAACACTGGATGAAGGCCAGAGCAAACTTCGCCCTAGGCTTGTGGTGACCGATTTGCACGCCGACATCATTCACTCTTTGTGGAGGTCTGAAGGATCTACCACAACATGCAACTCCGTCCAAGCGATTCCTTTTCCTCACATCTAATAGGTAAGCCAAGGAGCTTGTTGAGCGGCAATCTATCAACAGGCGCAGGGCAACATAGATAGAGCCACATGGACAGCCGAATGCTACCTCAACGAGCACGTGGTGGACCCTCGAGTGCCACTTGCCTCCAACCTTGATCACTTTAAGGTTATTTTGAGAAACTTGGACTGGCAATCCTTGCTTACTCATTGGTGCCCTTGTGCACTGGCCGTGCTGGAAGCGATACCTCTTTTCTACATATCCATGACGTACCATTCGGCACTCATGAAGCGTAATTCACATGTTGGGCAATTGCACTCTCTCCTCGAACCATTGAAGACAAAAGAAAGTACAACATTGCATCTTTGCTGCCCGAGGATATTATTTGGAACAAGCGAGAAGACCGCAAGTGTCATATTTATGCATTGAAAAGTTCTTTCATTGTTTGCTAGAAACTTACCTTGATCGTGTTGCCCAAGCATTCAAGGTGTCATGTCCTTGTGAACCGTTTTGCTTTCTGGTGGCAAACTTGCATCAATGTCAACGAGGGTAGCTTGCCTGATGTCGGATCACCAAGACATTTATTTCGACTTGGTCATTATATGTAGCTTGAAAACGATCATGGTTTTCAAGAAGGGAAACCTGATCATTGCCAACCATCACTACCACGTTGCATTGGTCGCCATCCGTGCAATTCATTGTCGAAGAATCCTAATGTGCCATAACTAGAAGGACATACAAGTCATGGAAGAAGGAGCTCTACGCAAATCCATCACGTGCTCGCGTGAGATTGCAATGAAATGGCGGAGTGATGTTTTTCACACAATGATCCAACAACGAAAGATAGAAGCCTGCTCCAACTCAAAGACAAGCGAAGTTGGGGTAGACGATCAACATGCATGTGGAAGGAAGAATAGACACTCGTTTGATGAGTGTGCAACGAGCAATCCACGTTAATGTGTAGGGCAGATGATACTACCAACGCTACCAAATACACAGCGAGGCAATGGAGTCTCATTGAATTGCCTACGGGAAACACAAGCCAACCACACTGAATTCTTGCATTGGACCGATCTTTTCAAATCAACAGCAAATTACCATAGTGCAAGCAACACCATTCCCTGCAATCAAGCCTTCTCTCAATGACATGACACCTTGATTGCACGATCAGCAAATTGAATTCACCCAGAGAAGGTAGCATGACAAACGCGGGTAAGTAAACCGGCCTGTATTCCCTCCTGGTTTTCTATGTGAGTGTTGGTGGAAAGGGTACTGAGTTGAAGTGTGCATGGCCAAATAACCCCACGTCACGTTTTGTCCGAGGAACAGATGAATTTTTTTCTGATCTCTGCTGACAAACCAAATGGAGTGGTAAAAGAGGCTCTGAATCCCGTGAAGTAGGATACAAGAGGGGCTAGTCATTTGATCCGATAAGCACAAGTTGACTCACGAGCCATGATCCTTCCAATTGAAGCCATGTTAAAATACTGCACCTAGCAACAGGTGCAGTGTTATAGACCGATTCACTCCCAACTCCCCTGCCATCAGAGTCTGTAGGAATGTACGCACCCACTGAAGAAAGAAAGTTTGGTCTTGGTTACGATGGCCTGACTGCCCTGGCCTTTGTGCAGCTGCGCCCAATTTTGGGAATGCACATGCCAAAAAGTATGCCTTGCACATGGATATGATACACTGCTACTGCAAACATACACCGTCAGCCGACAAGACTTGTGAAAGAAACATCGTTCCATACTGGATGGTCGGTGCAAATCGACAGAGTCAATGAGTCGCCTTTCTTTTGACATCGGATAGCCTGGGAAACATGCATGCAAAACCTCTTCTAGACTGCTGCTAGCTCGGAACGGTTTGTGATTCCACATTTCTAGACACAAAACATAGACAGACGCTGGACCGGCATCAGCGAATCAAATTTGTCAATTTACATTCGTTTCCATATGCTTTGTAGGTGGTTGACGTCACATGCTTGAGAACTTTCAGGGCGACAGCAAAGGAGCAGTGGGAAGCCAGTAGTGGCACTATCAAATGAACCTGAATGAAGCTGGGCATGCCGGCACAAGTAGAACGATCCAAAGTTGCTTGCAGAACATCGCAGGAAAGATTGAGCTTGCAGTCACCCATACGTGCAAACGATCATCAATGCCGGACCCAAGAAGTAAACATGGCAGGCAACGGCATTTCTGAAACAAGGTTACTCCGGGAAATGATTCCAAACATTTACACGAAAAAACAATCCACTGCAGCCTCAGTCCAAACCGAGCAAATCTACGTCAATGCGAAGAACTGCTGCCAGCAGCAACTTCTTGTCTTCATCTGTAGCCTCTTGAGGAAACTCTACAACATAATTGTTATATGACATGTAGGAGCGGCAGCAGGCCTCCATCCTTGCGTCCTTGTCCCTTGCATACGTCTGCTGTATGGTTGCGACCAACTGACCATCTCTTGACAAGATGTCAAGGATCGCATCTGGACGCATGCAGGTTCCACCGAAGCAGTTGTTGACCCTTCCGCAGCAACCTTCGTTGTATCTTACAGTGTACTTGGCTCCATTTTCTCCGCCTTCCCCAGCAAATACACTGGTGTAGAAGGTTCCGAAGCAGCACTCTTGGCCCAATTTGTTGCAGTATGGGCTGTAGTCTTCCTCCACGGATCCGATTCTCTTTCCCACCTGGTCGCTCACCGGCATGAACGCAGGGGATCCGTAGAACCCTCCACACCTCGAGGCATGATGAGCACTGAATATCTTTTGTCCACCGCTTTGGAAATCGAAGGTGAGCTTACGCAGCTCCACACAATCCAAGCATCCCAAGCACACTCGGCTGGCTGCGTTGGACCTTTCCACCGCCATCAGCATGTCTGGCAGTTCCGCCAGTTCGGTGTCGGTGGGTCTCCATCGTTCCTTGTCGTCCGGTGTCCTTGCCACGTGCTTCCCTTCCGGAAGCGCAGAGATGCGATACTTCCAAGCTTTTTCCCAACCTAGTGCGTTGTTCATCCCTTCTCTCGAGGTCAAGCTCCGACGCACCACTGCACCACGCAGGTGCTCGAAATCCACGTCGCTTCGCATCTCCTGCACCACAGGCGCTTCCATGATGGCTTCCTCGTCTTGTGCAGGCATCCTCTTCACGTCCAAGCGGTGCGTTTCGGATCCAAAACGCCAAGCTGCGAACTTTCGTACGTGTCGGAAAAAGTTTCGCCATGGGAGGGAGTTTCTTCTCTGGAAAGGTGGACACGTGGCCCTCGAGAAATTCGTCTCGACCGTCCAAAAGGGAAAGAAACGATGTGTGCGGAAGCGAGCGACGCGTGCCCACCGTCCAACGTCCGTCCACGTGGTCTCCGTCGAGCCGCGCAAGCACACGCCACGCTCGTTCGTTTTAGACGTGCAAATGTTGTAATATTTGCCTGGTTGCGAAATACATCGCGAAGGAGACAACCGAGGCTCCCGATCTTGTCGAATTTCGGAAGGAGATCCGCATGCAAATGGCTTTCCAAACGCCAACAGCATGAATCCACGTCATTGCCACTCGGGCGATAATCTACGTCCGAACTTAGTATTTCCACGTGCACGTGAAAGCACATTCGTGTGCTTGGCAAAAATAAGGCGAGCGCGAGGTGAACCTTTTGCTGTATTTGGGAGGTTTTGTAGGGAGTGGAAGCACAATCGAATCCCCGCACTTGCGATCTAGCTTCTGTCCACGATCGGACACGCATTTTTCGTAGCAAACTTGTGGGCCTCGTCAATTTTTTGCCTCACGTCTTCGTCGGCCGTTTGGCACGGAAGCTTTGCTTCCAAACTCTTCCTATTCCCAAATACTTTCCATGGACGAAACGGTCAGTGTCCCTATCACCATGTCGAAGGAACCACCATATACCAGCATCAACAATGCGGAAAACTTGTTCGCTCCCAATACCAACTTGGACTTGCAAAAATGTCCCAAACTTACAATGTGCAAACCTATAAAGCTCACGATATGACTTGTTAGATCTAAAATTCCTCCGCACGAGCGACTCAAAAGTTTTTTGTTCTCTATGGAACGGTACGTCATAAGGTACTGCGTAAATTTGCTCTAGAGAACTGTCATGTTTGGAACGGATAAGCAATCCACCAAACCCACATTGGGAGAATTACATCGAGCACTCGGCTCTTGGTTGTCTTTGTAAACAACTCCGCTGTGGATCACCTTAGAAGTTTCAATGCGCAAAGCAAATCTCGACGTACTCTATGATGCGCCCAAGTTACAAGTTCACGTGCAAGAACGAAGTAATGTTTGTAAAGGCTTCACAATCATTTCGCCACTCTCTCGTCATATACTCTCATTTCCATGTATGCAACATAGATTTGATGGGGTTTTACGGATCCCAAACAAGTAACCACTCCAGAATGGTTGCGTCACGTTGAAGACACACCTTAATTTTTCGATAGTTCGTATGTGCCGTAGCGATCATTTGCATCGAAGATTTCACAGAAGTAATTGTGTAGCTTTCCTCCGATATTCGGTGCACTAATGCATGGGGTTTTATGCGTTTTCATTCAAAGACGAAAGGCGTTGCAAGTATGCCTCACAAAAAAAGTGCGGCCCATGAACCCCAACATCTTGGAGAAGAATAAACTTCGAGTCCTTCCCTCGAAACCAAACTTAGGAAAAAACGTGGCGCACCCTCTAGAAAATTGCTTTCAAAATCGACTTGTAGTCGAGGATCATTGCACTGAGTGCGTTGCCTTCACAACACGTCAAACGCGGAAACGTCGTGCATAGGGTGTGGAAAGTTGTATGAGGACAATTTAATAAATCAAGCTAGCGGAGGGGAACGCTTATCAAACGGTGGGCTTGGGTCTTAATCCGACAGTCGAATAGTCTTAGTAAAGTGGATTTGCAAACTCATGCTTTTGTGCATAGCTTCAACGGGTTGATGACGACGTGGCGAGTCTCTCTCGTTTATGCATCCTCTTTGATTTTGTCATCCGCCACGAGATAGTTTGTGTCGGATGCTCTTTCTCTTGACCATATGTGAAAAAGGCAAGTCTCGTGTTTCTCGGACCCTCCGAGTTCGTTCATGGCGCTACCTTGTCACTACATCCTGCTCGGTTTTCACTTGGAGGCTACCGCATCGAAGAACTGGCGCGATGTCTCGATTTCGTGCGTCTCCGTGCCCATTCTTTCAAACTTGTGCATGAGCACAACTTCGCGGTGGAACCTTCCATGGAAGATGGACGGAACTCGAAAAAATCCCTTGCAAGACGAAGGAATTTGCTTTCTCACTTGGTTCAAGACACTTGTACCATCGACTTGATTCAAGCTTCCCTCTCGCTCCATCCAATCACCCACCTTCTTGGATCCATCCGTGCTTCACGACGACCGGTGTGTGCTTTGATTCGTTTCCTTTGTCATGCAATTTCAGGTGAAGCTCCTTTGTTCGCCTCGCACATCTTCCATTTTCATGACCACCATCGCCATTGCAATCCATGCAAGGACCACAATGCAAGCAAGCATCTCACTCCAAGATCGTCGCGTCCAACGTTGGCCACGCATTGACTTCTTTCGTTTCTTGCACCATCGCATGACTCTTACTGAACCTGGGGTGGAGTTTTGTCCTTCAATATCCACCACTTGTGCAGTGCCACGTGCAAATTTCGGCATGTCCGACACCGCCGACGCACGGATGGCGCCTTGGGAGCGCTCCATGGCGGGATTGGCGGGAGGCGCGTGCTCTGCGGTGCTCCTGCATCCGTTGGACGTGTTGAAGACGCGCCGACAAGCTGCACTGACGCGTGGCGAAGCTTCCATGGCGAATGCACTGGTCACCATGGCCCGTCGAGAAGGACGTCGTGGACTGTATGCAGGCCTTTCGCCATCGTTGCTGGGTGCTTCGATAGCGTGGAGCGCGTACATGACCCTCTTCGACCTCCTCCGGAACGCGTGGAGCCCACAAAGGACGGCAGAGAAGGACCTGGTGTGCGCGTATGCTGCAGGTGCTTGTGTGGCAGTGCTCACCAATCCCATCTGGTTGGTGAAAACACGCATGCAGCTTGGACAGACGCGCGGCAAGGGTGTGTGGAGAGCCATGCGAGACATCCAGAAGCAGGAAGGATGGAAAGCGTGCTGGCGGGGATCCGCGCCCGCCGTGGCCATGGCTGCACACGGAGCTTTGCAGCTGTCCGCATACGAAGGGATCAAAAGGACATGGATAGGACACGAAGACAAAGACGTGGGCGCAATGAATGCTGGGGTCATGGCAGCCGCCTCTAAAATCCTGGCCTCCAGTGCAACGTATCCCATCCAAGTGGTACGCACGCACATGCAAAAGGATGGCGGGTTGAGCATACGTCTTGCGGTAAAAACCACCTGGGAGAAGGGCGGTCGTCGTGGTTTCTATGCTGGATGGGTGCCGCATGTTGCACGGGTCGTGCCTAGTGCTGCCATCACGTTTGTGGTGTACGAGGCCACACTCACACTGCTGAGAAAAATGCACCTAGGGGACGCCTGAGGGCGAGAGAGACATCGCGAATGTGCACCACTCACCTCGGAATCGCTCCTTCCCACCACGCACGTAAATTGCTTGCAAGTCAAAAGGATTCTTTCCCTCAAAGACACTGTCCCTGGTGCATGGTAAAGGCACAAACAGCCACGTGCCGGTTCGAAATCCCAACCAGAACATCAGCAGATCCGACGTCGCTTGTACTTGAGTTGGGTAGACTGGCGGCTGGGACTCGTCCTCAACATAGCCTGGGCGATGGGATACCTTTTCATTCAAGATGAAGTACATGCGGCAATGGTATTTGGTAGCCAAGATATTTTTGGCGCTGGGTCTGGAAAAGTGGCCTCGGCCAAGTGCTGCTTGCTTCCTCCGGATTCTTCCGACTGCGAAGGCCAGGAATAGCTTGGTGGTGGCCAATTGCGAAGCACATGCTGGTGTGGTTGTGGTTGGGGAGGCGCACCGGGGGCAGGTGAGTTGATCGGAACGGTGCTATCGTCCACTGCGTGGGAGCATCTCCATGCGCGAGGTATGGACATGCATTGGGACGAATGAGGCATTGATTGCGGCGCACCTCCTCCGCACGCGGATCGCTTGTCTTGTGTGGCTTTCCACAGTTCAAACGTGCGCGTTGGCTGGTTTTCCTCCGCCCAGATGGGACGCCCATCACGCTCGCAACGGATCCCGTTCCCTCACCGCCTCCTGCTCCCACCGTCGCACCGTCCCTTTCCTTGCGTTCCTCTTTCGGCCACTGCATCGCCATCCCACACCCATCCCTTTCCATCGGTGGGGTGGGACAACGTTTACGTTCCATCCACACGTCTCGCCTGCTTCCTGTCCACTTTTCCACTGCGATCGTGCAGGTGACACCAGATGCAGACCCGACGTGGACGTGTCGGAGACCACGAGACGTGAAGCGACGGCATGGACGAGAGGAAACGCGGCATGGCGCACGCCATCGCCACGCCCACGCGTCGCAGGAGCGCGTCCATGGATGCGTCGGCGACGGAGCACGTCCAGGCGCGTCGCTCGCAGAAGACGGTGGCGGTGGCGGATCCGCTGCACGTGCGCCAACACGTCGAAGAGGCGCTCGTGCACGCACGCGGTGGCGCTCGTGGACGTGTCGATGGCGAACACGTGCGCAAGAGAAGGACGCGAGTGGACGAGGCGGACGGCACGTGCAGCCACGGCGACGTGCAGAAGCTGCTGCGCGCGTGGGAAGGTCGAGAGGACGACGTGCACGCGGCCATGGTGGCGAGGTTCGTGTGGTGGATGCAAACCGCACGTCGGAAGGATGGATGCGCGGCCGACGCAGCGGTCCTGGCGCACGCGCAAGGTGCGTGGAAGCGAGGGGAAAGGACCAAGTGGTTGAACCTGTGGCGAAAATGCGCGTGCGCCGCGTCTTATTTACGTGCGACCACGCGCGAAGACGAGGTGGAGAAGACCTGGGCATGGACCAAGCTGGAATTGGGATGGACACAAGCCATCCAACAGATGCTGCTGCACGTGGAAGCACATGCATGGACAAGAGAAGAGGCGCAGGAAGCGTGCCTTGCATGGATGTGCGTCTGTGCCATGGATCGTCCCACCTGCTCTCCCATGAGGGAACAGGACGAACTCATGTACGACCCATCCGAAACCATGTCGTTGGAACATCTACGCAAAAAGCTCAAGGAATGGGAATCCAGGCTGGCCTGTGCCAGGACACTTTCCCCAGAAGCGCACAGCAACGCCTTGGAACTCGCGCGGAGGTCCCCCGCCAACGCAGGACACGAAGAGACGCTAGGATGCATGGCGACCGTGGCGGCGGCCAGCTTGTGGGTTCCAAGACCCTTGAAACCCTTGGAAGCAGAGGCACGCAAGATATTGGAACAACAAAGAGCAAACTTGGCCGATGAAATTCTGAACGTCCTTCAGATGGGCGAAAGACCTTCCCATCGCTTGGATCTGCAAAAGGTGGAAGCATTTGGAGGGACAAACCGCCTCTGCTCGGAACTGGCCCAAGCAACTACCCTAACGGCAAAGCAAGCGCTCTTCCAAGTGATGCTGAGCTACTGCAGTGCGGGTGCCATGCAGGAAATCGAACCAACCCTGAATACCTTCTATGCTGCTCGGGCCGCTTCAAGGGCTGCACAACTGGGGGTAGAGGGATCCTTTAGCCTTCTGGCGAACAGTTGCGAATCCACCGCGGGACGTTCTCTCGTGGCATCCTGTGAACGTATGGCCGTCGAAGCAGCTGCTTTGCCACCAAAGCTGCTGGAGCAGGCCTGTCCAGAGCTATTGCACGATCTTCTGTTGGATGATCATCATTTCGAGAGGGAGACAGCGTCCAAGGTCTTCTTTCACATGCTTTGCCAAAGAGTAGACCAGGGCAAGCCTGCTTTGCCGTCGTGGAAAGAGGGAGCAAGCAAAGGTGCGAGTACAGAAACATCAAACCTGACCTTGGCAGAGGTCATTCGGATAGAGCTGGACCATGCAAAGGAACACAGAGCCTGGGCTGCAGAACGGTTTGCTCGCGTACTGGTCCAGGTGACACTTTATGTAGATTTGCAAGAACAAAACCGATCTTTCCTAGAAGATACCCCAGATGAAGTGTTGATCGCTCAAGCCGAGGCCTATTTGTCAGGGGTCAATTGGCTGAAAGCTTGCGGGGCTATGAACCAAGGTGCAGCTGCGGTGCTTTGCCGTGGGCTGTTGGATACGCTGTGCACATGGAAAAAGAAGGACGCGGTATCTGGGAAGCACATCGGGCTCTCCAATGCCAAAGCATTGCTGAGTGGATCTGCCTTTGTCTATCGCACGGCTTTAGATTGCTTTCCTATCCGCCTGCTTTGCATGCTGCTGGAAGCCCTCCCTGCAGGGACGGGTGCAGGTCCGTCGGACCCCTTACGTTCAGCCATGCTCCTGATGCTCATGGGTCGGTGCAGCAAAGTGGATTCAGGGACAAAATCCATCGGGAAGATGGGCTTGTCTACCATCTCCGAATTTCTGGAGGATCCTGATGTGCAGGTAGGCTACTATGCTGCCATGTACTTCTTGCGCCGTTTTGTTCAGCAGAAACCAGAAGAGTTCAATGATGCTCTCTCACGCGTAACCAAATTGTTGGAAGAGAAGGGGGAAGACCCGGAAGTTCTTGAGAACCCGTACAATTTAATGCTCAGGATGAAGGAGATGGGGATCGACACAACTTCCTAACGTCAAGACAAAAATTCTCCAGACCACACAACACTAATAAAGGGCGGGTTGGGAGATTTAAATCCATACCGCAGGAAAATGATTACATCCCAATGATCCCAAGCTTTTGCCTCTCCATGCTCATTCCGTGGACACCAAAAGCCCTCTTGTTGCCGTTTTCCCTCTTTTCGATTTGCCCGGCACGACTGCATTGCTTCTCTTACGATGCTGAGCAGAAGAAGTTACGGCTGCACATGTCACTATTCAAACCTTCAGATGCTTCCCATCCGCACATCCCCTGCATTGGTACCGGTGGAGGTTTAATAGTGCAATTGCTTGGAGAGCGTGTCAGCATAGAGATCCATCGATTTTTTGACCGCATCGTAGGCGGCTTCTGCACCCAGGAACTCATCTACCAGCACTGCCTTGCCTTCGTTCTTCTTGTAATCCTCAAAGAAGCGTCGAATTTCTTGCAGGCGGTGTGTTGGCAGCTCGGAAACATCGTTGAAGTGCCTGAATTCCGGATCTCCATCACAC
>LFIK01004631.1_pt1 | contig 11109 bp, 9 predicted proteins | sample 643401 | NCBI WGS metagenome assembly LFIK01 (sample SAMN03777447, study PRJNA286221) | soda lake metagenome | biome: soda lake; feature: Kulunda steppe; material: water; isolation source: sample T5-Br brine of Lake Tanatar-5 | place: Russia: Kulunda steppe | collected 2010-07
CATGAAGGTTTGCGTATGAAGGGTTGAGCACGTGGCATACAACAAAAGGGTACCAAGGGGCTCCTTTTCGGGGACTCTTGAGAGTTTGGGAGTGGAGGGCTCAACTGAAGGCCACCGAGGCTCCTTCTACAGAGCCTCTTTGAGGCCTTTTGAGAGCCCCTACTATCAAATGCTCAGCCATGTTGGGGCCTCTTGAGAGCCTCCTTTGCCAACTGCCAGACCCTCTGTCCCCAACTTTTTGACACCCGCATCAAAAATTGCTTGGCATAGGATGGAGCAGGTTGGGGCTGTTGCCTCGGGTAGCTTTTTTCGTGCATCATTCCTTAGCCCTCTGCCTACTGGCATGCTCTAGAACACGAATGGGGCAATTGCAGCACGATGCCTTGTTTGTGAGCTGAAGGACACTGCCATTAGCCAGAGCATGCGGTGGACAAGCATGCGGTGGCGTTTGCATTCAAACAGCACAGTCAAATGACCCTTATGAGCAGTTGGCACGTAGCAGAACTCACATTTGGTGAGAACATTGACCATGTTGAACAGGCGGAGCGTGGCCAGCTCAAAAGGCCGCTGGTACCTGGGGAGAGGTGAGCATGTGTGTGCAATCATCAGAAGGATGGGCAAAACGTGTTGATGCACACACACACACACGCACACACATAACTCATTCACACGCACGCGTGCGCGTGCACACACTTATCCGCACACCAGTGCAGACGGACAGCCGCATGCGCAAGCAAGACAGCCTGAAAACCAGTGCTCAAATTCAGTGACATACTCCAGTCTAATCTTGATGCAGTCAATCAAGAAGAAAGAGCGGAGTGGACACAGAAGCAAGGCAAAAGAAGCACAGGAAACAGGGAAACATATTCGGTGTAAGATTGCGCATGCAGCACGGCTCACCCAAGGCCAAGCACGTCAAATGGCGTGGGGGAGTTGAACACAGGCTTTGCCTCCCTGTCCCCGATGTAGCCTCGGATCACCTGTAGCATGCAACAGTCAAAGGTACATAACTCTTCTCAGAAAGCAATTTTGAATGCACAATCAGTTTGGACAAAGGCTCTCCCTCCTTGTCCCTGATGAAGCCTTGGATCAAGTGATGAAACCCAGGTGATTTGAGTGGCACAAGCCAGTGGGACCGGCAGATTTTGCACAGGTGGGTGAAAGAGGTGCAAATGGACAAAGGTGGGAGGACTCCAGAAAGGCCACTATGTACCACAGTTGTCCTAGAGGACTTCGCGCTCGTCTAAAAGGCCAAGCATAGAAGGAAGGCTCCTAGAGCTTGGACAAATTCTGGCGCCGATTTCAGGAACATAGTATTCAGCAGGAGAGATCCAGCAGCGGGTGTTCCTATGTCTCCGGCGGCAGCCCAGGGTGCTGAAGTGAATACGTCAATGAGCTCCCAGGCTTCAAACGTTCAAAATTCTGATGATCAGATTGAGTCATGCTTGCCCTGCTACAGCGACCAAGCCACCCTTGCCACCTACGCGCCACCTTATTGCCCAACCAAACAACTTGGTGCACACCATTCTTTAAAGCAGCAAGAGCAAACACATGCATGCCCAAGAATCCTCATCTCAAGGATCAAAAACTCCAGACCTTAGCCATCATACAGCCCCAAGTTGGGCGCACCTCTTGCACTGTACCGGGAGAGCCAATGCCACTGTAACGGGAGAACCTCTTGCACTGTACCTCTTGTACTGTACCTCTTGCACTGTACCTCTTGCACTGTACCTCTTGCACTGTACCGGGAGAACCAATGCCAGCAAGCATGCCACCAATGCCACCAATGCCACCAAGCAATGCCACCAATGCCACCAATGCCACTCTACCTCTTGCACTGTACCGGGAGAACCAATGCCAGCAAGCATGCCACCAATGCCACCAATGCCACCAAGCAATGCCACCAATGCCACTCTACCTCTTGGACTGTACCGGGAGAACCAATGCCAGCAAGCATGGGGATGAGCTTAGCGTATGGGCTGATGTTTGCTTCTGGAGCAAACCCGGGATTGAAGCCAAGGGCCCTGCGCGAACACGGGGTGCATTGCTCATGCCTTGGGCATTGACGTGCTGCGCACTTCAATGTGCTGCGCACCCCAATGTGCTGTGCAGCATCAGTGTGATGACCCTACCCAAAGTCAAGCAGAAAGCTGGAATGATTTGGTTTCCAAGAGCCCTCGCCTGTACCCCTTCAAACTCACAGCTCTATTGGATACACAGTCAGCACAACATGCAATGCAACACACCGCTTCTAATTACTATGCCCACAAGGGTCTGCAATGCTTAAGCCTTCAAGTTAAAGCCTTAGGAGGCTGTTACCATGCCTGTGCACAGAAATAAGGTCCCCCGGCTTGAGCAAACCTTCCTCTGTGCCTCAAAAGTTCCTCAGACATCACAAAGTCATGAGAGCATTTTAATACGTACAACGATGTTTCATCTATGTGCACTTGTCGGCTGCTTCAGGATGTTTAACTTGGAGGCAGAGAGGAAGCACAAGCACAGAGGACGCACACACAGCATAACACAGGGCACACACTGCACTGCACAGGAAACACAAAGCGCAGAATGGGTCATTCAAAGCGCAGAATGGGTCATACAAAGCGCATCACAGAGCACAAAGAGCGCGCACGAGGTAAGGGTTAAGGGTTAGCGCACACGATTAGGGCATAGGGTTTGCGCGCACGCAGTTAGAATTTCATATTGGCAGACAATTCGCCTACTTGTATGCTGCTCCAGAAGGGTCTGCATATAGCTTGTCCATCGGAAAACGCATGTACTTGGAGAACTCCTGCAGGAGTTGCGAACAGGCAGGTGGTGGTGCACAGTCAACTAAAAAAGGATGCGCCCTCGGAGATAACCTTGGGGGTAAGAACCCAGGGGAAGAAGTGCATCTGGTGCAAGCACCAGACAATCCTCTGTAATTGAAGTATAGGGGACATTTTCATGTTGCAGTCTGTGTCAACTCAAATGAGTGGCAGGCTGGCTGGAGGGTTCAGGGAGGCGGAGCTATACAACCACAGTAGCTGCATGGTCCTGGAGCTTATGAAGCTCCCCACTCCCCATCCTGCAGGCTGACTGACTGTACGGCCATCCTTGAGGCTGGCGGACTGTATGGCCATCCTGCAGGCTAATTGATTGTTTGGCCACCCTGCAGGCTAACTGATTGTTCGGCCACCCTGTAGGCTAACTGATTGTTTGGCCACCCTGCAGGCTAACTGATTGTTTGGCCACCCTGCAGGCTGGCCCCCATCTTGCTGGCCGGCCCCGGTCCCCCATCTTGCTGGCTGGCCCCGGTCCCCCATCTTGCTGGCTGGCCCTGGTCCTCCATCCTGCTGGCTGGCCCCGGTCCCCCATCTTGCAGGCCAGCCAGACAGTGAAGTCATGCATCCACTTGGCACCCTTGCAGTGAAGTCATGCATCCACTTGGCACCCTTGCAGTCGCACCTGCGCATTGTTGGAAGTCCCCAGGCCGACCACAACCACTTGGACTCCTGAGTCTTCTAAAGTTGGCAGGACAGCGGCCTGAGCAGCATGGCGCAAGCACGACTTGTTAACAAGTGCCGATGCTTACAAGCCAAAGATCTCATTTAGTGCCGATTGTTTTGGTCAGCATCTTTGCTCTGCAATGCAGCAACCCGAGCTTTGTGACTGTTCTACGAAGCACAGGAAGACCCATTTGGCTGGCAGCACAGTTGAATAAACTTATTCACTTGTAGAGCACGGGTCCCCACAAGCTTGCAATCATCCATGTGTGACCTATTAATACAGCCTGTCAATGAATGAATCATCCATGTGTGGCCTATCAATGAATGAATCAATATGAATTAATATGAATCAATATTCCGTATGTGACCTATCAATGAATGAATCATCCATGTGTGACCTATCAATACGGCCTGTCAATTCCATGGACTGCGCCAACCCTTCCAGATACAGACTACCTGAAGTTCTCAGAGTGCACGGCAAAACATTGAGCTACACGAATGCGCAACACAAAGCGTGCTTCATCCAGAGATTTGTTCCATCCAGCTGTTTCTTATAACAGAGCATGGGTGTTGTATGATCATGCTGGCAGGTCTTGAGATGTGCCCATGTATTCTTGGCCTACAATGGCTAGCTTACCAATTTGCGCGCATATTCCCAGCTGGTCAAGTCAGCAAAGTGGGTTAGGAATGGAATCACAACCTTAGCATCTGCCTGCGTGTAAATAAAGACTGCTTGAACAAGAGGCAGCACTTGAGCGACACTGAGGGCATACATTAGCAGTTTGGGTTTTGGTGTCCACGTGTACAGGCAAAGCTCAAGCAAAACAACCCTGTGCTGCACATCCCGCACCTGCCACAAATCTGTCATTTGGACTGGGTCCCCACTGCTTGCTTTATACACCGTCACGCCTGGACACAGACAGGAGCAATACTACATGTCTACCATGCAAGGAAAACCTCCGTGGGCGCACTCACAGAACCCACCACTGAGCTGCTCGTACTCCTTGCTTGGACTCGCTTGCACTTGGGCACCAACAGCAGACCTATGGGACTTGAAGAGGGCCTTGGAAGATTGCCTTGCTGCCCTGAATGAAGGAGTAAGAGAGTGAATCCCCTTCCTGCCAGACATCTGTTCACCAGTGAACATCCCCACGCCCGATTTGCGTGCAATCATTGTGAGTTTAGCTTTGTTGTAAAGTTTTTTTGGATGAAAGTAATCAATGGAAAGAATCAACCAATAAGATATCAGTTTTAGGAATGATTGGATACCGTGGTGTTGATTTTATTCTTAATTTTAATTGTAATAAGTTGATTAGGTACACATATATGGTGCTTCAGCATGGATCGCGATGGGCTGTTTGGAGCCCTGGATGCATCTATGTAGTTTGCAGATGCATTTGCCCAGCATGTTCATGAAGCAAAAATTGGTTTTGCCGCGAGGCGTTAAAGTTGGCGTGATTTAGATTTAACGCTAGCATGCACAAATTCAAAACACAATTATGTCAGTGGTCGCACGTTAACCACCTCCAAATGGAGGCTGGCAGAGTCCCTTGTCATGGCATTGAATAATGGACTGAGCTTCTGCCTTTTAAGTTGCCAAATGATCATAATGCCTGAAAATAATTGCATGCTAAGAATGCTGCGCTTCAAGCCTTTTTGTCCCTGAAGCTGTCACCACCAATTTTCTATGTTGCCTGGTTGATACAGACAAGCAGATCCCTTTCTTTATTTTAGATAAGGAATAGTGTCTTTCTGGCAACGGCCAGCAAGTAACAAACCTAAATTGGCTCAAGGACAACCCCCTAATGCAAGCTCAAGCTTTTACTTTCCTATTGCTCGATCACAGTATTTTCGCAATGCCGCCTCACCTCCAAGACAGTGCAAGTGTCTTGCAATCTTACACTCAAATTCCTAACTTTAGATTGAGCCTGGTAAGTTTTACTTATATAACTATACATACATAGTTTACGGTGGGGAGTTGCCTGGTGCTTGCCCTGGACGTAAACATTTTCATCTTGGTTGTGAGGTGCCTTGGTTCTTAGGCAGATCAGAGAAGTTAATTATGGCCTCATTTGAACAAGTTCTGTTGCACTTTCTTCGACATTAAAATCCAACATATTTTTTACTGTACAGTAGAACCAGGCAAGCGCTGGTTCTAAGCTTCTCTAGTAGCAGAACCCGCAGCAAGAGAGTGTTGAACAAGACCATGTTTGATGCCCCAGACTTTCTTGTTGCGCTTGTGCTGCTCTTCACAAGTTTGTACGTATTGCATAATTTGCCCCCCTCATTCCTGGTTAACTCAGCGTGCTTGTTCTTTTAAATGTTACCATACCCTCGCCCTACTTAGGTTGGAATGGAACCCTATGGGACCACTTGCACCGCGTTCAGCCTTCCTCCTTGTTCAACATTGTAAAGGATTTAAACGCAGAAGATGCATACATTTTATTCATGGCTGGATGTCACAGACCAGGCAATTTGCGCACCTGGCGCGCGCACGAAAGCACCATTAGATGAACAAGCCGCATACTCTCCACTGGTTGGCTAAGTGGTATGCTATTCCCGCCGGTATATATGCTTGCCAGGTCTGGGGCACACGATTCATGAAGAAGGGCAGTGAGCTTGACAGCCCATTTCAAACTGCACGTACGCCATATGTGTGCTTTCTCAAAGGTGTGCATGGTGTGAAAAGAACCACGCTTAACTGGGCTGTGTTGCGATAGTGTGGACAGGAGCCTTTGCAGTTTTATTGGTTCCGCGCTGCTGCCAAGTTGTTTAACTCTCTACTTAGCAGGAATAGTGGCTTACTCAAGAAGATTGTGCATGCAGATTGGATGGCGCAGACCCTAGGACACACGCTCACAAGTGGCTATTTATCATGCATGGATGGCCTCGCCTCTCAAGCCAATGCGCGGGGCCCTCCCATTTGCAACCTAGATAACTACAACTGGAACTGAGTAGGCATGTACTGGGTAGCATTGCTCGTTTTTGCTTGTGTGCCCATACCCTGAGAGTTGAGATTGGCTGTTGGCAAATCCACAAAAGGATGAGATATATGTCATTTTGTACGCCCTTGCTTGGAAATGTGCTATTTGAGAAGGACATTTGCAGAATAGTTTTACTGAGACTGAGAAATTTTTTTGTTTACGTTGTAGACCAGGATTTTTCTTTGATAACATCAGTGCTGAGGATGTGAAATTGTTTCTCTTGAAGCTAAGAATGGAGAAGTTCTTACACTTATACGCAAGCTTTCTTGCAGGGGCTCCCTAATTGTTACTCGGATTTCACTGCTGACCTGAGGTTTAGGATGAGAAAAGTGTGGAGGGACATTGCTGACAGGAACCCTCTGGAAAGCGACAACAAAGTGGTGACTTATCATTCTTGGTTTGCCTGCCCCCTCTTAAATCTTCAAGCTGATTCACGCACACGGGTGCGGAATGGGGGTGCGCCCCTGATGCCTCCTCGCTATCTGCACCTTGATCTCCCTAAGCATGCATGTTATGAGAAATGTGATAGTTTTGCTTGCAAGCACATACTCTCGCGGTGGAATCCTCCATCTGGCGCGGTGGAAATGGCCACTGTGACAAGTGTTCCTGTGCTGCTGTACAAAATGAGGTGCTTGTTCTTTTTCACTGTCAAGACTTGTTTGTGTGCTCTCTCAGAAGAAAGTACTTTTCCTTTTCTTCCCTTTCTACCAATCCTTTTCCATGGAAGCCCCTTATATTCCACATGCCTTACCTAATCAGACTGTCTTTGATTTTCTTTCAACGGCACGATAGACTTTGCCATTTCATTTTGGACATAATGGACAATTTTTTTGGCTGGCAAAGACCAGCAACAAATTAATCAGACTAACGATCTGGCTGGCATTTTACCCCTTAACTTAACTTGTAACTTGTAAAATGAAGCATATTTTCTTTTCTGGCTGACTGCCTGAGGGTCTACATCAATTGTTACTTAATTCAATAATGATAGCAATCATATTATGATAAATACTCCTACAATCCCTTTCAATGGCATGCAGATGTAAAAACAACTTGCAGCACTACTGTCACTTAAGCTGCGCACAGCAACACTGTTCAGCAAAGTAAGAATTAGACTTTTATTGGGTTGACAAATCATGGGCAACCAAATTTCTACATTTCAATCATAATCACTAATGGTCAACCCGGCTGTTCAAAAAGGACACAAGTTGAAGTCTATTTCCCATAGACTGATCATCTTGCCCATGAAGAGCTCAGGAAGAAACCTTACACACCCATCTCTTGCTTGACCTGGGCACACCACTTTTCAACACGAGCAGGTGTAAGATCATCCTGGTTGTCTTGGTCCAATGCCAAGCCGCAAAACACTCCTGGTTCAATCTCTGCCTGCAAAATGTGTGTGCATGTGTGTTAGAGAGAGACACAGAGAGAGAGAGAGAGAGAGAGAGAGAGAGAGAGAGAGAGAGAGAGAAAGAGAGAGTCTGAGGGCAGGGACCTTGACCTCTGAATGAATGCACGTACATTCGTAGAAGAAAGTTAGTTAAGCAAGCAGTTGCCCTTCCGCTTGTCATACCTTGGAATAGGTGTGCTCGTATTCGCCCTCACTGTACGTCCACTTGCCAACCATCTTGCCTTTCGCACTCCTGCATGGCATTGAACAAGACGTTTCTGCCGCTCATTGGAGCTTTTGACAGCCATAAGCTCATGCTCATTTCCATGGTTAAGTTGCACAATTTCCACAAAAACGCCTAATTTTCAGGACTTGAAGCACTTTGATCTCTTTAATGATGTTCTGCTCCCGTACACTCACTCAAAAATTGTGTGCAGCTCTTCCAGGGCATCACAGTAGTAATCACCTGCGATGTACGAGCCAGCGATTCCCATGCTTCATAGCATACTAAACATATGTTGTGTTTGGATCCTCTTAATCGTCTGTGTTGTGATTACCAGTGCTGAATGATGATGCAATGCTGAACTTAGGTATATATGGGTTATAAGGGCCCACAGAGGCCTGGCAAATTGAGCAAAGCAAGAAAAAGTAAAAAAAGAGCTCAAGGATTCCCTTGGAACATTCAAGGTTGCTTTGAAAGCTCGGGCTTACCGTAGTTGGCACTGTCTCCTACACCAAAGCAAGCAACTGGCTTGCCTCCCAAGTCCAAGCGCTTGATGCTGCCAAGCTTGTTATCCCTACGACCAGGGAGGCCCAATATCACAAAAGTAAGGCTGTTGCAATGCCTGAAGAGTGCTTATTTCTTGCTTAAGTGTATGCAATCCCCCATTGGACAGACATGCTGGCTCCATAGAGCAACCCAGGCAGCTCCTCGTGATCATCGTGTTGCTGATCATTAGATCAGGCACAAATCTTCACCAGGAAAAATTGTTCCAAATCTTTAAGTGAACAATGGCCTTATAACCTCACCAGGCAGTACCAGAGCGCTCCTCATCTGCACCAGTGTTCCAGGTGGGGGCACTACAGAGACAGGCAGGGTGATGTTGAGGTCTTTAAGTTTGGCACATCAATTGTGAGCAGCCAGCGCATCATCAGGCAGAAAGCAATCACCATGCATAGTATCTGGTGAGCTGTGACAGATAGGAATATGGTAATCAGGACTCCCATGACTTTTTTGAGGCCCACTCTTTGACAGCATTCCTGGCCCATAAGACTGCTAATTGGTCAAGAAAGAGTGTTTCAACGCTTGAAACATGCAGTATTTTACCAATTTTGGCATTTTACAGAAACCCTATCAGAGGCAAAGCCTACCATACCAACTGTGCTTACCCGACTATCAGGCCATCGTACTGCTTCAAGCTTTCCAAGTCAGCCACATCCCCAATGTCCTGAGGGGCTTCGGCCGCATCCCCCAGTTGCTGCAGGCACAGCCCAAATGCATGATCGTGGGCAGGTGGACAACAAAGTGAAAACACCCATGGGTGAAAGTGGTGCCTGAGGCATTAATGCAAAAGCAGTCGTTCCTAGTGACAAGAGCCTCTGGCTTCTGTTCAGGGATGATTCAATGCCAATACCAGCCTGCAGACAAGCCATGCAGCTTGCACCTACACACACACACACACACACACACAATGGAACACTGAAATTCATCAGCCAGACACCCACCGCCTTGATCATCTCAGCAATGCCCTGTGTGTTGCCTGACGATGTCTGCAAGTTCAGCAAGTGGAAATTTGTGCTATTTTAATCATGCATGATCCTGAAGCAAGTCTACAATCAGCTGAAGCCTGCCAAGCCAGCAAATGCATGGATTGGTGCCTCAAAGGCGCTTGCATGTGAGAAGGGTTCGCTGCTCAGTACAATCGTGCACAAGCACAGAGACTAACGTATTGGGTATCCATAGCATGACTCATATCCACAAGTGCAGCTGATAGTGGGAAGCGTTCTGTTCTTTTGGCTTCATGCAAGACAAATTCTCGTGGGGGGCGTCATTCAGCAGTGCTCTTGCCATCGCACCATACTTGGATGTGCCAAAATGCTTGGTTGAACTAGGATTCTTTAACAAAAGAGGTCCTTTACAAATAAATCTGGCAGTCATAGCAGCATGAATATTTGCAAGTGCATGTATGCTTTGGACTCCCAATCAACTTAGGCTCACAGAGTAGAAGATGCCGATGGCCTCAGGTGGTGGTGCAAGCACCCTGCAAGCCATCAAAACCATCAAAATGGAGAGAGGATGGATGACTGGTAAACGATGCATGAAACTGATATTCCTAATTGCCACCCATATGGATTACTTTCAGCACGAGCTGAAGCCTGGTTTGAACAATGACTATCATGACATGGCCGTGGCAAAGATCAGGAGTGATTGACAATTCTGCAAAGGAAGCATGGCACACACAAACATGCAGATAGGGATCAGGAATTTAAAATGTTCTAGTATAGAATCTTCCATCGATGCATGTGTGTCCAACACAGGCAAACTGCTGGTCAATCTATTGCGAGTCTTTGTGATCAGTACCTGCGAGATCGTTGGCCTTGGGTGGTGGACAACCTCAGTCCTCGTGCCTGAGGCCTGCTTGGAGAGAAATTGGGATTCCAGAATGTAGGCAGAATGTGACATCCACTGCGTGGTGCTCTGACATAGCCAATTGGCTTGCAAGCTCGCAGCTGAATGCAGCCGGGCTGAACAAAAGGCAAATTGTAGTTGATTCCACTTATCTGACTTAACAGTGACCTTATACAGGGAATAATATCGGACAGCACACCTGGAAGCAGTTCGCAGGGATGCGGAAAGGGACTTGTTAGCGAGAGCCATCTGTCGACGAGCTCGAAGGAGGGTATGGCAAAGCTGGGGAGGAACGTTAACAAAATTTGAATGCTAAGTATGTTCATAGGGTTGACAGAGCCTTTAATTGGTGAGCCCGTGTCCGTCGTGGGGCATGCGCGTGGCAAAGCGCGTGGAATGAGCGCGTAGGCACGTTCCGCGCAGAGACAGTTCGGCAGTTGCTTATCCTCAATGATAATTTACATCAACTCGTATGTTTATCAAAAAGTCGCATTTTCACCTCCTCTCACACACAAATGCGACTGCAAATGCAGATGCGCGCATGCGCTTTCACACACACACACACACACACACACACACACACACACACACACACACACACACACACACACACACACACACACA
>LFIK01004632.1_pt1 | contig 11108 bp, 9 predicted proteins | sample 643401 | NCBI WGS metagenome assembly LFIK01 (sample SAMN03777447, study PRJNA286221) | soda lake metagenome | biome: soda lake; feature: Kulunda steppe; material: water; isolation source: sample T5-Br brine of Lake Tanatar-5 | place: Russia: Kulunda steppe | collected 2010-07
CGGCTTCCGCAACGACCGCACCCGCGGCCAGGCGGAAGTGCTGCGTTACGCACTCAACATCCTGCACGTGGAAAGACGCTTCAGCCGCAAGCCGGCATTGCTGCAGACCCTGGACAAGCGCCTGGAGCGCGTCCGGCAGCAGCTGGAACATTTCGAACTCGAGCACGAGACCATCATCAGCGCACTGGCAGAAACCTACCAGCAGACCCTGTCAACGCTGCCTCAACGGATTCAGGTGATGGGCAACCCCAATGCCCTTCAGAACGAGCACAATGCAGCGCGCATCCGCGCACTGCTGCTGGGTGGCATCCGCGCTGCGGTGCTGTTTCATCAGGTCGGCGGCCGGCGCTGGCGGCTGATCTTCAATCGCGGACCCGTCCTGGCTGCCACGGCCCGCCTCATTGATCGCCTGCCTCCGCCCGAGGCGGAGGCCTGAAGCACTTTCCTGGAGACCTGCATGGACTTGTCCAGCCTTACCGCCATATCTCCCATCGACGGCCGTTACGGCAACAAGACCGTTGCGCTACGCCCCATCTTCAGCGAGTACGGCCTGCTGCGCTTTCGCATCCTGACGGAGATCCGCTGGTTTCAGGCCCTTGCCGCAGCGCCGGAAATTCCCGAGCTGCCGCCGCTGAGCGGCCCCGCCAACGCTCATCTCGAATCCATCGTAGACGAATTCGACGAGGCCGCCGCCGGGCGCATCAAGGCCTTCGAGCGCACCACCAACCATGACGTGAAGGCGGTCGAGTACTATCTGAAGGAGCGGCTGGCCGAGCACCCGGACCTGCGCCCCCACGTGGAGTTCGTGCACTTCGCCTGCACGTCTGAAGACATCAACAACGTGGCTCATGCGCTGATGCTGCTTGCGGGACGTGACGAAGTGCTACTGCCCGTCATGGACGAACTGATCAGCACCGTCACCGAGCTGGCCCACCGCTTTGCCGACGTGCCCATGCTGTCACGCACACACGGTCAGGTGGCGTCACCCACCACCATGGGCAAGGAGCTGGCCAACTTCGCCTGGCGACTGCAGGAACGCCGCCGCACTCTGGCCGCCGTGCCACTGCCGGCCAAGCTCAACGGCGCCGTGGGCAACTACAATGCCCACATCGTCACCTGCCCGGAAGTCGACTGGCAGGCGTTGTCCCGACAGGTGCTCGAAGGCCTGGGCCTGCAGTGGAACCCCTATACCACCCAGATCGAACCCCATGACGGCATCGCCGAGTACTGCCACGCGCTGATGCGCTGCAACCAGGTGCTGCTGGATCTTGATCGAGACATGTGGGGCTACATTTCGCTGGGCTACTTCCGCCAGCGCAAGGTGGCCACCGAGACCGGCTCTTCGGTCATGCCCCACAAGGTCAATCCCATCGACTTCGAGAACTCGGAGGGGAATCTGGGGCTGGCCAACGCCGTGCTGGCGCACCTGGCCGACAAGCTGCCGGTGTCTCGCTGGCAACGTGACCTCTCCGACTCCACCGTACTGCGCAACCTGGGCGTAGGCGTGGCCCACACGCTGATTGCGCTGGAGGCAAGTCTGCGCGGACTCGGCAAGGTGGAACTGGATGGCGCACGACTGGCCGAGGATCTGGCAGCCAGCTGGGAAGTCCTTGCCGAACCGCTGCAGACACTGATGCGCCGCGAGGGCGTCGAATCGCCCTACGAGAAGCTCAAGGAGCTCACCCGCGGTGAACGTCTGGACGCCGAGTCCATGCAGCGCCTGATCGCGCAGCTGCCGCTTTCCGACACTGCCCGCGCGCGCTTGCAGACCATGACGCCAGCGGACTACACGGGCCTTGCGGCAGAGCTTGCCCGCGCACTGGACAAGCAGCGCTGATGACCCTGCTGGCCTCAGATCTGCTGCCGGGGCTGCCGTCGAGGGACACCGGGATGACCCGCCCCGAGGAGCGCCTGCACGACTTCCTGAAACAGGACTGGGGCCGGCGGGTGCGCTATCTGCCCGGCCTGCTGGCCCCTCCTCCGGAGCTGCTGGACGCGGACGAGCTTGCCGGACTTGCCTGCGAACCGGATGCCGAGGCGCGGCTGGTGGGGCGCAGGGCCGATGGCACCTTCTGGCAGGAAGCCGGGCCATTCGATGGTGCGCGGTTCGATCAGCTCGGCGATCGGGACTGGACCCTGCTGGTGAACGGTGTCGATCTGCATCTGCCCGGCTTCGCCAGCCTGCTGCGGACGCTGCGGTTCGTGCCTGCCTGGCGCATTGATGACGCCATGGTCAGCTTTGCTGCGCCTGGCGGTTCTGCAGGGCCCCACTATGACCGCTACGACGTCTTTCTGGTGCAGCTTCAGGGCACCCGCCGCTGGCAGCTGGGCACTGCTGCCGACGGCCCGGATCGCCCCATGGATCCCAACCCGGACCTTTCGCTGGTGGCCGACTTCATACCCGAGCAGGAGATCCTCTGCACACCCGGGGATGTGCTCTATGTGCCGCCCGGAGTGGTCCACCACGGAATTGCCGACAGTGCCTGCCTGACCCTTTCTCTGGGCATGCGAGCGCCCTCGACAGCAGACCTGCTGAGCGCGCTGGCGCTGCAAGCCGCGGAAACGGCAAGCTCGCTGCCCGCCGAACTCGATCCGGAATTGCCTGCTCGCGCCGCCGTACTGGAGCAGGCCACCATCGAACGGGCACGAAACCTGCTGCAGGGCGCCATGGAAGCACTGCTTCAGGGCCCGGAATTCGCCCACTGGCTGGGCTGCGAACTGACGCGACCCACCCGCGGCATGTTGCTGGCACCGCCAGAACAGGCAATCAACGCTGCCGCGCTGCTGGACGCAGTCGATCAGGGTGCCCTGATCATGCCTGCACCCGGCGTGCGCCTGCTGCTGGTACAGGAGCCAGGAGCCGCACCGGTACTGTGCATCGCCGGCGAACGCTGGCCCTTGCCCGACGATGTGGACCCGGCAGTCCTGGAGCGGGCGCTGGATGCCGACAACTGGAATGCGGCAGTGGTCGCATCATCGCCCATGCTGAAGCTGGCAACAGCCTTGCATGAGGACGGCTGGCTGGTGCTGGAGGAAGATGCCTGATCGATGCCGTCCGTTGCCGGCCGCAAGGTAGACCGAAGGGGTTGCGGGCGAGTCGGGCAGCATGGGCGTGGTGGCAGTACGCTACCTCTTGATCCTGCAACCTTACGGCCTGATCCTTGATGTTCTGCTGATCGCAACGGGAACTGGATGCGCGATTACTTCCTTCGCCGGCTGCTGCTCGTGATTCCGACCCTGATCGGCATCACCCTGCTGGTATTCGCCGTTACCCGGCTGGTCCCGGGCGGACCCCTTGAACGCGCCATCATGGAAGCGGAACAGGCTTCGCTGGCTACCGGTGCGGCACCGGCAGCCGGTTCGGGCATGGCCCTGTCCGAATCCCAGATCCAGCAGCTCGCCGAATATTACGGCTTCGACAAGCCCTGGTACCTGAGTTACGTGGACTGGCTGGGCAAGGTACTGCAGGGTGACCTGGGCATGTCGTATCGCTACAACCAGCCCGTGTGGGATGTCATCCGAGAGCGCTTTCCCATCTCCCTGTTCTATGGTCTGACCAGTCTGGTGATCACCTACCTGATCTGCATTCCACTGGGGGTGATGAAAGCGATCCGCCATCGCACCTTCATGGACAACATCACCTCGGTGCTGATCTTTGCCGGCTACGCGGTGCCCGGCTACGTGCTGGGGGCCCTGTTGCTGTTGTTCTTCGCAGCCGAACTGCAGTGGTTTCCCATGGGCGGTTTCACCAGCCTGTACTTCGACGAGCTGTCATTCTGGGGCAAGATCGTCGATGTGCTGCACCACGCCACCCTGCCCCTGATCTGCTATCTGGTGGGCAGTTTCGCAATCACCACCATGCTGATGAAGAACAATCTGATGGACAATCTGGCGGCGGACTACGTGCGCACGGCGCTGGCAAAGGGAGTACCGTTCGAGCGAGCCGTCACCGGCCACGCCCTGCGCAATTCACTGATCCCCATTGCCACCACCTTCGGCCAGAACATTACCCTGCTGGTCAGCGGCTCGTTCCTGATCGAGACCATCTTCGACATAGACGGCTTCGGCCTGCTGGGCCTGAACTCCATCTTCGACCGTGACTACCCTGTGGTCATGGGTGTCGTGCTGCTTGCCAGCCTGCTGCTGCTGATCGGCAACATCCTTTCCGATCTGCTGGTAGCGCTGGTCGACCCGCGGATCCGGTTCCAGTGATGCGGCGCCCGCGTCTGAACCCGCTCACCATCCGGAAGCTGCGGCGTTTCCGGGAACTGCGACGCGGTTACTACTCGCTCTGGATCCTGCTGGGCCTGCTGGTGTTCTCCGGAATGGCCGAACTGTTCATCAGCGACCGGGCCGTAGCAGTGCGCTATGAAGGCCAGTGGAGCTTCCCCACCTATGGCTCCGTCGAGCTCGGGGCGCGCTACGGTCTGGAAGGCAGCGCTGCTCGGCGACCCGTCAACTACCGGACACTGCAGGCCGAGTTCCAGGCCCGCGATGATGGCAATCGCGTCATCATGCCGATCATTCCCTGGGGCCCGTACTACACTGATGCGCGCGATGGCATCCTGCGGGCGCAGCCACCGGATCTGGAGCGCCGCCACCTGCTGGGCACCGACACCACCGGCCGCGATATCCTGGCGAGGCTGGTCTATGGATTTCGCACTGCCATGCTGTTCGCGCTGGCCTTCACGGTCATGACCTATGCCATCGGTGTCAGCATCGGTTGTGCCATGGGTTACTTCGGCGGCTGGTTCGACCTGCTGTTCCAGCGAGTCATCGAAATCTGGTCCAACATCCCGTTCCTGTATATGGTGATCATCATATTCTCGGTGATCCCGGCGACCTTCAGTGTGGGAGTGCGCATCAGCATCCTGCTGGCCGTGATGGTCCTGTTCTCCTGGACCGGCCTGACCTACTACATGCGCACGGCCACCTATCGAGAGAAAGCGCGCGACTATACCGCTGCCGCCCAGGTGCTGGGAGCGGGCCCCGGCCGCATCCTGTTCCGGCACATCCTGCCGAACACGGTGGCCACCATGGTGACCTTCGTGCCGTTCACGGTGGTGGGTGCCATCACCGCGATCACCGCGCTGGATTTCCTGGGCTTCGGTCTGCCGCCGCCCACGCCCAGCATCGGCGAACTGCTGCGCCAGGGGACTGCCAATCTGACCACGGCTCCCTGGATCGTCAGCTCGGCCTTTGCCGCGCTGGTGCTCGTGCTGCTGCTGGTCACGTTCATCGGCGAGGCCGTGCGGGAAGCGTTCGATCCACGTCAGTTCACGCTGTACAAGTGATGAGGTGCCCCATGCGTCATGTCATTGCAGTTTCCCTTGCCCTGCTGTTCGCGCTGCTGCTCGCCGCCTGCGGCAGTGGCCCGGGCGAGGATGAAGCGGCGCTGGAAGCTCGTCGTACCGACGCACGCGAAGCCATGGAAGCCCACTACGCCTCGCAGCCAAGCCTGCCTCCGGCGGTCCGGGAGGCATTCGAGCGCGGCGAGATCAGCGACGAGGACCTGCAGGAGCGCATTGACGCCGGCGAGTTCGAACCGTTCTTCGTCTTTGCGGAACCGAGCGACCTGCCCACGGACCTGTCCTGGGAGGACGGCAGCGACCTGGAGGAGTTCTCGTCGCCTGACGCGCGCAAGGGTGGCACCTGGTACACCGCCGTGCAGGACTATCCGCGCACGCTGCGACGCGTGGGGCCGGACGCCAACAGCTCGTTCCGGCCCTTCATCCTCGATGACGTGGTCATGAACTTTGCCCAGCGCCATCCCGAGGACATGACCATCCAGGATTCCAACTTCCGCTACTACCCCGGCATCGCGGAAGCCTGGGCGCTGGACCGCGACAACCGCACGGTCTATGTGCGCATCAACCCGGACGCCCGCTGGTCCGATGGCGAGCCGATCACCAGCGATGACGTCTTCTTCATGTTCTACTTCTTCCAGAGCGAGTGGATCCGCGACCCCTGGTACAACAACTTCTACACGCGCAGCTATGTCCAGGTGACCCGCTACGACGACCACACCTTCGCGGTGGAGCTGCCGGAAGCCAAGCCGGACATGCTCGGTCGGGTACTGGGGCTGGAACCATTGCCGGCACACTTCTTCGACGAGTTCGGCGAGGACTTCGTCGAGCGCTACCAGTGGCGCTTCGTGCCCACCAGCGGGGCCTATGTGGTGCGCGACGAGGACATCCGCCGCGGCCGCACCATCGCCCTGACCCGCAATCCGGACTGGTGGGCGAAGGACCTGCCGTTCTGGCGCAATCGCTACAACTACGATCGCATTCACTTCAGCGTCATCCGCGACACCGCCAAGCGCTTCGAGGCCTTCCGCGCCGGCGAGATCGATGCCTTCGGCCTCAATCTGCCTGACTACTACTACGACCGCCTGCCGGATGATGATCCGCTGGTCGCCAGCGGCTACGTGGGCAAGTACACCTTCTACAACGAGCGCCCGCGTCCCACCTACGGGCTCTGGATGAACAGCTCTCGCCCGCTGCTGGACCAGCGCCAGATCCGGGTCGGCCTGCACCATGCCACCAACTGGGATCGAGTCATCCGGGAGTACTTCCGCGGTGATTACAGCCGCATGCACACCACTGCGGATGGTTATGGCGAGTTCACTCACCCCGATATCCGCGCCCGCGAGTACGATGTGGACAAGGCCCTGGAAGCCTTTGCCGAGGCCGGCTTCACCGAGCGCGACAGCGAGGGCGTGCTGCGCAACGAGGCCGGTCAGCGACTGGCGTTCACCATCACCACCGGCTATGAATCGCTGCGCGACGTGCTGACCATCCTGCAGCGCGAGGCGCTGGACGCCGGCGTGCACTTCCGCATAGAAGTGCTGGACGGCACCGCGGCCTGGAAGAAGATCCAGGAAAAGCAGCACGACATCGGCTTCGTGGCCTTCAACGTCTCGCCGGAAATGTATCCGCGCTACTGGGAGACCTATCATTCGGTGAACGCCTATGACCGGGCCTTCCTGGCCGATGGCAACCCCAACCCGGAACGGCGCCCCAAGGTCCAGACCAACAACCTGCAGGTGATCGCCAATCAGGAGCTGGACCTGCTCATCGAACGCTATCGCGCCTCCGAGGATGCGAACGAGATGCGCGAACTGGCGCACCGGATGGAAGAGATCCTGTATCACGACGCCTCTTTCGTGCCCGGCTTCGTGACGCCGTTCTACCGCACTGCCGCCTGGCGCTGGGCGCGCTGGCCCGACCACTTTGACGTGCGCATCTCGCGTGACCCGCTGCAGTACTTCCTGGGCTGGATCGAACCCGGCAAGCGCGATGAAGTCAGGGCCGCACGACGGGCCGGCGAGACCTTCGAGCCGATCATTCAGGTCCACGACCGTTATCGACAGGACTGAGATGGCAGAAGAGCTGTTGCGCATCGAGGGTCTGGTCACCAGCTTCAGCACCGAGGCCGGTACCCTGCGCGCCGTGGACGGCCTCGACCTGCAGCTGCAACGCGGGCGCACCCTCGGCATTGTCGGCGAGTCCGGCTGCGGCAAGAGCGTGACCGCATTGTCGGTGATGGGGCTGCTGCCACGCCCCAGCGCGCGCATCGAACAGGGTCGTATCCTGTTCGAGGGCGAGGATCTGGTGCAGGCACCCCGTGAGCGGCTGCACCAGATCCGCGGCGGCCGCATCGGGATGGTGTTCCAGGAGCCCATGACCGCACTCAACCCGGTACACAGGATCGGTCGCCAGATCGGTGAGAGCCTGATGCTGCATCGAGGACTGGATCGCCGTGCGGCCCTGGAGTGCGCCGTCGGCCTGCTGGAGCGGGTGGGCATTCCCGACCCCATCACCCGTCTGAACGAGTTTCCCCACCAGCTGTCCGGAGGCATGCGCCAGCGGGTCGTGATCGCGATCGCGCTGGCCTGCGATCCGGCGCTGCTGATTGCGGACGAACCTACCACGGCACTGGACGTTACCGTTCAGGCCCAGATTCTGGAACTGATCCGCCAGCTGCAGGCGGATTCGGGCATGGGCGTCATGCTGATCACCCACGATCTGGGCGTCATCGCCGAGAACTGCGATGATGTGCTGGTGATGTATGCAGGGCGCGCCGCCGAATCAGCACCGGTGGAAACTCTCTTCGCCCACCCCCGACACCCCTACACCCGGGGCCTGCTGCAGTCGATTCCGCGGCTGGACCAGCCACGCAAGACACCCCTGCCCACGATTTCGGGCATGGTTCCCGGGCTGGCAGAACTGCCCGAAGGCTGTCGTTACCACAACCGCTGTCCCCACGCCGATGCGCGTTGTCGAGAGGAAATCCCGGCACTGCGCAGCGCTGGCCCGGACCATAAGGTGGCCTGCCACCACTGGGAGCGCATTGCATGACCGCACCGCTGCTGGAAGTTTCCGGCCTGAAGACCCACTTCCCGGTGCGCGGCGGCGTCCTGCTGCGCGCCACCGCCATGAACCGGGCCGTGGATGGGGTAGACCTGCATATCCATGCTGGCGAGACCCTGGGGCTGGTGGGTGAGTCCGGCTGCGGCAAGTCCACCCTGGGGAAGACTCTGGTCAGACTGCTGCGACCCACCGCAGGCACCATTCGCTTTCAGGGCCAGGATCTGGCCAGCATGAGCCAGCGCCAGCTGAAACCATTTCGAAAATCACTGCAGATGGTGTTCCAGGATCCGGCAGAGTCCCTGAACAGTCGTCACACGGTCGGCAATCTGATCGAGGAACCGCTCATCATCCACCGCCAGGGGGATGCAGCCGGGCGCCGACAGCGTGTCCTGGAACTGCTGGATCTGGTGGGCCTGCCCGCAACCGCAGCAGACCGCTTTCCATTCGAATTCTCGGGTGGTCAGCGGCAGCGGATCGGCATTGCCCGAGCGATCGCGCTCAATCCCAGCCTGCTGGTGTGTGACGAGCCCGTCTCGGCGCTGGACGTCTCCATCCAGAGCCAGATCCTGAATCTGCTGTTGCGCCTGCAGCAGGAGCTGGGGCTGGCTTACCTGTTCATCGCCCACGACCTGGCCGTGGTGCGGCACATCTCCGATCGCATTGCCGTGATGTACCTGGGCCGCATCATGGAGCTGGCACCGGCCGACGCACTGATGGCCCATCCGCGCCATCCCTATACCCGCGCACTGCTCGCATCCATTCCGATACCGGATCCGCAGCAGCGACGCGGCCGGCAGGTGCTGAGCGGTGATGTGCCCTCGCCCATCAATCCCCCGTCCGGCTGCCCGTTTCGTACTCGCTGCCCCCATGCCGAGGCGCGCTGCACCGAGGAGACGCCGCAACTGCGCAACGCGGACACCATTGCGGGGACGCCGCACCAGGTCGCCTGTCATTTCGACTTCTGATGCGCACCGCTCTTGACCCGAACCGCATTCCACTGGACCCTCACGGACTGTTCCGGTCGGTTCGGTTGCCTTGATGCCCGCGTGGATACTGCTGCTCGTCGCCCTGGTCCTGTTGCTGGTGGATCTGTTCGTGTTCGGTGCAGCCTCGGTGGTGCTGCTGATCCTGGCCTTTGGCGTCTTCTTCGCTGCCGTGGCATCGGCGCTGGGTATCGGCATCGGTGGTCAGATAGTCGCCGCCGGCATCGGCTGTCTGGTGGGCCTGCCACTGGCGCTGCAGCTGAGTCGCCGACAACGAGCCCGGCGCGCCGGCACGGTCACGGACTCACGCATCGACGGATCTGCCTGCAAGGTGGTGACCGAGCGCGGACGCCTCGGTGTGCGCGTACTGGGAGACTTCTACCCTGCACGTGAGGAGAGTCAGGCGGAACTGGCGCAGGGGGACCGGGTTCGCGTGGTCCGGTTCGAGGGTATAACCGCAATCGTGCACCTGATAGAGGGCGCAATGCCGCCCGAGGACAACCGGAATGAGTGAGCTGCCCATGGAAGACCTGATCGTACTGCTTGTAGCCCTGGTCCTGATCGGGGTTGTCATCTCCAAGGGGGTACAGGTGGTGGCCCAGCGCCGCACCATGGTGATCGAGCGCCTGGGGCGTTATCACCGCACGCTGGAACCCGGCCTGAACTTCACCATCCCCTTCATCGATCAGCCCCGACCCATCAACATCCTGCGCTTCCGTGACACCGAGCCGTTCATCACCAGCGAAGTCAAGATCGACATGCGCGAGATCGTGCTCGATTTCCCGCGCCAGGCGGTGATTACCAAGGACAACGTCGGCGTCGCCATAGACGGCGTGCTCTACTACCAGATCATGGATGCCCAGGCCGCCGTCTACGGCACCGAGAATCTGGTGCTGGCGATCCAGACCCTGGCCCAGACCACCCTGCGTTCGGAGATCGGCAAGATGGAGCTGGATGCCATCTTCGAATCCCGCGAGCAGATCAACGACAGCCTGCAGCTGACCATGGACGAGGCCGGCAACAAGTGGGGGGTCAAGGTCAATCGCGTCGAGATCCGCGACATCGACATCCCCAATGAGATCCGCGAGGCAATGAACAAGCAGATGACCGCGGAACGCTCCCGTCGGGCTCTGGTGCGCGAGGCGGAGGGTTACAAGGAAGCCGAGATCCAGCGCGCCGAGGGTGACAAGCAGGCGGCAATCCTCAATGCCCAGGGCGACCGGGATGCGGAAATCGCCCGCGCCGAGGGCGAGAAGCAGGCGGCAATCCTGGTTGCCGAAGGTGAAGCCCGAGCCATCGGTGCCATCATGGACTCCATCCAGGACAAGGTGCCTCCGGAGCATGCCATCCAGTATCTGATCGCTCAGCGCTACATCGAGATGCTGCCGACGCTGGCGAAGGATGGCGACCGGGTGTTCGTGCCCATGGAAGGCTCTGCCCTGCTCGGGTCGGTGGGCGGCATTCGGGAGCTGCTGGGCCCGGGTGTGACCTCGGCGGTAGACGCAAGTCGTCAGGGCTGAACCGGAAATGGCGCCGCGTAGTCACGGGGCGCCGGCACATCCAGGTCAAGGACTGTTTCCAGTTCCTGCCCGTAACGGTGACCGGCATATACAGCGGCGGCAATGATCGCCGGGGCTTCCGCATCACCAATGCGGGTCAGCGTGAACGGGAGCCGGCTCGCGTCGCCGTCCACGGTCGCAAGCAGCTGCCGATACAGGCCATCCTCGGGCGTACGCTGGCCCGCTACCACCAG
>LFIK01004633.1_pt1 | contig 11105 bp, 10 predicted proteins | sample 643401 | NCBI WGS metagenome assembly LFIK01 (sample SAMN03777447, study PRJNA286221) | soda lake metagenome | biome: soda lake; feature: Kulunda steppe; material: water; isolation source: sample T5-Br brine of Lake Tanatar-5 | place: Russia: Kulunda steppe | collected 2010-07
GCATTGCTGTGCAAGGGCGTGTTTCAATCCATTATGCTGTTCAGTTGCTCTTGCTAGTTGTTGCTCTGGTCGTGTATCATCACAATATTTTACTTCAATGAGGTGTACATCCCAGCGCAAATAGTATCTGGCCTTGAGCAGGATCAAGTTTGTTATCGGGAAGGAGACGTTCTTCCTGCAGCTGTTACTGCTGCTGCTGCTGCTGCTGCTGCTGCTGGAGCATGATGTTCTGCAGCTCATCTTCTTCTTCCTCTTCCTCTTCCTCTTCTTGTGCAATGGGCAGGTCAGGTGACCGCCTCCAGATCTGGTACAATTTCTCGCTGAGCGACCAAACTACTACAAAGTGGTACACCATGATCAACACCAGGAGGTCGGGGGTTCGAGTCCCTTTCTCTACAAAAAAAATCACCATCCGGACAGTGGTGATACGCCGTTAGAGGGACAAAAACGACAAAATATACATTATCTGCCTTCTGGGGTTCCTGATTCCTGTTCCTCACCAAGCGCGTGCGGGAGGGGATCTGGTGGGACCTCGCCCTGAGCGTGTTCAGTCTCATTCGTAGTGGAGTTTGCATGATGCGAGCTCCACTCCGAATGAGACTGAACATGCTCAGGGCAAGGCCCCACCAGATCATGCCCATCTCCCCTGCTCTCTTGCATGATGCTGGCGAGGCCCCATGGTGGTGGTCCAGCATGGTGCTGGCGAGGCCCCACCAGAACATGCTCATCCCCCCCTGCTCTCTTGCATGGTGCTGGCTTCGAAAAAGAACTTTATGCTGAGGCTCCCCTCTGCAATAGTACTCTCTTTTTAGAGGCTCGTAAGCAAACACACTGTACTGGTGTTGCGAGTGTACGCGACACCTGCTTGGCCTACAATTAAGCTCTGTTCCACCCAATTCATCTCATTGAAATGTTGTAAGATTAGATGCATTTTTGGGACAGCTTGGCATTAAGTCAGCAAAGGTCGGCGCACGTTTTACGACGGAGAGGAGGGCAAGTCCGAAGCCCCGTAGCCCTTCGTAACGTAGCACACAGCTACGCTGCAGAACTCAATGGTCACGTCACGGAGGGTTCCGCAACATTGTAGCGCGCAAGCCTGCTATTTACTTTCTGCGAGTTGCTAAAAATGAATGATGCAAAAGAAAAAGGAGGCATAGCACCAGACTGCCACAGGTAAAACATAAGTATATAAGCTAACAAGTGCCATGCAAAAAGGTTGAAGAACAAAAGTAAGGTATCTGCTCGTTCAAGTCAGTGCATCACACAGTAGAGAACCATGCGACAGGCAGGCAAACACAGATAGGCTGCCAACAACAGGAACCAACCACAAACCATCCTCACGATGAAATTCGTCAATATTTGAATACTGCCTTGAACAATCTACTTAATTGCAGCTGTGCTGCTGCCAGCAAGGATCACCATGCAACCAAACCACCCTCAGGCCATGGCACGGCTGTTGCTGCTGTACAAAAGCAACATTCCAATACCTGCCTCTTTGTTTGGAAGCAGTGGCCACGAGACATGGCACAAGTAATCGGCATAAACACATGAAACATATTACGTCGTAAGTAAGTGCTGATGCATGATACTCTTAAAAGTGAGAGGTAGGTGAGCAGACAGTCTCAATCAGCGGCAGACACAACACCCTCATTCCAATGCGAGCTGTTACTTTCATTCAATCCGCCTTCTTACACTTCTTGCTCCACCTTAGTGGGAGAAGGGGTATCTCAGGCCTTTGGCTTAACTTGCCTTGACTACCCTCCCCATTTCCCCCACTCCCCTTGCTCCCATCATCTTCATCAAACATGCTATAATACTTGCAAATGCGAAAGCGCTGATACTCGTACCATGCTGGCATCGTTTTAGCTTGGTCGGCTGAACATTTGTCTTGACTCATCGTTTGGAACCTGCAGAAATGCAATTTGAACAAGTGTGTCAGATTTATTCAAACAAACAATCTCTCTAGGGAGGCAGCTGGGGGCAAGCCCCTTCAATTTAGCCTTGATGCAACCCCAGTGTCAAAGAAACAACAATTTTTGGAGCAAAACGTCTGGGCAACCCAACACCTGACCCAGCCCTGGTTTTTAGTTTAAGAGGGCTGAGCCACCCTTGTTCTGTCCCCGTCCTTTTGCGCAATGTTCTTACTTGGCATTATTCCTCCTCTCCTTCCTTCCCCCCTCTCTCTCTTCCCCTCCTTGTCTGGCCTTGCTTTTATTTGAGTGCATCCATAGACCTGCCTTGAAAGGTGTGCACAAGCGTTTCTGCAGCTTTGGCATCCTCCTCTTCCTCTTCAATAGCCAGCGTATGCTGCTTTGCCTGGATGCGCCGCTGCAGGGTGACCAGCTTCCTCTCATGTACCTCCAATCTCAGCTCAGCCTCCTCAGCTTCCTGCAGATACCGCCCAGGGACGCAAGCATGCGGCAGGCAGCTTTTGCAAAGGCAAGCTATGGACAGGTTTTTGCCTCTTCAGGAGGCGCCACCCGGGCGTGCAAGCAGGAGGAATGCAGTTTCTGCAAGGACACGCCAAGACCAACTCAAGTTCGGCACTCAAGCGCAGGAGCAGCCAACTTCAACACACGACTGCAGCTGCCCTCTTACCAAGCATGCATCTGCACATGCTCAAGCGCTCCACGAGTTTGACCAAGAGCTCAAAAACCAACAGCCTATTTGACTGCTAGTTGCAGCTCATGAGCAAGACTCGCAGGGCTGCGGGTGGGGGGTATACACATGCACACGCTGGCCCAGCTAGACCAGAACATTGCTCCATGAAGGCCCCCAAAGCATTTGTAAGAAGCATGGTAAGGGAAGGAAAGAGCTAGCTAGCATGACGCTGTGAGGTGCGCGCAGTGCACGAAGTGTACATCTGCAAGCGCTTGCACACGCCCACACACAGCAGGCAACCTGCCTGCATGGCCGGGCCCTGGGTCTGCACACTCCAGCAAGCAGGCAAGCAGCGTGCGTAGCAAGCAGGTGGCCAGCGCGAGCATGGGGAGTGGGGCGTGTACCAGTGTGCGCACTGAGCGTGCTTGCCCGCCTCCCTTGTCCTCACGCACGCAATGTCCCACAGGAGGCTGCGCATTTGCGGGTCAATGAAAGCACTTCAGCATTGCCCGTGCTGCTGCCTGCCTGCGCGCGCGCGCCATGGGCGGGTCGCACTCTGCTGTAGTACACCCTGCTGGCATCGCAACAGCGCTTGCGCTGTGCTTGCGTCTCTGCAATGGATCGCGGCGCGGCATCTCAAGGACCCACACATCACAACATTGATCCGCACGCATTGCATGCAGTCAGTGCTGGAGTGCTTATGAGGGTGCACAGCGCAGGCTGCACGTGCTTGCATTGGCTCTCACACCAGGGAACTCCGCTGTTCAAAGCTCGTTCGGATGCGTGCTTGATTAGCTGTGCCTTAATCAATCATGTTCATGAATCAATGATGAGTCACAAATCATGAAGTCTCATCTTTATGCACTACCCACGTCGCCGTGCCGTTGGCATCCGCTTACTCCGGCAAATTGCTGCCATCCAAGAAGGCGAGAATTGGAACCAGATGATGCGACCAACAACCTAACAGACATACCGCCCACCCAACCTAAAGATAAGCCCAACAGAGGCCACATTCCTGTCCCACCGGGCACGCAGTCAATTTCCTAATTGTCTGGGCAAAGCCAGCACACAGGCAGGGAAGGCAGCAACTCAACACTGCTTTGCAAGCCCAGTCGTCGCACGCTTGTAAGACACTGAGAAAAGTGTCGCACAAGCTCTGTGTGACCAACTACATTTCTGACATTCCTAGCTATTAGACATGCTCAAGATGTGACGAAGGTGCACTTGATAAAGCGCTGCAACAATCCTACCAGCCCTCAAATGCATCTGCTCCTGCAGGAAGCCGTCACTTTGGCCGGAAGGTGGCGTTTTGAACACCTATGAACTCACACAGCTACATACGCAGGCTGGCATCAGCACCCCCCCTTGGGCTAAGGTAGGCAACGGCACACCCCCGAGGTACAGGCACTGCACAGGCAGAGGCTCAACGCACCCCTTTGACTTAACCTGTCGCAAGGCGGCACTGTGACTCACAGTCTGCCAGCCAGGTGCGCGGCTGCCCCCTTCGCCACTATTGTCATTGACTCTGGCTACTGCACTTAAGCACAAACACCAGGCTGGCAGGCAATCCTGAATTGTACGTCTTGCTGCCATGCCCGCAAGCGCAACCTCATCCCCTGACACACCTTGGCTGCCAGCTCTGCCACGTCGCGCTTGCGTTTGGCCACCTGGCTCACATGCACGATGCTGTTCTGTATGCTTGCAAGCTCCTCCATGTCCTGCTGCAGCAGCACCCGCGACATCTCCTTGTACACCCGTCGCTGCTCGTCCAGCATCTGCTGCGAGGGGGCCCCTGCTTGGGCAGCGCCACAGGGGTGGGACCAGCTGCACAGCTGGCCCACTTGGAACTGGCTGAGCTCCTGCAGTGGTGCCGGCAATGACTGCGGCTGCAACTGCGGTGGCTGCGGCTGTGCTGGCGCCTGCTGCGGCTGCGGCTGCTGCGGCTGCGCTTGTGGCCAATGCGGCTGCGACTGCGGCTGATGCTGCGGCTGCTGTTGACCTTGCGCTGGCTGCGACTGTGCAGGCTGTGACTGCGGCTGCAGCTGCGGCGAAGTAGCTGCAGCAGCAAGATTGGGCGGCTGATGCAGCTGGCTCTCAAGCAAGTGCTCCTGGAGCTGCTGCTGATGGCTTTCCTGCTCGAGGAAAAATCCATTCAAAGTGCTTTGTTGTGAACATATGGGTGTGTTGGTGCCACTGCTGCTGCTCCTTGGCTGACGCGCATGCTGTTGGTCAGCAGAGGGAAAAAAGGGCGTCAGCAGCAATATCAATTTGGACACGCTGATGCCATGCGGTAAAATGTGGGGGCCATGTGGAAAATCTTGTTTTTTGGCGTTTGGGCTTTGCCGCAAGGAATCCACAGCCTGCTTGCATGAGACAGCTTTTATGATGGTCATACTGCGCGCTTATGGATGAGATGATGATACCTTGTCAGCACCAAGGTAGGTACACTCTGATGCTTGCCGTCACCCTCCGGCTGGGCCCATGGAATTAAGAGATGATGTGCCATGCCATGCCCTTGGTCAGGTGCACGCCTGGAGCCTGGCCTATGAGAGAACTGGAACGAATGCAGACTTTTCATGCTGCTTCCTGATTTGATGGGATATATGGCAAGGTTTGAAGAAGTCCGAGGTCCTTACAATGGCATGCTCTAAGCTGCTCATCTGCACTTTGTGGTCGGATGGTTCCGGCGGAGCGTGCTGCATCAGCAGGTCTTCAATCATGGGGAGCAGAGCATCAGCTGCCTGCACAGGTTTGGGACAGTGGGCAGTCGCTTGTGGCTTCGTGCCGATGAGTCGGGGCTAGAAGGGCTTTCGTAAGTAAGGGCAGGTGGCAGCAGATGTCACATAGATGTCAAGAGTTGCGAGGCTTGCCTTAGTCGTGCCTCGGTACTCCACAGGATTGTCACCAAACGAGAAGAACCAAGCACCTTTGGGTCCGGGCTCCTGCAGGTGCATAAGGCGGAGGAAGCGTGCCAAGGTTGAGCTGCCAGGGCCACGCGCAGCCTTCGAAACAGCCACCTGGTCCCTGCTGAAAACTTACCCGGCGCGACCTTATGCCTATCCTTCTCATGAGCTCCCGAAGAACCAGGGGTCCGGGGTCAAGGTTTCCAAGCGCTGCAAGGGAGCAAATGTGAGGGGAACAGAGTCCGGTGTGGAATCTGCAGGAAGTCCGGACTCATGGCCATCACCACTCTTGGCCATCACCGTACACCCTGAGGCCTGGAAGGTCGCAGATGAACATTCAGACATGGGCAACCAAGGCATGGCCACAGACGGTACTCAGGGTAGGCAGGCACCTCCATGGAGGGAGAGAGGAGGGTCCAAGCGGGGGACACAAGTTGCAGGGGGCATCCCGGGCCGGACAACCTTCCGACTCACCAAACGACAGCTTTTCCACCATACTCTTGAAGCTCAGCTCAGGGCTGAACCTCGGGTCGTTGTTCGCCGCATTCGTAGCAAGAGCATGCATCCTCACTGCTCCACGGAGGTCTTGCAGGCGCTACGTGGTGCGAAGCCAGCAGAGCCTTGCCGAGCAAGAGAAATGAATTGGTTGCTCCAGCAGGGACGATTCGTTGGCTGATTAGCTTGACCCACGGAAAGAACGAAGAACGAGGAGCGAATCTTCCTGTCTACATTGACATTTTAATTTATGTACTGCTTAATATTTTTTAGCGTTAATCCGGGTTTGCTTGCAGGCCACTGCAAGCCACTGCAAGCCACGGCAGCAATGAATACACAAAAGCCTTTCATAAACCTACTATGCCCCCAACGAGCATGTGCGCCCAACCGCTCCCATCCAGCCCTATAGAGCCATCAGTCGAACAATTCTCATTCCATCCATACGATTCCAAATAAAGACAAACGTCAATTTTCACACAAAATGCAAAAAAACACCCTTGCTCTGCCTAGATTTCTAGGCCCTTGATTGTCTCTAGTTTTGGCCCAGTAGGCTAGCAGCTAGAGCTAGCAGGTCTGAAAAAGGCCAAGTCGTCCATGCACCACTCACATGCTGTCTTGCTCAGGTGCTTGAACTGGGAGGGAAGGGCAGGGGCCAGGACGGCAGCTGCAAAGGGAATCTGCAGCTGCGTTGCTTGTGTGCACCAGTGGCGCCTGGTGAAAGGGGGTTTACTTTCTAGGCAGGTTCGGAGCGGCAGTCGGGCAAGGGGTAGGGGCAGGGAGGGCAGCTTGGCTAGGAGTGGAGGGTGTAGGAGGGCAGGTAGTTCAAGGGGGGTGGAAAGGATGGGCAGAGGAGGAGCAGGGTTGGGGGCAGGAGGAGGGGCGGGGCAAGGGAGGAGGGCTCAAGCCACGGAGGCTGGGGGGCAGGGCTGGGGTCAGGGCAGGGCCCCGGTTGATAAAAGTCAAGACAGGGAGAAAATATGGAAAAGCAATTCTGGGGAGTGCAGTGAGGGCGGGCGCGCTGTGAGTTGCAGCGCATGCATGGATGTCCTGCCCGTGTACAGCACTGCCCATATCATGCAGCACTTTACTGAGCTCCTGCGACGAGCAGTGCTGGAGTGATGGTGGCAATGCACGCCTCGCTGTAGGGCTGGGTGGGTGCTGTGTATCTCGCACTGCGTGGCGCCCTGCAGGCGGGTTTTTCTGCATTGCTGCCCTTTGACTTGCCGGGCCCAGCTAAGCTGCCCTCGTTTGGCAGGTACAGCTTTGTAACCTAACCTAACCTAACCTTTGACTTGCCGGGCCAATGCGGACAATGCAGCATGTGCTTTATTTTGTGGGGGTGCACATCGGAGAAAGTGTGTGCCGGCAGCAGGCGTGCTTGCACCACACAGCCTGCATCACAATTGATGGCGCAAAACTCAATGGCACTGCACACGTCTTTGACTGCATATGCCTGCGCTACCGCGATAGGGTATCTGTACGATTTGCATTAGCGTGCACCAGCTTTAACGCGTGCAATGGCCTGCGCAAAGTTCATATGCATCCACACCTGCAAGCAATGCAATTGCATTCTTGACCGCCGTTGCTGCTCTGTCACTGACCCCCAGACATCTGCGACTCATTTGTTCGCTCGCGTCATTGCATTCTGATTCTGATCGCACGCTTTCCGCATCGGTGCGGCACCAATGGGCGGCTTGTCAGAGCCCTGGGAGTATCAGCGGCTGCAGCGGCTTCCTCTCAAAAACACGGGTCTCCATACTGCCCCGCAGGGCATCAAGTTGATGTCTGCCAACAGGGATAAGCCTGGTGGCATATTTAAAGGGAGAGGTGTGTCCTGGTGCAAGGTAAGGTAAGGTAAGGTTTCAAGGCTGTATCCGCCGAACGAGGGCAGCTTAGCCGGTTGTGGCCTCCAGTGAGGTTTGAACCCCGAACCCACAGGTTGCGAGGGTTGATAATCGACATTCCATCTCAGGTGCCCTGCCGCCTGCTCGAGTATCCGGAGCTGTGTAAAGCGAAAAGAAAAGACAACGCTAGCACTGCAGGGATCATCATGATATGACCCCCATGGCATGTGTAAAGGGAGAGGTGTGTTCTGGTGCAAGCTCCGGCCTCCTTGTTGGGGGTCGAAGGGATTCTGTGAGGACATCCCTCTCCCCCCATGCTAACTTTGTTGATCCCATGACTGCAGCTTCCACTATTGGTGATCTTGGTGACATACTGAATAGCATAGCATGTCTGTGAAGGTTGTGTGCCAACGAATCCAATTTTAGGAACCTTTCTTATAGAAACTTAAACTTGTAAACTTGTAAACTAAACTTATAGAGACACCGAGGCCCACCGCTGAGCTGCCCTTACAAAAAACTGCCTTGCACCCTTTCCCTCAGTAGAGGTTGCCAGAGGAAGGCCCTTGCTGACCAACCGCCCAACTAACCCCAACGCCAACCACTTAAAACCAGCCAAACAAGGCCACCTTACTGTCCCACAAGGCATGCAGTCAGTGTCCAGGTTGCCCTCAGGCATTTTTTGTTTGAGATCTATCAAGCCTATAGAAAGCAAATATGCTGAAAGCCCTTCCCTGTTCCTCAACTTGTTAACTCTGTGAGTGGCTGTTGCCTCAGCAAAGAGGTCCAATGGGCGCAGGTCGCCATGAAAAGACAGCCTTTTCAACCTGACCATTCAAGGCATGCATTTCCGTGCGGCCAGATAGCTTTCCTGAAGTCCCAAGGGGACACAACAATACAGCAAGGCAGATCGTAAGCCAAGACTGAGGGAAACATTAATGGGAAAGAGCTTTAAGAAGGGTGCATGCTCACTGAGCATTGATCAGCAGGGAGATGGTCGCAGTGTGCAAGATGTGCGTGCAGATCTTGCCCAGACGTGTGCACTGTGTGGATCATGGTCATGGTCGTGCAATATAAGCCAGCGCTAGTCCATCTTGCTTTCAGACATCAACAGCTCCTTCAGCGCCTTGACACAAGCACCCGCTACTCGCTGCACGCCCTTCACCTCTAGCGCACACCCATCAACTTTGCAGGTTTTGGCTTCATCGCCTGCATCTTCTTCACATGCACCGGCCTCACCTTCTGCCAGCGCATTGCAGCCGAGCCCCCCAACCCCGACCTCACCCCCACCAGCACACTGCGGTTTGTGTCCCCCAACTCCTCTGCAGGATCTGCTGCCCCCATTGTGCCCGTCCGCAACCTGCGCCACCTCACATCGCAGGCTCAGCCCTCTGCTGTGCCCTGTTTGCGTGTCAGCATTGTCTGGCATTGCTCCAAACCCCCGCTGCTGCGCAGCTGCACACTCAGTGGGGTTGCCCTCTTGAGCACCATGGGGACTGAGCTGGCGCCCGTTACACGGAACATGATGCAAGGGCTGGGGGGCCTGTATGTGACCAGAGCCGCTTCCTGCCCCGGCCACTGCATGCGCAGCCTTGTGCACGCTGCAAGGGCCCTCGCTAGCAGCCAAGTGAGACTTCAGCGAAGCCAGAGTGTTTCGCAGCAAAGCGTCGGTGGGCGGGTTCCAGAGGCGCCTGCGGCCGCCTTGCTGCCAGGCCTTGAGCAGCAGCTCCAGCGCGGCATGTAGCTGTTGCAGCTGCAGGGTGATAGCACAGGGCAGCGGAGGTATCAAACAAGCACGGCAGCGTGACATATAGCCATTGCAGCTTCAGGGTGGCACTGTGTTGGATGCCAGGGAGGTGGGCAACAGCTCCAGCACGGCATATGCCAGGGGGAGCAGTAGAGCAGCAATGCAGGGTAGCAGGATGTCCAGCAGGCCGCTTCAGCACGGCATGCGCCTGAGGCAGCAGCCGTGCAGCAATGTAGGGTAGCGGGGTGTCCAACAGCAGCTCCATCATGACATGCAGCCCCAATTGACTGGGCCTGAGGCAAGGCCCCCGAAACTTCCCACGAGGCACCCATTTGTGGAAAACGCCTCCCTCATAGTCACATGCGCACCTGAGGCAGGCCACAGCAGCGCATGCCATCCTCAAGCAGCGCCTCCAGCAAGAGCCCTCCTGCGGGCTGCTGCTCCCCTTTGCCGCAGGCGTAGCCCTGTGCTGCTGGCAGGCCCTTCTTGCTGCCGTTTTCGAGTGCCTTTTTTTGCCTAAGCTCTGGGCAGGCCTGGCCACCTCCGGGCATGGTTCCGGGTACTGCCTTTCTGTGGCTACCCGCTTGTGGTGCAGGCAGGTGAGCTGTCAGCAGCTGCCACAGCGCGCCTTGCGCCTCCCCCCAGCCTCCTCGTTGAAAGTCAGGCGCTGAGAGCGTGGCAGAAACACCTGGCACAGCTGCAATCCAGGCGCACACCTGTGTACACAGGTAAGTAAAGCACAGGTGAGGGGCTGAGCAAGAGGCAGAGCTGCCAAACACAGGCAAAGGGTTGAAGCAGCTAAGCACAGGCGTTGAGTGGAATCAGCAAAGCACAGGCGAGGGTTGGATGCGGATCAGGGATGGAGCATTCGCCTGTTTTGGATTTATGATGCACGAATAATTTGGGTAGAATTTGAAATACGCCAAATGATTTGATCAAACGTTTGCCTGTAAGCCTCAAGATCAGGCGGAGGAGGGGGAGGCATTTACTGACGCCAGCTGACCCTCCCGCCCTCCCTCCACCCCCTGATTCCACCTGTATACATTTAAACACAATGCTTAAGACTATATTGTTAACGTGGGCACTATAAGGTGCAAAACGGAGCGAAACAGGTGCATTTCAAGTTGCCCATTAGGGGAAGGTCTTTAAGATCCGCGAATTGATGTTTTACAGTTTTGGCGGAAAAATTCGAACTTGCGAATGCGAAATGCGCGAATGCTCCATCCCTTCTGCGGATGAAGCGGCCAAGCACAAGGTGAAGGGTTGATGGGGATGAAGCGGCCAAGCACAAGGTGAGGGGTTGATGCAGATGGAGCGGCCAAGCGCAAGGTAACGGGTCGATGCCGATTAAGCAGCCAAGCACAAGGTAAGGGGTTGATGCGGATGAAGCGGCCAAGCACAAGGTAACGGGTTGATGCAGATGGAGCGGCCAAGCACAAGGTGAGGGGTTGATGCGGATGAAGCGGCCAAGCACAAGGTGAGGGGTTGATGCGGATGAAGCGGCCAAGCACAAGGTGA
>LFIK01004636.1_pt1 | contig 11103 bp, 19 predicted proteins | sample 643401 | NCBI WGS metagenome assembly LFIK01 (sample SAMN03777447, study PRJNA286221) | soda lake metagenome | biome: soda lake; feature: Kulunda steppe; material: water; isolation source: sample T5-Br brine of Lake Tanatar-5 | place: Russia: Kulunda steppe | collected 2010-07
GGCGTGGGTATGTGTGCGTACTTGTGTGGATATGTGTTTGCATGCAGAGACGTGCAGGCAGCCTTTTGGAAGGGGGGGGAAGATGGGGGGCTGGTGATGCAATGAGAGCATTGAAACACGCAGGGTGAATACGCGTGAGGGATGGGTAGGGCATGCGGTACTGACTGGCGCGTACTGCAGCTGCAGCTGCGCCCTCAGGCCTTGCCATCTTGCTGCACCTCTTCTGCTTGCGCGCGCGTAGGCCGAGCTGGACGCCGCGTGCAAATCCCGCGAGCAGCTGGTGCTGGCGGAGCGCTTGTTTGACATGGACATCACCAGCTATCCCTGCCTGGGGCAGCTGGAGAGCGAGATGAAGAAGCTGCAGCAGGTGCGGCGTCTTGTGAACGCGCACGCTGCTGGCGTGGAGCCAGTCAAAGGAGGCGGCGTGGGTAGGTCCCTGTGCAGGGCTGCGCCCGCCCGCGCAACAATGCCAGGCTGCCATGCACACCAGTTGTTGTGCTGCTTGTTGTCGGCGCTGTGTACTGGTGTGCTGCGCGTCTGCGCTGTGCGCCAGCGCCGTTGCAGCGACCATTGTGAGCCCGGTGACAGCTCGCACGCGGCTGTGGGATGCAAGGAAAGCTTAGCTTACCACACTACCTCATGTCCACACACACACACACACACACAGAGAGGGTGGGGCTTGCCTGAGTGATGGATTGATCCTGTTTGGCTCTTTCGCTCCCCTGTGCACAGGCTGGACATCCCGCCGGCTCTCCATCCAGCCTCTGCACATATGGTCTGTGATGCTCGTCCTGGCCTGATGCGGCACTCGCTCTCCTGACCCCTGCGCGCAGGTGTATGCTGTATACCACGAGCACGTGGACTGTGTGCGCCAGTACGCATGCATGCTGTGGTCTGAGCTGGACGTCATCAGCATGATGGCTGGCACGGACGAGGTGGGCACGTGCGCGCGCTGTCATATGTTGCGGGCACTTCCATAGGGCCGCTCCTTGCGCGACAGCGCACAAGGTGCTGGGCCTGCGCAGGTTTTGTGCGCATGTGGTGTTGTGCTGCAGCCGGCATCACAGCTGGTGTGTGTGCGTGTGTACACGTGCGCGTGCGCATGCTGCAGCGCATGCCCTTCATGCTTTGCGCACCGTTTGCTTGTGTGCACGCTAGTAGCCAGATGCTGAGCATGCAGCTTGTGCAAAATGCGTGGAATGGTAGGGGGTATGGCCGTCTTCCAGTTGACAGGGATGGGGCAGGTTCTGCTACAAGGCCTGTCACGAGGTGCGCGCTTTGGAATGCAGCAGGATCGGTTCTGGGAGCTGTGTTGCAGGGAAGTGCCTCTGTGCTTCGAAGTGACGGCTGTGCTTGGAAGTGACCGCTGTGCTTTGAAATGACCACTGTGCTTGATAGTGACCGCTGTGCGTGCCCCCCTGGGTGCATGCACGAGGGACTGCGCAGGTCGCCCAGAAGCTGCGCAAGCTGAAGCACCTGAGGCTGCTGCCGGTGTTTGACCTGGTGGAGAAGGAGATCCAGGGCTTCTTCAACTCTCTGCCCCTTATGAAAGAGCTGAAGAGCGAGGCACTCAGGTGCGCTGTGCTCGTTTGCGGTGCAGTGCGCAAAGCTTGCGCCCATGCATGTGATTGTGTGGGTGAGTGCGTGTGTGTTCCTGGTGTTTGTTTTCTCAATGCGTGCTTGTGTGTACATGCGTGTATGGTGCTTGCATGCGTGTGTGCGCTTCCCTGGATAAGGTACTGAAAAGCAAGGCGCTCAGGTGTACGGCGTGCTTTTGCCTCAAAGGCATCAAGTGCGCCCCACGCACTGGCACGCGCTCCCTTACACCAACATTGATGGCAAGGAGGTACGTGCATGCGCACACTGGTGAGCGCAGGCTGCCTGGAGCTCCTCTGCCGCCCCTCTGGCAGGGGCTCACGGGGGTGATGGGGCGCGCGCCCACCATTCACGCCCCTGCTGCTTGCTGCACCCCCCATTTCATGCCCGCCCCACTGCCGCCCTCCGCAGGAAGCGGCACTGGCAGCAGCTCATGGAGGTGACAGGCCAGGAGTTTGACATAGACGCCAAGACCTTCACGCTGGGCAACATGTTCAACATGCAGCTGCACAAGTTTGCGGAGGAGATCGGCAAGATCACCAACGCAGCGGTGCGTGCACCTGCGCCGCCGCTATGCCTGCTGTGCTTTGAATGGTGCCGTGTGCACTACTGGTGCAGTGCTGCACTGGCACGGTGTGTTGCTTGACTGGGGCTTGCCGTCCACGTTATGATGCTGCGCCTTGCCTGGTGCATGTGTTTTGTACTATGGGGCCTGTTTAGGCCACCTACCAGAGGCAAATGATTGGGATTCAAGTAGGGTAAGCATGATTGTGTGTGCTTTGCCTGGCTTTATAGTGTATTGATCATGCTCACTTTATAAACTTTGTTCACGATGAACAATCACACCCGAAATTGGCACCAACTTGTTGCTTGAACCATGAATATGAAGCCACACTCGCGTTCACCTGTATGCACGCCCTGCAAAGCTATGCGTGTTAAAAGAAGAGTTCCTGCGCGCAACAAAGTGTATGCTCAAGTTTTGGGTTATGATTTTGTGCGAGTGCGCACGCGTGCATGTGGTGCTGACTTGTGTGTTGGGGGGGGGATGGCAGGTGTCGTGCAGGCAGAGGATGACATCAGGAGGCCACCTAAGGTTGCAAGGTGGCCTACAGCCCGATGGCGTGGCTGATGGGCTGCTTATGTCACATGCTCACCTGATGGGCTGCTTATGTCACATGCTCTCACCTGGCTTCACCACTCAAAGCAAAAATTTTGGGTTGGACAGCGCTCGCCGCACCAATGCCTGGCGAGCCTGTGAGCAAAGCCTCAGCGCGGAAGTGTGGGTGCAGCTGCCTCTGCCGATGCCCTCTGGTGTGTGGGGGCGGGTGCACAGCACGGGTGTCGGTGTGCTGTTGGGTGGTCGCCACTCATGCACCCCATGGACCAGATGTATGTGGGCCCTCAGGACATCCCGCCTCCAATGCCATACGGCGACCAGTGCGCATGGCAAGCGCGCTGTCGGCTCAGTGTGGGCCAGGGCCGACCCCCTCTGTGTGTGTGTGCGTGTGTGTGTGTGTGCGTATGTGTGTGTGCGCCGTAGCCGCAGCACCTGTGCGCCATGGCCAGCCCCTGTGCGTGGGTGCATGTGTGTGTGTGCAGGTCAAGGAGCTGACGATTGAGAACGAGATCAAGAAGCTCACAGACGTGTGGCGAGAGCAGAAGTTTGAGCTGGGCAAGTACATGAAGGGCCTGGAGGACCGGGGCTGGGTGCTGCGCCAGACAGAGGAGGTGAGGGATGCTTTTGCACGAGCCTGCGCAAATGGTGCGGGCACCGTCTCCTTCCAAACGCTTTCTTGCTGGCGGGGATGCACGAAGCTCTGCTCCCCTGCATGTGTCAGCACCCGCATGCCTGCCGACACCCTCCCTCTTCTTCCCTTCTGGCTGCCGGTCTGCGTGCCTGCGTGCCTGCTTGCCGGCTGGCATGCCTGCCAACAACCTCCCTCTTCTTCCCTCCTGGTTGCCGGTCTGCGTGCCTGTGTGCCTGCTTGCCGGCTGGCATGCCTGCCAACAACCTCCCTCTTCTTCCCTTCTGACCGCCCTCCTGGCTGCCTTCATCTGTGCCTGCCTGCCTGCTGGCATGTCTGCTGCAACCTCCCCTGAACCCCCACTGGCGCCCCCGGTCGTGCGCAGATCACAGTGCTGCTGGAGGACATGGGCCTCAACCTGCAGTCCATGCTGGCGTCGCCCTTTGTCCGGCCGTTCTTGACGGAGGTCCGCAACTGGGAGCAGAAGCTCTCCCTCATCGGTGGGTGGCTGCGGCGCAGGCGGGCGCGGCCATCCGTCTGGATGTGCGCGAAAGAGTGCATGCGCGCCTGCCAGTGTGTGTGTGTGTATGTGTGTGTGTGTGCGTGCATGCGTGTGCGTGCTGGCAGGCCTAACCAGCTCACTGAGGCACACACATGCGCACCCAGGGTGCCGCTGCCGTCATGTCACGTAGGGAGACTGCTTCACACAAGGGTGTGTGTGCACTTGGTACCCATAGCGCGCAGCCGCACGACTGCGCACGCCCAGTCACATACACACATGCACTTGCCCACAGCACTGAACACACACACACACGCATGCCATGACAGGCGGACCCTGCAATGCCGTGACGCACGCGCGCAGGGGAGTGCATCGAGGTGTGGATGCACGTGCAGCGCAAGTGGATGTACCTGGAGTCCATTTTTGTGGGCTCAGATGACATCCGGCACCAGCTGCCCGCGGAGGCGCGCCGCTTTGACGGCATCGACAAGCAGTGGCAGCGCATCATGACGGAGACGGCGCGCAACGTGAATGTGCTGGAGGCGTGCAGCGCGGACGGGCGGCTGCAGACGCTGCAGGTGGGGGTGGGGGTGGGCGAGGTTGAGGGGAAGGGAGTGCATGCGGCAGGCATGCTTTCTTTTTGTGGGTCCTCGCAGTGTGTGTGCGATGTCAAATGTGCAGGCTGCTGGGGACGCGTGTGTTGCCGGTGCGTCTGCGTCGTTGTGTCGCTGCGTCGCTGCTGTGATGAAGGGCAGGGCTTGCCTTGCACGGCCCAGAAATGAGGGCAGGCACTGTGCAACACAGGGCTGTGGAGGGGAAGCATATCAAGGTTTGCCACAGGCCTTTGTGCATGCCCTCCAGGCCATGCAGCGGCTGCGCACTGTGCCCCTGGCGCGCTCCAGGGAGAGGACTCCCTGGCCCGCAGCATGCTCCTCCACATAGTGCAGTGTGCGCGCTTCTTAATACAGCTATCACATGGCCGCAGCCTGCGCACTCCACGCATGACCTGGCGTGCGCACACACACACACACACACACTTGCACACACACACATACACACACACATGCACACATGCACGCAGGCGTTGTCTGAGCAGCTGGAGATCTGCCAGAAGTCGCTGTCTGAGTACCTGGACACCAAGCGCTGCGCGTTCCCGCGCTTCTTCTTCATCTCTGACGACGAGCTGCTCAGCATCCTGGGCACCAGCGACCCCACCAGCGTGCAGGAGCACATGCTCAAGCTGTTTGACAATTGCGCGGTGCGTGGGGCGCGCAAGCAGCCCTCCAGCCGTGCAAGCAGGGCTGCGTGGCAGCCGCATACCGCGCGCGCCTCCCGCGCCGTGTGCACGCATGCCACATATGGGCCTTGTTTGCCTCCGGCGTTGTGCACGTCCCCCCTTGTGCCTGCTCCTGTACAAGCGTGTTGCGTCCATGGCCCGCCTGGCCTGCTTTTATGAGGACTTGAGAGCTCAAGAGCCCGTGGCTGTGGGCAGAGTAGGAGCCCCGCTGGCACCACAGCTGCTACGTACGCCCAGAACCTGCCTACCAGCACACCAAATGCTGCGCCTGATGCTTGCTCGCCTCCCTCTTGGCGCTGGCGCCCCCCCTTCCACCCGCCTTGCCCGCTCCCTGCCTCCCTCGCGCCTGCCGCCCCCACCGCACCCACCCACCCCTCCCCGGCCCACCCCCGCAGGCGCTGAAGTTTGGGCGGGGCAACAAGAGTATCGTAGGCATGACCAGCAGCGAGAAGGAGTCGTTCAGCTTTCAGGCGCCGGTGGCCATCGAGGGCGCGGTGGAGACATGGATGTCCAAGGTGGAGGCCGAGATGCGGGCCACGTTGTACCACATCTCCAAGGAGGGCGTGTTCTTCTACGCCAAGACCTCCAGGTGCGCGTGCGCTTTGTGTGTGCCCCAGGGCAGGGGCTGCGGCCGCGGCTGCACCCGCCCTGTGCTTGTTTGTGCCTGTGTGTGCGTCATATGCAAAAGCCCACCTCCATTTGCATGCCCCCTTGCATGCACCCACCTAAAGGGTTTTCCTGCTCATGCCTCCTGCCAATGCCTGCCTTTGCCTCCATATGCCTGCCTGTGCCTGCCTGCCTGCTAGGCCACCTGGCCGCCTGCGCTTACAGGCCTACCCGCGTCTCTGCCTGTGGGCACCCAGTGTGCATAGATGTACAGAGAGATAGAGAGACATGCATGCAAGACAACGCAGATCGAGGGGGGCCCGGGCACAGCCATGCATCATCACGCATCGTCACGCCTCACCGCCCACGGTTGCGCTTGACCTGCGCGCACGCACGCAGGACCACATGGATCAAGGAGAGCCTGGGCATGGTCACACTGGTGGGCTCCCAGATCTGGTGGACGTGGGAGACCGAGGACGTGTTCCGCCGCGTGCGCGACGGCAAGAAGCACGCGATGAAGGACTTTGCGGCCAAGCTGACCGGCCAGCTGTCGGAGCTCACGGCCATGGTGGGTGGCAGCGGGCGCGCGCCGCGTGCTGGGCCGCCGCCGCTGCTGCAGCGCGTGTGGACCTCCACATGTTTGTATGCGTGCGTGCGTGTGATTGAGTACATGCGTGCATGCGTGCGCGTTTGACAGGTGGATGTGCTGCACACCTTGCAGCCTGCAAGTCTGTGTGTGTGTGGGGGGGGGATACGCGTGTTTAAAGGTTGAGGTGGATGCGCGTGAACGCGCGAGTGTGTGCAGCGTACCAAGGCCAGCTGGTCCCCAAACTGTGGCATCACCATCACCCGGGGTTGCGTTGCGCGCAGGTGCGGTCCGACCTGACGGATGAGGTGAGGCGCAAGGTGAACACGCTGATCATCATCGACGTGCACGCGCGCGACATCGTGGACACCTTTGTGCGGGACTCCATCATGGATGCGCGCGAGTTTGCGTGGGAGAGCCAGCTGCGGTTCTACTGGGACCGGTCCGGCGACGACATCGACATCCGGCAGTGCTCGGGGCTGTTCAAGTGCGTGCGTGTGGCTTTTAAAGTGCGGCTGTTCAAGTGTTACTGTTAAAGAACGTGCGGCTGTTTGAGCGCGGCTGTTCAAGTGCGGCTGTTCAAGTGCGTTCAAGTGCGGTTGCTCAAGTGCGTGGGTGCTGTTCAAGTACGTGCGGCGCGCTGGCCATGGCCAGGACCCGGGGAGGGGAAGATGTTGGGCGGCCACTTGTATGTTTGTGTGTGTTGGGTGGGTGGGAGTAGGTTTTGCTGCCTTACTCCCTTCCATGGATGGATGGGTTGAAATTGTTCGATGGAGCCCCTGCTGCACAGCATTCATCACCCTGGACATCTGTCGCCGTGCTTCGGGTGACCTCATGTGCTGTATTCGGGGTGAACTGGTTGCCAGACCGAGCTTCTGTCTGTGTCACGAAGAGCACTGTAGGGCTCACTGGCTCCCGGCGGCAGCTGTGTGTGTGTGTGTGTCTCGATGTGTGCTGCAGCCATGCGTGTGCGCAGCCCAGCATGCCACAGCCATGTGCGCATGCCGTTTGACGCACAGCAGCCGCGCGCGTGCGCGCGCAGGTACGGCTACGAGTACATGGGCCTGAACGGGCGCCTGGTCATCACGGCACTCACGGACCGCTGCTGTATGACGCTGACCACAGCACTGACATATCGGCTTGGAGGCGCGCCCGCAGGGCCTGCCGGCACAGGTGCGTGTGTGCGTGCTCGTGTGCGTGTGTGCATGTGTGTGTTCCCGCTGTGGCTGCAGTGCAGGGCTGCGCTTTGGTTTTGAACAAAGCACGTTGCTGCTGCTGCTGCTTCTGCTGCAAGCCTTGCTCCCTGTGTCTTGCATCGCTCCCTGCCTGCGATGCGTGATTGCCGTTGCTTGCCCGGCCCTGCCACCAATGGCATGTGCTGCGCAATACAACTTGACCGGGTGTGATGATGGGCTGGAATTCCTAGACGCCAACATCACACGCGCATGCATGCACACACACACGCACGCACACAGAGCATGCATGGTGTGCCTGCAGGCAAGACAGAGACCACCAAGGACCTGGCTCATGCCCAAAATGAGCTTGCGAGGTGTACGAACTCGTTAATGTACACGCACACCCCTGTGCTGCAGGCAAGACGGAGACCACCAAGGACCTGGCTCATGCCCAAAATGAGCTTGCGAGGTGTCAAAACTTGTAAATGTTCACGCACACCCCTGTGCTGCAGGCAAGACGGAGACAACCAAGGACCTTGCCAAGTCCATGGCGCTGCTGTGCGTGGTGTTCAACTGCGGGGAGGGCTTGGACTACAAGGCCATGGGCTCCATCTTCAGCGGCCTGGTGCAGTGCGGCGCGTGGGGCTGCTTCGACGAGTTCAACCGCATTGAGGCGGAGGTGCTGTCGGTGGTGTCGAGCCAGATCAAGCAGATCCAGGTGTGTCCACGCCGAAGCACGTACGGGTGGGCAGGCGTGTGTGTTTGCAATGTGCGTGCGCGCTCCTGCGCTGGGGTGCCTTCTTGTGCGCACATGCGGGTGTAGAAGTGTGCTCATGCATTGGTGGGTGTGCGTGCGTGCGCGCGCATGTGTTTGCTCGCTCAGGGTTGTGCGTGTACGGGTGGCGTGTGCGTGAGCATGTGTGATGCACGCACGCATGGGTGTGGGTGTGTGCCTACCCTATGCCTCACCAAAGTCTATACACAGTGAGCGAGTGAGCTGCTTCAGCATGTGCGAATGAGTTGCTCCACTGTGAGCGAGTGACCAGCAAAAGGTGCGTGGTATACTGCGTGCTCTCCGTTGCGCGCACCCAACCCGATACGCACAAGGTCTGCCTCTCAGCAGCAAGGGAGTAGAGCCGGCGCCCAACCAGCAACGCACCGCAGCCGCAGCCACAACCACCTATGCTGCCGCGCTGCCCGCTCACACGCATGCACCTGTGCCTGCCAGCCACACACGTGCTGCTGTTCCTGCTGCTGCCGCCCTGCAGGAGGGCCTGAAGAACCAGCTGCCCAAGTTCCAGTTTGAGGGCAAGGAGATCACGCTGGACCCGCGCACCGGCATCTTCATCACCATGAACCCGGGCTACGCAGGCCGCACGGAGCTGCCCGACAACCTGAAGGTGCGTGTGTTTGCGTGCGTGTGTTTGGTCACCAGGGCCTTTCCCAGCATCTCCATCCAATTTTGGGCAGGTGCGCAAGTGCGCCTGGCGTGCTGCCTCCTCGAGCTATGGCTTTGATTGCCCTCCCCCTCCCCTTCGTGCCGAGTGCTGCCCCCCCACCCGCCCGCTTGCACTGCGCAGGCCCTCTTCCGCCCGGTCACCATGGTGGTGCCGGACCTGGAGCAGATCTGCGAGATCATGCTGTTCTCGGAGGGCTTTGACAGTGCCAAGCTGCTGGCCAAGAAGATGACGGTGCTGTACAACCTGTCCAAGGAGCAGCTGTCCAAGCAGCACCACTACGACTTTGGGCTGCGCGCGCTCAAGAGTGTGCTGGTCATGGCAGGTGAGGCTTCCAGGGAGCGCGCAGGTTGCGGCAGTGCAGCAGGCGAGGCAGTCACAAATGCAAAGCGTGCAGGCTGCGGCGGCGCTTGATGTTGCCAGAGCCTGCTTGCGAGGGCGATTCAAAAGGGGCAACATGGGCCACAGTTGCACCAAGATTTCCCCTCACTATGATGCGTGTCGGCTGGCGGCCTGGCGAGCATGCAGGAGCACAAGCAGCACCCTCTCGCACGTGCAGCATATGCTAACGAAGGCGTCACTTGGAGAGCACATGCAGCACGCATGCACGCGTCACGTTCGCCCCTGCGCCATCCGTGCGCTTTGCAGGTTCCCTCAAGCGCGGCGCCCCTGACATGAGTGAGCACCTGGTGCTCATGCGCGCCCTACGTGACATGAACCTGCCCAAGTTTGTGTACGACGATGTGCCGCTGTTCCTGGGCTTGGTCAACGACCTGTTCCCAGGTGTGGAAATGTCTGCATGTGTATGTGAATGTGCGCGCGTGTTGTGCCCTTGGGAAAAGGCCTGGTCAACAACCTGTTCCAAGGTGCAGACACGCCTGTGTGTATGCGTGTCTGTTCCTGTGTGTGTGCTTGTGTATGCATGTAAGGAAAGATAGAGGTTTGCACAAGTGGATGCTTGCAATGCTCATGCAGGTGCGCAGAAGGCACAGCAACTGTGCCTTGCTTTTTGTGGTCAAAGCACACTAGCAGGCCTCCCTCCCAGTCTTGGAACAGCAGCGCCTGGATGTTAGTGACAAGGGCCTGCTGCGCCAGGAGGGCAGGATGGAGGCTTGCTGTCAGACACCACACGTGGGCTGAAACCTGGGCTCTTTGGACACCAAACAAGTTCAGCACACGTATGGAGACATGCGCACACACACACAGCTCGTTGCAGGATCAGTGGTCACAGAGCGCAGCGCCTCCAGCAGCTCGCTGGCGGCAACGCACTGTGCGCTCCGCATGACGCGCTGTGGCCTGCCCCCACGTGTGGTGCACAGGCATGGACTGCCCACGCGTGCGCTACCCCCAATTTAACGACACTGTGGAGGACGAGCTGGAGCAGCAAGGCTACCAGGTCCTCACAGGTCCCAGCGAGCAGGTGGGGTCGGGGGTGTTGCAGGGAAAGGGGTGCCCAGGGCTGCTGCTGCTGCTGCTGCTGCTGCTGCTGCTGCTGCCACCGCCACTGCTCACCCCTGTGCCACGGATTCCGCTAAGCTGAGTGCTGCTGCTGCCGCCGCCACTGCTGACCCCTGTGTCACGCCCTCCGCTGAGCCGAGTGCTGCTGCTGCTGCTGCTGGGGCGCAGGTGGACAAGGTGGTGCAGCTGTACGAGGTCATGATGACGCGCCACACCACGATGGTGGTGGGCCAGTCGGGCGGTGGCAAGACCGTCATCATCAACACCCTGGCCCGTGCGCAGGTGGGGCGCCCTTCCCAGCGTGCATGGGCTCGCGCAGCCTGCCTTGAGTTGTGGCTTCCTGTGTGTGCTGGGATAGATATGTTTGTCCGTGTGTGTGCTTGTTTGTGCATGCTTGCTCGCACTGTGGACAGGTTGGCAGGTGGTGACAGGGCTCGTGCTGCTGGGTACACACCAGTGCTGTCCCGTCGCACCTCACCCAAGCGCTCTGCCAATCAGCCGACCACGGCACAAACAGACCCAGCGCGGGCTTCACTGTGCGTGCCTTTATTTGATACGAGGAGGGGCGTTGTCTGTTTGGTGTGGCAGAGGCCCTTGTTGTCAATTTGGTGTGGCAGAGGCCCTTGTTGTCAATTTGGTGTGGCAGAGGCTTTTGTTGTCACGACCTCTGCGTGCGCGATGTAC
>LFIK01004637.1_pt1 | contig 11103 bp, 8 predicted proteins | sample 643401 | NCBI WGS metagenome assembly LFIK01 (sample SAMN03777447, study PRJNA286221) | soda lake metagenome | biome: soda lake; feature: Kulunda steppe; material: water; isolation source: sample T5-Br brine of Lake Tanatar-5 | place: Russia: Kulunda steppe | collected 2010-07
TGCAGCGGGTGCGGCGTGGCATGGCCCGCGGCCTGGTGCTGACCGCGGCCCGCCTGATCAAGGGCTCGGAGCGCCAGTTCGGCGGCATGCGCGCCGAGGTTTCGGTACTGTGCGCCGCGGGCTTGCTGGGCACGCTGATTGCGGCAGCCGTGCCCACCACGGCCTTCGCTGATTTCCTCAGTCTGATGGGCTTGCGGGGGCCGATCATCGGCGTGTTGCTGGTTGTGCTGATGGTGACCCTGTCGCAGATCGGCCTGAACCCCATCCTGGTGGCCACCATCGGGCTTTCCTCGCTGGCGGAGCCGGAGCTGTTCGGCCTGGCGCCGGAAATGCTGGCGCTGTCGGTGATGGCCGGCTGGACCCTGGCCATCGGTTGTTCGCCGGTGACCACATCCATTCTGATCGCCAGCCGCATGGCGGGAGTGAGCCCGCAGACGGCCGGCTGGAGCTGGAATGGCTGGTATACCCTGGTTGCCACCGTGGTGATGGTGGCCTGGCTATTGCTGTTGGGGTGGCTGTTCTTCTAGGGAAGTGTTGATTCCGCGCCCGGGACGGCGGCCATCCGGGGCGCGGGATCATACCGAAGTGCGGCGGCTACTTCTCGACGAAGGCCCGTTCGATCACGTAGTCGCCGGCCACGCCGATGCGCGGGGAGATGTTGAAGCCACGCTCATCGAGCATCCGGCTGATGTCTTTCAGCATGGCGGGGCTGCCGCAGGTCATGGCCCGGTCCTGGGTCGGGTCCAGTTCCGGCTGGTCGAGATCCCGGAACAGCTTCCCGCTGTCGAGCAGATCGGTGATGCGGCCGCGGTTCTCGTAGGGCTCGCGGGTCACCGTGGGGTAGTAGACCAGCTGCTCGCGGATGACGTCGCCCAGGTATTCATGCTTCGGCAACTCGTCGCGGATGAAGTCCGCGTACGCCAGCTCGCTCACCTGCCGCACGCCGTGCACCAGCACGATCTGCTCGAAGCGCTCGTAGGCTTCCGGATCCTGGATCAGGCTAAGGAACGGCGCCAGGCCGGTGCCGGTGCTGAACAGGAACAGCCGCTTGCCGGGGCGCAGATCGCTCAGCAACAGGGTGCCCGTGGGCTTGCGGCTGGTGAAAATGATGTCGCCTTCCTTCAGGTGCTGCAGCTTCGATGTGAGCGGCCCGTCCGGCACCTTGATGCTGAAGAACTCTAGGTGATCCTCGTAGTTCGGGCTGGCGATGCTGTAGGCCCGCATCAGCCGCTTGCCCTGATCCTCCAGGCCGATCATGACGAACTGGCCATTCTCGAACCGCAGGGTGGGGCTGCGGGTGGTGCGGAAGCTGAACAGGGTATCGTTCCAGTGGTGTACGCTGAGCACACGCTCGGTGACAATATTGCTCATGTTGCCTCGTCCTTACGCCAGAAGACCGTGCCGGGCCCCGCTGCGCCGTGCTGCAGTGCGGGAATCTGGCGCTCATGGTAGGCGCTGGTCGCATATCTTTGAAATGGATTATTCGCATAAGCTATATCCATTCCATGTATATGAAACCGCCTGCAGACGGGGTGGGTGCCGGTGAAATATTCCCTGCGGCAGTTGCAGATCTTCGTTGCCGTTGCCCAGGGGGGCAGCGTCTCGCGTGCGGCCGAGAACCTGGCCCTGTCCCAGTCGGCGACCAGCACCGCCCTGGGCGAGTTCGAGCGCCAGTTCGACTGCCAGCTGTTTGACCGGGTGGGCAAGCGCCTGCGCCTCAACGAATTGGGGCAGCAACTGCTGCCGCGCGCGGTGGAACTGCTGGACCGGGCGCGCGAGATTGAAAACCTGCTCCACGGTGACGCCGGTTTCGGTCCGCTGAACGTGGGGGCCACGCTCACCATCGGCAACTACCTGGCCACCCTGATCATCGGTCGCTACATGCAGCATCACCCGGAAAGCCGGGTGCGGCTGCACGTGAGCAACACCGCGTCCATCGTCGAGCAGGTGGTGCATTTCGAACTGGATCTCGGGCTGATCGAGGGGGAATGCCAGCATCAGGACGTTATCGCGGAACCCTGGCTGGAGGATGAATTGGTGGTGTTCGCGGCTCCCGACCATCCGCTGGCGGCGCGCTCCATCGTCAGCCTGGACGAGCTGAGCCGCGAGGCCTGGATTTTACGGGAGCAGGGGTCGGGCACGCGCCGCACGCTGGACCGGGCGGTCCGGCATTTGGCGCGGCCGTTGAGCGTGCGGCTGGAACTGGAACACACCGAGGCGATCAAGCGCGCGGTGGAATCCGGGCTGGGTATCGGCTGTATCTCCCGGCTGGCGCTGCGCGACGCCTTCCGCCGTGGCAGCCTGGTGCCCATCGCCACGCCGGAACTGGACCTGGGGCGCCAGTTCCACTTCATCCGGCATCAGCAGAAGTTCGTCACTGCGGGCATGCGCGCCTTTCTGGAGCACTGCCGGCAGTCCACGGCCGGAAAGCGGCGCAGCGACGAACTGGAACTGAGCGAGTTCCGCTCATCGCAATGAAAACGGCCCGGCGCTTCCTCAGAGCTGGAGGCGCGGACCCTCGCCGCGTCGCGGCGGAGGCACGTCCGTGGTCAGCCGCGCCTCGCGCTCCGCGCCGTCCTGCCAGTACACGATCACGGCGCGCTGGCCGGTGGGCGTGTCCCGAACCAGTTCCAGGAAATGCATGGGGTTGTCCGGTGTCTCGCCGTTGACGCTGAGCAGCAGGCTGCCGGGGTCAATGCCCGCGTCCGCGGCGCGTCCGCGGGTACCGCTCACCAGCAGGCCGGCGGTGTCCGGAAGGCCCAGGGCCTGACGCAGCTCGGGGGTGACCTCTTCCACGGTGATACCCAGCGCAGTGACCACCTGATCGTCCTGCAGCCCTTCGTATTCCAGGCTGCGGCCTGCCTCCAGCACGCGCGGCGCCACCAGGATCAGGGCACCGGTGCGCGCGGCCAGGGCCAGCCCGTCGCTGGGCCGCGTATCCACCAGAACCGGTTCGTCCTGGTCGGCCAGGCGCAGTTCCAGTGCGCCCAGGTAGGTTCCGTCCACCAGGTCGTCCACCACCACGCGCTCCAGTGTGGCGCCGGTGGCCGTGAGCAGGTCGCGCATCAGGTCATGGGTCTGGGGGCGGCTGACCGGGACATCACGCAGTGCCATCAGGATGGCGCGGGCTTCCGGAACGCCGATGAAGATGGGAACGATATCGCCGCTATCCGGTTCCCGGAGCAGGACAACCGGCGCGTTGGAGCCTGGCACCACGCCGACCGTGGCGAGTTCCACGGGGATCAGTTCGTCTTCCGGCACGGCGAGTTCACGCGCCTGGGCGGTCAGCGGGATGCTCACCAGCAGCGCCAGTACCAGGGAGAGCACCAGCCGGGTGTGGCACGGGGAAGACGGAAGAGGGGAGTGCATGCGGAGACCTCGACGGTGTGCGTGCTGAAGCGGACACATACTCTTCATGGTAGTCTGCCCTCTGTGTTTCCTGCGATCAAACCGCGACCCCGCTATGTCCAGCGACGACCGAAAGTCAGGCAGGCAGCAGCGTTGGCGGCTCCCGAACCCGGGGGATCCGCTTCGCGTGTCCATCCACGGGCTGTTCGCTCTCGGCGTGCTGTACACCCTGTACCTGGCGCGGGACATGATCCTGCCCATCACCCTGGCGGTGCTCACGAGCCTGCTGCTCGCCCCGTTGGTGCGGCGTTTTGCCCGTTATGGGGTGCATCGTGGCGTCTCGGCACTGGTGCTGCTACTCACCTTGGTGCTGGCCCTGGGAGGCACCGTGTATTCCACGGCGAAGCCCGCGGCGGACTGGTTGGAACAGGCCCCGGACGGTCTGGCACGCCTGCTGGTTCATGACGGTGAACTGCGACAGCTCTATGAGTCCATGACGCAGTCGGCACGCCAGGTGGAGCAGCAACTTGCCGAGTACGCGGAGATGGACGAGGAGGAGCGGCCGCAGCCGGTGGTGGTGCAGACGGAGTCCTGGCGTAACCAGTTGGCCGTCGCGCTGCGGGATTCCATGGGTGCCTTCGCGCTGGCGCTGGCCCTGAGTTTCTTCCTGCTGGTCAACGGCGATACGCTCATCGACCATTCCGTCAGGCAATTACCCGGACGCAGTCGGCGGCTGACCGCGCTGCGAGTGATCCGCGATGCCCAGGAGCAGATCGCCCGTTACCTGGCGTTCATTACCATCTCCAACTCGCTGGTGGGGGTGGCCACGGCGCTGCTTGTTTGGTCCCTGGCGCTGCCCTCGGCCATGGTCTGGGGCGTGCTGGCGGCCCTGCTGCGGTTCATCCCCTACCTGGGAGTGCTGCTCACGGTGATCATGCTGGCGGTGGTCTCCGCGCTGACCCATGAGGAACTGTGGCTGATCCTGGCCGCGCCGGTGGGGTACCTGGTGCTGTCGTCCGTCGTGGGATTTTTCCTCGAACCCTATCTGCACGGTTTCCGCATGGCGATCAATCCGATCGTGATTTTCCTCGCCATCTTTTTCTGGGGCTGGTTATGGGGGCCGATCGGTGTGCTGCTGGCGGTTCCCTTGATGACCGTCATCCAGGTGGTCCTGAAACAGATTGGCCCTCTGCAACCCGTGTACCGCATCATCGCGCGCTGACGCTGATGTGGCTCAATACCACACAGCTACGCCGAGGCTCGCACGGCGCTGATCGGGCAACCGCTCAGTGCCCCTTTTTGCCGAAAAGCCGTCGCCGCATGAAGCGGATACCGAGCCAGACCGTCAGCACAACCAGGGGAATCGACAACCCCATGGCCAGGTCCACGTTGATGGGTGCTCCGGCTGCATGGGCGCCCTTGTACAAATAGGCTAGCAGCCCGCTGCCGTAATAGCTGAGCACCACCACGGACAGGCCTTCAACGGTTTGCTGCAGGCGTAACTGCAGGTCAGTGCGGCGGTTCATGGATGCCAGCAGATCCCGGTTCTGTGCTTCCAGCGCGACATCGACGCGGGTCCGCAGCAGGTTCGCGGCGCGCGATACGCGGCGTGACAGAACTTCCTGCCGGTCGTCCACCGACTCACAGGTGCGCATGGCGGGATTGAAGCGCCTTTGCAGAAACTCGGCAATCGTCTGCAACTCCGGCAGGCGCTCCTCCCGCAGCGTGTCGATGCGACGATTGACCAGGGCGTGATAGGCGCGCGCGGCGCTCAGCCGAAAGCTGTTGGCGGCCACAGTCCGTTCCAGGTTGGCCGACAGGGCGGAAATGCGGTCAAGCAACCGTTGTTCATCCTCAAGTCCCGTGCTTTCGGTCATCTGCTGGGTGATGGATTCCAGGTCCCGGTCCAGTTGCGTCAGATGGCGTGTGGCGTCGCGGGCCAGGGGCAAGGCAAGCAAGGCCATGAGTCGGTAGGTCTCGATTTCCAGAAGGCGTTGGATCAGACGCCCGGCCCTGCGCGGTGCCAGCCCATGATCATCGATGAGCACTTGGGTGTGTCCATCGGCCTGCTGTCGGAAGTCGGTGTAGACGCTGGCCAGGCCGTCCGCCACCAGGCTGCCGGCGACATGGTCGTGGCCGAAAATAGCGCTGATGTCCGGTGGGCCGCCGTTCGTTTCGGAGGCGTCGCACAGTGTCAGATGGGCTGCGGCAACCAGGTGGCCCGGAAGTGCTTCCAGCCAGTCCTGCGGCACGGCCTGGAGCGCCGGGTCGGCGAACGGCTGCGATCTGTCGCAGGGTGCGCCGACGGCGAAGAAGGTGTACGTGGAGAATTCGGTATGCCGTTCCCACCGCAGACGATAGGGGCCGAGATCCTGGCTGAGGTAATCGGAATCGTCGGCGGGGCCGGCGGATCCGTGCTGTTGGCAAAGCGCCGCGACATGCAGGCGTTCCAGGTGAGGATCACCGCCATGCATGGCGATGTGGCTTGCCCGGACTGGGCTGGCGATGCTCTCAAAGGGCCGTGCATGCAATTCAGTGACAATCTGCTCGCGGTGGGGATGCTGCGGCAGCTTGGGACGGGGGGTGTGCTGTGCGTGCATGGGTGGTTCCGGGAGTCCTTGTGCCCGGGCGCTCACCGGGAGCAGACCGGCGCCGCCCGAGGGCGGCGCCGGTTATCTTCTTGGCGCCTCGGTGATCAATAGAACACGGGGTTCATGTCCTCGGCTTCCAGGGCAGCGGCACGGGCTTCCATCCAGCCGGCGATGAATTCGTCTTCATCGGAGGGCGGGTTGGAGCCGGTGAACTCCTGCCACGCTTCCTGAAGGATTTCCTGGCGGCGCACCATCATGTCCTGGTGTTCCTGCATTTCATCGGTCCAGACGCCGATTTCCTTGAAATAATCGACCACCGCGTCATGGAACGGGACCACCCACTTCATGTTCTGGTTGTCCAGCGAGTAGCCGTCGTTTCCGGGTGCCGCATCCTTGTAGCTGTCGAACTCCTCCACGAAGAAGCGGATCAGCGGCGTGACCTTGTCGTGGTCCAGATCGGCATTGGCCACAAAGATCGGATACGGGTAACTGGAGCCTTCCCAGGGGTTGTCGGCGTCGACGCCGCCAGCCGCGGCGGTCACGTTGTGCGGCTGAAAGTAGGGCGCTACCGACTGAAAACGCGCCCAGGCTTCGCTGTCGTCCGGATCGAGCCGCGGCCAGGTAAGACCGCGCGGGCTGGCGGCCAGTTGCTGGGCCGGAGGCGCCACCGTTGCGGTGAAGGCCGCATCTGCCTGGCCGGCGATGATGCCCTCAAAGGAACGGGTGTAGCCCGGGAAGGTGACCCGCTCAACGTCGTCCCAGGTCAGCCCGGCGAATGCCAGGAAGGCTTCCGCGCCCACGTTCAGCGCGTCGTCCCCGCGAACATAGGCAACCCGCTTGCCCTTCAGATCGGCTGGGGTTTCCACGTCGATGTCGCCGGCCACGGCCAGGCCCAGGCCGAACCTGGCGATCGAGGTGGTGATGACCCGGATCGGCTGCGGACCCCAGTCCGGGCCGGCAAACATCAGCACGCCTTCGGAGCCGAAGTAGGAGGCGATGCCGCAGGCGCAGTAATCCACTCGCTGGTTCTTCAGCGGGGTCATGCGGCTGATGTCGTTGTCGCCCGGGAGAATGCGAACCGACGTGCCCTTGCCCTGCAGCACGTTGCCGATGGCCGCCATCTGCGTGTAGCCGAGCGAGCCCGTGGGGTATGCGGTCATGGACAGGGTACGTGGCAGTTCCGCTTCGGCGCTGGCTGCGCCCGCCACGAGTAGGGCGGACAGGCCGGCTGCGGTCGCCAGTGATCGAAACATTGTTTTCATCCTCGTCTCCTCCATAAGGCCCGCCATAGGGCCATACACTCTATCTACAGTGAACACTCCAAGGTGGCAACCGCAAATGGTTGCCGGATCATGCCTGGTTTTGCGTCGTCCGTGACGCGATCGAGCGGTTGATCCACCAGGCGAGGACCACCGCGGGAATCCCCATGAGCAGGCCGAGCACGCTCAGTTCCGTGTTGCTCAACGGCACCGGGTCACCGCCGGGGATGGCAACCGTCAGGCCGGCGATGACCAGCATGGCGCGGATCGGCCATTGCAGGATGCTGTTGTTGCACAGATTGCCCACCACCAGCAGATAGCCCTGCAAGGCCGAGGCGATCAGCCAGACCCCGAAGACCGCTTGGGTGAACACCACCAGCACCTCGGTCGGGCTGCCCTGCAGGATGAGTGCCGGGTTCAGCACGAACAGGAAGGGAATGAAATAGATGATGCTGCCCAGGCGCATGGCCTGCAGGCCGGTTTCCATGGGTCTGGCGCCAGCCACCGTGGCGGCGGCAAAGGCGCCCAGCGCTACCGGCGGCGTGATGAAGCTGAGCATGCCCCAGTATAGAATGAACAGGTGCACGGACATCGGGTTGAGCCCCGCGCCGTGCACCAGGGCTGGTGCCAGTGCAACTGCCAGGAAAATGTACGCGGCGGTGACCGTCATACCGATCCCGAGAATAAAGCTGGTCATGGCACCCATGATCAACAGCACCAGGGTGTTGCCGCCGGCCAGCCAGATCAGGTCGTTGGCAATGGTGCCGGACAGACCGGTCATGGACAGCGCACCCACTAGCAGACCCACACCGGCGAGGATGGCGATCAACTCCGCGAACAGCTTGGCCGAGCTGTTAAAGAAATCCAGTACCTCGTTCCAGCCCCAGCGCTGGTAGGGCAGCACCTGGTTGATCACCAGCAGCAGCGCCGTGGCGTAGAACGGGGCCATGGCCTCGCGCTGCATGTAGATCAGCATGTAGATCAGGAGGATGAAGACGAAAATGAAGTACCAGCCTTCCTTGATGGTCTGCTTCAACGAAGGCAGTTCCGCCACGGGCAGGCCCTTCAGGTTGAACCGGGCTGAATAGGAGTCGATCTGGATGAACAGGCCAAGGAAATAGAGTACCGAGGGTACTGCGGCGGCCAGCGCGATCTGCACGTAGGGCACTTCCAGGAACATGGCCATGATGAAGGCCGTGGCGCCCATCACCGGCGGCATCAGCACCCCACCGGTGGAGGCACAGGCCTCCACGCCACCCGCGTAGGACTTGCTGAACCCGACCCGTCGCATGGCCGGGATGGAGAGCACGCCGGTGGTGAGCACGTTGGTGATCACGCTGCCGCTCATGGAGCCCATCAGCCCGCTGGAGAAGATCGACACCTTCGCCGGGCCGCCACGCACATGGCCGAGCAGTGCGAACGCCAGGTTGATGAAAAACTTGCCACCACCGGTCTTCTGCAGTGCCACACCGAACAGCAGGAAACCGATCACCAGGCTGGCGAACGCACGCAGCGGCACGCCCATGATGCTTTCCTGGCTCATGGCGTGATACGCGGCAGCCTCTTCCAGGTTGGATGGAAACGCCTGGATCGGGCCGGGCATCTTGTCGGCTACCAGGGGATAGATGGAGAACAGGCCGACGATCACCGCGATGGCCAGGCCGCCGGCCCGGCGGCAGGCCTCCAGTACCACCAGCCAAAGGGCAATCGACCAGTACACGGCAAACTGGGGTGGGCCGAAGGACCAACCCCGATCGAGAATATCGTCGGCGTAGTAGACGAAGAAGCTGCAGACGGAGAGCGCGACCAGGAAAAGCAGGATGTCGTACCAGGGCACACCGTCCCGTTTGGCCCCGCCCCAGGCGGGCCAGAGCAGGTAGACCAGGGGCAGCATGAGGGTGACCACAGCATAATAATACTGGGTGTCCAGCATGGTGTAGCCGCCGAGCAGCCTCAGATTGAAGTGGTAGTCCAGCGTCATCAGCGTCAGGAGGAGCGCGAGCAGGGCTGGCAGATATTTCCAGGCGCCGGACAGTTGGCGCACGCCGCTCACCTGCTCGGCATTTTCCGGGACGTTCAGTTTCATGGTCGGTCACCCGCGTAGCCGCGCATCAGGGGCAGACTGTCAGCCAACATGGAATTCTCCAAATGAGACACTTCAGCTTGTTGTTTTGCTATGCGGAATTAGATTCCGAAATTCTTTTTGGGAAGCGTAGAGGGGATCGCTCAGGCTTGTCAACGAGAACCTGAGGCAATAGTTCACCGCTGCGAGTGCTCGCAGGTGGGAGAGGCGGCGGCAAATCACTAGGCCGCCGCGATGGTATCAGTCCGCCAGCAGGCCCCGATCAATATCGGCGAAGCGCGCCGCGCCCGCCAGGGCCATGGTGAGATCGGTATCGGCCAGCACGCGGGCGATCACTTCGCGCACTCCCGTCTCACCGTCCACCGCCAGGCCCCAGATATAAGGACGACCCAGCAGGACCGCATCGGCGCCCAGTGCACGCGCCTTGACCACATCCGCCCCGGAGCGGATGCCGCTGTCGAACAGCACCGGGACGCGTCCCTGCACCGCGTCGGTCACCAGGGGCAGGGCGTCTATGGAGGCGATGGAACCGTCGACCTGACGCCCGCCGTGGTTGGAGACGATGATGCCGTCAGCGCCGTGCTCCAGGGCCAGGCGCGCATCGTCCGGATGCAGGATGCCCTTGAGCAGAATCGGCAGTTTCGTTGCCGATTTCAGCTTTGCCAGATCTTTCCAGGTGCGGAACGGCGCGGCAAACTCCTGGCTCCAGCGCTGGATGGACGGCCACATGTTTTGTTCCGGCGGTACGTCGAGCGCATCCCGGAACGTCGGGTCACTGATGTAGTTGGAGAGGCCCATGCCGCGCAGGAAGGGCAGGTAGGCGGTGGACAGATCCCGTTCACGCCAGGCCATCATCTTCGTGTCCAGTGTCACCACGATGGCCTGATAACCCAGGTCCTCGGCGCGCTGCACGAAGCTGGTGGCTAGGCTGTCGCTCTTTGGCCAGTACAGTTGGAACCAGCGTGGGGCGTCGCCCATTGCGCCGGCGACATCGTCCATGGAGTGGCTGGAGACGGTGGAAAGGATCATCGGCACGTTCATGGAAGCCGCCGCCTTCGCCACCGCCAGTTCCGCCTCCGGACGGATGATGCCCTGTACACCAATGGGCGACAGCAGCAGCGGGGTGGGGTAGGTGTGGCCGAACAGCCCCACGCTGAGATCCCGTTCCGACACATCGGTCAGCATGCGCGGCAGGATGCGGTACTTGTCGAAGGCGGAACGGTTGGCATCCATGGTGATTTCACCGGCGCCGCCCGCGACGTACCAGTAGGACTCCGGGGGTAGCACCGCCCTGGCCGCCGCCTCCAGTTCCTGCATGCCCATGGGAAGCCGGGGGCGCTGGCCCTTCAGGCCCGCCTGGTAAATCTGAAGCTGGTGGTCGCCATAGTGACGCTGGCCGCTCATTGAGTCCTCCGCTGCTGACTTAATACCTGTGCCGAGTTTGTGCTTTAATAGCAGGCTATCTATTTGCCTGTGCAAAGGCAACGATGCCGAACACGGAATATACAGGGTGAAGCATGTCGGAACCGGACAAGCGCGATCGTGATGAGTACAGCCGCGTTGATGGCTTCGGCCAGGCGCTGTTCGAGACCGGGCGCGCCTGGCGCATGTGTCTTGACCGTCGCCTGCAACCACTGGGACTGAGCCAGGCCAAGTGGCGCACGCTGCTCAGCGTGGCCCGGGCCGGCGAGGGCGTGACGCAGAAGGTGCTGGCCGAACGTATGGGCGTCGAGGGTCCGACACTGGTCGGCCTGTTGGACCGCCTGGCGCGGGATCAGTGGGTGGAGCGGCGTGCCAGCGAGGACGACCGTCGGGTGCGGCA